>Ga0160428_1002060_pt1 | contig 13172 bp, 10 predicted proteins | sample SolpanmetagenomM_FD_108198 | JGI IMG/M metagenome (GOLD analysis project Ga0160428, IMG submission 108198) | Solar panel surface microbial communities from Lawrence Berkeley National Laboratory, California, USA - M | ecosystem: Engineered > Built environment > Solar panel > Unclassified ... | reverse complement strand
TACCGCTAGAGCATTTGCTGTCGTCGCTAGTGCTCTTGGTATTCCTGCTTTGTTACCATTTCTACGAGCTGTTTGCAAGAGTAAAAAGTCATGGCAAGCTCGACATACTGGTGTCAAGATTGTTCAACAGATACCTATTCTCATGGGATGTGCCGTATTGCCACATTTAAAAGGTCTGGTTGATTGTATCGCCCCGAATTTACAAGATGAACAATTAAAAGTGAGGACGGTGACTGCTCTAGCACTTGCTGCTCTTGCCGAAGCATCAAGTCCGTACGGTATCGAAAGTTTCGAGGATATTCTACATAATCTTTGGCATGGTGCACGTAAACAACGAGGAAAAGGTCTAGCTGCCTTTTTAAAAGCCGTTGGTTTTTTGATACCGTTGATGGATGAAGAATATGCAAATTATTACGTTAGTCAGATTATGGAAATACTTCTTCGAGAATTCTCATCACCAGACGAGGAAATGAAAAAGGTCGTGTTGAAAGTTTTGTCTCAATGTGCCAATACTAACGGTGTTACTGCTGCCTATCTGAAAGATACAGTATTAGATGATTTCTTCAGGGCATTTTGGGTGAGACGGATGGCTCTTGATAGACGGAATTACGTATCTGTTGTTGAAACAACCGGAGATATCGCGAAAAAGGTCGGCTGTGGCGAGGTTGTGTCGAGGATTGTTGCAAATCTAAAAGACGAAAATGAAGCTTATCGTAAAATGACCATGGAAACGATAGAAAAGGCAATATCTACTCTAGGTGCTTCTGACATTGATGAGCGGTTAGAAGAGAGATTGATCGACGGTATACTTCTCGCATTTCAAGAACAAACAGTCGAGGATATATCAATGTTGAATGGTTTCGGTACAATCGTCAATGCACTTGACATTCGATGTAAACCATATCTACCGCAGATTGTAAGTACTATTTTGTGGCGACTAGGTGATAAATCTCCTACTGTACGACAACAAGCATCGGATCTTATATCACGCATTGCAATAACGATGAAGAATTGCAATGAAGATGTTCACATGGGTAGATTGGGTGTTGTGCTTTACGAGAATCTTGGTGAGGAATATCCCGAAGTTCTTGGTTCTGTATTGGGTGCATTAAGGTCTATTGTCGCTGTAGTTGGTATACCTCAAATGCAACCACCTATTCGAGATCTCCTCCCTCGACTAACTCCTATTCTTCGAAATCGTCACGAAAAAGTGCAAGAAAACACAATCGATTTGGTCGGTCGTATTGCCGATCGAGGACCAGAATCAGTGAATGCTCGAGAATGGATGCGTATTTGTTTTGAACTTCTCGACATGTTAAAGGCACATAAAAAGGGTATTCGGAGAGCAGCAAACAACACCTTTGGTTTCATCGCAAAAGCCATTGGACCTCAAGATGTTTTGGCAACTCTTCTCAACAATCTTCGAGTTCAAGAACGTCAATCTCGAGTCTGTACCGCTGTAGCAATCGGAATAGTCGCAGAGACTTGTGCACCATTTACTGTCCTTCCGGCATTGATGAACGAATACCGAGTCCCAGAACTCAACGTTCAGAACGGTGTATTGAAATCTCTTTCTTTTCTATTTGAATATATCGGTGAAATGGCAAAAGACTACGTCTACGCCGTCGTACCTCTATTAGAAGACGCGCTTATCGATAGAGATCAAGTCCATCGTCAGACAGCAGCTAGCGTAGTCAAACACATTGCTTTGGGCGTTGTAGGTCTAGGATGTGAAGATGCAATGCTCCATCTCCTCAATCTCGTCTGGCCTAATGTTTTTGAAACCTCCCCTCACGTCATTGACAGGATGATAGAAGCGATCGACGCGATAAGAGTCGCTGTCGGCACCGGACCTGTAGCGAATTACCTCTGGGCCGGACTCTTTCATCCAGCTAGGAAAGTCAGGGCGCCCTATTGGAGAGTGTGGAACGAGGCTTATGTGATGAGTGCCGATGCTTTTGTGCCGTATTATCCAAATTTTGAAAACGATGGCGCGATTGTTACATCTACCACGAGTGGAAAGGGTAAGAGGATTGCCGGGGAGGAATTAATGGCGTTTTTCTAATCGTACCACTTTATCATCACGAGCATGTATATAATGAAATAAACAAGCATCTAAAAAGCTTTGCATATCTATTATCATTTTGGCTTGACACGTTTATTACATTGTTTTTGTGTATATGTATGTGTTTATGTAAGGATGTATCACTTTTTCTTTTCCAAAGAACTTAATTTAGCATTCGTCAAAGTCATTTCATCTTGAGCCATGTCCGTTCTATTATTAACACTTTCCAACTGTTTGAGTGAATCGTCAACCCTGCCTTGAGTTTTTAGTGCCGTGCCTTTTAATTGACCGACTAGATCTCCAAGGATATCCATACGATCTGTACCAACAATCAAGATTAGTATACCAAGACATTTCTATCCAAATAGGATGAATTAAAACGTACCATCGATTTGTTTTTCCTGTTCTTCGTCCTCACTGTCTTCTTCGAAATTATAGAGTCCCCCACCGGGTTTCTTGCCCTGACTCGTCTGATCTCTCCCCTGCTGTTGTTTCCTAATCATATCGTCAATCTGTTTCTCGCGCTGCGTCTGTCCCTGGATCGTATTCAATTTCGTCATGTCCGAGGCGACATTTGCGCGCCGCAGTTCTTCAGCCGTGGCTTGGGCGTCTGTGCCGTTCTTCCCGCGCTTCAGTTTATCGTAGCCAGACGGGATGAAGATGGAGCGGTTGAGGCGTTTTATGCTGTCGATGGTTTTGCGAGACGAATCTCCTCCGTTGACGTAGACGGCGTTGGTGCCCTGTTCGACTTCGAATAGTCGGTCTTGTTGCTCCGCTAGCATGCGTATACTGTCCTGACCGCGCTCGTTGGCCTGTCGAGCCGTGGCGATGGCTTGGTCGAGGACGTTGATGGACGAGTCTTTGACGGCGCGAATGTCGCGTTTCGTAGACTTGAGCGCCGCTTCTTCGGGGTCTTCGTCTTCTGCCGGTTCGTACGCTTCTCGTTGTGATTGACCATATCCATTTGCGTAAAAGTCGTCGTCGTCGTCGGTGGCTGCTCGTCGGGATGCTTGTGGCGGAGCGTCTTTTATCTTTTGTTCATATCGTTTCGCTGCTCCGGACATTAAATCATCTCGACCGTTGTTGTTGTCGTCATCATAGTTATTTTGTCCGCCATAGCCTCTGTTCTCGGTATATGATGACGTTTGGTTAAATCCTGATCGAGAACCGTAAGATTTACTACTGGCTTGTTGGGTTTGGTTCGATTGATTATTATATCGAGAATATGGATCGCTGGGTTGATATCCTGGGGGTTTATCGTTTGGATATCCCCAGGCAGAAGATTGTGAAGGAGGTGGAACGTTTTGTTCTGATGGATATGGATTGCCGGAATACTTGTTGTTATTACCCCCTCGACCACTTCTACTATATGGAGGAGGATCTTGGGCATTCGAATATGGCGGGAGATTATTGGACTGTTGATTGTTGGACTGCTGATAGGGGGGGAAATTATTTGATTGGTATGCATTATTGTCGTTCATATTAGGATTTGATGGCAAGCGTTTCTCGAATTGGGTTTGACTACTACTTGAATCACCAGCACTATATTTCAGAGGTTTGCCAGCAGGAGCTCCACCCATTTGCTGTCCAAACCCCGAAGGAGGATATCCAGTTTGGGGGACGGATGCGTAAGGATTGATTGGTAGTTGAGAACTAACAGAGGAGTCGCCATTACTAGGACCGGATGTCTTGCTCTTCTTAGAGCCAAAACCCAGCACCATCTTCGTTATAAATTGATCTCGAAAAGAAGTCAAGCCTTGGATCTTAGCTGGTAGAGCACTTTCTATGTGATTTTAACAGGACCTCTGGGGAAGATGTCTCAAAGGACATTATAAAGGTAAAATTAAAAGTCTGTCTAAAAATAGGATGAAACTTTTAAATGGTTAATGAGAACACAAATGACGACATACCACGATACAGTACAACACAAGATGGATATTTTATATCCTAGCGTATCATTAGCCGGGAGCAAATGGTGTGAAGAAGGGCACAAATATTCTGAAGAGGCAATCTAGCTATACAGTGAAAATATCAATGCAATATAGCTACATAATGAGAATTATATATTTCACCAAGCATTCACATCAAATAGTTCCTCCTCAAAAGGTGCGACAACAACAGTCCGATCTGCAAACTTTCTTCCAGCCAAAGCTTGCATAGCCTTTGCAGCCGTATCGGCAGTGTCGTACTTGATGTATATCTTGCCGATACCATTTGATTGTCGACTACCACCAGTAGGTCTTGGTATTTTGAGTTCGAGAACTTCTCCATACTTGACACACTCGTCTTTGATATCTTCACATATTTCTAGTGGTAAATTGTCAGTATATCCACAATTGTAAACACAGAAAATATATGACGGGAGACATACCTTGATACTCATCGTTATCAATCAATTCTTCTGGCGTGACCGCATTCAGCAAGCAGATAACTCGACCAATTTCGGAATCTGCATTTTGTGTCGCAGCCATCAAACTCATTGCACCTACACTCATTTCAGCCCCGACCTGTACGGCTCCAGCACAAGCTCTAAATATCTTTAATTTATGCTCTGCCAATTCCATGTTATCGAGTCCTGCAAGGGCAGGATTCGTAGCATTTTCGGCATCAACATATTCGCAAAACGCGACTCCTCGACTCATTCCTGTATCTTGATCTTTGACAAGTACGAATGATTTGAGAGCACCGAACGCGCTTAATAGTTCCTTAGCTTGCTCGTCATCGATATATAATGGCATTCTTGTAAGACAAATCTTATTAAGAGTATCGGGGACAATGTTGGACATTTGGCCGTCAATAGCCATGGTTTCGTCGCTATGAGATGGAGCAATATAATCTTTTGGTCTTTTCAGCTCGAGTCCCATGTCATTTCCACCGTGGCCGTTTCCATTTGTCTGGGCTTCAGCCATCTCTAGACCATCAAGCGAAAGCGCCAAGGTAGCATCCTCCGCGTTTCTAAACTCCAACAAAGCAAATCCTTTGTCCTTTGCAACATTTGCAGAAGTACATGGATCTCTACCAGAGACGACATTCGTTCCGTTAAGCTGTAGATTGAAGAAATCACGCACTTGCTCGTCTGTGACATTTGCAGGTAAATTGTATACAAACATACGTTTGGCTTGTCGAGAATTGGTAGGTTTTAGAGCTGCCATTGTCGCAGCATTTGCCGGTTGGTTTATTATAGCTTGTAATCTAGACGGATCCATCGGTTGCTGTCTGGGAGCACCAGGCAAAGGAAACATGCCAGATAATTTCGCTTGCTCTGCAGTAACCTTCTCGTAGCCTTGTGGTTTGATATCCCATTGCGTCAGACGTCGGCGTCTATCCATAATAGACACTACGTTCGCAAGATCTGGTGTAGGCTCTTTGGCTTTCCTGGGCGGACTTGGGCTCTTCTGTCCTCTTCGGGGGAAATCATCAGGATCTCTACGAGCTCCACCTCTTCGGTCATCGTACCCGTCGCGATCACGTCTCTCTCGACCACCTTGATCGCGATCGAATGCTCTATCCCCACCTCTTCTCTCCCGATCCCCGTATCTGTCCTCTCGCTCTCGCTCTCGATGACCCCGACTCGAAGAATATGTATCCCTTTCGTACGGCGGATTTCGAGGATCTCTTCCGCCTGGCGAGCGAGATCTACGGCGAGGTTGATCCCGATTTCCACCTCGGTCACGGTCGCGATCCCCTCTACGATCGTCACGGGATGACTTTGAGCCATTAGCATCCTATCTTCCATTTCATTCAATTGTACTTACGTAGTCGCGACTGCTGTTGGTGCGAGGTCCTTAAAAACATTAGTACACTATGAATTTCATTTTGAAGAGGCTCTTAAGTTACCTCTCGAGCTGTACGGATCGCCACTCATATTAAAGTAGTCTTGATTGTTCAGATATATACACAACGAGTTTCGAAGCCTGGGCCAAAAAAAGTTGAGTAGCTTTATTTTATACAAGAATGCCAAGACTGCTATCATTCCGAGAATATATACTATATAAAGGAATTGTATTGTGTGGTCATGCTAGTTTGATTCCACGTAAGTAAGTGATACAACTTGGTTTACAACGGATGGCATCACGAATAGGATATGATTGGTCCAATGTTACTGAAGATAACTCTGCTCCGAATATATATACAATGCCTTCTCGACATGTAAACCCATGCCGACATGGAATTTGCACACATAGGTAGCGTTCGTCATGGATCATCCATAAGCAATGATTCGATCTGTATTCACAGACGAAGGAAATTATACAAGAATGGTTTAGGCATAGTATCTTACGCGCAGATTTTAGAACATGTCAAAAACTCCATGACCGTATTTGTGAACATAACGAATCAGAATTGGAAGTGTTAAATATCATGCCAGAGTTTATGGACCACGTTGTCGCAGCAAGTAATCAAGCTAGTGTGAAAGGTAAAGCAGTAAATGCCTATACGTGGTTGAATGAACAACAGAGCCCTTATAAATTTTGAATTTCAGCCTGGCATAGAAAATACCCCTTTCTAGCCACAATGTTTGATGATTCAGATGCGGGGCTGAGATACTTGAATAGGGTTCAACCTTCATGTCTTCCATTGTAAAATCATTACGATGAGCAGTACTAGTAACAAGCATGTAAATCAATTCTAGTCATAGTAGTGTAGATAGCAGAAAGGGTGGATACAAAATATCCTACTGTTTATGGTTACAGTACATAGTTAAGAGAGAATCGGGAAATTAAAACAAGTTGTGGTTCAGGCTTGTGATTGGTAGACTTGGCGACCAAAGCCGCGCTAGTTTGCGCTTAATCTTGCGATCGGCCAACCAAATAGCCATTTTTTTGACGCACCACTCTCAAACCAACCCGTCGTACCCAATTTGAATCAATATTCTCCCAGTATTACTAACCCGTGTATTTCTTCTACGATCGTCCTGGTTGATTACAACACAGAAGCGCGGTCGTAGATTCTCTCACCTACAGTCACTCTTTTAAACATACGACAATATTAATAATACTTTAATAAACACAGCACAATTTACTATTACTGCAGTATTTATCGCCTACGACACAACAATACAGTAGGAAATTGTATCCAAACATCCGCGGCGCGAGATAGGGGATCTATTTACTACATCAGTCTCCCATAGTCAAGTATCTGCATTCAGATTTGTCACACATACACGCACCGGATGCGATGAAAACATACTCTAGGCTCTTGAGCCTGTGTGCGACACTCATAACACAATTTGGTCTGACATCGGCATCCAGGTTTACAGAAGTACCATCACCGAATCTAGATCTTTCCCGACTTGGACGTGTAGCAGTTGTTGGTGATTTTGATTCGATATCTTTGTATCAATATGATGGACAATCTCAGAGCTCGTACAGCTCGAATGGAAGCCAGGCGCTTCTCGGTCAATATTACAATGGCGCGTTTGGAAATCTCGCGGCGTCTGATGGGAATATACAAACCATGTGTCCATTTGTGGTGAAGGATGGCACGTTGGCTGGAATCGTGGTCGGTGGAAATTTTACGAGTCTTGGAGGTGTAAAAGCACAGGGCATTGCGCTATTTAACTCGACAAGTTCTGAAATTATGCCTTTGCCAGGATTATCTGGACGAGTCTCAAGTTTGTACTGTGATAACTCGTCCTCGACAGTCTATGTTGGCGGAGCATTTAGCGGTGGAAACTCAACAAATGCCATTGCCTGGGTGACGGGATGGACGAATTTGCCTTTTACTGGCTTCAATGGACCTGTAACATCCATCACAAAAGCACCAAACGGTAACATTGTATTCGGAGGAGATTTTACTGGTCTAGGTAATGCTACGGCTCCTCAACAACGCAACGGTCAGCTCGTCAATATTGTTAGTGCAGATGTTACGGCTGGAGGCAGCACGACTACTTCCGGTTTCACAGATCCAAAAAGCATTGTCTGCAAGGATTTTAGTCAACAGGGATCCGGTCAGACATGGTTGCTAGCAGATAATACAGCGGGATTTTGGGATGCCAAGTTTGATTTCGGTTTCAATCCAACGATGTTGCGGTTGTACAATACAAATTATGAAGGACGTGGCACAGCAACATTCAGCTTTATAGCACTTCCGAATGGCGGAATCATGAATCTCACCTACACTGATAATACCGGCGTGAGAAGGTACTGTGACGCCACGTGTCCCTTGCCGCAAGGTAACGCAACCAGACAGGATTTCGAACTCGTCAACCCTATTGGAATGAACGAGGTTAGAATCGATATCCAGTCATGGTACGGTGCAGGAGCTGGTTTGAATGGTATTCAGTTACTCGAAGATGATCTATATGCTTTTGCTGTAAATGACTACAATGAGCCAAAATGCCCAGGAGTTTCAACCCTTGGTGCCAATGCAACATCTACAGGCCCCTGGCAAGTAACGCCGTCAGGTCAAAGCACGTCCGGCTATCTTACCGCTCATATTACCTCTGGCAATATAACTCAAAACTCTGCCCAGATCGTCTTTCAACCTGATATCATGCAGTCTGGTAATTACTCGGTAACAATGTATACTCCTGGCTGCATTCCTGACAATACATGCATAACTAGAGGTTCAGTCATGATTACTGGGCAACTCGCAGCAGATGCACCACGTGCTATGTCTACTGTACTGTCTCAGTCGAACAATTATGACAAATATGATCAGATTTATCTTGGATATGTCGATGTCACGTCGTCAAACTTTCGCCCTACTGTAACTTTGACGCCAATGCCTGGACAGATGGTTCCGTTGACGGTTGTTGCACAGCGTGTTCGATTCGAATTGATCAGTTCCAATGGCGGTCTCAATGGTCTTTTCGAGTACAATCCTAACCAAGCCACGATCAATACTGATTTTGCAGCTTCGGCTATCAATGCTGCAGCTATGGGCGTGTCTGCCGATGCAACAATCAATGCTTTGGCTGTGGTTGGCGATAACTTGTACGTTGGTGGAGATTTCAGTGATTCGACCACTGCTGGGATCAATAATATTTTTAGTGTTGGATCTGATAACGCAACCTCTTTGCCGAACAAAGGATTGAATGATGCTATTACGACAATCTATCAGAATGGATCGAATCTGTACATTGGTGGTAATTTTACAAATACAGGTGACAATAGCGTAAGAGGACTTGCAGGAGTCGCCATGTACTCCACGTCTGATTCGAAATGGAATGCTCTTGGAAGTGGTGTCAACGGTACCGTCTCATCGATTGTTCCTCTGCAAATCAATATCACTAGTGGACAATTACGAGATGCCATAGCTGTGTCTGGTGAATTCACTACTGTCAACGCTTTTGGCCAAAACGGATCATTTCCAGCAGATAGTATTGCAATTTGGATTCCATCCAGCAACAATTGGCTCAATAACATCCAAAACACCGCATTCGTGCTCAGTGGTCATCTCGTCGCACAAACACACGTCCCAAATGGTGACCCATTATATGCTGGATCCATTTCATCTCAGCTTCTGGGACTGACTGACGGCGTTGCCCTCTCTGGTAACGGATTTCCAAGTCTGTTGTCGCTAGGTATCAACGTAACTTCGAACACTAGTGCAGCATCAGGATCATCAAATGGACTCGCCACATTGAGTGAGGCCGGTGTGGTGACTGGGATATTTGTTGACCACGATAACCTCAACATTACTGCCATTGGTGGAAGTTTCTCGGCGCAAGCCAGCGATGGTAGCACAATTAATAATTTTGCTATTTACAGCGGTAGTGACAACTCCAAAGTCACTGGTCTACCCTCATCTATCAATTCTAACTCGAGCATCCTCTCAATGGATTCAACCGGAACCACTCTGTTTATTGGTGGGCGTATTTCGGGAACATCAGGCTCAAACACAGTGGGAGGTTTCCTCGTTTATGACCTTTCCACATCTGCCCTGACCCCAACTCAACCACCTCCACTCAGTGGTGCTACAGCCGTTGTTAATACTGTTGCAGTACAGCCAAATTCGGCTAACGTTTTTGTCGGCGGCAACTTCACCTCGGCAGGTTCATTGAGTTGCCCAAGTCTATGTATGTTTGACACGTCAACGTCACAATGGCAAATTCCAGCTACTGGTATCAGCGGTGTCATTACCGCAATGACATGGGCATCACCAACGCGATTGATTGTTGCAGGCAATTTAACAGTTGGAGGTAACAGCACTACTCTTGCGGCTTACGATTCTCAATCACAAACTTTCAGCTCTTTTGGTGGGAGCTCTGAGCTTCCAGGACCATTGACGGCTATGACACCTGCCACTAGCGACTACAGTCAATTTTGGGCTGCCGGTCAAGCTAGCAATGGATCTGCTTATCTTCAGAAGTTCAACGGTAATACCTGGATGCCGGTTACGGGTTTGGGCAATGATACCGTCATACGCAGTCTACAGGTCATTTCTTTGACCGAAAATCATCCTTCTACCAGTCTGGTCGATGAAGACAAGGTTCTTCTGGTTGCTGGAAACATTAATTTGCCCAACTTTGGCAATGCTAGTGCAGCTCTTTATAACGGTACAAGCTTTACACCCTTTTTACTTGCTAATAAGAATGGTAATACCCAAGGTGCTATCGGACGTATGTTTGTCCAAAATCCCGGCGCCTTCTTGACATCATCTCGTAAGTTTTTGTCTCATCCATATTCTTTGTTAATCGCAGTGCTAATAGTTTTAAAGGTCATGGTCTAGCTCGTGGATATATTGTACTTATTGCGTTAGCCATTGCACTTGCACTAACGTTCCTCACCCTTGTTGCTGGCTTCTTACTAGAACGTTGGCGGAAAAGGAGAGAGGGATACGCACCCGTAAAGCAGCTCAGTCCTGATCAACAATCAAACATAGGCAGAATACCGCCGGAAAGGCTGTTCGGTTCGATTGGTCCGAACGGGATGGCACCGAAGATATGACACGACTATCGCAACCATACCTTATGGGAAAAAAGGTCATGTTGCTATGAATTGACGAAAGAGCACTAGATAATCCACAACTTTGCGGACTTCCGTGAAACTAATTTTTTTTCTTCTTGTAATCTTTTTTAATGTAATAATAGGTCGATTCATGATCTCTCGACCATAGAAGTTTGACTTCTTTATCTAGTAAATAGAAATCTTTTCAGTTATTGTATATATAATAAATTTGTTTAGATTCGAATGAATTACTATCAAGTTATGGTACTAGGAGTGTTTGTGTGATTTTACTTTTGTGGGGCATTGTTTCTCTACGTCACAGATTGAAACTCAGCCGAACCAGAAAAAAAAAGATTTATGTCAAATGCTGAAGGCGGAGATCGTAGTTTGCATGTTCTCAAGAGACAATCGGTCTAGTCGTTGAACGAGATAGTCACGCTACAGTGAGAGGAGTGGTGCAAGACATATAATCACGCAGTATCTTGAACATACCATTTACAGCCGAAGTGTGATTTACATCACCCATCATGGCTTCCGTCCGTAAGTTGTACCTGCCGCTTCTTACTATATTCATCCATACACAATCGCACAAACAGATCGCACGCCGTTCATATCTTTTTCCCTGAGCCGTACTGCTCTTCTATCCTACTTGAATATATTACTTCTTTCCGATCCAAAATTCTGTCCCTGTTATTCATACTCACATCTTTATCATATTTCCATATCATTCTTCATCACAAAGACACCAGACTGATCAAATATGCCAGTCTCAAGCATGATGAATAAACTCACCGGACAGCCTGCGAGCTACGAGAAGAAGTAAGTGTCTACCTTTATGAAACCACAAAATATCACCAGAATCTCACCTTGATCTAGGTCCTTGTACAAATTCGGCAAGACTCTCGGTGCAGGTACATACGGTATAGTCCGAGAAGCAGACTCACTTCACGGAAAAGTGGCTGTAAAGATCATACTTAGAAAGAATGTAAAAGGGAACGATAGTATGGTTTATGATGAGCTGAACATGCTGCAGAAACTGAGCCACCCACATATTGTAAGATTTGTGGATTGGTTCGAGTCAAAAGATAAATATTATATTGTTACCCAACTAGCTACCGGAGGGGAATCGTTCGACAGAATATGTGAAAAGGGACGCTTTACGGAGAAGGATGCTTCGAGTACTATAAAACAAGTATTAGACGCGGTATGTTATCTTCATGAGAGAGATATTGTCCATAGAGGTAAATCTGTTCCACATCTTTCATATGGCTCCTATACTGATGGTGGGATTCCCCAGATCTGAAACCAGAGAATCTTTTATATCTTACAAAAGAAGCCAATTCGCAATTAGTTTTGGCAGACTTTGGCATTGCAAAACACCTTGATAGTCCGGATGGAATGCTCAAGACAATGGCTGGTTCTTTTGGATATGCTGCTCCTGAAATCATGCAAAAGAAAGGTCATGGAAAGGCTGTGGATATGTGGTCAATGGGTGTTATCACGTATACTTTGCTATGTGGTTATTCTCCTTTTAGAAGCGAGAATTTACCCGACTTGATCGAGGAGACAAGTCATGGTCGTATCGTCTTTCATGAACGATATTGGAAGGAAGTCAGTCGGGAAGCAAAGGAATTTATTTTGACAATGTTGAAGCCAGAAGCTAGCAATCGAATAACGGCTGCTGTGAGTCTAAACATGATGATTATTGTGTTGGAAAGAAATTTCAACTAATTTCAAGAACAGGAAGCACTTAAGCATCCATGGATTATTGGTACATTTGCTACTGATCACGACTTGTTACCAGAAATCAAATCATATATCGCAAAAGCACGTCTACGGAGAACTATTGAGGTTGTTAAACTTGCAAATCGTATCGAGGCTCTCAAGATGCAAGAAGAAGAAGAAGATGTCGACAAGGATACTCAAACTCCAATTATCCCGGAAGTACATGATGCTTTGTCTGCAGCTTTACATGCGCAATCTCCACCTGGGAGTGGTGTAAGTGGCAGTTCGACTATTGCCCCTTCTGTATCAGAAACTTTGTCCCCTACCGAGGTTAATTCACCACATCGTCTGAGTAGAAAAGAACCTGGAGATTTATTCAGAACCGTGGTGATGGCCAAGGTCAAGGAAGATGAATTTGAAAAGGAAAGGGACGCTATGATTAACAAAAGTGTACCTACTACTCCAAGATAGGCATTATTTTTATGGTTGTA
>Ga0160428_1002059_pt1 | contig 13187 bp, 13 predicted proteins | sample SolpanmetagenomM_FD_108198 | JGI IMG/M metagenome (GOLD analysis project Ga0160428, IMG submission 108198) | Solar panel surface microbial communities from Lawrence Berkeley National Laboratory, California, USA - M | ecosystem: Engineered > Built environment > Solar panel > Unclassified ... | reverse complement strand
GCGGCCCGGCCCCGTCAGGCCTGCGTGAAGGGCGCTCGGCGGAGGGGCGACGTGGCGATGGGCCACGGGCGTGTCAGCCGGGGGCGGTGAAGCGCGCCCTTGTCTCGGATGCCCCTGTCTCGGACGCCCCTGTCCCGGATGACCGGAACACGGTGGACGAGGATCCGGGACGCAGTCCGTGAGCCCAGTGGCGCCCCGGGCAGGCGACCGTCCTCGAACGCGGCCGATCTGTCCCTGAACCCGCCTGGCGCATCGGAGGGATCGGTGCCGATCCCTCGGAACCGCCACCGGCCCGCGAGGGAGGGCGCCCCGGCCCTCCCCGCCCTGCCCGCGCTCAGGCGGCCTTCTTCGAGCCCTTGCCGTTCGATGCTTCGGTGTCGTCCCCGGCCGTGCCGGCGGCGTTGATCGCCTCGGCGATCTCGGACAGCCGGGCGTCGGTCTTCTTCTCCTCCTGCAGGGTCTCGTCGAGGAGCTTGGCGGCGTCCGCGTAGCCGAGCTGGCCGGCCCAGGTCTTCAAGGTGCCGTAGCGGGCGATCTCGTAATGCTCCACCGCCTGGGCGCAGGCGGCCAGCACCGCGTCGGCGGCAGGCGTCTCGGCGAAGTCCTCGAGATCCTCCTCCATCTCGGAGACGATCCCCTGCATCGCTTCGCAGGTCTTGGCCCGGGCGGGCTTGCCGATGATCTCGAAGACCTGCGTCAGGCGCTCGACCTGCTGGGCGCTCTCCTCGGCATGGGTCTCGAAGGCTTGGCGCAACTCCGCGTGCTCCGCCGCCTTGGCGGATTTCTTGAGGGCTTTCACGGATTGCTTCTCGGCGTAGTAAACGTCCTTCAGGGTCTCGTAGAAGGCGTCGTGCAGCGTCTTCTGCTTGGCCATGGCGATCTGTCTCCCTTGGCGCCGCTGCCCGGTGCGCGGCGTCTGGACGGGGAACGCCAGTCCTGCGGGACGTATCCGGACGATATCTTCGCCCTGTGGAGGAACTTTCGGCGGTCAGGTCTTGCCCTGGCCCGCTCGTCCGGGTCGCGCGGCGGGACCGCTGCGGGCGCGCTTATCGGGCTGCGCCCCAGGGGGCCTGGGACGCAGACGGTCGAGAATCGTCTCGAGCGCGCGCTCGACCGCTTCGCGGTCCGGCGGCGTATCGGACGGCGGGCTCCGGCCCGCGTCGCGGCGTTTCGTCATGGCGTCCGCCTGTATCGAAGCCGGGCGGCGCGGTCTTCCGGCACGCGGGGCAACTGCCGACGAGTGTATCGACCGGGATCCCGGGATCAAAGCCTGCGGTGATCCTGGGATCCCCGGATCCTGTGATCAAGGTTCCCGGTTGGTTGCTGACGGTTCCGGCCGGGCCCCCGGATCCGGGGCCCGACGACCATCGCAGGTCTTGGCCGCGGGTCCGGCAGATCTCCGCCCCCTGCCCGACGGCCAGTCGATCAGGCCGCCGGCCCAGAGCGCCGCCCACACGAAGACCGGCTGAAACGCCAGCCGCGGCCCGTGGTACCACCAGGAATCCGGAAGGCCTTCGATGTGGATGTGCTCGAAGGCGTGCTTGAGGTTCGCCGGATAGACGCAGACCGCGTAGAGGGCGAGGCCGAGTGCGGCCGCGCGGCGGAACCGCCGCGTCAGGAGTCCGACGGCGCCGGCGATCTCGCACAGGCCGGTCACCAGGATGACGAGGCGCGGCTCCGGCACCCAGGCGGGCATCAGCGGCAGCATCGCGTCGGTCGCCAGCAGATGCACGATTCCGATGCCGGCGTAGCCCGCCGCGAGCCCGTATCGGAGCCGCCGGCGCCCGGGCCCGGTCTCGCGCTCGATCTCGCGCCCCGTCTCGCGCTCGGTCATGCGACCCGGTCTTCCGCGACGCCGCAGGCTCGGGCCACGCGGGTCCGGAGGACGGCCATGAGGCGGGCCACCGCCGGGTGGCCGGCGCTGTCGAGGGCGGTGTCGCCGATCGCCGTCACCGGCGCCAGGAGGCGCAGGGAGTTCGTGAGGAAGACAGCCTCGGCGCCGCGCAGCTCGGACAGGCCCAGCGACCGCTCCTCGGCGCGCAGCCCGCTTTCGGCGGCGACGCCCAGCACCTCCGCGCGCGTGATCCCGGCCAGCACGCCGTCGGCGGGCGGGGGGGTCACCAGGGTCCCGCCGATCAGCGCGAACAGGTTGCCGGTGCCCGCGCAGGCGACGAAACCCCGCGTGTTGCGGAACAGCGCCTCGTCGAAGCCCGCCGCGGCGGCGTCGCGGGCGGCCAGCACCGCGTCCAGATAGCCCAGCGTCTTCAGCCGGGCGGCGGGCGAGGTGTCGTTGCGGGCGATGGAGGTCGGCCACAGGCGCAGGGGCGCGAAGGCCGTCGACCGGGCGCTCGGCGCCGCAATGGCGAAGAGCGTCGGGCTCGGAGCGTCCGGCGGCTTCAGGCCGCGCGGGCCGGACCCGCGGGTGAGGGTGGTGCGGATCGCCAACCGGCCGTCTTCGCCGGTCGCCTGCCTGGCCAGCGCCCGCATGGCCTGACGGATCCGCTCCGGATCGGCGGGGATATCGAGCGTGTCCGCCGCGGCCACCAGGCGGGCGACGTGGGCGTCCTCGAAGGCGACGCGGCCACCGAGGGCGAGCGCCGTGTCGAACAGCCCGTCGCCCAGCGTCAGGCCGCGGTCGGCGAGGTCCAGCGGCGCGGTCGTCCCCGGGACGACGGCGCCGTCACGCCACAGCATCGCGTCGTCCCCCTCGCCATGCGCGGGCAAGCCCCAAGAAATTGGCGAACAGGGCGTGGCCGCCCTCGGTCAGGACCGATTCCGGGTGGAACTGGATGCCGTAGGTCGGATGGGTCCGGTGCGAGAGCGCCATCACCTCCCCCTCCTGCGAGACCGCGTCGACGGAGAGGTGCTTCTCCATGTCGGGACCGGGGGTCACCACCAGCGAGTGGTAGCGCCCCACCGGCATCGGCGCCGGCAGCCCGGAGAACAGCCGCGTGCCCGTGTGGTCAATCGGCGTCATCTGCCCGTGCAGGGGGCGCTGCGCCCGCGCGACCGTGCCGCCGAAGGCCGCGCCGATCGCCTGATGGCCGAGGCAGACGCCGAGGATCGGCATCTCCCCGGACAGGTCCCGGATCGCCGGGAGCGAGATGCCGGCCTCCGCGGGGGTGCAGGGGCCGGGCGAGACCACCAGGGCATCGGGCGCCAGCGCCCGGATGCCGGCGACGTCGAGGGCGTCGTTGCGCACGACCCGGACGTCCTCGCCCAGCTCCTCCAGGTAGCGGACGACGTTGAAGACGAACGAGTCGTAATTGTCGAGGACGAGGATCATGCGAAGGCCTCGAACACCCGGGCGGCCTTGGCCAGGGTCTCGTCGTATTCCGGACCGGGCTCGGAGAGCAGCGTCACCCCGCCGCCGGCCTGCAGCACCGCCTGGCGGTCGTCCATGAACACGGTGCGGATCGCGATCGAGGTGTCCAGCGCCCCGTCGAAGCCGATCCGGCCGATGGCGCCGCAATAGAGTTCGCGCGCGTCGCCCTCGATCTCGGTGATGATGTCCATGGCGCGGATCTTCGGGGCGCCGGTGATCGAGCCGCCCGGGAACGTCCCGGCCAGGAGGTCGAGGGCGTCGAGCCCATCGCGGAGGTCGCCGGTGACCACCGACACCAGATGGTGGACGTTCGCGTAGGTCTCCAGCCCGCAGAGGGTGGGCACGGCGACGCTGCCCGGCGCGCAGACCCGGGACAGGTCGTTGCGCAGCAGGTCGACGATCATGACGTTCTCGGCCCGCTCCTTCACGCTGGCCTGGAGCGCCCCGGCGGCCGCCCGGTCGGCCTCCGGATCGTCGAGGCGGCGGGCGGTGCCCTTGATCGGCCGCGTCTCCACGTGCCGGCCGTCGAGGCGGATGAACCGCTCGGGCGAGGACGAGGCGACGGTCAGCCCCTCCTGCTCCAGGTAGGCCCCGAAGGTCGCCGGGTTGGTCTCGCGCAGGCGCCGGTAGAGGGCGAAGGGATCGAAGCCGGCCGGCAGATCGGCGGTGAAGCGCTGGGCGATGTTGGCTTGGTAGATGTCGCCGGCCCGGATATAATGGCGAACCTTTTCGACAGCTTCTTCATAGGTTTGACGGTCAAAGTTCGAGTTCCACACGAGCGGCTCGGCCGGCCGTGCGGGGCCCGGGGGCTCGGCGGTGGCGAGCCGGTCGGCGAAGAGGGCGAGCCGCGCCTCGGCGCGAGCCCGCCGGGCGTCCGGCGCACGCTCGGGGAAGCCGGTGGCGACCAGCCGGCAGGTGCCGGCGGCGTGATCGACCACCAGCGCCGTGTCGTAGAGGTTCAGGGCGATGTCGTCGGTGAGCCCGGCCCGCCGGGCCGGGGGCGCCACCCGTTCCAGCGCCGCGCCGAGGTCGTAGGCGAGGTAGCCGATCGCCCCGCCGGGGAACGGCTCCGGCCCGGGCTCGAGCCGGTAGGGTTCGAGGCAGGTCCGGAGCGCCGCCATCGGGCCGCCCGCCACGGGGCGTCCGTCGAGGGTCGCGCGTCCGTCGCGGTAGCGGAAGCGCCCGAACGGATCAGCGGCCACGATCGAGTGCCGCCCCAGCGGATCGTGCCGCATGGCGCTGTCCAGGAAGGCGAGCCCCGGCAGGGCGCGCAGCCGGGCCGCCGCCGCGACGGGATCGATGAAGGGGATCTCTCGGGTCCACATGACCGGGTTCGGGGCCGTTATCCTCGGGCTGTGCGTCATCCGCTGCCGTCGCACAGGCGATGCCGCGGGGGAAGCGGCAGTTGCACGCAGGCACCGCCGCCCGGCGCCGGTCCTCGGCGGCGGGTGGGTCGATGTCAGATGATGTGTGATGTCAGGATCCGTCGTTAAAGGTCTGCGTCACAGCCAAGTTCCCCGCCGTGGGCAGCCTCGCGTGCTGGGCCGGGCACCCCTGCGGCAGCCGGTCTCGCGCGGGCGGGCCGGAACGGCTATAGGGACGCGATCCCGAATTCTCGTCCTCGCGCTCCGTGTGACTGTTCCACCGGCCACACGCGCGGGCGGCGTCCGATCCGTCGAATGCGCCCATGACCGCCACGACCGCCCCCAAAGCCTCGGCTCCCAAGATTTCGTTCGTCTCCCTGGGCTGCCCCAAGGCGCTGGTCGATTCCGAGCGGATCCTCACGCACCTGCGCGCGGAGGGCTACGAGCTGGCGCGCCGCCACGACGGCGCCGACGTGGTGATCGTCAACACCTGCGGCTTCCTCGATTCCGCCAAGGCGGAGTCGCTCTCGGCCATCGGCGAGGCCATGGCGGAGAACGGCCGGGTGATCGTCACCGGCTGCATGGGCGCGCAGCCGGAGGAGATCCGAGCGAAATACCCCGACCTCCTGGCGGTGACCGGGCCGCAGGCCTACGAATCGGTGGTGGCGGCCGTCCACGAGGCGGTGCCCCCGGCCCACGACCCGTTCCTCGACCTCGTGCCGCCGCAGGGGATCAAGCTCACCCCGCGCCACTACGCCTACCTGAAGATCTCGGAGGGCTGCAGCAACCGCTGCAGCTTCTGCATCATCCCGTCCCTGCGCGGGAACCTCGTCAGCCGCCCCGCCGCCGACGTGCTGCGCGAGGCCGAGAAGCTGGTGAAGGCCGGCGTGAAGGAGCTGCTGGTGGTCAGCCAGGATACCAGCGCCTACGGCAGCGACATCCGCTACGCCGAGAGCCCGTGGCGCGACCGGCAGGTCCGGGCGAAGTTCTACGACCTGACCCGGGAGCTCGGCGAGCTCGGGGCCTGGGTGCGGCTCCACTACGTCTACCCCTACCCGCACGTGGACGAGGTCATCCCGCTGATGGCCGAGGGCAAGGTGCTCCCTTACCTCGACATGCCGCTCCAGCATGCGAGCCCGTCGGTGCTCAAGCGGATGCGCAGGCCCGGCAATCAGGAGCGCCAGCTCGACCGGATCCGGAGCTGGCGGCAGACCTGCCCGGACCTCGCGATCCGCTCGACCTTCATCGTCGGCTTCCCCGGCGAGACCGAGGCCGAGTTCGCGGAGCTGCTGGCGTGGCTGCAGGAGGCCAAGCTCGATCGGGTCGGCTGCTTCGAGTACGAGCCGGTGGCGGGCGCCACCGCCAATGCGCTCGGCGACCTCGTGCCGCCCGAGGTGAAGGCCGAGCGCAAGCGCCGGTTCATGGAGACGCAGAACGCTGTGGCGCTCCGGCTGCAGAGGGCCAAGGTCGGCAGGCGGCTGCCCATGATCGTCGATGCCGTCGAGGGCGGGGTCGCGAAGGGCCGGTCCAAGGCCGACGCGCCGGAGATCGACGGCACCGTCCACGCCGCCTTCCGGCGCCCGGTGCGGGTCGGCGACATCGTCACCGTGAAGATCGATCGGGCCGAGGCCTACGACCTGTACGGCAGCGTCGCCTGACGGCGGCGCGCCGCCGTCGCGAGCGGTCGAACGAACTCCGACCCTCTACCTCAGGATGGGGGCGTGGGCGGGATATCCCTGTTGAGGTGTGATCGAGCCGCCTTGACCCCGCCCGCCGGCCGCGGTCTCTGGAACAGAGCGGGAACCTAAGCCAGATCTCCGAGGCGGCGATGGATCCGGAGGTCGCCCTCCGCAAGATCATCCACATCGACATGGACGCGTTCTACGCCTCCGTGGAGCAGCGCGACGACCCCGCCCTGCGCGGCCTGCCGCTGGCGGTGGGCGGCTCGCGGGAGCGCGGCGTCGTGGCGGCGGCGAGCTACGAGGCGCGCAGGTTCGGCGTCCGCTCGGCCATGCCGTCGGCCACCGCCCGGCGGCTCTGCCCGGACCTGCTGTTCGTGAAGCCGCGCTTCGAGGTCTACCGGGGGGTTTCGGAGGAGATCCGGGCGGTCTTCGCCCGGCACACGCCGCTCATCGAGCCGGTGGCGCTGGACGAGGCCTATCTCGACGTCACCGAGAACCTCCTGGGCCTGCCGACGGCGACCGCAGTGGCGAAGGCGATCCGCGCCGAGATCCTGGAGCGCACCGGGCTCGTGGCCTCGGCCGGGGTCTCGTACAACAAGTTCCTGGCCAAGGTGGCCTCGGATCACCGCAAGCCCGACGCCCTGTTCGTCATCACCCCCGCGATGGGGCCGGATTTCGTGGCCGCCCTGCCGATCGGCCGGTTCCACGGGGTCGGGCCGGTCACCGAGGCGAAGATGAAGCGGCTGGGGATCGAGACCGGGGCGGACCTGCGCGCCTGGACACCGGAGCGCCTGCGCGAGACCTTCGGCTCCGCGGGCGCCTACTACCACGCGGTCGCCCGCGGGATCGACGCGCGGCCGGTCCGCGCCCATCGGGTGCGCAAGTCGATCGGGGCCGAGACCACCTTCTCGGAGGACACGGCGGCCTTCGAGGTTCTGAGCGCCCGGCTGGCCCCGCTGTTCGACAAGGTCTGGGCCGGGGCGGACGCGAAGGGCATGCGCGCCCGGACCGTGACGCTGAAGCTCAAGTTCTCGGATTTCGCCCAGGTGACCCGGGCGAAGTCGCTCACCTGTCCCGTGGCCGACCGCGCCGGCCTGGAGCGGATCGGCCTCGAACTGCTCGCCGGCCTGTTCCCCTTGCGGCGCAGCGCGCGGCTGGTCGGCGTCTCCCTGTCGGGCTTCGCGCACGACGAGCCGGAAGGCCCCCGTCAGCTCGGGCTGGGTCTCTGACGGGCCGGCCGCCGGGACAGCGAGGTCGGACCGTACCCGTCCCTCGCCCGTACGGTAGCGGTCCCGTCGGGCTACGACGGCCGCGCGCTCCGCGCGTCACCGCGCGACGAAGGCGGCGCCTTGAGGGGCCGGGCCGCCGATCGGAGACGCTCCGATGCTGGCGTCGAGGGCGCTCGATGCGGTCCTGTCCCTCGGAGGCCGCGCACCGGGTCCCGATGCGGCCCACCCGGTCCGGCTGGGGATTGCCTTGGCGCCGCACAGGCCGAAGGATGGGCCCATGCCGAAACCTGTTCCCCTGGGCCTCGCGGCCGCGCTCCTGACCGTGCCGGCGGGCGCCCACGTCGACAGCACGACGGCACGCGGGGCCGTCAACGCAGCCCAGTTGCGGGGCTACACGGCGAGCCCGGCGCAGCTCTTTGTCCCGGCGGACAGCCCGGCACCTCCGCACGCCGCCCCTGCGCCGCGGCGGCCAAAGGCGCCGGCGCGCGGCCGCTGAGATCGGCCCGGGCCGCGCCGGCCCGGGCATTTCGTCACGCGTTCTTGCGCGGGCGGTGGTCCGGATCGATGCCGCCGTCCACCTTAGTCTCGTTGTCCACGTCGCCCTCGAAGGTCGAATCCGCCTGCAGGTCGGCGGGATCGGCGCCGCTCATGCCCTTCGAGGTGCCGATGCCGGGATTGCCCTTGAGGTCGGCGTCGGTCGGGGTGTCGGTCTTAAGATGCTTGGAGGACATGCGGGCTCCTGTCGGCTGGTGATGACAGGCCAACGCACCGGATCGGGGGCGGTCTCCCGCCTCCCGTGCGGCGGTTCGCCTCCCGGTGCCGGAAGCGGTCAGACGATCTCCGCCGATCCGATCCGGCGCACGCCGGCCGCCTCCATCCGCCCCCAGGCCCGGGCGAGCGACCCGTCCACGTCGATCCCGCGCACCGCGTCCTCCACCACCCGGACGTCGAACCCCGCGTCGCGGGCGTCCAGCGCGCTCCAGGCGACGCAGAAATCGGTGGCGAGGCCGCACAGGACGACGCGGGTGATGCCCCGCTCCCTGAGCGCCCCCGCGAGACCCGTGCGCGTGGTCCGGTCGGCCTCCAGGAAGGCCGAGTAGCTGTCGACGCGCGGATCCAGTCCCTTGCGCACCACTAGGCTCGCCCGGTCGGTGGCCAAACCCGGCGCGAAGCCCGCGCCCGGGCTGCCCTGCACGCAGTGCCGCGGCCACAGCACCTGCGGCCCGTAGGGCAGCGCCACGGTGTCGAACGGCGCCCGCCCCGGATGGGTGTCGGCGAAGGAGACGTGATCGGCCGGATGCCAATCCTGCATCAGCACCACGTGCCGGAACCGGTGCTGAAGCGCGTTGATCGGCGCCACCACCGCGTCGCCCCCCGGGACGGGGAGCGCCCCGCCCGGCAGGAAGTCGACCTGTACGTCGACGACGAGGAGCAGGTCGGTGTTGCCGGGCGTCACGGTCGGTCCTTACGGCAGCATCACGATCGAGCCCGTGGTCTCCCGGCCCGCGAGGTCGCGGTGGACCTGCTGCGCCTCGGCCAGCGGGTAGGTGGCATTGACGGCGATCTTCACCGCGCCGTCGCCGACCACCTTGAACAGGCGGGCGGCCGCCTCCTCCAGGGTGGCGCGGTTCGACGAGAAGGTCGCGAGCGTCGGACGCGTCACGTAGAGCGAGCCGCGCGGGGCCAGCAGGCCGAGGTCCAGCCCGGTGATCGCCCCCGAGGCCGAGCCGAAGCTCGCCAGCAGGCCGAGCGGCGCGAGGCTGTCCAGCGAGCCCATCAGGGTCGCCTGCCCGACGCCGTCATACACGACCGGCACGCCCTTGCCGCCGGTGATCTCGCGCACGCGCTTGGCCACGTCCTCCTCGCGGTAGAGGATGACGTGGTCGCAGCCGTTCCGCTTGGCGAGCTCCGCCTTCTCGGGGCTGCCGGCGGTGCCGATCACCGTGGCGCCGAGGTGCTTGGCCCACTGGCAGGCGATCAGGCCGACGCCGCCGGCGGCCGCCTGCCACAGGATGGTGTCGCCGGGCTTCACCGCGTAGGTCCGGTGCAGCAGGTACTCGACGGTCAGGCCCTTGAGCATCATGGCGGCGGCGGTCTTCTCGTCGACGCCGTGGGGGATCGGCACGGCCGCGGAGGCCGGGATCACCGGCTCCTCGGCGTAGCAGCCGTCCGCCACCGAGCCGTAGGCGACCCGGTCGCCCGGCTTGAACTGGCTGACGCCCTCGCCCACCGCCGTGACGGTGCCGGCCCCCTCCTTGCCGGGGGTGTAGGGCAGGTGCGGGGACTTGTAGGCGCCGGTGCGGAAGTAGATGTCGATGAAGTTGACGCCGATGGCGGCCTGCTTGACGCGGATCTGCCCGGGACCGGGCTCGGCCAGGGGCACGTCCTCGAAGCGCATCACTTCGGGGCCGCCGTACTCGTAGACCCGGATCGCCTTCGGCATCGTCCTGCTCCCGCTCGCCGCCCCGTCCGGGGCGTTGCAGCCCGAGATAACGGACCGCCCGCCGGAGGCAATTCGTTTTTGACCCCTCGCGCGCCGGTTGTAACCCGCCGACCGGCGGCACCGTTCTGGATCCGCCGGTCCCGGGCGCCTATCTAGCCTCTGCCTGTCCTCTCAACCGAGGTTCGACCGCCATGTCCGGCACCACCCGCACGAGCGCCGACCTCGATCCGCGCCGCCGCCGCCTCCTCTACCGCGCCTGGCACCGGGGCATCCGCGAGATGGACCTGATCATGGGCCGCTTCGCCGACGCCGAGATCGGCGACCTGTCCGAGGCGGAGCTCGACCAGTTCGAGGCGTTGATCGAGGTGCCGGACCGCGACCTGTTCAAGTGGCTTACCGGCGAGGTCGAGACGCCCTCGAACTACGACACGTCGGTCTGGCGGCGGGTGCGGGCGTTCCACCGGCACGACGCGCCGATCCATTCCTGAGAGGGACCGCCATGGACGAACCCAAGCCCAATTACGATCACCCGGCCCGGTCGATCGCCACCGAGCTGGTGGTGCGCATCATGCTGGAGATGATGGAGCGCTCCGATCCGGCCCTGCGCGGCGAGATCCTGCGGCAGGCGACGGGCCGGGCCGCCACGATGACCGAGCACATGCCCAACGCGGACTTCTTCCGCGGCCGGGTCGAGGCGGCGCTGGCGGAGATCGTCGGGCCGGACGCCTGAACGCCTTGCCCTCAGGGCTCGCGCAGCGCCTCAGGCGGGCCGCGTCGGTCCCCCTCCCCTGCGGGAGAGGATCGGGGTTAAGGGATCGGGTCCTCCCGGGCGGGGCAGGCAACGCGCCCGGTCCCTCGCCCGCCCCGGAGAGGGGACCGGCGCCTCGTCCTGAGCCCGGTCTGCCGACGATCGGCCGCACTTCGGCGTCGTGCCGTTCCCTGCCGCGGGAGAGCGGCCATATAGAGGCGTTCAGCCACCCCCACGCCTGCGCCGGCATGCTTTATCGCGACGGCCCGATGGGCTAACGCCACCCGACCTCCGTCTCTGACGCGCCCGGCGGGATCTCCCCGCGAAAGACCCGATGGCCAAGCCTCAGCCGAAGCCCACCGCCCCCGTCGCCAAGCCGGTTGCCAAGCCGCAGGTCGCGCGCTTCGCCCTGCCGAAATCCTCCGCGCTCGCCAAGGCGATCGACGCCCTCAAGCGCGGCGACAGCCCGGTTCTCGCGAGCGCCCCGGAAGGATTCGACGCGCTGGCGCTCGCCGACCTCGCCCGCGCCCTGGCGCCCACCGTCGACGCGCCCGCCGTGCTGGTCCACGTGGCGCGTGATTCCGGGCGCTCGGCGTCGTTCCAGGCGGCCCTGAGCTTCGTCGCGCCCGAGATGGACGTGATGAGCCTGCCGGCCTGGGACTGCCAGCCCTACGACCGGGTCTCGCCCACCACCGCGGTCGCGGCCGCCCGGATGACGGCCCTCGCCCGCCTCGCCCGGACCCGCTCGGCCGAGGACCGGCCGCGCATCCTCTGCACCACGGTCAACGCCCTGGTGCAGCGGGTCCCGCCCCGCACGCACATCGCCCGAGAGGCGTTCTCGGCGGCGATCGGCAACGTCGTGGCGATGGACGACGTGGTGGCCTGGGTGGAGGCCAACGGCTTCCTGCGCACCGGCACCGTGCGCGACACCGGCGAGTATGCGGTGCGCGGCGGCATCCTCGACCTGTCGCCGCCGGGCTTAGCCGCGCCGATCCGCCTCGACTTCTTCGGCGACACCCTCGAATCAATCCGCGCCTTCGACCCGGAGACGCAGCGCACCACCGGGCAGCTGCGCTCGCTCGACCTGATGCCGATGAGCGAGGTCCAGCTCACCACCGAGACGATCCGGCGCTTCCGCCAGGGCTACATCCAGAGCTTCGGGGCGGCCACCCGGGACGACCGGCTCTACGAGACGGTGAGCGAGGGGCGGCGCTACGCCGGCCTCGAGCACTGGATGCCGCTGTTCTACGACCACCTCGACACCCTGTTCGACTATCTCGGCGGCGTGCCGCTGGTCTTCGACCCGCAGGTCGAGGACGCCGCCGCCGAGCGGATCAGCCTCGTCCAGGACTACTACCAGGCCCGCGAGGGCGCGATGAAGACGCCGCAGGCCGGCGTCGCCCCCTACAAGCCCCTGCCCCCGCGCGCCCTCTACCTGATGCCGAACGAGCTGAAGGAGCGGATCGCCGCCGCCACGGTGGCGCGGCTGACGCCCTTCGCCCAGCCCGACTCGCCCGAGCGCGCCGTGATCGATTGCGGCGCCAAGGCCGGCCGGTCCTTCGCGCCGGAGCGGGCCGACGAGAATACCAGCGTGTTCGACGCCGCGGTGGCGCATATCCGCGACCTCCAGGGATCCGGTCATCACGTGATCCTGGGAGCCTGGTCCGACGGATCCCGGGACCGCCTCTGCGGCGTGCTCACCGACCACGGCCTGAAGAAGCCCGTGGCGATCACCCGGCTCACCGACGTCTACGCGCTCAAGCGCGGCACCGACGCGGCGGTGGCGGTCTGGGGCCTGGAGGCGGGCTTCACCGCCGGCGAGCTCGCGGTGGTGTCCGAGGGCGACATCCTGGGCGACCGGCTGGTCCGCCAGAAGCGCAAGGCCAAGCGGCCCCAGGACGCGATCCTGGAGGTGCAGGCGCTCCAGCCCGGCGACATCGTGGTCCATGCCGATCACGGCATCGGCCGCTTCGTCGGGCTCAAGACGATCCACGCCGCGGGCGCCCCGCACGATTGCCTGGAGCTGCAATATACCGGCGGCCTGCTGCTCCTGCCGGTGGAGAACATCGAGCTCCTGACCCGCTACGGCTCGGAGGATGCCGAGGTGGCCCTCGACCGCCTCGGCGGCGGCGCGTGGCAGGCCCGCAAGGCCAAGATGAAGCGCCGCATCCTCGAGATGGCGGGCGAATTGATCAAGGTCGCGGCCCAGCGCTTCGTCCGGAAGGCGCCGGCCCTCAAGGCGCCGGAGGGGCTCTACGGAGAATTCGCCGCCCGCTTCCCCTTCGAGGAGACCGAGGATCAGGCCAACGCCATCGACGCGGTGCTGGACGACCTCAATGCCGGCCGGCCGATGGACCGGCTGGTCTGCGGCGATGTCGGCTTCGGCAAGACCGAGG
>Ga0160428_1002058_pt1 | contig 13194 bp, 13 predicted proteins | sample SolpanmetagenomM_FD_108198 | JGI IMG/M metagenome (GOLD analysis project Ga0160428, IMG submission 108198) | Solar panel surface microbial communities from Lawrence Berkeley National Laboratory, California, USA - M | ecosystem: Engineered > Built environment > Solar panel > Unclassified ... | reverse complement strand
CGCGTTCAAAAAGGCTGTACTCGACTTTTTCACCCGGCTCGACGAGTTTGGGCCTGAACTCGCGTCCTTATTAACCCGCAACTTTCATATTCTCGACGCGCAACTCACTTCGTGACGAGTATACTCGTTTAGGATATTCGGGTATAGTACCGATGGTTCCGTGTTCCTTGCCATTCTCAAAAGTAAGCTGCGCGCCAGCACACTTCCCTTATGTACACCGAAGCCGACCTGCAAGCACTGGTGCCGCGCAAAATATTCGATCGGGGCGCTGCTTATTACTACGAAGACGATGCCGTTGGCCGCATCAAGCAGAAAGACAATACCTACAAAGCCAAGGTAAAAGGTACCGAAACCTACCGCGTCGAGCTAACGGTGCTGCCGAGCGGCCCGCCCAAAATCTATTGCGATTGCCCCTACGATTATGGTGACGTATGCAAACATGGCATTGCCCTTGGCTTGGCCGTACTCGACCTGCTGGGCCCCGATGAGCCGGTTCCAGCGCTGGCTCCAGCCGTCAATACCAGTGAGCTTCCTACCACGCAGCAGCTACGCCAAGCGCTGATAGCCGCTTTTACTCGCACCAGCGACAAGGAGAAAATAGCTTACCTGGGGCAGTTATTGTACCAGCAGCCCGACCTGATTCAAGATTTTCTCGTTGCGTTCGAGTTCAGCTTACCCTTGCTGCTGGCCGCCGCGCCTCAACCGAAGCCGCGCCCCGTCGTGGTACGGTACCGCACGTTTGTGCAGATCGGGCAGGAAATGCTCCGCACCGGATCCCTGGCTGAGTTGCTGCCACACCTGCTCCGCTACGACTGGCGGTCCGTAGCAGAAGCAGAAGCTCCGCAGCTAGCTACTCTACTCCTGGAAGCCGCTCGCCAGCAGCCCGAGCCCACGCTCGATGCTGTGATGGAGCGCGTTGAGACGTATCTGGCCGCCACCCAGCGCGGCCCCGGTTTCTACCCTAAGCTGGTGAGTTGGCTTACGGCTTTGCACACTGTGCCCGCCATTGCCGAACAAGTACGGCTTTTTGCATCCGAGTTGTGGCAGCAGCACAGCCGCCGCGTCGAGCTGCGCAATACGCTGACTAAAGCCGGTTTTGCGCCGCTTCCAAGTGATTTGCAGGAGGAGGCACTGCGCAGGAAGGTTATTGCCAAGCCCAAAGAACCCTCACCCAAGCGGAGTGGCCGTGCTCCGCGCTCCCGGCTTTAAAAGCAACAGCGGCTCCCCAACCAGTGGGAAGCCGCTGTTGCTTTTAAAGCCGTTGCTAAAAATTCCGCTCGCCCGTCTCACGTTTGCCGAGCATTACCGAGCCAACCATGGCAGCTAGCAGTAAGATCGAAGCCAACTCGAAAGGCAGGGAATATTGCTTGAACAGCACTAAGCCTAGCCGGTCCACCATGCCTACTTGAGAATCGAAAGTAGCGGCGTCGTAGCCCGCGGGCTGCACATTGCGTAAGGCAGCTACCAGTATCAGCAGCAGGGAGCCGCCGGCGATAGCAGCCGCGATTTTGGCTAGCGCGGGCTTATGGGGCTCCGTATCCTCGTTCAGGTTCAGGAACATAATCACGAACAGGAACAGTACCATGATAGCCCCAGCGTACACGATAATATTCACCGCGGCCAAAAACTGCGCATTAAGCATCAGGTAATGGGCCGATAGGGTGAAGAACGTGAGGATGAGAAAGAGTACGCTGTGAACCGGGTTTTTAGTAAGCACTACGCCTAGCGCACTCAACAGGGCTACGAACGACAGGAAGAGGAAGAGAGACATAAGTCAGTAGCAAAAAAGAACGTCAGGCTGAGCTTGCCGAAGCATCACGCAAGCTAAGTTAAATTGATCGTTTAGCGATTCGAGCGAACTGTTTCGGCAAGCTCAGCCTGATGGACGACTTTTATAGATTAAGCTGGCTGCGTTTGGCTGCGCAGCTTATCCGCCTGCTCGGGCGTGAGCTGAATACCGCGCTTTGAGCGATTATCAGGCGATACGGGCTCTACCAGACGGTCTTTGCCGTAGATGAACTCATCGCGCTCGTAGCGGGGTGGCGCCATTTTATCGGCTTGGAGGTAGACGGCGGCCTTCGGGCACGCCTCTTCGCAGAGGCCGCAGAAGATGCAGCGCAGCATGTTGATTTCGTAGCTGACGGCATACTTCTCCTCGCGGTAGAGGTTTTGCTCGCCCTTCTTACGCTCGCCAGCTATCATCGTAATGGCTTCGGCCGGGCAGGCTACGGCGCAGAGGCCGCAGGCCGTGCAGCGCTCGCGGCCCTGCTCGTCGCGCTTCAGCACGTGCAAGCCCCGAAATACGGGCGAAAACGGGCGCGTTTCCTCAGGGTAGCGAATGGTGACTTGCTTCTTGGTGGCAGCCCGAAAAAAGTGCTGCATGGTAATGGTCAGGCCCTGGAAAATCGCCGGCAAGTAAGCCCGCTCGGCGAGCGTCATGGGCTTCTTTTCCAGTTTCTTGGCGCGGTTGCTTAGCGATTGCATGAGTTCAGAAGAAGGAGGAGGGAAGGCTAGCGACGAAGTCGCCTACCACCACTGCTTGATTTCGGGGATGATACCAGTGGTGATGAGGCCACCGGTAAGCAGGATATTGAAAATAGCCAGCGGGATGAGGATGGTCCAGCCCAAGCGCATCAGCTGGTCGTAGCGGAAGCGTGGCAGCGTCCAGCGCACCCACATAAAGAAGAAGATGAACGAGAAGATCTTAGCAAAAACGGCCACTACTCCCAGGATTGCGATGACATTCTGCGCAGCATCGACCGAGAGGCCTTGGGCTGAGGCTAGCCACTCGCGCAGCTCATACTGGAAAGGAAAGTTGAAGCCCCCAAAGTAGATAACGCTCATCACGGCCGAGGCTACGAATACGTTCACGTACTCGGCAAACAGGTACAAGCCCATTTTCATGGAGCTATACTCGGTGTGGTAGCCGCCCACCAACTCGGTTTCGCACTCAGGCAAGTCAAAGGGCGTGCGATTGGTCTCGGCAAACGCGCAGACAATGAAGATGATAAAGCCAAGCGGCTGCTTCACGATATTCCAGAAGTGCCATTCGCCGGGCACCGATTGTTGCAAGGTGATGTCGCGCAGCGACAGCGAACCCGACATCATCAGTACGGCAATCAGCGACAAGCCCATGGCTAGCTCGTAGCTAATGTTCTGCGAAGCCGCCCGAATGGCGCCGAGCAGCGAGAACTTGTTGTTGGAAGCCCAGCCGCCAATCATGATGCCGTATACTCCCAGCGACACGATACCGAACACGTAGAGCATGCCCACATTAATTTCAATGCCTTGGAGGTGTACAACCGTTGTCCCAAATTTCAGGAAGCTACCGAAGGGAATGACGGCCGACGACATCAGCGCCGTAATCATGGCCAGGCAAGGGCCGAAAATAAACAGCGCCTTATTGGCACCGCTCGGGAAAAATTCCTCCTTGGTGAAGAGCTTCACGGCATCGGCTAGCGGCTGCGCAAGCCCGAAGGGCCCGGCGCGGTCGGGCCCCACGCGGTCTTGTAGAAATGCGGCAATCACCCGCTCAGCGTAAGTGCAATAAGTAGCGATCAACAAGGAGATGCCGAAAACTACCAGCACAACCAGTCCTTGCCAGCCTAAAGATTCAAGAGACATACTATCAGGTTTTTACTGTGCTACCCCAACGGAAGCCGCACAATATGAGATGATTAATTGTGCAGGCCGCCCAGTTTCAGTGGCGGGTTCCGCTCCAGCTCGCGCACGGTGCTTTCGGGTAGGTCAGAAATAACCTGCGGGTTGATAACCGGCAGCTCGTAGTGGTTGGCCGAGATAACCGATGAGCGGTCGATGTGTGCCGGCCCTTCGAGGATCCAGTTCGCAGTTTCCTTTTTCTCAAAGCGGCACTCGTTACAGATCCATTCCTTCACTTCGCCATACTCATCCTTGCGGGCGGTTACGCGCAGCACGTCTTTGCCTTTGTACCACAGGGTTACGTGGCCGCTGCACTTCTCGTGCGAGCATTCGCGATGGGCATTTACCGGCTTCGTAAACCACACGCGCGACTTAAAGCGCCACGTCTTGTCGGTGAGCGCGCCCACTGGGCACACGTCGATAACGTTGCCGCTGAAGTCGTTGGAAATAGTGTTTTCGATGTAGGTGCCAATCTCGGCCGCATCGCCGCGGCCTAGCACCCCGTGCACGCGGCCATCGGTGAGCTGGTCGGCGGTATACACGCAGCGGTAGCACAAGATGCAGCGCGTCATGTGCAGCTGCACGTACGGACCAATATCTATTTTCTCAAAAGTGCGGCGCTCTTCCTCGTAGCGGGTAGTGCTCACGCCATGCTCGAAAGCAAAGTTTTGCAGGTCGCACTCGCCAGCCTGGTCGCACACCGGGCAATCGAGCGGATGGTTGATGAGCAGCATTTCCACAATGCCCTTGCGCACATCGAGGACCTGCTGGCTGGTCGTGTTCTCAACCACCATCCCGTCTTGCACCGGCGTAATGCACGAAGCCACTAGCTTAGGCATTGGCCGCGGATCTTTGGCCGAGCCGGCTGCCACGCGCACCAGGCAGGCGCGGCACTTACCGCCGCTGCCCTTCAGGGGAGTGTAATAGCACATAGCGGGCGGCACTACGCCGCCCCCGATTTTGCGGGCTGCATTGAGGATGGTCGTGCCGTCGGGCACTTCTACCTCGATTCCGTCGAAGGTTATTTTAGCCATTAGGTCGAGAATTATCGGAAGCAAGCCAAAGGTATTTCCCGCAAAAGTCGCAGAAGATCAGAGGTTCGCAGATTTCTGATAATTGTTAATTGATAACTGTTAATTGAATCTAGGCCATTACCAAATTGCCGCGATAAGCTGCTCCGGGCTGGGTAGCTTCTTTGGGATGCGTGACGTGCCACTCAAACTCGTCGCGGAAGTGCCGTACGGCTGCGGCTACCGGCCACGCCGCTGCTTCGCCCAGCGGGCAAATAGTATTGCCCTCAATCTGCTTAGCTACGCTCACAATCAGGTCGATGTCGTGCATCGAGCCGTGGCCGTGCTCTAAGCGATGTAATACTTTTTCGAGCCAGCCCGTGCCTTCGCGGCAGGGCGAGCACTGCCCGCAGCTTTCATGGTGATAAAAGCGCGAGAAGTTCCAGGTATTCTTCACGATGCACGTCGTTTCGTCCATCGCGATAAAGCCGCCCGAGCCGAGCATGGTACCCGTTACAAAGCCGCCGTCGCTGAGCGATTCATAAGTCATTAGCCGATTTTCGCCAGCGGCAGTTTTGAGAATCAGCTCTTTGGGAAGAATTGGCACGGAGGATCCACCAGCTACTACGGCTTTCAATTCCCGACCTTTCCAAATACCCCCGCAGTACTCATCGGAGTAAATAAACTCCTCAACTGGCACGCCCAACTCCAGCTCGTAGATACCGGGCTTGTTGAGGTGGCCACAGGCCGAAAAAAGCTTCGTGCCCGTGCTTTTGCCCACCCCAATTTTAGCGTATTCATCACCGCCCATATTCAAAATAGGCACGACGGTCGCAATGCTCTCGACATTGTTGACTACCGTAGGGCGGGCGTACAAACCTTGCACGGCCGGAAACGGCGGCTTATTGCGCGGGTTACCGCGTTTGCCTTCCAACGATTCGAGTAAGGCAGTTTCTTCACCGCAGATATACGCGCCACCGCCCGGGTGCACGTGCAAGTCAAGCGAATAGCCTGAGCCTTGAATGTTTTCGCCCAGGAAACCGGCCGCGTAAGCTTCCGCAATAGCTTTCTCCAGAATGCGTAGCACGTACAACAGCTCGCCACGAATGTAGATGTAGCTGGTGCGGGCGCCTAGCGCGTAGCTGCCCGCAATCATGCCCTCAATGAGCAGATGCGGGAGTTTTGACATCAGGAAGCGGTCCTTGAAGGTGCCGGGCTCCGACTCGTCGGCGTTGCACACCAGGTAGCGCGGCACGCCCTCGGGCTTAGCTAGAAAGCTCCACTTTAGGCCAGTAGGAAAGCCCGCGCCACCGCGCCCGCGCAGGCCCGACTTCTTTACTTCCTCCACCACTTCTTCGGGCGTCATTTTCAGCGCCTTTTCCACGGCGCGGTAGCCGCCGTGCTTGCGGTACACGGCAAAGGTTTCGATACCTTCGACGTTGACGTGTTCGGTTAAGAGCTTGCGTCCCATATCGTTGAGCTAGTAGCTAGTAGCTGGTGGCTGGTAGCTAGTAATTGTTTTGTAATGAAGTCGGCAAGCCGGTCTCTTCCCAAGGTAGGATGGGGCGGTGCACCAAGCCGCGCAGCTCATTGAGCATGGCGTTGACATTTTCCTCGGTGTCGAGCGACTCGTAATATTTCTCCCGTACCTGCACCACCGGGGCGAAGCCGCACGCGGCCAGACACTCTACTTCTTTCAGCGTAAATACTCCATCGGGCGAAGTGCCGCCTACTTCAGCGCCGGTAATGCGCTCTAAGTGAGCCGTTAGCTCATCAGAGCCGCGCAGCATGCAGGGGCCGGTACGGCAAATCTCGATGACGTGCTTACCCACGGGCTTTAGGTTGAACATCGTGTAGAACGTACTTACCTCATATACCTCGATGGGCCGTAACCCCAGGGTCTCAGCCACCAAGTCTTGTACCTCGGGGCTTACCCAGCCACCAAACTCGGCCTGTGCAATGTGCAAAACAGGCAGCAGAGTCGATTTTTTGCGGTCGTCGGGGTAATGCGTGAGCAAGCGCTTGATTTCAGCCTGAGCGGCAGGAGAAAACTTGGGTTTGGCAGGGGCAGTGGTCGGCTCCATATTGGTTACTTTCAACTAGTTGACTAAGCGTCTAGCTCGCCAGCAATTACGTTCATCGACGACAGAATCACAATAGCATCCGAGAGGCTCGTGCCCACCACCATTTCCGAATAGGCTTGGTAATAGATAAAGCAGGGCCTGCGGAAGTGCAGGCGGTAAGGCGTGCGGCCACCATCTGAAATCAGGTAGAAGCCTAGTTCGCCGTTGCCGCCTTCTACCGAGTGGTATACCTCACCCACCGGCGCTTCAATCTCACCCATGATGATTTTGAAGTGGTAAATCAGGGCCTCCATATTCTTGTACACTGCCTGCTTGGGAGGCAGGTAGTAGTGCGGCGCATCAGCGTGGAAGGAGCCATCGGGCAGTTTGTCCAGCGCCTGATTGATAATGCGCAGGCTCTGCCAAATCTCCTCGTTGCGGACAATGAAGCGGTCGTACGTATCGCCATTGGTGCCCACCGGAATGTCAAACTCGAAGTCTTCGTAAGAAGAATAGGGGTTCATCACGCGCACGTCGTAATCGACGCCCGCCGCCCGCAAGTTAGGGCCAGTGAAGCCGTAGTTCAGCGCCTTCTCCGCCGTAATAGGACCCACGTTCACCACGCGATCCATGAAAATGCGGTTGCGGTTGAACATGGCTTCAAACTCCTTCATCACGGCCGGGAAGGTCTTGAGCCAGCTCCGTAACTTCTCAAGGGCTACCGGCGAGAAGTCACGCTCCATGCCGCCCACGCGGCCCATGTTGGTGGTGAGGCGTGAGCCGCAGACCTCTTCGTAGATCTCGTAAATCTTCTCGCGCTCCTGGAATACGTAGAGGAAGCCGGTAAAGGCACCCGTATCCACGCCCAGGATAGAATTGCAAATAAGGTGGTCGGCTATGCGAGCCAACTCCATCATAATCACGCGCATGTACTGCGCCCGCTTGGGTACTTGGACGCCCAGTAGCTTCTCCACCGTCATGTGCCAACCCATGTTGTTGATGGGCGACGAGCAGTAGTTCATGCGGTCGGTGAGCGGCGTAATCTGATAGAACGGCCGCCGCTCGGCTATTTTCTCAAACGCGCGGTGGATGTAGCCAATTGTCGGTACCCCCGAAATAATGCGTTCGCCATCCATTTGCAGGATGTTCTGGAAGATGCCATGGGTGGCCGGGTGCGTCGGCCCCAGGTTGAGGGTCGTCAGCTCCTGCGAGAAGTCGTTGAGCGTGGGCACCAACTGGCCGCCTTGCTGCTCGTGAGCTTCCTGGATAATTTTATGGGTGCCTGCTAGGGCGTCGTTTACTGCCATTGTGGGTATGTCATCCGTTATCTGGCGTTCGCGTAGCGAAGGACCTTATCACGCTTGCGCCGTAAAAGTTAGTAAGCCTGAGAAGCGCAGCCGTGATAAGATGCTTCGTTTCTCAGCATGACATAAGTAAAGTTAGCGACCAAAAAACAGGTCGGTTTTGTCTTCGCGGGTGCCGTCTTCGAGCGGATATTCCCGGCGCATCGGATGGTAGTCCATGTCCTCCACGTTGAGGATGCGGCGCAGGTTGGGGTGGCCGGTAAAGATGACGCCGAAAAAGTCGTAGGTCTCGCGCTCCATCCAGTTGGCGGTGGCGTAAAGGTCGGTGAGCGTCGGCACGACGGGGTCGGCCAAGGGAAAGAAAATCTTGATGCGCAGCCGGATATTATGCACCAGGCTGTGCAAGTGGTAAATCATCCCTAGTTCCTGATTCAGATTTTCGGGATAATTAATGCCGCACATGGTGGTCAGAAAATGAAACTTTAGGGTTTCATCCTGCTGCAAGCCAGCTACTATATTGTGAATATGCTCGCGCTTCGTCGTCACGGTGAGCAGGCCGTAAGGCTCGTGCACATCCGTAAACGTGGCCTCGCCAAACAGGCTATGCAGCAAGGTTAGCACCTGCGCATTCTGCTGTGCGGTAGGGTCTTGGGCAGCAGCCGTTTCCTGTGCGGCAGTAGATTCTTCTTTGGTCGGGTCAGCCATTTTTTAGCCGGTAGCTAATAGCTGTTAGCTGTTAGCTTGTCAACTGCTAGTTTCGTAAGGCTAACAGCTGACAGCTAATGGCTAACAGCCTGATTACTTGATATTATAAGAGGCTAGCAGTGCCTGATACTCGGGCGAGTTGCGGCGGCGGATGCTTTCGTTTTTGGCCAGGTCCTGCACGCGCATCAGGCCATCGAGCACTTGCTCGGGGCGGGGTGGGCAGCCCGGAACGTACACGTCGACCGGAATAATGCGGTCGATGCCTTGCAGCACCGAGTAGCTATCGAAGATGCCACCCGAACAGGCGCAGGCACCCATGGCCAGCACCCAGCGGGGCTCGGCCATTTGCTCATATACTTGCTTCACGATGGGCGCCATCTTCTTGGCGATGGTGCCCATCACCATCAACAGGTCGGCCTGACGGGGCGAGAAGCTGGGCCGCTCGGAGCCAAAGCGCGAAATGTCGTAGTGCGCGCCCATCGTAGCCATGAACTCGATGCCGCAGCAGGAAGTGGCAAATGGTAGCGGCCACAGCGAATTGGCGCGGGCAATGCCGACTACCTTTTCCAGCGAAGTAGCAAAAAAGCCAGCCCCCTCAATCCCCTCGGGGGCCGGCACAGATTTAATTTCAGGAACGCGAGTATCAACCATTTTCAGTTAACAATTAGCAGTGATCAATTATCATCTCAATTACCAGTCAGCAAGCTGCGAAATACCCAGAGGGGGCGCAATTACTGATAATGGGTACTTGATGACTGATAATTGCTAGGCAGCCTGGGCAACCTTAGCCGGCTGCTTGGCCAACACCGGCTTTGTCGTGAAAGTTTGGCTAGGCACCGCCTCATTCCAGCGTAGAATTCCTTTCTTGATAACGTAGCCAAAACCAGCCATCAACAGGGTCATGAAGATAATCATTTCCACGAAGCCCGCCGTGCCCAGCTGGCGGAAGTTGACGGCCCAGGGATACATAAAAATGACTTCCACGTCGAAGAGCACGAACAGAATCGCCGTGAGAAAATATTTAACCGAGATGGGGGTGCGGGCATTGCCTACGCTCTCGATGCCGCACTCAAAGGCAGCGTCCTTCACGCGGCTGTGGCGGTTGGGACCCACAAGGTGCGATACGACCATGGCAAAGGCCACGAAGGCCACGGCTAGCCCAAACTGAATGAGGATAGGCAGGTAGTCGCTGGGCTGATAAGCAGTATTAACGGCAAGAAGCATAATAATCAGCTGGTTAACAAACAGGCGCACTGGCGCGGACAGGCAAAGGTACACCGGCGCCGGGTTGGGTAAAAACGAAATGCGACTGGCTAGGAATTAGCGCGGCTTTTCGGTGGGTTGGGGAGCGCTAGGTTCGCCGTTCATGGCGCCGTCGAGGTTGCCCCCGTTAAAGTAATTTTCAGTGAAAATGCGGTAGCGGTCAAAGATGGAGCGCACCGAGCGCACGAGCACATATTCACCCCGGATACCTTCGGGCACCGTCACGCCCGAGGCGTAGCCATTCCAAATGGCATTATCGGTTTTGGTATCGATGAGCGTGACCATGAGCGTGCCGTCGAGCAGCAGCAGCCGGGTGGGATGGTACGTGTGGCGCTGTTCCTGGGGCGTTTCTTCATCCTCGGCCTCGTTGTTTTTTACCCAGCGCGTAATGTCTTCCTGCACAAAGCCCGGAAAGCGCATGTCGCCCTCAAATAAATTGTAGCCAATCATGAGGTCGGGCTTGCGGTGGGCGTAGCGGTAGCCTTGCAGGCGCATGCGCTGCCGCACCGCTTCGCGCAAAGATTCACCGAGCCGGGTGCTATCGGCGGTGAGGCCATTGCTGGTCATGAAGCCGTAGGTACGGTAGTGCCGAAAGCGCCCCCGGTAGCTATAGGCAGACTCGATTCGGGCATCGCGGGAGGCGAGGCAGCTGGAGAGCAGTAGTAGACTTAGCAAGCCGAACAATTGGGAAATAGCGGTTCGTTTCATGGCGGTAAAATAGGAAATAGAAGAATACCCTAAGCTACTTCAAGAAATTTGCTTTTCATCTAATGCTCAGCTTACTAGCTAGTCCGGGCTAGTTGCCACGTCAGGCCCGCTAATGCGCAAAAAATATACCCGGCTGCCCCAGTGACGATCTTAACGGTAGCCCGCCGCTTGCAGCTGAAACAGCTCGGCGTAACGCCCACCCTTGGCTAGCAGCTCTTCGTGCGAGCCGATTTCCTGCGCCCGGCCCTGCTCTACCACCAAGATGCGATCGGCCATGCGCACGGTGCTGAACCGGTGGGAAATGAGGACCGCCGTCTTGCCCTGCGTCAGCTCTTTAAAGCGCTCGAACACCTCGTACTCGGCGCGGGCGTCGAGAGCCGCCGTGGGCTCATCGAGGATGAGCAGCTGGGCTTCGCGCATGTAGGCGCGGCCCAGGGCAATTTTCTGCCACTCGCCCCCGCTCAGGTCCACGCCGCCGCTGAAGCGCCGGCCTATCATCTGGTCGTAGCCCAGGGGCAGCTTGGCAATCACGGTGTCGGCCAGGCTCTGGTGGGCGGCCTGCTCGATGCGGGGTTGGTTTTGGCGCTGCTCGATGCGGCCCACGGCCAGGTTTTGGCCAGCGGGCAGCTGAAAACGCACGAAGTCCTGGAAAATAACCCCGATTTCCTGGCGCAGTTCGGCGGGGTCGTACTCGCGCAGGTCGTGGCCATCGAGCAGGATGCGGCCTTCGGTAGGGTCGTAGAGGCGAGCCAGCAGCTTGACGAGCGTCGTTTTGCCCGCGCCGTTTTCGCCCACCAGCGCTAACTTTTCGCCGACGCGCAAATCAAAGCTGAGGTGGCGCAGCGCCCACTTCTCGGCATTTTTATAGCGAAAGCCAACGTCTTCAAACGTAAAGCCCTGGCGGATAGGCCGCGGAAAGGGCCGCACCACCTGGCTAGCCCCGGGCCGCACAATGCGCGGCGCAATCTGAAAGAAGTCGAAAAAGTCTTGTAAGTACAGAGCTCCATCGGCCACTTGGCTGAAGCGGCTCAAAATGCCTTCGAGCAAGGCCCGCAGCCGGGCAAACGAGCCCGCCAGAAAGGTGAGCTGGCCGATAGAAATGGCCCCGCCCACAGCTTGCTTGATGATGTAGAGGTAGGCGCCGTAGTAGCCCGCCGCCCCGATGGCCGCGAACACCGTGCCCCAGCCCGCCCGGCGCAGCGCGAGGCCTTTGTTTTGGCGGTAAAACTGGTCGGAGAGCGTTTCGAAGCGCGTAATCAAAAACTCCGACAGGCCGAATATCTTCACTTCCTTGGCCGTCTCGTCGCTGGCCCCAGTCTGGCGCAAGTAGTCGAGCTCGCGGCGCTCGGGCGTCCAGGAGTGCGTGAGGGAGTAGCTGCGTTCGTTGAAGTGGCTTTCGCCCAGGAAGGCGGGCACTACGGCGAGCAGTAGCAACCCCAGCAGCCAGGGCTGGAAAGCCACCAAGCCGGCGGCGAGCAGCACGAGGGTCACGGTATCTTGGCCTTGGGCCAGTACCTGGCTCATGAGGACCGAGCGCGACAGCGTTTGGCGGCGCGCCCGCTCCAGCTTGTCATAAAAAGTGCTGTCTTCAAACTGGTCGAGGTCGAGCTCGGCGGCGTGGCGCATCAGGCGCACCGAGCTGGCATTGGCGAATAAGTCGCCGAGCAGCGAGTCGAGCAGCGCTACGGCGCGGCCCAGCGCGTCGGCCAGCAGCACTAGCCCAAACTCCAGCGCTACCAATCCGAACAGGGGTGCCAGCCCCCGGCTAGCTACGGGCAGGCGGTTCAACTGCACCACATCATCAAGAATAAGCCGGCCCACGTAGAGCATGGCGAGCGGCAGGGCCGCTCGCAACAGGCGCAGCCCGATATTGCCCAGCGTGAGCGCCGGCGAAGTCTGCCAGATGAGCCGGAGAAAAGCGGGCAGGTGCCGCAGAGCCGATACGCGCTCGCGCACACTCACGGTGGGCTTGTCGGAGCTGCGCGCCCGCCCCGGATTCTTGGCCGATATGCTAGTAAAAAGTGATGATAACCAATTCATAGGCTAGCGGTATGGCACATTTGGGGCCGGGGTAGGGGAGTAGCCGTTTTGGCAGGCGCTGGGCAATGCGGGACTGTATTAACTAGAGCGGTTTCGGAGTCAGTGTACGGCTGGCTGTTGCGCGGACTTTGTAGTCCGCGTCGGGTAGCAGCCAAGTCGCGGACTACAAAGTCCGCGCAACAGCCGGGCTGCCACTGTACACTGTTTCCGAAACGGCTCTAGGCAGCTGCGTTAATGAGCGCGAATTCCTTATTATTCACTCATTCACGCAGTGAAAAGGTACCTTTGCCACACTTATGCTTGGTTCGTACTCGCGGGGTACTCTACCCTACTATTTTAGTTGTTTGATAGAGAGCTACTTGCTGCACAATCCATCGTAAGACGGCGTTTAGGCTAGCGGTGAACGCCTTGTCCGGACTGCGGCCGGGTTGGCTGTATTGG
>Ga0160428_1002056_pt1 | contig 13206 bp, 12 predicted proteins | sample SolpanmetagenomM_FD_108198 | JGI IMG/M metagenome (GOLD analysis project Ga0160428, IMG submission 108198) | Solar panel surface microbial communities from Lawrence Berkeley National Laboratory, California, USA - M | ecosystem: Engineered > Built environment > Solar panel > Unclassified ... | reverse complement strand
CCCGTGCAAGTGCAGAGACATTCGCCATCGAGCTCTTCTTCTTAGGTTTGGGTATATCCACTCTAACGCTGATATCGCTCGCACCATCCTTTGTTGCGCGAACGCTGCCCGCTCGACTAGTCGTGCTGCTCCTTCTGCTATCAAGACTTTGACCTAATTTTGTGCTTGCATCCCCCAGTTTCCCCTTCCCGCTCCCAATCTTGACGCTGGTTCCCGTGGCGTCGACACATGCAGTGCCGATTGTTGGCGTACCTTTGCCACGCACACTACTGCCAGTACGAAGATGACGAGGGGGTACATTTGCTGATCCAGCCACGGAGGATGACACTGATAGAGATGCATTACCAGTCTTCTCCTCCACTGCATCAACGAGATACCAGCGTAGCCCGTCAGAGAGGTCAAACGGATTGTCGTCTTCAAAGGAGATTGCCGAGCTAGAAGTGGCAGAACGCAGGGATCGCGTATCTGCTGCAGCAGAGCCTGAAGTCTTGCCTGATAGGTCAACCACACGCTCTTGCACCTTTGATATACGCGCGACTAGCCACTCTCGGCTTTGTAACTGGTGTGAGTCTGTTTCGCGTAGGAAATAATGTGGTGCGCCTACATTAAACGCCGCCCATGGCCGCATAGCTTGGTTACGAGTAGGGAGGAACAGGGCAAGGTCGCCCTCTTTGAAAGCGCGAAAGGCGATTTTGTGGGTGGAGTCGGACGTTGCTGCATGTAATTTGTCGCGATAGGAGCGCGCTTCTGCTTTCCACTTCTTTCCCGTCCACTCCACGTCGCGTCGAAGCTTCAAGATGGAGTCGCTAAGGGCCGGCAGGTCCAGCGCATCAAGGCGTGAGAGAAAAGCACCAAAGGCCTGGTTTTCGTCGGCTAGGGTCCGAGCTTGAGGCCACTGGAGGAGGTTTTGAGGAATGGTAAGGTCGAAGAGACGTCCCAGGGGTGACGCCGCAGAGACTGGACTGCTCAAGTCGGACAGTGTTTGGCTAGTGCTGGCGAGCTTGGACGTACGTTGGATTGTCATGGTGCCATCGTCACGTTCGAGAACAGACAGTCCCAGAGCTTCCAAGAGACGCGATAATTCCCGGACATAGTTCGCGAGACGATTTGACAGCTCCATGTCCTTGATCGACCGGTTTGCAAGCCTCTCCATAATCGTAGATAGCTCTTTACCCCTGTCTGACTGTGTTGAGTTCAAAATTGCAAGCTCGTTATTGAGGCGTTCTATCTCTGCTTCAGCTTCAGCTAGGTCCGTCGCAGTCTGTATAGCCTTTGCAGCCTGGTCTTCTAGCCGTTGCTGGAGTACTGCTGAGCCAGTTTCGCCTTCGGCGAATTTGGCTCGCAAGATCCGCAGTTGTGAACGACCATCTTCTAGTTCTGCTTCGATCGTCGCAAGTCGAGCCTCACGAACACTCAAAACGGCTGCTAGCTGATCGTGGCTCCGTTTCAGTGACTTCTGTTGCATGGCCATCTCTCCACGCTCAATGCTGGTTCTGTCTATTGTATACTGCAGACACTCGTTCTCTGACTTAGCGACATCCACGGCTTCCTGAAGTCTGAGTTTGTGTAAGCTAGCCTGATCCGAAAGGCGCGTCAGATTGTGGACCAGTTCAGTCAAGGTCTGATGTGACGATAGCACTAAGTCGGCATCCTCAGAATCCTGCAAATTTCTTTGGATAGTAGCCATAGCTGCCTTGCAATCACGTTCTTCCTCATGACGTCTCCTGGCTGTGGCTTCGAATTCGGCAATCTGTTTCCTGGCAATTCCGAGTTTCTCATCGGCTTGAGTCTTATCGTTTTCTCGACTAACAACTATACGTTCAAGCTCATCCTCGACGTTTTCAAGTTTGCGCTTCCAGTCCATAACCTCTTCTTTCAACATTCGTCGCTCATCTGCAAATTCTTGTTGTTGCGCATTCATGTTTGCAAGTAGATCTTGCCGCGTCAAGCGAGCTTGTTCAGTGTCATGCTGCAGCTGCCGTTTCTCCTTTTCCAGCACTTGGTTCTTCTGTGTTGCCTCATATATATCAGCTTCCAAAGTCACTATTCGTCGAGCCAAGACCTTCTCATCTTGTGGTTTATTTGAGGACGCTCGTCGCGAATTCACAGACGCCTTCCGAGACAGAATGTCTACGTTGGATTTGGGAGATGGCACTGGGGATAGTGCTGGATCAGGTGAAGCCACTGGAGACTCTGCACGTGGTAATACCGGTGCCTGGAACAGGTTCGCGGAACTGCTTCGGATTGTTTGCGTTTGATTGAAGACAAGATGTTCCAGTTTCCGTACACGACTTTTCTGAGCCTTGACTTCTTCCTCGAGCTTTTGATTAAGTTCCTTCAGAGCAGTTGTTTCGTGGCTGTCCCTCGACAGGAAAGAGCTTCTACCACTATCAGCATCGTAGACACTTCCTGACTTGAAGCCTTTGAGTTTCTTCGGATGTTTATTGGTGGGCTTGTCAAGTTCTCGCATTACCTCTGAAACTCTCTCCAATACAGCTTCGAGTACAGGCAATGATTCTAGAGCTTCTTTGTATGCTAATAAATCTGCCCTGGTCGCATCAGGTAATTCATCGTCACCATGATGCAATTTCAGCTCCAAGGTTGGGAGTCCGCCAATTGGTACGGAAGCGACTAGGTGCGCATTACTCTTTAGCCATTTCTTTCGGCGTCTCTCTTCCTCTTCTTTATATCCGCCAATATCTTCAGCCAGTATTTCAGACTCACTGCTCAGTTTGTCCGACCACTCCTTTCTGCGCACACATTCGATGAGGAGGACGCCATACGCGAGTGGTAGCTCCGAGGCGATGGAAACTGCTTCAAATGCATCGGCAGCGTCGCGAGGGAGATCAAAGTCAGACACTTCGGCGTATACGGATGCAAACGATGCTTCAGTTTTGGCAATACGTTGCATATTCTGTACCGCTTCTTGCACAACTGACTCTCGTTGTGCCGCTATCACTTCAAGGCCATGTACGATCTCGTCATAATATTCGACCATCGTTGGAAGGTAATTCTTTGTTTGCAGAGATGCAATACGAACTGCTTGACCAGCAAGCCGGCCTTCAGAAATGAGCTCTTCAATGTGAACACAGTCAGATACAATTTTGTCAACAAAGACTTGTATCTCTTCAACGTGCTCAGTATATGCAACATTGTTTTTGTTAGACGCAACCCGGGTCGCATTCACTGACTGAAGAATTGCCTCTGTGTCTTGCAATACATCCTCCACCGGATCTCCAAGAGCCTCGAGCTGTGATCGCAGTGATTTCTGGCTTTGCTGTAACATGTCCTTATTGCGCTCACAGTCTTCCGGCTTCGCCAGGTTCGCAAGTGTACTTTCATCATCGTGAATCACTTGATCGTCCCTCGAAAGCCTTGGAAGATATCTTAAAAGCGCAGTCTTGGCCGGCAGTACCTCCAGGCAAGAGATGATAGCATCTGCTCCCTTGATGGCCTTATCTTGCTCCGACAACAAATTACCTGCCCAGGTCGACGCCTCCTTGTACTTCTGGTCAAGCGTCCTGACGTGAGACTGCAGGTTTCCAAGAGCGACCTCGGTACCTCTTTGTATGATCGCAAGTGCATCCCTGCTCTTGGCGATCTCCGTGGCCAATGAAGTCGCCTTTATTTGTACATCTTCCGCCCATGCCTGACGTGCTCTGAAGAGGAGTCGCCATCCTTCGACATCAGTAGGCTGCACCGAGTCTCGCGGAAAGTCTTGCAGCGTAGGGGTCTGGAGTGATTGAGGAGGGTGGACGGAAAGTCTTCGAGATGTGATGGAGGAGGGGGAGAGGAGTTGGCGATTATATAGAAAGACCTCAGCCTGTGATAAGCATGTTAGCGTGGTGATTCCCATAATTCACGATATAGCGTACTCCATCCAGGATTGATTGCAGCTTGACCTGCTTGCCCGCGTCTGTGAGCAGGATCTGGTGTGCCGCTGCTATGCCGGAAGCTTGGACAAGCCATGTTTTGAGTGTGTCGCTAGAGGTCAGATGCTCCGAATATGCGGTGAATCTCTGGCCTGTGTGCGCATTCAAGACGTGCAGTAGCATCCCCTCCAAGGTCCTTCTTGTTGTTGGCCTGTTAACAGTGATGTGTTGTCTCGAGTCTAAGAGGACCCTGATGTTTGGGATGTGTTTCATGATTTGGCATGTGATTGTACGATCGACGTCAACAACTTTTTAATTTTCTGAAACACTCCCGTAACAAGTCATACAACAATGCCGTCAGACATAGAAGATGTGCGTGATGATTTCCCGCACTGATCAAGTACAAGACTAATAATATCATATCAGCTCGTGGGATTTCTGCATCATGGCAACACCCAGATTCGGCAGATAGGTATGTCGATGTTAATAACGTGCACTCATTCTGCTCCGCGCTGATCTTGCTAACACATCCACAGCCGTAGAAAACCTCGTGGGATATTCGGCCCAAGATCCCAAAATCTTCAAAGTAAATCAACTAGAACCTATCAAAGATCTGAAACTCCTGGTCAAGGATTACTCGCCAATAGCCAAGAATGTAGTCACAATGCTGGTCAACCTGTCAGAAGACGAGGAGATCCTCAAGGTCTTAGCGCAGGACGACGCCTTTCTCGAAACACTCATGTCACGCATCACCGTATGTTAGTTCTTCCTATATCCCCACAACGCAGATCTACTGGGAAAGCTGCTAATAGACATGAGAGTCATAGAACCAGAAAGAAATCAGTTCCAACGAGCTCGCCATGCTCTTCGCCAACCTAGCAAAATCAGACGACCTACTGCGAATCCTCAAGATGCACCGCACGATACCGTCACCACTATCAACGTCCAAATACTCCATGGATCAGCTAATGGACTGTTTCGTGAAAGGCGCCGAGGGCTCATACAACAAACACGCCGACTTTGATTTTCTGTCCTATTTCTTCGCGGATCTATCAAAAGTACCACACACTTTCTATATATCCAGCTACAAACTTCCTTCTGTTCTGCCTGACTAACACTCTCGCCCAGCACCCCGAATGTCGAGAATACTTCACCAGCCCACAAAGCCGGGACAACGACATCATCCCCCTAACCAAACTCACCGTCTTCACCGAGCACAAATCCGTCATCCGGCGGCAAGGCGTTGCCTCCACAATCAAAAACGTCGCGTTCCAGATAGACACACACCCGCGCTTTCTCGACCCAGACCAAATCAACATAATGCCGTACCTGCTACTCCCACTCATGGGCCCGGAAGAATACAGCGACGAGGATACAGACGGCATGCTCGAAGACCTGCAACTACTACCTCCGGATAAAGAGCGGGAGAAGGACGTGGAGATCTTGAAGACGCATTTGGAGACGCTGCTGCTGTTGACGACGACACGAGAAGGGAGGGATTTGATGCGGCGGATTAAAGTCTATCCGGTGGTGAGAGAGTGTCATTTGCATGTTGAGAATGACGAGGTCAGAGAGGCTTGTGAGCGGGTTGTGCAGATTTTGAAGAGGGATGAGGAGGGTGAGGGCGAGGATGTGCCGCCGACGGCAACAGAAGGCATGTTGAAAGTGGAGGAGGAGGAAGACGAGGAGGATCAGATTGTTGAGATTTTGTGAGGAATATGTCGTTGGGATAGAAGTGTACAAGTATGGTGAGCACGTATCGAAGCCATATACTTCTTTCAGGAGTTTCGTAGCGTGGTAAAACCTGGTGTGTTGAGGGAGTGCCAGAGTACTTTAGCGTTAGCTAGACCCTCTCCACCTTGTCGCACTCTTAATAAGTTAGGTCCTGTTGTGGGTGCTTGTTAGAGTACGAGTTCAGCCAAGTCCCAGGCTGTGAAGACTACTACCGAGGATAAGATAGTGAGCATGGCGGTGCTACTGGAATCGCACATGGCTCCGATACCACTGGCCATTCAGTACCTGGTATGCTTCGATGCTAATTCGTCATTTGATCTTGACCACTCCAAGGAGCATTCTTCTAGACCAAGGATGATCATCTATAGCAGCCACATTGTTTACAATCTTGCCATGTCCGCAAGAGCCACACCTCTATATAATACTCGGCCGATCATTTCAATCTCCAGTCTTTGCTGGAAAGTCACCATCAACGCACCTTGCTCAACCAAGAGCTACTCATCGTACGCTTTCCTCCCTCGCCTTTACATTTTCCTCCCGCTTTCCCACCACCTCAATTATCCTGATTGCGCCATATTTTTGATTCCCCAGAACTAGGTACGTATCCTGTACAATGTTTAAAAGTGACGGGTATACAGTTTAGCATAATTTTATATGTCCTTTGCGCATTCGAAGCGCTGTCTCAGCCTTATCTTAACATCGGCCGTGTTTGTGGTTTGATGCTTTTGCTTTTAATTCGCACCACCTTTGTAGGACTTCTTGCCGACTGTGAATGGCACGTAGCGGTATTTGATCATGTGTTGGATCTGTCTTCGCACTGTTGAGAGAGAAGAGGGAGATTGTGTTAGCCGTCTTATGCTTGAATGTGGTAATGTTTGCGATTTGCACACGAATGTCCTTAATTCATTATTGCGTTCCTGCGCCCACACCCCTCCCGCCCCAAAGGTGCCAGTTCCCTTTCCGCACGCATCACCAAAAGCAACCGCACTCCCCGAAACCCACTCTCCGCAACACCCATCCCAATGCATCGCCCAGAACAACAAACAAAAGAAACACAACAAAAACTTACTCGTCAACACAAACAGCAAAATCCAATAAACAACCAACACAGGCCAAAACACCGGCACATCAAACACACTAAACCAGCTCGCCACAAACCCAATCGCAACCGCTTTCGTCGCACTATACCAGAACTTGAACTCTGGTAATCTGCGCACAAACGGACGGAATTCCTGGTCGTTTTTGGTGGGTAAAATGCCGGCGCTCGTGCCGCCTTCTTCCATGTCGGTGTCGGAGTCGAGGGAGGGGTCGAATTTGGGACTTAGGAAGGCGAGGAAGAGGTTGAGAAGGTAGATTCCGAGGGAGTAGGCGACTGTGGAGGTGGGAGGGGCGGTGTTAGATTAGATGGAAAGTGGTAATGGTGAGTGGGTTGGGTAATGTGCATACCAATGTACCATCCTTGCGCTAGAAAGATGCGGAGGAAGAATATTAACAGAAGGACTACGGTGCCTATCCAGCGGTATGTGGCAAAGGGAGTGCTCTTGTCAAGGTAGCTTTGATATATCTGTGGAGATCGTCGAGGTAATGTTAGTAATTTTGTCCTTTTGCTAATCTTGATCGCCTAGTGAGTTGGCTCCTTTCGTCCGAGTGGCAGCCCAGGGAATCATGGTATGAGAGGACAAAGCTTACGCGACCGACGCGCGACGTCTGTGCTGATACGGCGGCGAAAGGAGTGTCCGCTGGCTCGGCTGAATCCATGATTGTGATTGTAAAGTTGTGATGGCGGGAGTGTGAAGGGTTTCAGGGTAACTAGAGAAAGAGCGATAAGAGGCGTCCGATTTGTTGTATTTCACAGCGAAGTAGCGACAGCAGGGTGGTTTGAAGATGGAATCTCGTCTTGTCGATGTATGTTGATTACTCTACTTGGAAAGATGTGTCCGTCTTTTGAGCCGCAATGCAGATCAGCTTAAACCCTGGATCATCGTTTCAGGGGCGAGAGTTCGTGCTAACCACATTCAGTAATTTGCATCCGTCCTCGACACTTCCGAGGTCCCTCCTCCTTAGATATTCTGAAACAAAGATAAAACACAGACCTTTCCAACCATGTCTGTTGCTCGTGCTAGCGTACTCCGTACAGCGAGAGTCATTCCAGCTCTACCATTTCGTCCACTGATCAGATTCCAATCCACAGCAGCTGGCGAGGAATATCAATACATCTTGACTTCGACACCAAAGCCTGGAGTTGGTCAAAGTATGCAAGTTGTGATCTCTTGAGAACCAAAACTATGGTGGTATGACTATATGGCTAGTGTTCTAGTCTAATTGTTTTGTCTTTACTATACAGTAACGTTGAACCGACCCAAAGCGCTTAATGCGCTAAGTTCGCCTTTGTTCGAAGAGCTGAATGATGCGTTGAAGAAGTTTGATGAGGATGAAGCTGTCGGTGCTATCGTGTTGACGGGAAGTGAAAAGGCTTTTGCAGGTGAGTTTGCTCATGCTCGATCAATGTCCAAGGACTTGTGACCACACCACACCACTCAGAAAAAACCATTACATGGACAACACGGCTCTAACAACCTCCCTGTTTCAAAACAACAACCCAATTTCCTTCCATCCCCCTTCCCCTCCTTTTCTCGTCTTCCCTCCATCGCCCCACTAACCACCCCCTTCGCCTCAAGCCGGCGCCGACATCAAAGAAATGTCCACCCTCTCCTTCTCCCGCGCCTTCAAATCCTCCTACCTGCGCTCCTGGTCCACAACCCTGACCTCCCTCTCCACCCCCACCCTGGCCTCCGTCTCCGGCTACGCCCTTGGCGGCGGCTGCGAACTCGCCATGCTCTGCGACATCCTCTACACAACCTCCTCCACCAAATTCGGGCAACCCGAAATAACCCTCGGCATCCTGCCCGGCGCAGGCGGCACGCAGCGCCTAACCCGTGCGCTCGGCAAGGCCAAAGCAATGGACCTGATTCTAACAGGACGGATGTTCTCAGGGGCCGAGGCGGAGAGGTGGGGCCTCGCTAGCCGCGTGTTTGAGACACACGAGGAGTGTCTTGAGGCGACTGTGAGCGCGGCGAGTAAGATTGCAAGTTTCAGCAGGATTGCGGTACAAGCGGCGAAGGAGTGTGTGGGCAAGGCGGAGGAGGTTGGACTTAGTGAAGGGGTTGAGTTTGAACGCAGAGTGTTCCATGGCATGTTTGGGACGAAGGATCAGAAGGTGGGGATGCGGGCGTTTTTGGAAAAGGATCGGAATCCGAAGTGGGAGCATGAATGAATGAATGAGGGATATATCAAGGAGTTCGTAATTGACCTTATTGGTGTGAGTACAATTTCATCAAAGTAGATTGCAAAGTGGCTCATTGCAAGTTGGCTTAAGTGCGTCGGGCTTGATTCGATTGATTACATTGGGTGGATGTTATTATGATCAAGGCAGCTATGGTCATATCAGTTTTGTCACCATGCACATCGTGCAACCCTTGCTCCCGTTCGGCCAGACCAAAGCCCCAGAGGCGTAAGTCACTTGGCAGTGTTTGGAGTGGGAATTCTGTCAAACATCATCGGATCAACAGCTGCTGAAACCTTGATCCTGTCGAATATACAACTACTTGCTTCTCTAGTATAATGTCGACAAGACTCCTCCGCCAATGCAATTTCCAAAGATACCGCCTATCCATGGTTCGAGTCATCCCATCATAATTCATACACATCAATCCAAACACCTCGTCCACATACATACAATAGTCAGTTAGCCAACATTCAAGGTCCAACATTCTCATCAACCTCTATCTCGGTATTCCAAGGCCTCGCCTTCAACACCTTAATCTTCCTACTCGGCGTTCTTCCTCCTGTGATTTCCTTTCTCTCCCTATCCAAACCCTTGATTTTAGACTTTAATATTTCATTGTCTCTTTCCAATGCCGCCATCTTCTCTCTCAACCCATCGAGCTCGAGCTCGCTGTTGCCGTCAGGGCCAGCTTGTACATCAACACCAAGACCTCTAACAAGAACATCGACCTTTTCATCGACATGGCCTTCGACTCTCTCACGCTCTTCCTCCCATGCATTTGCCCATCGAGCTCGTTCTTTTTCGAGCTCAAGTGAGAAAGCATCCCAGCACTCTGCTCTGATTTTGAGTTCCAACTCTTCAAGCTCCATCGCATGTTGTTCGGCTTGCTCTTCCAGTGTAGCTCTAAAGTTGGCAACTTCGGCGTCTTTTGTTGCGCATGTTGGACATACACCATGTTGGCGTGTGGAAGGGCCCATTGTTGTACTTGATATTGAGACAGCATTCTGAGCTCCGCTCAGGATTGTCGACGTGACGCTCGGTATCCTTGGTACGGTGACCTCTCTGGCCAAAGCAGAATATCTCAAGATCTGGCTTGTGGCGTTGAAGTCGCCTCTTGGATCTGCTGTCACAATCATGATTGCCTTTTGCTGATGCGTACGATGTGTAAGCTGAGCACCTTGAGAAGATGCTGCGTTAGTGGAGAAGGCGTTCGAGAAGAGCAATTCGGTCAGTTTGCATTGTCGAAATGGTACGACTTTAGATGCGTCGGCAGTCCCGTTGGTGATGTCTGATTGTATTTGCATACATTGTCCAAGATACATCAGGGATTCGTTGATCTTGCCTGCTTCAGCAAGGGTAGCTCCTGCTGTGTTGGCTGTGCGAGCACGTTCTGAGCCTGTGCAGTGGTAAAGAGAGATTGGTCAGTTGGGTTCCGCCATTGATTCATCACTGTAAGCTTACCCGCGAGGTCGACAATAGTGAAAGTGTTACCACTCCACGGGAAGTTACTGCCCTTTCTCCTCCTCTTCACATCGATGCAGAAAAATCCATGACTTCGTGATGATACTGCATTACTGCCCGTCCCAGTCACCCTTCTCTCCAGTAACCCAGTCTCCATGATAAGTAAAGCTTCTTGGAAACTCCCACATACAATCTTCCTCAAACCAGTGACCACCTTACGATCAGCCGAGTATCCTGTATTCTTGAACAACAACTGTCGTCTTTTTTCTTTTGGTGTCGTCTTGGAGTCGACGAGGAGGTCGAATATCTTGTCATTATAGACTTCGTATAACGACACTACGATGGCGTACTCGCATTGCTCGTCAATTGGCGCGATGATGTGATTGATATTGGGCGATTGTGGTAGTGAGGCCATGCTTGGCAGTGGCTTTCGAGATGAGTTTGTCGAGGTGGGTATAGGGGGGTATATAAACGCACTGGATTCCTTTATTTCAGGATGTCTCAACTTAGCAACACTTCTAGTAATTCTACCAATGCCTGTGACAGGTCTGATACTCTCCTTATTCGGAGATGTCTTGTGACGTGAAGGTGACAGCATAGTGCTGAGACCGAGGAGAGACTTGTATGAGCCCCACGAAGGAGGCGCTACAGGTAGTGGATGTGCGGGGGTGGATTGGTTTGTGCTCACCGTCATGGGCGTCTGTGCGCGCGAAGTGCGGCTGTTGCCATCACCATATATAGGATCCAGAAATTCGGCGGCTGTAAACAGTTGTGCTTCGGACACGTCGGATATGGCGAGCTGATTGAGTGCAATGGTTGGATGGACGATAGCTTGGCCGACACTTCGAAAGAGTACATCGAGAATGAGCTGTGTTAAGCCTTTTTGCGTCTTCGAGCCTAGGATGGTGTGACTCTGTGATATTTCTTAGCATATGACCCAATGCTCAGTTTCAACGTGTCTTCACCTTGCCGGATCCCGTCACTCCCAACGTGGCAAGCAGACTGTCCTTGCCATCTTTTCCTTCTTGTCCAAGTACTCCTTCAACCAAAGGCAGGATTTGCACGCCATCAAACACGTCCAGTTGTGTTGCAGTGTCTTCAAATACTCTTGTGAACGCAAATTTCTCGACCGCTCTTTTGCGAAAGTCGTTGGTGGGTGGTTTGATTGTGATGTGTGTCGAGAAGCCATGGGAAGATTCGTCAAGATCTATGAAGCGCTCATCGGAGGAGGAGGTGTGAGGTGGACGCAATCGTAGGAAGACGTCAAACAGGGACGTTGATGTCTTGGGAGTTGACGGGTCCATCCTAAAGGACGCCGTGTCAGAGGATGCAGATGTACAGAAGTTCAATTGAGTTGAGTGATGTAACATTCAGTTTGTTTACATCAACAAAGACATGTGCTCTTGGCGTTTCAGAAAACCTTATCTGTTATCTGAAACGACTGGCAAAACGACTGACCGGCTGTATTCTACTCTCAAGAGCAGTCCTTGTGGTATATAAGGCAAACATCATATACTTCATAATGGATATCTATACTTGGTAACAATAGCGCTACGTATCTGTACCGCTGCTTCTGAATGCAGAACATAATTGAATGTACTGGTTCGTCAAGTCAAGCACATGTTGAGGCAATGCAGTTGCCTGCACCATACTCCTGATCTTGACAGCACCTTCATCCTCAATGAGACGACGAACAACCTCGAATAGTGCCGGGGAGAACTATAGAACTGGTTAAAAAGATGTCCAAGGAGTATTTCACCAGTCCAGTCGACTTACTTCAGAATACCACCTATATTGCCAACAGATCAATCTAATCATGGCACCAACTGTACTCCTTATGTCTCCCTCTCTTTGCCAATTTACCAACACACCCTTCATAGCTCTTGGACTGAATTTCGTGGCCAGGCACTGTTGATACGCTTCAACTCCTTCCTTGCCATGGTGCAGTCTCTCAGCCAATTCACCCAGAATCTCCCATTCTTCAGGTGCCTTCTTGTATTGTATCTGCTGTTGCTTGTACTGTGACATTTCTGTTCTCCAGGTTGTGTAGACACGTAGATCTTCATACAAGACCATGAAAAGGTTGTCGAGCCAGCGTTCACAAAGGCGCTTGTGCTTGAAAGAAGTATATGTTTTGTGGTCTGGATCAGCTTCTGCGTTGTCAGATCCAGCCTTGACAGCTTCACTGGCAACAGTGACTGCAGGTTTGGATAAGCCAGCGTCAGTGTCATCGACGGCCGTTGCTTCAGTTGTAAGAGAAGCAGATGAACTGGCTGCTGCAGCTTCCGACGCTTCACCATTCAAAGCTACAGTACTTGCATTACGGCTTCTTGGTGGTGCGGCGGTGTGCTTTTCATTTCTGTATTCCTCTTCCATGACAAACACTTGACTCCGCACCCTCAGTAGCTGATCCCAGCCAATCTTTTTCGTTATCTCGGTCAATAGTGCGTAAGCCTTTTCGAATGTGCCTTTGAATGTTGCTGCGACGAGCTTGCGAAGAGTCGGGTGAACAACATCGACATCGCTTTGTGGCTGTTGGTCGTCGATCTCATCGCATGCGCTCTCTGGCATGATGGGAAGGTGTACTCGGTCTGGGGTGGGCATTCTGGGCATGTCCTTGTCTTGGTAGGTGAACATTGGACAGGAGTTGAGTGTCAATAACGCAAGTTCCCACTGCTCCAAAGCAATGTATACTTCCGCTAGTCGTGCCCATGTACCAAACTCACTTGGTGCCGAAACGACAGCACGCTTTGCTAGTTCGAGCGCCATCTCATTACGACCCTTTTGTTGGCAGAAGTATGCCTGTGTGTCTAGCAACGCGTAGTCCATAGGGAGCTCCTCAACAGCGTTGTG
>Ga0160428_1002055_pt1 | contig 13208 bp, 14 predicted proteins | sample SolpanmetagenomM_FD_108198 | JGI IMG/M metagenome (GOLD analysis project Ga0160428, IMG submission 108198) | Solar panel surface microbial communities from Lawrence Berkeley National Laboratory, California, USA - M | ecosystem: Engineered > Built environment > Solar panel > Unclassified ... | reverse complement strand
GAGCGCTGCAGAAACCTCGCGGAACACCTGGTGACAACAGTGTCGCCTGGGTCCTGCGGATTGGCGGCATCTTCGCACTCGGCGCCGCCTTCATGACTAAGTTCGTCGGCGAAGGAGAGGACGACGAGGATGAGGGTGACGGCGACGGCGATGGTGATGAAGAGTAAGCAACGACGGTACGATAGGCAGCGCATGGGCGACGACTGCCGCTTTCAGCAAACATATAATCAACAATGCAACCCATAACATCCCAGGTTTCCAGGCAATCATCGTCCTTTGCGTCGTTTGAGAACTCAATACCGTTCACGGCGGCAAGCGAAGCGTGCGTCCCAAAGCGGTCATGATGAGCAATATGCGCGCTCCGGCCAAAGTGATCTCCATTGACCCGGCCCAGATGCGACGGCATTCAAACGATACCTACTTCGAGCAGTGACATTGCAGACATCGTCTTGTGACTTCTGGAGAATAGCACGCTGGCGCAGTGTAACAGCCGGAAGACTGAATCACCGTTTGGCTGCAAACTTGTAAACAGTTATCGTAGCCGCAGTTTATCTTAGCGTCGGCGCGTCGCTCTATATTCTCTCGGAAAAGCTCGGTGTGCTCGGCCCTATCTGCCCGGAGTCGAGTGAGAGTGCTGTCGGCCTGTCGCTACCTAGCTGCGGAAGCTGAAGCGATGTTGGTTGCTGTCGAAGTGTCGGGGCGCTTCTTGGTCGAATGTCTACCACGGATGCCGCATCGCAATTCGAATTTGTCATCGAGTGCGATACGCCTGCGAGGCTAGGTTGGAAACACGATCAAGTCTGGAAGAACATTTCTGAAGCACGCATTATTGTTGTGTCCGTTATTTGCTGGGTGACCGACTGACCATTGTTCTGACTAGAACGAAAGGGAACACGGCGTTAAGGACATTAAAGACGTGGGCGTCGGAGCTTCCCCTTGGAAAACCTTCGGTCACGCCCCGCTCAACGTCGATGAGACGATCAGATGGAGCATCCATGGTTGCCCGCGCATAAAGGAGACGGCGTCTTTTGTCTTGTGTCAGTCCACTACGTGTACGTCAGCGATCAATGGGAATGTTATGCTACAACCCGAACGCCATTTCCCATCATCCCGTCGACGTATGACGTACGGCTTGCATCCGTACCGCGAAGCACCTTCCCAGTTAGAAGCATGAGGAAAGGCCGCACAGACTTCCTGTGCATGCAGAATGCGCCTAGAGTAGTACAACCGCCTTCTTGCGCCTTGGCCCCTTCTAGGAAGGGTCTCTCTTTCATGCAGCTCCTGCCGGCCTCTCGTTGGCCATATTTCTACAGCGTACACCTCAACACCTCGTAAAAGATCTGCGCTCACACTATCTTGTCGGTTTCTGCAGATCGCACGCTTGCAGGTGAACCGTGCTATGTGTGTGCGTAGGCAGCGCAGTGCGCATGGCGTCAATAGCACTGCGCTGTATTGTGATATGGCAAGCGGGACTGCTGCATAACATCCAGTTAGACTCAAGGTTCACAGGCTGTCACCGCTGGAAGCTTTCTGTCTTATTTCGGAAAGAAGGCTGTACCTGACAGGCGTGCTCCTATAAGGCGACAAGTGCAATCGCAAAGGGACGGGGTTCTACCCAGCGGTTAGGCTAAGGGAGAACGCACGCAAAGAGGGGCTGTTAGTGACTGGCGGAGTGCTGGCGAAAACTCTCGGAAGGATGCCAGCAGCCAGGAGACCGCACAACCACCTGTGTCCCCGCGATCAGGAGATAACAGTCATAGTGTATTCATGGCTCCTCCATGACTTGTGAGCAGACCTATCCAACCACACTCGTATGAGTGCTTGTGGACTTGTGATCTTCTCTGTCGGTTCACTTGTACGTTGCCAGGAGCCGTCTGGAGTCTGGATTCTGGATTCATTCATCTGACTCCGATTAAAGAAGCCCGAAAGACGCAATAGTCACCATTATTATTCACTCAACGCCGCCACGCCCGCGAGATCATCGTTGCCTGGGATGACATGTGTCGATCCACCACCCTTTTCTTCCCAGTTGCCCGGCCGGCGGGGTTATGGCGCACGTTGCCATCCATGAACAGCTCACTTCACCTCATTACACTGTGGGTCAATCCATCGACTGTGCGCACGAGGGCAACTTAGCTGGCTCTTCGGGGATTTATGCCACCAATGGTTGCCGGTATTTGCGCCAATGGCCTTGCTCCGCTTAACGCCTCTCGAAACCCGATCCGTGTCAGAAAGCCAGTCGTTCTTCACAGCCTCCAACTTCGCAGTTATCTCCGTTGCGCTGTCGCTCCTACCAGCCGGCTTAGCATGCAGATTGCAGAACCACCACTACGCTAATTTTCGCACACACAATAATGATGGGACATTGGCAAGCAGTGGGAGTGCTCATGGCTGGAGCAACCTGGACCCAGTCAGTCCGCCAAGAGAGGCTGCCCAAACAGTTCCAGGCCGTGCACACGTCCAGGCTCGAAACTGAGCCACTCTTCAGATGACCGCATCACACAGAAGTACTTCCATTGAACCCCTCTGTGTTGAAGCGGGGCGCGCAATGGTGTTTTGCGCCCATACCCGTTCAGCGCATCAGCGGCATTACTTACCATCCCCACATCAGAGGCCCAGACTCTCATGGACCTTTCGCCCGCCTTGGGTCTGATCCGGATCTTGCCTTTCGCCAGCTTCACTTGCGAAGAGTCCGAGTGATCAATAATAATAATGGAATCGACGATCATTCGACGGGGAGCATTTTTTCGTTGCTCAGTCCCGGTACGCCAGCACGAGCCACATATACTCCTCCCACACTGTAAGGAACATCATCCTTGTCTCTTGTTATTTGCCGGTAGTTCCTACTGTTCTGCTGAGCACCCCTTCTCCACGGTTAGCCAACTATCGTGGACTACAAATCTCTGCCAGACGTGTACCTGTAGTCGCTCCTTGCGAATCGTCTTCGTCATGTCTACTTCATCGTACATCTGACACTCGAGTTTTATATCCTGACACCGACCTCCCAGCAGTCCAACGTTTTTATTACCGCTGGCTGTCTGTTGTTATTATTATAATATAACCTCCTTCCACGTCTTCTCTTCCTTGGGCCTCACTGCTAGATTTATATTACATCCGCCCTCGACCGCATCACCCTCAAGCTTATTTTCAACTTAAAAAAGGAAGCCCCCAAAAGGTAAAGGTCCGTTCCCTGCTGCCCCTCGGTCAATTCAAGTTGCTTGTCGATCAATCCCCTGGAACTTAATCCGGGGTGGTTTGCGCCTACGTCTGATCTTCTTTCACCCAATTCTCTCATCCTCATTCCACTTTCTATTTCATCTTTGACACTCTTTCCCGTCACCTTGAAAAGACGCTTCGTGCTATTCAGCTACTACATCTGCTCACTCACGTTGCTCGCGCGTCAACAGCCAATGCTTACCGCTCCTTCAGTTACCTTAGCATCTTACCCCCGGCAAACAGTCGACTTGGCCGACTTTGACTGTTTTCGATTGCCTGCTGGATCTTGATTCGCATCCGGGAATACTCTGCACGTTAGCTTCGTTGAGTTGTAACGCCATCGTGGCTATTCCACAGATCCGTCCTTTATTAGACGTATCGCTTCTCTGCTGCGAGACGCGTTTACTGGACCTCTCGCTTCTCAAGGCCAGCAACGCATCGAGGTAGAATCGCTGATAGCGCGATTCAAGTCACCGCTTCTCTCTTCTGAGGGCTACACCAACTTGCGACGTAGACAACAAATCGTCCAGCATGAGTGTGTCTTCCCTCTCTGGTAGTTTGTCATCCTCTTTGCCCTCGACGACGTCACTTCAACCTACGTGGCGAGGGTATGTCTCTGACACGCAGGAGGCGCTTATCCTGTTCGAAGCAACGATGAACGGCTCTTTACACAGGGTCGTTCGACGTCCACACGACCGTGAGCGCAGTGCCTTAATTCAGAGTGGATCGGTCTTCATCTACGAAGAAAGCGCGTCTGGTATCAAGAGATGGACAGACGGTGTAACATGGAGTCCAAGCCGAATTCTCGGAAATTTCCTCATCTACAGAGAGCTTGACAAACCGTTCCCACCCGGCGAGAAAAAGCGCGCGACGAAGAAGATGAAGCGGAATTCAAGGGCAGGAGAGCCTTATCCCCGTCTTGATATGGAAGACTCCAAAATATCGCCCCCGAAGGCCATTGTGCCAGCGCTCAAGACTGAATCCAGTACTGAACGAGAAACCGAGAGGTCGCTGGTGGGTTCGCTGACAGACTCGTACGCGTTCAAGGATGGTGGTCTAGTGAAGAAAACATTAAGCGTCAACCTCGACAACGTCCACTATCATCTCGTGTCGTACTACAAGCCGGAGGATGTCACAAACGGTCTATTGATCAAACCTATGAATCACCCGCAGCTTCGTCAAACGCAGATCCGGCACGACCTCCTTCACAGACAGAATTTCAGAGTACCGATCGACGATATGGAAGACTCAACGCAAAGCCCATACAATCACGCACGCAGCAACTCAAACTACCAACCCCCTCACGGAAGCTTTCCAGTTCACACGTATCTGTCGCCCTCGTCTCTGCCACCGCCGATACCCAATGCGTACTACGCGAATCCAATGAGCGACCCTTCAGCTTCTGGTCATTACTATATGCCGCATCACCAAACCCACCAGGGTTACCAAAGCCCTCAGCAACACCAGCCGAGTTATGCGACCTCTCAACACCCGGCCCAGGGTTACGTGGACCATCGTCTTTCTCAACAGCCGTTATACACGAACTCCCCTCACTCTCACCAGGGTTATCTTGACGAGACACAAGCCCAGGACGTCTATCGCGAGGAGCGACATCACTCTTACGCAAGTTACCAGGATGACCGCCATAACCCAATGAGCGCGCAAACATACGGTGAAACATCCCGAGCTCCAGCGACAGCAACGCCGCCAACACAATACGGGCACTACAGCATTTCCCCGGTTCACCAGCAGCTGCCTGTCAGGACTTCAGAATACCCACAGTACCCCGCAACATCCTACCAAGATCAGCGTGCTGTTGAGCCGCCACAGCAATACACCGGTCAGCAGGCGATGCCTGGTTGGCATTCAAAATGAAGCGATAAGAGGCGCGCCGAGGCTTGGTGGACTTTGTTTGGTTTTCTACCAAGGTCACCATGTTTAGGACTTCCGAGCAGCACATGTCTTACTCCACAGACACCGAAACACCGACCAGCCGCGGATCCTGTTTAAGGGCGTGGATTCTCCACGCTGGCGATCTACCACAAGGCAAACGATACGATGATGAACGGGTTCGAACATCTATCTTTTCTTCGTGTTCACACGGATTTGCATGAGCGCTGCATGGCACGAACCTCACAGCCTGAATCAACCACATGTCTCAACACGAAGCGAACCTGGAAGGGAAAGACGTTTTTGCTTCAGGTCTCGCTTGTTTCGTGAAGTGGACCACGACACGACGCGACAAGCGGAGGCTACGATCAGCTCTTGCATGGCCATGCTTCATTTTCATCTTTCTTCCTCTTCTTCATTCAGTACGAAAAAGCACAGCGAAGCACAGCACATTACACATAGACAGCGATCAGCACGGAGGGCGAGCATAAGTTTCATTTGTACATAACTCGATTGTTTAGCGGACTTTGTCAATTCCATTCGCAGGGAAGCGTTTCCTCACAAGATACCTGATATTGGCGTTTGAGCATGTTTTTCTTGGTGTCTCTCCCTACTAGCCACCTCGAAGCACCCCCTTGTGCGCACCTACCCAACGCCTCCGTCGATTTACAACGACATTGGTCGTTCTTTCCCCACTGTGCCACGAATGAATGAGTCCGATGCTATCTATGCCCTTTCGAAAGCTCTCAACCCCTCCCCCTCTCGTGCATTGCCCACTCCTAGTGAATCACCGTTTGCACAGATGCCTCCAAGCATGCTATAATCCATCGGCCCCTCACTGCGTCTCGTTGAACAAGGACTACCCTGTTCTGAGGGGCGTCAAGAAACGTAATCTCCTCGGTCATATTGCAGGAGGTGAGCCACGCCAATGGCGTGACCAGACGAGTTGCAATTCGTCGAGCTGCACTAGAGACACTAGGAGCTAGCCGTAAGACCGACTCCGATTGCTTCCCTTCATCATCGTCGTCGTCGTCATTATCACATCACATCACGCAGCATCAGGTTCACCCGTATAATTGTCATTGCGACTAACCCAACATCATCACCGTTACCCAACAACCGGGCGCATGGAAATAACGAGATTTCCCTCATGGCCCGGGACGCGCATGGAAGTAGACTTTTTTTCATGTCCTTCCTTTTTTTTTCTCCTTCTTCTTCTTTTCTTCTTCTTCCACCAGCGTTTATTTTTTTCGGGAGTCGTCACGTCGGAACTCGGAGTTTGCGGAGGGTTATTCTTTTCTTCGTTCTGGAAGGAGGGGGGGTTGGGTTTGCAACGGTTGCATGCGCGGAACGGCGTCCACTAGACGCTCGTCTAGTGTGATAAGCTAACAAGGCTGAACGAGTTCAACAGAAGGGCGTGGCTTGCCATCTGACGACATTGATACTGCAGCGGGGAGGGAACTAACTTGGAATCCGGCACTAGGCTGGTGGAACACATGATATGCTTGGTACAGGCATGGTGTCACGTTTTATTTATGTGCACTTACTTGTATTCTAGTGGTGTTAATAACGGTGGTAGTGCTCATAGAAAGATCCTAGGAATGGTACCGCTGCGCTACGAAGCAAATTACGATTTGCGATCACAGGAACGGCTTGTGTTGTCGCACATTACCGTTTGTTTGGAGAGCGACGTCAGCGTACCGCATGGCGCAAGCCGGACCGCGGATGGGGTTTTAACGTCAACCTGCGCCATCATCAATAATATAGACCGCAGTACCATGGCGTCTCCTCGAAATAAGCCAGGTCGTCGGGAATAGTGAATTGGATGCTCCGTTAGGGGGCCCCCATTGACCTTTTGGTTAAAATGCACCAAATCAAAATCAAAATCAGCGCACCATTCAAGAGTCAAGAGTCGCGAGTCAAGACACCTTGGTTGATAAGGACTATTAGGCTTTGGTGCTATAGGTACATGCATGGTTCTTCTTTCGAACGTCTTATTATCGTCAAGCCCTCGTCCGCCATCAGGAAGCATAAACCCCCATTCAGTCCCACGAACATTCAACGTGGATTCTTCCCTCGTTCATTCGACTTCGTGTGCTAATCATTCTCATTGCAACGTTGTAGCTAGCTCTTCGAAAGTCTTCCACCTTTGTTTGCATCTAGGCAAACGAGCAGGGTTATTCAGGAACTCCGCTCTAAGCCCCAGGCAGTTTAGTGGTTGAGCAGAGGCTGAACCTCGCTGTCACGCGGCCTGATCGAGTCGGCCACAAGCTCAGAGTCGCGCTTGGGAACAGCGGGGAAGTCGTTGCTGGAGAGAGGGCGGAAATCGTTGCTGCCAAGGGTAGTGCTGCTGGGAGGTGCGGCAGTACGGAAATCACTGATGGGAATGGAACTGCTGGAGGTCGAGCTGAAGGCCGGGTTGCTGCTGGAAGTTGAACCAAAGGTAGGACCGCTGGAGGTTGAGGGAAAGGTTGGGCCGCTGGAGGTAAAGCTAGAGCTAGGGTTGACGAGCGACTCCTTGGGTGCCGAGTAAGAGGTTCCGACGGTGGGGTAAGACTCAGTCGTGCCGACAGGCTTGTTCTTCTCAAGTGTCGAGCTAGTGGTCGAAGAGGTCGTGGTGTTAGGCACAGCGTTGGAGACAGACTTCCTTGCAGAACCCATGTATTCCTGAGCGACGTGAGAGTACTCATCTGCGTAGGCCTTCACAGTCTGGCTAGCCTGGTTGGCATGCATGACAGTGAGATCCCTGAGCTGGGTAGCCTGGGAAGAGATGACGTGCTCCATCTGATCGACGGTGTGGTCAATAGCCTCACGGTTCTTGATGTAAATGAGAGGACCGAGGTACAGGACGCAAGTCGCCATCAAGGCAAGGCCCCAGAAAGGAACAACCTTAATGAAGAGGAATGAGACGACAGCAGCGGCGAACACCTATTTTGTGTCTTTGTTAGTGGTTTGCCTAGAGTGAGATAGAGCACATCACCTACAGCGATGGTGGCGTAGATGTTCTCGGCGAACAGAACACGTTGTCCTTCAATGATGAAGAAGTTGATGAGCTGCTCAATGTCGTCCAGGCTGGTCTCCAACGATTCCCTCGAGACAGTGTAGTACTTCCTTGGGCGCATCCTGGAGGCAAGGCCGTTGTCAAACAACAGCTTGCCAGCGATTTCGAGAGACGCAGTTACTACTAACGTCAGCATTCGAAAACATCTTGTGGATATGTATTCGACTCACTTCCAAGGGTAAAGTACGCAAATTTGAAGAAGTAGCTCAAGATGTTCAGGTACCTAGTCATGAAGATGAACGCAACGGAGCTAGCGAAGATGATCGCGGTAGCACGGGGGTTCTGCCACTGGAAGATGTCAGCCGATGTTCATGGGTTCGGTCGGTCGAAGCCAGTACAGCTCAACTTACAGTCAAGAGGGTGTAGAACGTGGAGTGGTAGTCTGCAGCAATTAGCCACGCCGCCTAAGAGTTAGACGACTGATTTCCTTACAAGTCAAACGCTGGCCAGTGGCTGCACGTTGCTCGGGACGCGTGCGAGAGGCAAGAAGGTTCTGGAACTCAGACTGAGTGGCATTTGCCTGATCACGAACGTTCTGGGCGACAGGTCCATTGTTAATGGATTGAACGGTAGGATGGTTGGCAACTGAGCTTGCAGCAGATTGGAGGTCTGTTGTTTCTCGTGAGCAACACGTTTGTTATCATTGTCTAAATTGGTACTGTAGAGATCCGTCAGAAATCTTCATGTGCGAAATAGAATCAACTGAAAGCTTACCTCACTGGCCATAACACTGTTACCAAGAGCTGCAGCGTTGGAGCTCAGGTCCTTGGCAGCTGTGCTATCGGTATTTGTCGAGCTACTGCTGGGCGAGACGCTGCTCTGGTAGGTGCTGCTGCCAAGGGTAGTGCCACCAGATCCGGACGAGCCAGAAGCGCCGTTGAGGCCGGTGGATGAAGAACCGCTGAAGCCGTCCTTGGTGGCATCAGCCAAGCTGTGTCCAGTAGTAGGAGCTGTAACGGAGCCCTGGGTTGACTGAAGGAAAGGGTTGTTGCTCTGGGGAGCTGGCAGGCCAGAGCTACCCGTCTGGTAGGATGTGCTGGTGGAGTCCATGGCGATGAGATCTGACAGATGGATAGGGCGAGAAATGGAGGACGAGATTTCTGCAATGAAATGCTTCAAAGAAGAGTGAAGGTGATGGAGAGAGTTGATGGAAAGTATCAAGGGGTGTGTGAAAGATGGAGGAGGAGGAAGAGAAAGAAGATGGAGAGTCGCGTGCAAACAAGAAACGCTCAGCAAAAACAGGTTGGCTTGTCGGGCACGGGAAGTGACGTAGGCAGGCAGGCACAGCGGAAACATCTCGTCCTTTCCCCCTTTTTTTCTTTCCTTTCCTTGCTTCATTATTATTCACATCACCATCTCGACCGTAACTTGACTTGGAGTCCTGTACTCCTGCTTGAAAATCTAACATCATCGTCTCTTTTACTGCAGACGATTGTAGAGCAAGGAGGGGCAGAGCGCTCTAGAGGTAGTCCTCGCCAACAATAGACTAGGTGTTCGCAGCATGCATGCATGGCCGTGCAAAACTTTCTCACTAGTTGTTGCACATGGGCATTATTTTGACAAGGGACGACGCCATTCGACATGTGATTGCCCCTATTGTCTAACTCCGTCCGTCACACAACTAGTTAACTTACTATTAAACCCCCCCAGACACAGACACAACGTCCATCAGTAGCTTCTAGGCAAGTTCAACACCTTCTCTGCTACATAGCTCATGATCATTTCCTATACCGAAGTCAGTGCATGGCGGCCAGATTGATCTGAGCGATTGCAAGCAACATTACCCTGCTGACTGGTGCGAGCCTGGGTACGAAGCATTCTCGCAGATATCTCTCAACGTGATACTCTTGCGCGTATCTGTGGCCCCTATCAGAATGAGAACAAACCCCCAACGACGTGTTCAGCTCACCCCATGCCCCCGTGTGCCATGACCTACACGAGCGATCTTAGCATGTCGGTCTTTCAAAGGTAATCCATATACTTACGGAACGCTCGCAAGCAGTATAGGCCGCTTCCGCCGCTACATACTTTGCCGAGTTGCAGGCTACGCCGACGGCATGTTGCGTGATTGACGAATCTGTCTTACTAGCGTCGTATAATCTTGCAGCATGATAAACAGCCAACTTGGCCGCTTCAAGGTCCATGTAAGCCGCAGCCAATGGATGCTGAATGGACTGGTTTTGTCCGATTGGTCGACCAAAAACAACTCTCTCCCTCGCGTATTTAGACGCCTTCTCCAAGGCTACGTACCCAAGCCCAAGTGCTTCACCTGCAAGTAAACAGCGTTCGGCATTCATACCGTGCAGAACCTGCGAAACATTATCAGTACAGCGTCTTCCTTCTAAAATGTCGCGCACTCTTACAATCTTGAACCCTTCACCTTCTTTTCCGATGAGAGTATTGGCCGGAACACGATAGTTGTCGAAGAAGACTTCGTTGGCGTCAATGGCTCTTCCGCCCATCTTCTTGATCTTCCTCATGTCCAAGCCTGGGGCATTTTTGTCGAAGTCTATGAAGAACAGGGACAGCCCATCGGACTTTTTCTTCACTTCATCTAGAGGTGTCGTTCGTGCTAAAAGAACCATCTTGGTGGCAACTTGGGCGGACGATGTCCATCTGCATCACTCGGTTGGCTACTTCCTGATTGAGCACAACGACTGTGCACCCACATTTTTTGCCCCGATATGGTGTAGTAGTCTCCATCGCGGGTGGCTGTCGTTTGAAGCTTCAGAGTGTCGAGCCCCGTGTTTGGCTCCGTACTGGTGTCGTCAGGCGCAATTCCAGGTTGGCTAGCTTGACTTACACCCCAAAGCATACTCTAGACTTTCCCTTGACGATGTCAGGCAGCATCCACTTCCTCTGCTCAGGTGTGGCGAATTTCGCAACGGGCTGCTTCAAGTTAGTACCCTTTGCGAGTACCAGATGCATAACTATACTTGAGTCGCATAAACGTTGGCATGGATCGATTGAGCACCAGCGAGCCCTGCACCGCTCCTGCGAGGCGTTTAGAGGACTTCTTGCATAACAAATCAACAGCACAGGCTACCGAATTGAGTGAGGAGAGTACACTGGACTTAACGTACTCTGATATCGTGTGTAACATCATAGTTGCTTCAGAGATGCCTAGGTTTGCGCCCCCGAGTTCCTCTGGAAGGGCGATTCCGATCCAGCCGTCCTTTGCTAGCGCTGCGTGCAACTCGTGGGGGTATTGGCCGGTCTCATCCTTTTCAGCCCAATAGGTCTACATGTTCTGTCAGCACGAGCTGAAAGGTTCCGTAGTTTCGTGTCACTTACGTCTGGAAAGTCTTCACATATCTTTGATATAGCATTACGAACTGTTAGTTGCTCTTCGGAGAAACCAGTCAATTCCATGAGCGATGAACGACATGTAGAAGCACTGAAAGGACGAAAGGCAGTGCGAGGGAGTGTAGCTTCCGAGGCCGCATGATAGATTGATCGTCCAAACGGTCTCATCTTCATGATGGATTGCATATTGCTATTTGAAACTGTATAGCAGTCAACTCAGCTTGTGTCCAACTGTTTCGACCGCACGCAGAACAAGTCACAAGCACGAGGGGAAAGCACTAGTCTTAGACGCAGCTTTATATTGAAGTGGCACTACATATCACCACCCATCTAAAGACACTCCTCAAGCGGCGCGGCACGCTTCGCGCTCACTCGGCAACTTAGAGCCTACCCCTCAGCACGTGACCAAGCGTTTTACCCACAAGGCTGAGTCGAGCGGAACCGACTGTTGATGGTGTGTAACATGGGTGTAAACAACCACGAGAAATCGGTCTCTATCTACGATTACAGAACCAGAACCGTACTAACCTTAGCAGCTGTGCGATTCACTTGTCGGGCTATAGACTTGCTCGCGACAGACAGTGCTACGTAGTCCTACGACTTGTATCCAATACGGCATGTACGCGTAGGCTCACCAAGCGGCTAGACGCGACACTGCTCTACCGTTTTTCATTACGCTAGGTGTTGGCTCCAAATGGCCCCAACGCGCCTGGAGAAGCCAGCTGCGGTCGGATCCGCCGCATGGATTCACGGCGAAAGACAGCTGGCCGACTCGTACGTTGCGCAGGAGAAGGAAGAGTTCGCGTTTTCTGCGCGTAATGAGATGGAATGGCTCAACGAACATATGGCAGAAGTCTTGGCACGAAGAGACTTGTACGATAATGCGCGATAGGTTGCGATTATAATGCTAACCCTGCTAGTGACGTGGCTGAGGTCTTCAAAACGCCGGGAAAGCTTCGTGGAAAGACACCACACACTGCGCGACCACGGACTTCTTTACACGATAGAGCGGTACGTCGGTCATGGTCAACTCAGAACCCGAACTAACACTTGATGTGGTAGCCTTTGACAGATGTTTTCATGACGAGCACTCCAAGCGCAGCCAGTCCGTCGCGAACGAACCAATTTCTTAGGAATATCGTACGATTTCAGGTTGCCGAAGATACTGTCGAGCATGAACATTCGAAGATCATATTACCGAGACTATCTGTTGGCCCAGGAAAGGAGAATACCGACTCTGGATACCATGATATGACCGAAGACGAACTAGTAGAGGATGAGTTGCGGGGCTCAGGAGGAGCAGGCAAAGAGGAAGACACCATTGTGCCAGCACCCTTGCAAGCTCAAGTACCTAGTACATCAATCTCCTCGCCTGGCATGATATCCTCATCAAAAAGGGAGGCAAATGGTGTGCCGTGTGTCAGCTCAGCGTCTGAGGGGCCCACGGATTCGGCATTATCGTTCGTCTCAGCGAATGAGGAGGTCAGTTTGTCGAACTCGACTACAGAGATGGTACACGATCACAATAGAGAAGATACCCACGAGGACAAAGAGCCGGATGATAGCGCAATTCCACAAAGGGCAGTGCTACCGTCAGGAATAGCAGCAAGACCGTCAAATCACTTTTGCATGTCAGCTGAGACTGCAGCTGCCCTCAACGATGCACTAGATGATGCCGAGAAGGGAACCTCGATCCATTATACCAGTCTAAGCAAGTTGGTCGAACCGGAAGATT
>Ga0160428_1002054_pt1 | contig 13214 bp, 18 predicted proteins | sample SolpanmetagenomM_FD_108198 | JGI IMG/M metagenome (GOLD analysis project Ga0160428, IMG submission 108198) | Solar panel surface microbial communities from Lawrence Berkeley National Laboratory, California, USA - M | ecosystem: Engineered > Built environment > Solar panel > Unclassified ... | reverse complement strand
GCTGCGAGGCATCAGTTCGCTCGGATTGAAGCGATTGTCCATCGGGCGATCGGGGCTAAACACCGTGCCGAAATGGGCATGGAGCGTCTCGGGCTCATAGCTATTGCGGGCACGGTTACACATCGCGTCAGCCTGTAGCAGGACGAGACGAGTGTCGAGGTAAACCGGACCAAGACCAACTCGGCCAGCCCTTGAACCTACTCTTCGACGCTGCCGTCCTTGGTGTCGCTCGGTGCGATGAGCGCCGCGGCCTTGGCAGCGATGCGTTCATCGCGCGTAGCCAGTGCCGCATACGCTTCTGCGGATCGCTGTTCCCGGATGCGTACGTTTTCGAGCGTGGCTGAGTTTGCTGCTGCTTGAGCTAGCTCCGCATTCTCGCGATTGGATCTGAAAGTCACGTCAATATTCCCCTGCCTGCTCAGCAGGAGGTACACGCCAATTTGGTCTGGCTCCACCCACGACATAGCAAAGTGACTGGATGGGGCAGATCGCGCTTCCTGCGGGCTCGGCGCTGGTCCGCGGCTCAGTAGCACTTAATCCGTTGCTTTAGCGACCCGCTCTCGCAGTCTCTTCCCTGGTTTGAAGTGGGGAACGGACTTGGCCTCGACCATCACCACTTCACCGGTACGCGGATTGCGACCGGGGCGGGCAACGCGGTCGCGGATTTCGAAGGATCCGAAGCCGCGGATCTCGACCCTCCCGCCCTGAGCGACACGAGCAGTGATCGTATCAAAGAATGTAGCTACCAGACGTTCGGCTAGCGCAACCGATAAGGTCGGGTTGTCTTCAAGGATTGCCTCTACGAGTTCAGATCGGATCATTTGGCACCCTTTGTTCTACGCGAGGCTATCGGGAAAAGGTGACAAGAACTGCTTGCGGCTTAAAATCCGTTGCAGCCGGCGCCGCTTTGGCAATTTTGCCGCCGTAGCTTCGCCATTCACAGACCGGACATCAAATCCAACTGATCTATGGGGATGATCGCCCCGTCAAGCTTATGTCTGTCGAACCAGGCGCACCGAGCTACCGGCCCGGCACTGTGCGTGCTTTCGTAAACTGCCATTACCAGCATCATCGGCCCACCTGATTTTCGGCAAACCATGCAATCGACCTCGATAACGGCTGTCATAATGCCCCCTCATTTTTTTGGGCCTTTCACTCACGCTCAATGTAGCGCTCGATCCAAAAGGTAGATTGTTGTGGTGTCCGCAGTACAATCCTAGCCTTACGAAAACTCGGTGCTGCTAAGGCGAACAGCTGCTGCGACGTTTGAAAGCGGCCTGTTGGATTTCTTTGCGGGTTGAGCAAAATCCCGCCAATTCATAGGCCCGTGGCAATCCGCCGAATCTCTCTCGGACATGCGAACTTGACGGCATTCGCGGGTCAGCATCGATAAGGGGGCCTGACAAGAAGTGGTGCTCATGCAGTAGAAGTTTGAGACCGTCTAATAAATCTATTTCGGTCATGCGGCTGCCGTCGCTTTTCCGATTTCCAGCGATCTTACAGGGCTTTGGCGGCCAATACCGTCCGAAGGATAATCCAGCTACTTCGGCGTGTTGTCTGCACTCGTCTACCGTTAACGGCAAACCAGCCATGCGATACGCTTGAAGCAATCCCCCAAATCTTGACGCGAAGTAGGAGCTTTTCGGACAATTTGGCGTACCGTCAATCAACCGACCTGAGACATACGAATGCTGTCGGAATAGCGACGTTAGAACCGCTAGTAAGCGCTCGTCGCTGAAGGTTCTACCAATTTTACTGCCTAGGCATCGCCGAGGCTTTTTCAGACCATACCGCTGGCATGCTTCCTGGAGTCCTCCAAAGCGTTGCCATAAGGTAGTTGGGTGAGGGAGGTAGTTACAGTTTTTAATAAATTCAAAGGTTATTATGCCATTCTCGGCGAATAGCTGACGCAGCCCGGCACCAATCTCTTTATCAGTATACTGTAATCGTGTTGTTGTTTTAAGGCGAATGAGGGACGCAAGAAATATGTCATTGGCAATTATGGGTTTTAAGACCTCAGCACGTATCCATTCCTGAGCAGGTCTTTCAGTATGATTTCCCAGATTGTTATATCTGCGCCCGAATACGTATGTGCCTATATATATCTCATTTTTTAGCAAAAGTCGTACTGAAGCGTATGTCCATAATCTGCCGTTTAGATGCATTTTTCCATTTGCTTCGAGCCAACTGACGATCTGGGTTATGCTCATTTCGTCGCGAACATACATACGGAAGATACGTTGAATTAGGGCAACTTCTGAGCGAGTTCCGCGGACAAAAACAACCTTGTCGGTCGACAGCGCTTTGTGCTCTCCTGGAGACAGGAGCATTCGTGCCTTGCCGGTATCATCAACTACGCGACGACGAACTCCGAACACTGGAACCCCACCCTGTCGGAAGCCAAGAGCCGCTTGATGACGTTGTGCTCGTGAAACCCTCACTGACAGATCTCGACTATATTCAGCAGCCATGACCCGCTTCATGTGCTTCGCGATTGACGCCATCGCGCCACCGTCATTGTCGAATGTCTCGCTGCAATATTGAACGGGGACTCCCGCTTCACGGCACATGTATTCATAATGCGCAGCCTGATCGGCGTCTTGGAACCGGCCCCACCGACTCACGTCCAACACCAAGATCGCACGGAATTTAATATCACCGCTGAGAACGTCGCTCAGCAACTTTTTGAGGGCAGGGCGCCCTTTTAAGGTCAGGCCACTTTTTCCGGAGTCCTGATACGTCGCAATAACCTGGTAACCCTGCCGGAGGGCGTAGGTCTCTAAAGCTAACTTTTGAGCATCCGGGGAGAACCTCTGATGCTCAGTCGACATCCGAATATATTGAGCGGCAGGAATTGGTCCGCTGATAGCCAGATGCTTTTTCATATGGTGCCTTAGGTAATCTGCGCAACCGCGAAGCAGCGGGACCGATGGCCAGTATACCATAAAATACTAATAACGCTGCGTTACAATTATATCCAACTCAACAGCGCCGTTCCGGGTAATCTTACCTTAGTACTCACAAACTGATCAACAAAGAATGCAGCCGGGAGGGCTTACGTCGCCGCTACGTTCGATTAGGTCCGCGAGACGCTGCAATCGGTTGTCGTAGAGCACCGCGTGCCGCTGGCCTGACGGTTTGGTATCCTAAGTAAGCTTAATATTGATGCCGAACCATCTCCTGATTTGTCCATCTTCATCACGGGCGGGCACGGCGTGGATACGCATCCAGTGGTAACGACCATCTAGACTTTTCAAGCGGTATTCAGCCTCAACCGGTCGTTCGTCCCGGACGGTATCTCGCCATTTTCCCACGGTTGCGACGCGATCGTCCGGGTGTAGCGCGGTCAGCCAGCCATATCCCTTCCAGTCGTCGTAGCTTTGACCTGTAAAGGCCCGCCACGATGCGGAGTCTACTTCGACAAGGCCATCCGGGGCGCTCTCCCATAGTATCGTGGCCAGTCGCTCGACGAGGACTTTCGCGTTTTCAGCGCTGCAAGTCGGGTCGCTCGGGGCACTGTCAGGGAGCGTCACATTGGGAATGCAGGCGATCAGCTCGACGCATACGTCGGCTGGAAAGGCACTTGCAATCGGAGTTGCGAGACTCGACACAGCGTTGATCTTACGGTCCAAAGGTGGAGAATTTCTATCCGTGCTTTGGACCGATCTGCTATTATTGCCCCCTGACGATTAGCTCCTTCACCGCCTTCGCCGCGCCCGTACCGATGGAGTACGTCGTGTCCACTTCCTCAATCTCAAAACGACCGAAGACATCCCGAGCGCCCTTGGTGGCGTTAATAGTCAGAATGAAGCGCCCATCGATCTGAGCCAGCTGCTCGGCCAGCCGTTCGAAGTCGTCGCGTTCGAATACGCCTGGACCATAGTCGCCCTCGCAGCCCCAGTAGGGCGGATCGAGAAAAAACAGCGTGCCGAGCCCGTCGTAGCGACGGATCAGATCGGCGTAGGGCAGGCGCTCGATCACAACGCCGGTCAGCCTCGTATGGAGCTCGTCGAGCATCAATCCGAGCTTATTCACGTCGAAGCGTGCCGGGGCTTCGCGTTTCACGCCGAAATTGCGACCGTCGACCTTTCCGCCGAACGACAGCCGCTGGAGATAGAGGAACCGCGCGGCGCGCTCGAGGTCGGTCAGCGTGTCCGGCGCGGCCGCGCGCAGCCGGTCGAATTCGGCCCGGCTGGTGATCTGCCATTTCAGCACGTCCATGAATTGGGGATAGTGCCGCTGGAGGATCCGGAAGAGGGTGGTGACGTCTGCCGAGATATCGTTGATTACCTCGACCCGAGGCTGGCGGGTGCGCTTGAGGAACACTCCACCCATACCGACGAACGGCTCGACATAGGTGTCGTGCGGAGTCGCATCGATAAGGGCGCATAGGCGGCGCGATAGATTGCGCTTGCCGCCGATGTACGGGGCAGGCGGAGAGACGGGTCGAACCGACTTGATCGGCAGATCGACAGTTAGCGTTTTAGGACATTCATGGCGCATCTAAGAGGCTGGACCACATGCGCTATCTTGTAGGAAAGCATTTTATTGCAGACGGAAAATTCGGCAATCGAGCTCGTGTGGGAAAGCCGAAACGCCCTATTTTGACGGATAGCGAACGTTTCGCGCTTCCCTCTGCGTTGCAATTTCCCAAATTCCTGCCCAATGCATATAAATGCAAGCCAACCGTCCTTTTGCCGAATTTTTCGATCAGCAGCGGGATGTGTTGTCGGTACTGGACCGGGCGCGACCTTTGTTTAACGCTACCTACGAGGAGGCATGGGCCCAGCTTGCCGAATTTCGTGTCGAGTTAACGGCGCGTATGAGAGGCTTCCAGCGCTACAAGCATGAGGTTATCTTCGATCCCCTAATTAAAGGTAATCATGGCGACAGAGCGATAGCGACAGCGCTGAAATCGGACTGTATCGCTCTTGGCATCCAATATGATAGCTTCCGGCAGCAATGGGCGAAGGCAGATGTGCAAGCTAATTGGCCGCAGTATCGGCTGTCAGCAATTTCGATGATGACCAAAATCCGTGAAGCCTTCTCGGATCAAGATGCTCGTGTGCGGATGCTTAAGGCAAGGTAATCGACGAGGCTTGTGCGTCCGCAGTTGGGCGGAAGCAGACTCGTACATCTGAGAAGAGCGCTACTTTTCGGGGCAAACTTTCTCGGTAGCCCGTGCTTGTTCTTCCCGAAATTGAGCCAAGTCGATATGCATCGCCGCTACAGCGCTTGCCTCCGAAAGCACCGCGAGGTGCACCTGGACACGAGATTGCGTACGAAAATAATCGATCATGCCACGGCAATCTTCCATGCACGCTGTATCTGCGCAATCGGTTAATGAAACGTGTACCTTCTGAGACTGAGCAAGGTCTGCTACTGGGCGTTAGCTGCCATTCCCAAAAAAAATAAGAAAAAGGCGATCTGTTAGGGGACTCGCTTTCTCTGGGAGAGGCCTTCGAGGATGCGCGCCGTGATCTCAGCACCGCGTTCGCCACCGCAATTGGTTAGCGCCGCGTACCCGTGACCGAGCTTGCTGTCGATGATTGCACTTGCAAACCATAGAGTGTTCGACCCGTCGTGTGTCAGCCTGCTCGCTGGGGAATTTGGGGGTCCGTCAAGGCTCCAGCCCCCGGCATAACCAAGGTTCGGCACGGCTGGGATAAGCAGGTGTTCCAAAGTCTGTGTACGGAGAAGAGGTGCTCCGGAACGCAAATAAATGGCGAGGAATTGTGCGTACCCTGAAGCGCTGATGTGCACCCCGCCGGATGGCCAAAGTACTGCCGGATTGTCCGCCGACCCAAGGAGGGGATCGACAGGTTCCAAGTCGCCATTGTTGGCTTCCCGACCCCACGGACCCGTTCGCGGAGGTGGACCGAACCCGGCCTCGGCAAGACGTAAGGGCGCGAATAGTTCGCCCCGCATCGCCTCCTCCCACGTAACGTCCGCCGCCTGCTCAATGGCCGCTCCCACCAGTACGTAGTTTAGGTTGCCGTAACGATAGACACCTCGCCGCTCGGGCGGTGGGCTGCCAAGGACGCGCTCAACGACATCGCGCCGCTGTTCACGGACGGATTTGGGATCGGCGCGCCGGGCATCTAACCACGGGCCATCAACGAAGCTGTCCGTCAATCCTGCGGCATGACTCAATAGTTCCTCGACGCGTATGTCTGCCCACCCCGAATGCGACGCAATCGTCGGGAAGAGACTAGGAACACTCGCGGCCCATCGGCACCGCCCCAGGTCAACCATTCGGGCATATAGCGCGGCTGTCATTGCCTTCGTGTTGGAGCCGATATGCCAGCGGAAAGCCGGATCGAGCTCTGCTCCATCTTCGCCTTGCGAGATGATGCCAGAAACGCCCTCCTTTGAACAGCGTAGACCTACGGCTCCACTTGGCGGTACGTCCGACGCACGCAGAGTGCTTGAAAACGCGGCGCCCGCGGCACCCACGAGGAAGCTACGTCTTTTCAACCGTCTTTGCCTTGTCACAGTCTGGTCTCTAGCCGCGTTATACGCGTCTCAGGTTCAACAGGCGAGACGATTACCTGTACCTTCACACAAACGAATGTACGGCACTTCATCCGGGGTGGATGTGCTAAGCGGCCGCTTTCGGGATAACCCGCCAACCGGTAGAACGCCCGAGAATGGGCGAAAGAGGCCCGGCTCCTTTTCACGATGGAGCCGGGCCAACGTTAGATTTCTGTCGCCTCAGCTAAGGCGAGTGCATCCTCCACATCTACGCCCAGATAGCGGACCGTGTTTTCGATTTTGGCGTGTCCGAGCAGAATTTGCACTGCGCGTAAATTTCCCGTCGCCTTGTAGATAATTGCCGCCTTTGTCCGGCGAAGCGAGTGGGTTCCATACTCCTCGCGGCGCAGTCCGGTGCCAACGACCCACTCGTCAACCGACCGGGCATATTGTCGCGTGCTCAGGTGGCTCGCTGGGTCGATGCGGCTGGGGAACACATAATCGTCCACAGTGCCGCCGCGGCGATTCAGCCAAGCCAGCAAACTAGCTCGAGCGTCGCCCATCAGTTCAAACTGCACTGCTTTGCCCGTCTTTCGCTGAACGACAATTGCACGGTGCCGGATCTGGCCACCAACGACCAGGTCGCCAATTTTGACTGCGACAATGTCGCAGCCCCGCAATTTGCTATCAACCGCCAGATCAAACAGAGCACGATCACGCATACGGCGGTGTTGATCGAGAAAGAAGCGGACGGCCCACACCTGCCTTGGCTTCAAGGCGCGCTTTGCACCGACCTTCCGACCAACGTTCCATGCACGGCGGTCGGCAGCACCCGGGTCAAATATCTGACATTCCCATAATCGTTCTCCTGCGGCCATTATGGCCGGCAAGAAAACGCGGGCGCCATGCCATATCAGCCGCCTGGAGCGGCCCTTCCGCTTCCGCCCAGTAGCGGACATTCTGCATGTAGGGCAGAGTGCCGGAATGACCGCCGTTCGCGCCTTCCTTCTCGAAGCTCTTCAACGTGTGGCCGATGGCGGTGATGTGGGCGAAGCCGAGCTAGACACAGCCGTGCCTGATCCGTTCGCGCTCGATCGTGCCGAGAAGAACGCTTGGGAAGAATTGTCCCATTGGGCTGACGACGATGACATCCGTGAGCGGGATGGCCGCTACGCCGCCCACAAGCGCGAGCGGATGCGCGATCACGTCGCGGCTCTGATAGAGAACGGCAGCTAACGCCATTAGCGGACGTTTGAACGTCTACGCAGTTGTATTGCGACCGCTCCGATCAAGGCTGCCACGAACAGCGTCATGAGCCCGATGCCGGGCAATGCTAGGAAGACTAACCCGCTCTGCGAATCTGGCTCCGCAAAATTCCAGTATACTGCGTGAGCTTCGTAGAACGACCAGCCAATTATAAACATCAGCGTCAGAGGCGGGATCAAACCGTCGCGCGCTATTAGCGCCCAGGAGCAAGCGACCAACACGGGGCTTGCGTTGAAAAGAAACACTCCACCAACGAACCCGAGTTGCCCAATCCTTTGAAGTGGACTTGCGAGCCAGGCCATGCCCACAGCCAAAGCGAATATGGCGATGACCGCCGCTACGATATTAGCTCGTCTCACCGATGCAGCCATAACCGAATTCGATATTTGAAGCCATGTCCGCCTTCCACCACCTATCGCCGTTCCGATGCTGGCGATCGGTCCGACCCGCCCCAAAGGCGACCGGCAGCTACCGAGTAGGAAAGCGGCCCGGCAGGAAGCGTCCATTTATTGCCGTTCATACTGTTTATCTGCTTCCCCGTTAGCAGCCGCTCGTTCATGTAGCCTATAATTTCCAGAGATTTAATCCGATGAACCAGAAGACTTCCCCCAGATACATGAAACGCACGTTTACGGGCGTAGTCGCAGCGTTTGGGATTGGTTTCGTTGTTATCGTAGTCTGCAATACCGTATGGGCAGTCGTACAGGGTTTTCCGATTCTCGACCTTTGGGGTGACGACAGCCTGTGGCAGATTCTTCTTATTAGCTTGCCCTTTCTCGCACTCGCTGCAGGCGGTGTCGTTGCGCGACTGCCTTGGATTGCAGGGCTTTGTTTGACGGCCGCATTTTGGGGATTTTGGCTGTTTCAAATTACTCGCCCATTCAAGGGCGGTGGCGCCGATATTGGCCTGGCGTTGCTGATGATGTTTTCGCCAGTCCCGATCCTTGCAGTCTGTGTGATTGCAGCGCGTATTTCGGCTAAACGGCAAACAGGCGAAAAGCCCGACGGCAGCTAAAGCCTTCTCGTCGTCGAAAGCTGCCGGTCCGCTCACCACCACGTTGCGACGTTCGCGATCTGCAGAGCGGACCCCAACAGCGGACGGACGGGAAACGCCCACTTGCGGATATTCGTCGGCGCGGCCAACTTCTCCTGATGAACGAGCGTATGACGCACAAGCCAATGGAAAAGCCCGAATGAGCGGCAGTTGGCCCGGTCTCATTTTTGGGGTGCTGCTGACTTGGGCCATGCTTGTGAGCTACAGCCTCCCCGGCATCGGCGCGTTGCCGGGAAGGCGTGAGCAGCCTCGCTATTACTGGACGCTCATAGCAATCGGCATCGCGGCGATGCTTGTCAACGCGCTGAACTTGATCTTCCCCAAAGGGTTCTGATCGCGCAATTGTCACGGATCAGGCTCGGGGGAATGTCCGGTTCCCCCCAGATCGCGACATTCGGAATGGCAGAGTCTGGTGGCTAGCTGCCGTTCCGAACACCGTCGACGAACCGAAAGATCGCCATACAGACGAAGCGAAGAACGACGCCAAATAGCATCATCGGCGGCGTGAGCCAGAGTATCTCCCTGTCCCAACCCCAGCCGAGATAAAATGCCCGGTCGCAGAAAGTTGCGCTCCACATTACCGATAGGAGGATCGCGAACGTGGCGAAGAACAAGTTCAACCCCTTGCGCTGACCAGCGATGAAGCGTTCGGTGTTCATCCCGCAATCATGACACCGAGCTGTAACGTCTACAAATGGGCGGTTGTGGAAGGGCGGCTATGTCGCGAGATGGTGGTGAGCGGACGTTCCGTCAGGCGCAGACGCGGCAAGCCAGCTAGGTTGGGCGCTTGGTATTTAGGCCACCGCCGACTGCTGGGCCTGATCGCGGATCAGCACGTAAACCTTTCGCGCGCCTTCGATGCGGAAGAACTGTGTAGAGCTACTCAGTGCGGGCACCCACCAACTGAAACCGTTCATGCCCCCAAAAGGCACGGTATTGGTCGCTTCAAAAGCCAAAGTTCCGGTTTCGTCTCTATGCTCCGAAAGTTCAAGACGCGGCAAGCGGTGTATATCAAGTGATGTGATCTTCGAGCCACGAAGCACGAGGATGCGCTTGTCGGTCACTGCGTAAAATAATGTCTTCCTCAACCACGCATCGTGGAAGAAACGGCCCGCAATGAAGTAAAGCCCAACGAAAAGAAACGGCAAACCCCAAAGCTTGAAAAACCAGTCGGGACTATCGCCAGAGCTAGTCCCAAATGGACCCAGCCAGACCATCAAGTTCCAGAAAATCGCGAATCCACCCCACATAAGGCTGAACGGGATTAAAAGTGTGTCTCTGCCGCTGAACGCGAGACCCTGCTTTGGCTGACCCGACCAGAGTATCCGCTCATCGGAAAACAGAAAGGGCTGGAACGGTCGGACTTGCTCTAGCGGGCTCATTTGTAAGATCCTAGCGGCTGAAGTTGGATGACGCTAGGCGCGTTGCCGTGTGTCACAGATAGTCCGCTATTGGGCGATTGCGACACGGCAGCTATGTCCCGTTATGGTGGTAAGCGGACAGGCTGCTTTCGGGAAGCTGGGCGGCGCTAGCAGACATTCAGCAGTTGCCGGCTTTCCCAAAAAAAATGGCCTTTTGAGATTTAGGTGATTCGTTGAAGGGGTGTTGATCAGCGGGTGCCGATCAGAGTGGATGGCGTCAGTCCCGGAGCCATAACAACGATATCGTACCTTCGGATGAGCTCACGCCACTGCGCAGTCATCTTGCCTGACGGGCCATCGCGAAGCTTACGCAGATCCACAACCAGCCAATCTTCCGCTGAGGCTGATTTTGGACGTGACGCCAGCACATCCCCCGTCCACCCATAATCCTTGTCATCGCTCATGATGAAGGGTTCCTGTCGAGCTTGTCGGCCGACACCGTTGTAAAAGGCGTGGACACCGCTGCCGCCTAAGACCACCATGTGAAGCGATGTAGCCCCTTCGCCCTCCGCTCGCTCCGCTACGAAGTTGCCCAGATCGCGTTGCCCGAGGGCGCTGAAACCCTTGCCCATGTGATTGTCACCGAACTTGAAAAGAATGCGGCCGGTGTTCTTCGGTTTGGCAGCAAGATATCCAGCAAGCGTCCTTTTCATCAGGCGCGCACGCTCTCCGTTCGGGTCTCCTTCGCCCGTTGCCGACGCAAGAAATATGGCGCGAGTTTCGGCTAGTCCATCGAACAACTTCCGGACGCGAGGACCACCGTCCTGCATGATCGCTGCGCGCGTCTGTGCAACTTGCGCGTCCGTCAAACTGTAAATCAAAAGCTTATTGGGTGAGCCCGATACCAGCGCCGCGGCGGTGTCGACCCGATCTTGAGCCATCAATCTCTCGATTGCGGCCTTTGCAATCGGCCCGGGCTTGGCGGCAATCATCGCCTCGAACAGACTACCCGCCGCTCCGAAAAACTCTTGGTCGAGCCCCCAAACGGAAAACCCCGGACCAGCTGACTTGGCACACGTGGCGGCCATGTCGCTTTCATCACGACCGTTCTGGAACGCTATCGCATCGGGATGCGCAACCATGTAGCGCGACAGGCGATCGATCCGATCGGGGCGGCGAAGATTATCGTTGACGACCCGTGCCGCCTCGGGACCGATCTCAACGGCAAGTGCCTGCAACCCTTGCGGTGCCATCATCTGGCAGAGCGCGGTCGTAAATCGCGGTATCTCTCTCGACAAATGGTCCTCGCCGATAAGAACGTACCGAGCTTTATTTACGGCACTGCTCAACACCGCCGCACCAGGACCACTTAGTGCTGTTTCTGTCACTTGCAGCGGCTGCTCCACCGATGTCAGGCGTTCCATAAACGTCGGTTGCAAAGCCTGTGGCTTAGCGTTCGCGGCATGGGCACCCAGGATCGCGCTCAGGATAATGGAAACACGCACGAGCGTACGATCGGGGGAAAGTCGTCCTGACATTCAGCATCCTCAATGTCGGCGGCATCAAATTTGCACCGACCGTATTGCTCTGATAATACGCATTTTGAGCTATGCAATGGGTCGATGGCATCGGTTTCTCTTGTTGCAAAAACGAGATTCGCGGGACGGTTGACGCCTTTTCAAAAGCAACCGCGAGCGAGACGGGCGCGAGCGTTCTCGGAATTGATCGAATTTCGGGAATGGCAGAGCCTGGTGGTTAGCTGCCGTTCCGCGATGGAAGTCAGGGGCAGCTTTCAATTCCTACTAAAACCTCCAGCCCTCTCGAAGAGTGTCGGCTGCAAAGAGGCCGGTGAGATAGAGGACGAAGGCAGCCACTCCGCAATACATGGCAACGCAAGCCCAGAACCATCCGGGATCGTCGGTGCGCGAGTAGGAACCGAGCTTTACCCGCACGACTCCCGAACGCAGCCCCTCGATAGCAAAATATAAGCAGACGGCGGGAATGGCGAACCAAGCGGCAATCCCAAACAGTCCCCAAAGTAGGTCTTTTACGTTCATAGCAGGATCATGACCTAACGTGCCAATGTCCGCTACCGGGCGTCAGCGGACAGCCTGACTGACAGCGTCTGCCCAATCTTGAGGGGTCGCAGGATCATCGTGAACGATGCTCAGCAGCATCGCGATGTCGTCAGACGATTTTAAACCGCGCTCCCAATACGCTTGTAGGTAGGCGCACATCGCACGAAAAGCGGTAGCCTCATCCATAAGGCGCGGAAGCTGATCGTCTGCCATGCGACGAGGATTGCATGTGTGAGCGCGACGTTCAACGTCTGCTTCTGGGCGTTTCCAGACCGTCCGCTTCGCCGGCCGAAAGCTGCCGGTCGGCTTCGAGGAATGGTGGTGGCGTTCGTAGCGGCTGAGCGTCGCAATGTGGTGGGTAGCAGCCGATCGAGCCCGACGACGATCAGCGAGGCGACTGCCCCCATGATCGTCAGCCCGATCGAAGACGGCAGTTTGAGGACTCGGTGGTTGAAATAGCCAAGCACTGCGGCGAGCACGATGAGAACAGCCGCGGCGTCGAACGGGGTGAGTAATCGATTAGTCCTTTGCGCGCGCGATGGTCACCGCGTTGAGCGGACGCGGCTCCGGCACGTCGTCGCCTGCCGGCCAGCCCTCGCGCTGGCGACGACGATCGCCGTCGCTCGCCTCGGTCTGGTCGTGGAACAGCACCTGCGTCGTCGGGAAGGGCAGATCGATGCCGGCGCCCGCCAGCGCCTCGGCAACCGCCTGGAGCACGCGGTCGCGCACCTGCACGACGCCCGACCGCTTCGGCTTGGTCCACCAACGCACGCGCAGGTTCTTGGACGATCCGGCAAGGTCCCACAGCAGCACGTCGGGCACGGGATCGGCCAGCACGCCCTCGACACCCTTCACCGCGTCCAGCGCAATGGCGCGTGCCCTCGACACGTCGTCGCCGTAGCCGATGCCGATGTCGTATTCGGAGCGGAGCAGATCGTAGGCGGTGATGACGGTGACCGTCTCGGTGTAGATGACGCTGTT
>Ga0160428_1002053_pt1 | contig 13215 bp, 10 predicted proteins | sample SolpanmetagenomM_FD_108198 | JGI IMG/M metagenome (GOLD analysis project Ga0160428, IMG submission 108198) | Solar panel surface microbial communities from Lawrence Berkeley National Laboratory, California, USA - M | ecosystem: Engineered > Built environment > Solar panel > Unclassified ... | reverse complement strand
TATGCCTTACTTTAAGGTAGCCCAAAAATCATTTACTCACCTGTACACCACTTCAAAATAGTTTGTAAAAACTAGTTCTACAAAAAACTTTGACGTTCGATTAGCATGTGTCAAGCATTTGGATGCAATCTTTTGCATCTGAAGTAAATGGAGCACCTGGATCACCAAGACTGCAAGCTTCTCTGCAGATTAGGCAAGCTCGACATCATCGATAGAGATATCATTCTGGCAACTTCTGCAATTGACATTTAAAGGTTCACACTAAGATATGTCCAATGGTGATCTTGGAATTTGCGCTATGGATTCCAGAGAGTTAAGTAACACTGGTGCTCTTTGAAGATACTGTAATCTCTGTGTCCTTGTCGATATGAGGAATTATTGAAAAGCATTCAACGATGGTGTGTATCTGATGAACAACATCTCCGAGTTCCCTTGAACCTATGACGTTGTCCATGTTATCTCTTGAGACTGGAGCTGAGAACCACATTTGAATTTTCTGAGCACGCTAAATGATTGTGTTGTGACAATGTTAAGATTTTCCGATGGACGAGAGCATAACTTGACGTCTCCTGGGTACTCAAGGACGAGACGAGATATAGACGTCGCAAGTGTGGTGTCGCCAGTTTCTCGAACAAAATTTCAACAGGAAACCACCATCGAAATCTTGCATCCAAGAAGTAAGACTTGAGAGGGAGGACTTAAGCATACCTTACAACATGGCAGGTGAGAAACAACTACCCTCCTGACAGGCTCCCGTCCAAACAGCACTTGGCAGTCGCACAGAGGGTGTCATAGGCAAACATCAAACGCTACGCTTAGACGCCATCACGAAATTCGAGAAGGGCAGAACAGTCGACTCCGGGCAGCTTCCTACCATGCCGAATGTTGAGACCAACTCAAGCATTGGCCAAATCTATTGCCACGCCTTAATAACAAGACCGAAACCAAGTTGACCGGTCTTCCGTTCATACAGTCACGGACGATGCTCCTTGGCAGCACAAATGAAAGTGGATGTGCTGATTACACAACGCACAAGCGAACAATGAACGATGAATCGGTGTGGCTGAAACATGCCTGTAAGGTACGCACAAGAGATCGGTGTTGATAGCTACCAACATCTTGGCGGCTTTCTGATATCCAATCAGTGAAGGATGAAGACAGTCCTGCCGGAGTGTCATTCGGTAGCCCGAGTACCCGGCGCTTGAATATCCACCTCGGATTTGCCGAGAGTATGCGCTTCTATCTTGAGCGTGAAGCATCAATGTCGTCAAGAGCACGTGGTGGAGAACGACCTTGGATAAAGATGCTGGTGTTGATTATGCACTCTTGGTACGACAACATAAGCCTGCAGAGCATATGAAACATCGGACTTCATGGCATAGTGTCCCACATTGTCGGACCTCGAGATTGAGTTGCTTGGCGTACAAATCGCCTCCTATCAAGGCTTCACAAGCACCACTTATACCCTGGGTCAGGCCTGATTAATGAGCCTGTATGTCAAAGATTGAAGTCCACTGAGGCTCTTCTTCGCGCCGATCCCGAAGCAGGCAACGGCTCTGTTTTGCAAAACAGATCATCACAGTTCGTGCGTGTGAGCGTGCTTGCGCAACGATGTGATCAACAGTGTGGAGGTGAGTGAACGTGGAGGAGAACAAGTGCAGACGCAACAGGATCACGGATGGACAGGGGCTTCCGTTGTGAAGTAGCAATGGTTAGCTCAAGAAGGAGACCAGCCTACACAAATCCAGTGCAAGCAAGCTACACCACTGCATACATATAGTCTTTTCGCAGCAGGGTATAGCGAACGCGCACACCAAGTCGGAGCTCGAGCATAGTTGAATGTTCCGAAATGCTTGTGCACTGTCGATCATTCGGACGTCCATGCTGATCCCCCAATATGTTGTCCGTCGCAAAAGAAGCAGCAGAAGATGTCAACAATCACAACGCATAACATTCCGCGCATTGAGTCGAAAGCAAGTTGCCGTCTTAAGCGAAAAGAAGCAAGCATGTCGCTGTTGTCGCTGGGAGATAGACCGATCGTGGCGGCGGGAGGGGCTTGGTGTGGCATTTTCAGGGTAACGTCGAAGACTCGAGATAAAGCACTATCATAAAATGAGAGGGAGGCTCGACATAGGCTGTGGCTATGCGAAATACCTGAAGCGTTTCTTGTTTGAAAACATGCTTTAGATGTTGCTCGTGCTTGTAATTGTTTTTCGAGAAACGGGAGGTGTGTCAGCAAACCAGGTACCCGCGACATTGACTTTGCTTAGTGCATGACGATCATTATTACCAGCAACATGGTTCGGTCACTGCACCGAAAACGGGTGGCGAGCGCTTGGATCTCCTTACGTTTCAAGATTTAGATATTACTAGCCACACCTTGGCCCTGTTCTCAATTCCTATTGCAATTGCGCGAGTAGAGGGGGTGAATGTGACAGGACAAGCAGGTGGTCTTGTGGGCTGCAGCTCTGCTTATATATAGGCTGTCAGCTTTTTGCTGTTATTTTAAGCTTAAGCTGAAGGATACTTGTGTTGTCACTATGCAGGTTTCCTTTTAGGGCTCTTGGCCTGAGCGTTTCGCTTAAGTCGGCTAAGTGGCAGGCAAGTAAAGCGTGTAAAATCGTTTGTTTTCTACCATGACACAGATCCATGTGGATTGTCTTCATTATATCCCTGTCCATCTTGATCAGCGTAAAGAAACAACCTTGGGAAACCGCAGGCTCACTGTCGTATCTGTATAGCGTGTATGATCCTGCACAATCCTTTGGTAGCGAGTATGGGGGCTGGAGGTATACGAGCTCGAGCGTTCGAGTGACATGCTAAAGCACGACGAAGGCACGCGCACAAAAGCTCATGCTGTGTGGCTCATGCTTCGTATTCAACGACATCCAAGCACAACGAGCATGACCTACGGTAGTGCATCGGAACTCAACGTCGAGAGATATCGAGGCCAAGGGATTATGGATAGGGTAAATAGGGATGTAATCTCTCGATCGCGATTTCGTGTTTTAATGTTGTAAGGAGTGGTGGTGAAGCGTGGACAGGACAGCGGGCCGTAAGCATGGTTGACGCTAATGCACAAAGCTATCTTTAATTCTGCCTCCCACGAGCGCCAAGCCGCCAAGTCAGAGGTCGTGCATTGCATTAGCTTCCAAAGTAAGCAAGGCTGTTGTTGCTGACCACACCACCTTGTTTGCTCTGCCTCCTCCCCTCGCTCTCACGTTATCTTTATTCGTTTCAGTCTTTCAGCTGGCTACGAACCCACATTAGCACACTCTCCTTTGGCTCCAACTTGGCGTCATCTACCTAATGCAGCTATGCCTTGTGCTCGGCGTTGACCCAAAGCGTGGAACAGTTGCATTTGGATCGTCATACTGTGGTCCTCATTTTGGCAGCCTGACCATGCCAATGTTCCCTCGCCCTTCCAACACGCGAAAGGCATCTCTGATTGCCGTTCTCCTCCTTCCTTCAACTTGGCCCTCTGCTTACTGCATCCAGCTTAAATAAGAGCAAGCCCGCCGCCTCTCCCGCTACTTTCTTTTCATCTCATCATCTCAAACACAACGACTTCACCTGTTTCATCCTTCACCTTAGTCATTCGCTAAACATTTCATCGAGCCCGCTGTGCTTGTACCACTTTCGTTCTTGAATCCTTCGACGCTATCCTATCCAATCCACTCGCTATCACATCACCATCATCTACCTTTAATCATACACAATGCCTTCCTACTACGCCACCGCCGCAGCTGCTTTGGCTCTTGCCAGCACTGCTGCTGCTCAGGTATCTGGACCTGATCTCAACACCACGTGCCCCAACCCCGACAAGACTTGCCAGTCCTTCCCTGTTGACTTCTCCAACGGTGGCACTTACTTCCAGGACGTCGACTTGAGCACTTCCTTCAACTTCTCCTCATACTACACTGGCTGCCAGAGCAACGCTTACTCCAACAACTTCCTTGTCTTCCCCGATGGCCACCAGCTCGAGTGCAGCAACACCACCATCGGTACCGATGGCACCATTGTCACCGCGATTTGCCCTGTTTCGCAATCAGACCTCCCATCTGGTCTATACTCACTTATCATGTTCTCCAATAACGGCAGGAAGTGTGCTGGTCTTACCGCTCAAAGGAACATTCGCATCAACGTTGGCAAGCAGGAAACTCTTATTGTTACTCCTCAAGTTGTCTTCACCAGCACCTCAACCCCAATTGCCACCAAGTCTCAAACCAGCACCATCACATCCGAGTTCTACGCACCAACTCCTACCGTCACATCAACCAAGCAGGTTGCCAACCCCACTCGCACTTTCACTCCCGCCACCTCCTGGACTACCACAACCACAACCGCTAACACCAAGACATTGACATACTACGACCTGCTCGTCTACCCCAGCATCATTACCAAGCAAGCCCATTGCAAGATCACTGCCGCCCCTGTAGCTGACTCATCTGTTGCTCTTTCTCCCGAGCCCACTCCTTACAACACCGCCATCCCAGACCCAGCTCCTTACAGCAACAACACTGTCAACGGTGACGTCAACGACGCTGATGACGACGACAGCAGCATTCCCGAGGACAGCGATGACAGCTCCGACGATGCCGTCGTCACTGTTGAGGGCGATGATTCTTCTGACGACAGCACCCCCGACTCCGTCTCAACCATCACCAAGCGTGCTGTCCGCAACATCATGGACGACATCCGTGAGCACTTGGCCGACTTCATGGCTGCTCGTGTTCAGAACGTTGGCAACCACGCCAAGCGTGCGCCTGAGCAAGCTACTCTCACATCCATCATCACCGATGTCACCATGTTCAGCACTATCATCACCACCAAGACAGCCCCTACTGTCACCACTACTGAGACCAGCCTCGTCACTACATCCACGACCAGCACACCTTTCCCCGTCACTCTCTACAAGAACCCTGTCACGACCATCACTCTCGCCACACCTACAGGAACAAAGACACGCACCATCAAGATGGTCACCACATGGACCACTTTGACCAAGTACAAGACGGTCAAGATCCGAACCACTGTCACTCCTACAAAGAAGGCCGCCAAGTGCTCAGCCAAGGGTGGACAAATGATCTAAATGCATTGATCGAGCAGGCAGCAAGGCACTCTTCTTTTCGTCTCTTTCTCTTCATTCTGCTGCATATCACAATGGCGCACATTAGCAAGATAGCTATTACGCTGAAATCATAGAGACGGGAATATATGGTATGGTATTTTCGGATCAGCTATCTGCTGTATAGTACGCACAAGCTGGAAGGATCTAGCATGCATAGCATGGGCAGGAACTTTGCATATACCCAATAGTTTTGGTTTCGACATTTTTACATATACAAATTGTAACTTCAATCAAAGAACACATTATTCAAACTATTCTTCCCACTGTGCATCAAAGATGTGCTCCAGCAATAGCATTCATGCCACCATCTAACTTCGAAGGGCCGCCTTTAGCAAAGGAGGTACAGATCAATGAATTATCTATATCTGATTGCGAGCAACGATGGAAGGAGATGCAAGGACATGAAAATGCGCATCTATACAGACGACATGTAGTCGGTCGCGCCTTTCAGCTAGGCTACTATGGTGTAAAGAAAAGGGAAACGCATACGTTTCGGCGCTCAGTGGATGGTAAGATAAGACCACGAGCCCTCTCAGGGACGAAACTAATGAATACGTATTATAGCTATTCACATCATACATGAACGACACCAGCATCAAGCTCACCGACCGACTCCTGCTCGCATTGGTTTCGAAGGAGATGAAGCACCTTGTTGACATCTGGTGGCCGTCATGCAAAGATGTCATCTTTGTAAAGTACGACAATAGAGTCAGGGCGCAATTGAGGCATCAAGCAGGTCTGGGACCGTACGGTCTTGGCCTGACGAGAGTGTCCGGTCAAAGTTTGCTTCTGGCGAAGAACAGACTACCCCATCGCGGTTTCGCTTCGCTTCGTTCGACCATGTTCGAACGTTCGATGCTGAAGCGCCGATGGGGTACTCTTCTTTGCCAGTCTCATCGGCTACGAACAGGACACAAACGGCAATCTCGAACCGGGATCATTTAAACAGGACTTGGGCGATTTGTGATGCCTGCGTTCCGCTCGGACAAGAGGATGCGGGGCGCGGCAGGCGGAGGGACAGGAGTAGGTGTCGGTTTTTGTTTCGCTGAGAAAGTAAGTGTAATCCATCATTGGAGGGCCTGATGTTCATTGGAAGGTAGAGACAGCGATAGGTATAGGGCAACTAGGCATGGCTATCGCTTAGAAACGCCAATATCAGCCAGGAAGGAGGAAAGGAATCGACCACCATCTTGCGATGCTTGCCAACAAACGCCACAACAAGCAAGATTCAAAAAGACCAATCTCTTGGTCAGATTGTGAACGCGCCTCAAATGTGTTTCGCTGGACAGCAAGCTCCCACAGTAATGTGGACACATAACGCTGGTGCGCATATCCAGCACCTTGAACCAAACCTCGTCGGCGAACCAGTGATGCTCGATTTTCCTGACTTCGATCCTCCCAGGGGGTTGGGCTGGAGCTTTGTTTGAGTATCGAATCATCTGCACTGGAGCTCGCTACTTCTCAAGAATACTGTAAATGGACGCCAGACGCTGGCATGCTCAACCAAAAGTTCGTGGTCTCACTCGCAGAATACTTGAAGAAACACGACTTCGTTGAGGCGTTTGGCAGCATAAGTAAACGACGATACCAGTAATCGATAAGTCCATAGTGGTCGCGGTCCGGGCATCTAATAACGACGACGAGGTCGCTGATGAGCAGGGTGACACTGAATCAGACGCACTTGCTGAGGCTAGTCATGGAGGACTCCCAGCCACCCGGGCTCTGGTGTGAGCAGACACACGACGGTCAGTATAAAGCGTGGGGATTTGTGCCCAGAGCACCTAAGATCAGCGTGTTTACGACGTTTTCGCCGTGAAGGCACAGCCGGCACTGCAACAACGCAGAGCTATCCAACCTCACAATCACTTGCAAACAGCCGGTCGCAATTCAACTACAACCAGATTCTTCTGCCACAAAGTGGTCCTTTGCCGCATCGAACGGTTTCGCAATGCCTGTTCCATCTCCTTCGACCGAGAGCAACAGTGAATCGGTTGCCTTTCCTGAAGGCAAGGCCGATGTCGTCGAGATACTCCTCAAGCACGTTCTCGCTCGTCAGGGCCAGGCTAGAGTAGAAAAGATTACCGCCAATGCGGACAAGCATCGAGTCGAAAGTGCTCAAGCTTACAAAGCAGTCTCTTTTGGGACGGGAAATGTGATGTGACGAGGACGGCGGTGGAACCAAGTCACCCGTTCAAAATGCTCGTAAGACAATGATGGCTCAAGAATGGTACAATCCTGTGTCTTACAACAATAGACTGCCAAAACTTACTTGGTGATACTCACCCGAGCAGGAATCACATAGTTGCCAGAACACGTCGCCTCCTTGAATTCCTGCGCAATCACAATCTGAGACACACAGCCATAGTTTTGCCATATCCGTAGCTTATAAGCTTTCTGATTTCGCATGGCATTTCCTGATTTCGCCATGTCGTTCCACCAAACTGATTGAATCTTTGTGACTCACTTTTGCAATCACTGCTGATTGCAATTGATCCGTGTGCCAAAATTTCCCATATATTCCCCTCGTGTCCCTTCTTCGAGGCTGTCTTTTCTTGTGTAAACTTTTCAAAGCACTTCCCTTCGAAACTCTCTGCAGAATACTGAAAGTCGAACCAAACACTTCACACTCTTCTTTTTACTCAAGCTTATAAAAGTCAATCAAATTCTCAAAAATCTTCCTTTTACAATCAAAGTCTCGAGGCGGAAGGTTAACGCTGGGGTGCTCTCCCTGTGACAACGTTCTCAGCAAACACCTAGAAATGAAGCGACAAGGCGGAAGGACAATATGGTACGCAGTGGAAGGAAGGTCGGTCTCTCGGAGGTCAAGATGGAGAGGCTAACAGGGAATGGGCTCAAATCGTCGTCCCCTCGCGCAGAATTCAATGACATGACTTTTGCGCACCATCACTGTTTCCCTTATTGCTTGCAAGCGTGTTGTTTCGGTTGTGCAACATCTCGTTGTTGATTGTTCCGTGATCTGCATTTCCCCAGGTTTTGCGCCACCTGATACTTGTAGTACTTCGAGGATGCAACAAGTTCACAAACAATCTGCATTTTCTTCCTGTCCATATTGTAATTGAGACCTTGCAGTAGAGAGGGCCGAGTCTCCTTTATATGTTGCTGGCCTCATCGTTGTGCTAACAGTACAGCCTTCTCCCTTCTCGTCATCTCGAATCAACTTCCGATTACCAGCCACTCCTCCCTCCATACCATTCTGATCCTCCCTGGCCATGCGCTCCTTCCTGAACGCAGCTTTCCTCATCGCCACTTCCTCCCTCGTCTCTACCACTTGCGCCAAGCTCGATCTCACATTCTCCTCTCCGAATCCAGCACACTACGTCCGCAATGTCAGCCCTCTAGACGATCGACCACCTGGTAGGCTTGCAATAAAGAGATAAGAAGCTTTAAAGCTAATACACCTTCTCCTAGAATGCCCTCCTTGTTTCAACTGCAACCTCGGTGACTTCCATTGCCACCAATTTGGAAAATGCAACCAGAACAATGGCAAATGTATATGTCCTCCTGGATATGGTGGTGAAGATTGTATAGAACCCCTCTGCGGTTCGCTGGCACAGAAACCGGAAGACCGACCACTGCGCAAGCCAGACGAACCAAGTTGTAACTGCGAAGATGGCTGGGGTGGTATAAATTGCAATGTCTGCCAGACAGACGACGCATGCAACGCATTCACACCAGAAGGCAAGGATGGGGTGTGCTATAAGCAGGGATTGGTACAGAAGCAGAACTTCCAGATGTGCGACATCACGAATAGGAAGATTCTGGATACGATCAAGCCACAGATACCGCAAGCGACGTTCAGCTGCACGAACGAGACGGCCGAATGTAACTTTCAATGTAAGAGAAGATGCATGTGAGAAGGAGGACAGATTCGGAAGCTAACAAGATGTACAGTTTGGGTGGATCAGAGGGAATCGTTCTACTGCGCATTGGAGGGCTGCTCGCACACTCTCGACATCCGCGACGATCGCAACATCACCAAATCCGTCTGCAAGACTGTGCAATGTCGCTGTATTCCAGGTCGACTGCTTTGTGGTGCCGACGGCTCGATAGATATTGGCGACTTCCTGGAAGAAGAGATTCAAGGACCGGCTGATTTCACAACAACCATGACAGAGGGAGGAGCTTCAGACAGTGTCTTTTCAGAACCTGCGATGAATGGACTGATCTCGTCGGTGTTCGGAGATCCAAGTATCTTTCTGAAGTGTGGATCTGGAGAGTGTCTATACAAGCTGGATGTGCCAGGATACGAAAGGCCAGTGAAGGAAACAAACACACCTTTGATTGCTGGTGTTATTGCTGGTGTTGCATTGTTCATACTGGCAGTTATTCTGGGTATCCTGTACTTACAAAGAAGATCGCACGCTTATGAATATGGACGTATCACCCTGGACGAAGACGAGGAAGAGGAGAATGCCAAGCTCATCGCCGACCACAAGCCTGCTGCCATGCACTTCGAGCACGTCTCGTATAATCTGAACGGCAAGCAGATTCTCTCTGGTATCCAAGGCGCTGTACAAGAAGGACAATTGATGGCAGTGATGGGTGCTTCTGGAGCTGGAAAGTCCACATTCCTTGATATCCTAGCGAGAAAGAACAAGAAAGGAACTGTTACTGGCGACTTCTACGTCAATGGCGAGAAGGTCAATGATAATGACTTTCGAAGTGTTATTGGATTCGTGGACCAAGAAGACACTTTATTGCCTACTTTGACAGTACACGAGACGATATTAGACAGTGCTTTGTTGAGGTTACCAAAGGATATGAGCCTGCAAGCCAAAATGCAGAGGGTTGAGGATGTCGAAAGGCAGCTTGGCATTTATCACATTCGAGATCAGCTGATCGGTTCTGAAGAGTCATTCGGTCGTGGCATATCTGGTGGTGAGAAGCGTCGTGTAGGTATTGCCTGCGAGCTCGTCACAAGTCCGAGCATTCTCTTCCTGGACGAACCAACAAGTGGACTTGATGCTTTCAATGCCTACAACGTCATCGAGTGTCTTGTACATCTGGTCAAGACATACAATCGGACAGTCATCTTCACGATACACCAGCCTCGCTCGAACATTGTTGCACTATTCGACCAGCTCGTTCTGCTTGCAAAAGGCCGAACAGTATACTCAGGACCATTCGAGAAGTGTCAGGCATATTTCGATACCATCGGACATCCATGTCCTCCAGGTTACAACATTGCTGACTTTATTGTTGACCTCTCCATGCACGCAGGATTCGAGCATGGTTTCCAGGATGATGTCTTTGGCGAGGATTCTCAAGATGGTTTTAGCAAGACTCGCTCAAGCAGTATCATGCCAATATATTCCGTCAACAGCGATTCTAATCTTAGTGGACTAGCCTCTGGCGCAGCAAGACCAGACGGTCCTTCTAGACGCCCTACAAATATGCGCCGTGGTACATCTATACGCCAACAGCAAGAGCAGCAGCTTTTCAAAAGAAAACGGGGAGATACTGTTGGAAGCGGTACAGCTCAGACTACACCACAGAGTGATGATGGCCAGTTTGATCAGAACAATGATGGTTTGCGCATGTCCAGACAATCCGGAACACCACCTCCTCAAATCACTCTTGATTCTTCGTCCACCAACCAGCCACAATTACCTCCAGATATAAGCGCAACAGGTACAGATCTTGATGGTCTTATAGCTGCATACATCACTTCTGAGGTTGCCACGACTCTCAAAGATGATATTCGTGCCACCATCGCTTCAGCCACGGAAGCTAATGGCGTCAATGGTAATGGCAATGGCGACGACTCTACCTCTTCTTCAGAACGACCTTCTCGCAAGCATTCTCACGCCAACCTTCACTCACTTCGCAGCTTCAAGAAGATTTCACTCCTCGCGCAGTTCCGCATCCTTTCCCTTCGCACATGGCGCAATCTATATCGCAATCCAATGCTCCTCCTCACTCACTACGCCATCTCTATCGTCCTTGCGGTTTTCCTTGGTTTCCTCTTCTACGGTCTTACAGACGACATTGCCGGCTTCCAAAATCGACTTGGTCTCTTCTTCTTCGTGCTTGCACTCTTCGGCTTTGGTACTTTGACCAGCTTGACAGTGTTTGCACCAGAAAGATTACTCTTTGTGCGCGAACGTGCAAAAGGCTACTACCATCCAGTCGCCTACTTTGCCGCCAAAGTAGTTTTCGACATTGTACCTTTACGACTGATTCCTCCAATCATTCTTGGTATTGTCGTGTATCCTATGACTGGTCTTGTACAAGCATGGCCGGAGTTCTTCAAGTTTGTTCTCTTCTTAGTACTCTTCAATCTCGCAGCAGCTGCAATTGTGCTGTTTGTTGGTATTGTGATCAAGAATGGTGGTGTTGCCAATTTGGTTGGTAGCTTGATCATGCTGTTCAGTCTGCTGTTTAGTGGATTCTTTCTCAACAGAGAGAAGATTCCAAAGGCAGCAGCCTGGTTGCAAGCAGTAAGTTGATATCGTCCCTAAATCAGTGTAATAACACGAACTAACAACAAAATAGCTCTCAATCCTCCACTACGCTTTCGAAGGCATCATCGTCAACGAAGTCAAATACCTAAGCTTGATCGATCACAAATACGGCATTGACATCGAAGTTCCTGGATCGGCTATTCTGAGCACTTTCGGATTTGATACGCAGGCGTTGTGGACGGATGTCATTGGGCTTGCTGTGTTTGCTGCGGCGTTTGTTGTGCTGGCTTACGGTGCTATGCATGTGCTTTTGGTTGAGAGGAGATAGAACATATTTTGAGCGGGCATGAAACAAAAGGAATGTAAAGCATACACGGCGCGACAAGCGGCCTAGATGTGAGTTTATATCAATGCTAGATTCTGAAGTTGCGCTCTTCAGGTATATAATATAGACCTGTATACAAATTCTTTAATCTAGGTCGGCGCCTTCGTTCGACGTCTACACTCTCATGCAGTCAAGCTCACCTCTCGCGAAGCAACGACACAGAGCCAACAGAGATCAGATAAGAAGAGCCAAAGCGTCATTACAGAAAGACATTGGGCTTGGCAAACATGAAACATGATCGGGTGGCTCTTGCCTTCCGCGTCTACCGAACGACAAAAGAGCTTCTCGTTCGTCTTCCAGTCTTTTCTTTCCTTCTTCTCGTCAACATCACCAAGACAAAGAACTATCGCAATTTCGCATCCTTCTTCAAGCTTATCGTCTCGCCGAAGCGTTCACACTCTCCCTACCACACACATCAGCTTTCTGGAATATGTCAAGGGATCACATCCACGTGAATTTACACTCTACAGTCGAGGGTCAAGCTCTACTGACACTGCCGCTTCTAGCAATGGATTGGTGACCAACTCTGTGTGGCGGTCAGTTTCAGGGACTTTTTTATCGCCAATCGTAACCTCGTCGCGACTGGCAATGTCATTGGCCTGCTCCAAGGAATCAAACATCCACATAATGCTGAATTGGTGTGTCTGTCAACTCAAGATTATGGCGTCTTGCAAGTAAGAAAACCATGTTCTACACATTTTGACTCTGATTCATGATAGGTATAGGTCTCCATCAAAGGGAATGAACACAACATAGCGACAGCCAAGGAGATTGCCACGATTCGTTGCAAAAAGTGCAAGACTGCCAATGCTGAAGCTGCTCAGCACCTCAAACATTTCCTTATGATATCCTCATCGTTCCCAATTCTTCCGGCGATGAGAGCAGTAGTGTTATGGTGACTTCAAAGACTGAGATGATTTGAGGTTGCGGACAGCGCCTGATACGAGACGACGCAGTGACGAGCGGCGATGGAAATTGAAGTGGTGTTGACTATGGATGTTACTGAGAAGAGTGAGAACCAAGCACATATTTAGTCGAACGCCAATATAGAGCGAACCTGAAGTGCGTGTACAAACATGAAACATATTGAAAACAGCTCCTATTTTCAGGGTCTATGAAGTGGTATAAGAGCTTCTCGCTTGCCTTCCTTTTCTTCTCTTCTCTTCTCTTCTCTTCTCTTCTCTTCTCTTCTCTTCTCTTCTCTTCTCTTCTCTTCTCTTCTCTTCTCTTCTCTTCTCTTCTCTTCTCTTCTCTTCTCTTCTCTTCTCTTCTCT
>Ga0160428_1002051_pt1 | contig 13225 bp, 9 predicted proteins | sample SolpanmetagenomM_FD_108198 | JGI IMG/M metagenome (GOLD analysis project Ga0160428, IMG submission 108198) | Solar panel surface microbial communities from Lawrence Berkeley National Laboratory, California, USA - M | ecosystem: Engineered > Built environment > Solar panel > Unclassified ... | reverse complement strand
CGCCAGATCTTGCGAGTCTTCGAGCTGGTCTCCAATCGTAGATTCGAACGACATAGAAGCAGTGAGTGACATGATCTGATAGACACCGCCGAGTCTTGTAAGATGTTTGTTTGTAGATGACAACGTAAAGCCCGATGCACAAACGCAACGCGTGTCGGCAGATTCCGCGACGCGCTTGAAGCGCGCAACACCTGATCCATCAATTCTCCCCCGCCCTCTTTTAGCTCCTTCAACAACACAAGACCCTACGCGCCTGGCTGTCGCATCGACGTTTGTTGTACGCCAGCATCCAACCAAGGCTATCCACTTAAACCCATCACCATCTGCAACGCTCCATAGCATTCAATCGGGAAAGCACGCGCGCAATCGCTGGAATGAGTGGTCAAGGCGGTACTCCTGGTCGAAAGAAACGCGAGAATAACTTCTATGAGCCTGGCGTTCGCGGAAGGCAAGTGCCTAGGGTGGATGCGTTGATGATGTATACAAGACCTAACTGGCGACCAGGAAGACGGGACTAGTACTGAAGGACACAGGCGTTCGCGATAAAGATGGACTGGAGCCCATTGAAGGCATCTTCTCTTCGCCGGAGAAAGCTGCCAATCATCACACCCGTAAGAGTATTGTCACCTTGTCGGACTCGGAGGATATGGAGTTTGGGCAAAGTAGGTTACGCGCCGACACCAAATCGGCGATGTAATCGCTTTACCAGTCCACAGAGCCGTCAAGCACTGCTGCGGAACATGGCTGACACACCAACCATTCAGGCTCAGCGCCGGAAGTTGTAGACGTATTGAGCGGGAGAAAAGTAGCCCGCGACAGTCAGAGACCACCTCCACTTGGACGTTCCCCGATCAAGACAAATATCGGAGCAACTCCACGGCGTCAATCATCTATGGGACCTGCGTCTTCGCCTAAGAGACGGACTCCTGGGGTGCGCGCCTCTTCGCATCCCATTGTCAACAGATTGCTGGACTTTTCAATGACCGAATCGCGGCTCAGTGTGGAGTCGAGCGGAGGACGAAGTGTCAGACGCTCCAACGGTCACAAAGCAAACAAGAGTATCGACATGTTCGATATTCCAGAAAACCTTGATGAGCCTGCAGTACCTGCACCAAGAAGATCGTTCAGACGGTCAAATGCAAGTGACTCGGTTAATAGCAATACGCATAACGATTTGGAGGGCGAGGATATACCGACCAACGGCACAAATGGGGGGAGCCCTGCACCAATGCCGATAATGGATGATAACAATGATGACGACAACGACGACGACGACGTCGTAACGAACTTATTTCAACACGAACAGACAGAGTTGATACCGGAGGAGTCAACCCCTCGAACAAATCATATTGACAACGAGGACGTTGATGACGTCTCAACTACCAAAGGCCGCGGGCGTGGCCGTCCAAGTAATGTGTTCTTAGCTTCCATGGGCGATGTTTCAGTCACTGCAGTCGACGCGGACGAAGCAAATGCGAACAGCGCCCCTAAGAGAAAACGAGGCCGACCGCCGAAGAATTCGAAGCCGTTGGTAGACACGGAGCCCGTGGAAAAGCCAAGAAAACGGACGCGACTCTCACTCCAGCAGGCTGACGCAGAGGCTCAATCAGACAGTGGGCCGGGCCAGGAATTCGAGGTACAGGCGCTGGGGGAAGATGGGCAGGGTCTGGAACATGACATGGATGACGGACCTGGACAGGAGCAGGAGCAAGAACCCGAGGAAGAGCAACGGCAAGAAGAGCAACCAAAACCCGCAAAACCCAAGACGGGTAAAGGCACGAAGAGCAAAAAACCGCCACCATCCAAGAAAGATCCCAATGCGAAGATAACGTCCAAAAGCGCAAAGGCTGCCAAATCACAAGACAACGATTTCAAGCAACCTGGCATCATCAAGGGGGTCCAAAGAATACGTGAAGAAACGCCCATGGAAGATGAAGGCGCTTTGCATACCAGATCCGGTCGGCTTTCTTACAAACCCTTGGCCCACTGGAAGGGGGAACAGGCCTTGTTCGAAGTAGGACCCGGCTGGGGTCAGACAGTTCAGAGCCTAATCCGCGTTGAAGAAGTGACGCCCATGAAAGGCGCAGCGGGAAAGTCAAGAGGACGACCCCGCAAGAAGCGCAAGACTCCTGTGTTTCAGGATGGCGACCAGGAGGTAGAAGACGCCGAAGAGCCTTGGGAAGCGGACGAGGGGATTGTGACCGGTCCCGTACGATTGTGGGATCCTGAGCTCGAGCAGGGAGTGGACGAAGGTGCTGAACAAGGTGAGTTTGCTCCTAACGCAGCACCAAAACTCTGCTCAAATACAAACGCTGAATTGTACTTCACAGAAATCGCATATGCTGCGTCACGCATCGAGGCACGCGACGTTCCAGAGGCGAGCTTCCGTTTCGCCAAGACGCTCACTATGCCCTTCTTCGGATGTGGTGTCGTCGAACTTCCTCCTGGAGGTTTCAAGCATCGCAAAAACACACGGAGAATGCAGATGGTCTTCTTCGTGCACTACGGCAAGGTGACGGTCGAGGTCGGTGGTACGCGCTTTGCCATCACAAAAGGCGGCATGTGGCAGGTTCCCAGAGGTGAGTTAACAGTTCCTCCCTCTCCCTGCCAGTCATATCAGCATGTGAAAAGCTCTCAAGCGACTAGTCCGTTAAAGCTCGCGTCTCAAAGCACTGCGTCGCCCTGCCCCTTCGTCTGATCTTTCCTCCTTGAGATGGACGGCAAGTCCGTTATTTGTCACACAAGGCACCGCATCATCGTTTGCGTGCGTGGAGCTAACTCGGTGTTTCCCACAGGGAATTTCTACAGCATCTCCAACGAGACGGACCAAGACGCGAAGATCTTCTTCTCTCAGGGCTGCGAAACGATGCCCGAGGTGGCAGACGCCGAGCTTGAACCGCAGCCTGCATGAAGCGAACCGAGGGGGGACGGACCGGACGAGATTCGGACGAGGAAGCGTTATCAGTTATCACTTCAACGTGCCGGGTTCTTTGTGACAGCGTTGTTGACTAGGGGAGCGCCAGGGACGTTGTTAAACAACTCTATCGTATGACTATCCATGCTTATCGCATTGCAAAGCCCTTTGATGTCATAGGCTGATTCGTCTGCGTGGACTCGGAAGGCGTCTCGTCGCGTATTATGCTCTCCTTGTGTTGAGACCTTGGCCTTGGTTAACTTACCGCACAAGGTCGGCTTAGCCGAAAAGGAGCGGGTGGTATGGCACTCATTTCCTGCGTTTAAGTTACGACTTACGAGTTTACGTCCGCCTAAGCTTTTGCTTTGTCGTCTCTCTCCTCACATCTCTTCCAAGTCTTCGTCCGGATTTTCCTCCTCTTCAAGCCCGTCGATGTCCGCGAACTGCCCCATCTCAACCCTCTCGGGCCTAACGAATAGTCCGCAGTTTTTGCCACACTCAAAGTACCTGATGCCCCCGGGCCCACAGCCATCATTACGCCCGGTTGGTTCATCAAGTGCGATACCCACCCAGGGTCCAACGCCCGGTAAGCCCTCGACTTCCCCAACATGCCGAACCACACCTCGGCGATCGTCGCTATCGGCGGGTAGGAGCCTGCAACGCATGCCCTGAACGATACCGCGAGCAGATATTACAGCATTATGCACAGCGGACTGTTTTTCCAGAATGGCGGGTGCGGCGGGGTTGAAGCGGCCGATCTGGTTACTTCGCTTGTAGGCCAGTACAGTCTCCGGGAGGGCTTCGTAGGCCTCGGTGGGCAACACAAAGCGCTGGACGGATGAAAGGTCGTTGAAGGAGTTCAGCGCTCGGACCGCAGGCGGGCGGGTGTCGTGTACCTGCGCACAGGATCTGGTAAGTTTTTCGTGGCTATAAAATCGGAGTTACTTGGTAACGGGGCCCGTGCGCGCGGTCGGGTTCGGATTTCGGGTAATCTCGTAGCAGCTGCGACGTGGACGACGTCACTCTCTTGCCTTGCGCCAATCCCCGCTTTTCTTCCGCTGTGTTTCGCAGATGGCGAGATGGCCGCATTGGGGTCGGAGCCCCGATGCGTGGCGTCCAAGGCATCAGACGAAAAGTTTCTTTCATCCTCTCTGCCACCATTCCAATGCCACGGATTTATGCTGTTTCTGGCGACGACGGAAATATGCTTGCACAGGTATGGGGATGAACGTACGTAGATTTCCGCATAAGCCTGCAGTGGAAACGCCGAAAGTTGCGTAGCGTCTTCGTCTACAGCTTCGATGGAAACGTTGGACTGCGACGTACCAGTGCTCAAGGTCAACTTTTGACATGCGGCCGGTACACCGGTGATGGGCTCAAGCCTCGCCTTGAAGTGGGAGATGGTCCACGCTGGGCTGATTCGTCGTTCGATGTTTGAGTTCTCTGATCGGACTATCAAGGGCACATCCACGGCCGCTTTGAAGGACATGGCGTTCACGTTCGCTTGTTTCCAGTTCCAGAAGAAAGATGGAGCAGTCGGCAAAGCGTCTTCGACAGGAAAAACTAAAGAGCTATCTGCGGGCCGTCCCGGAGATATTATGACCGCTGACTGCAGCTGCTGATGGCAGAGACGTCTGTTGTGGTGGTTGGTTTTAGGATGAACTCGTCTGCCGGGAGGAAGGCGTGAACGTCAAGGGTCACGTGGGCTGCTCCATCCGTCCATGTCCGTCCTTATTCCTGACTCGTTCTATGTCCCGTCTACCAACCACAACTCATCATCACGGCCTGCAAACTTGCGATCGCTGCTCTCGCTTCCTTGACGCGATAAGACGCGCCGCTAGGAATGGATGGCGTCGCATCATTGACCTGCTCTGAGCTAGTAATCCCCTTGAATGAACGTATTGGAGCGTCCGGGTTCGAACTCTTAATGCGCTAAATGATTCCGATGAACCCCATAAGACGATGCCTGACGTACTGCCTGCTTCCTCGTGTGAACGCATTCAGCACACGCCCTCCAGTACCAGGCTCCTGGGACAAGGCGATTCCGTACCAACGTATGGACACTGGTCGAAAGTGGCACTAATAATAGGAGAACGCCATCAAGAGCGCCGAACCTCGAGCTTTGAGGGTTTTCGACGCGGTGAACCTATGAGACGAACGCAGCCGCATCAGCCGCTCGGCTCATAACGCTCATTTACAGAATCAATATGCACTTGCGCAAGCAGTCAAAGCCGTTGCCAAGGTGGCCGTCCATTGGAAGTACGCAAACCCCTTTGATGTTGGAACAACCTAACCCATGCGGTGTGGCCGAGCGAGTCTTCGCACCATGTTGTGCATGGCAGTCTCTGCGGCGGTTTCTGTGAACAACAGTCTCTTTGTGAGGGTAAGGTCTTCTCTCGACCTCACAGCTGCTTGTTAGTGGAAAGTTAGGGACTTGAATTCAATAAGATTCTACCAAACAGAAACGGTACTTCTTTGGCCGAGGAGCAGTCGTAATCGGGTTTCTGGAGGGTGTGCGAACCGCCGACACCCTCTGCCGTCGGTTATGTGCACCCTGGCAATTGGTTCAGCAAAGGTTACATGTATCATAACCTCAACGCCAGCGAGTCGAGGGCTGACTGGCTACTGTGGATCTGCTGCTTTATGTCAGGCGGGGTGTAAAATAATACAACATCACTTGCACGGTTGCACCGAACTTACGATTGCGCTTCCGCCTCAAACAAGATTCTTCGCTCTGCAGCGGATTTTCAAGCCTGTGTTCCTCTCGTTAGCGACGGTCAGAACCATCGCGTCACTCGCATGCAGCCACCATTCACCTTTCCCCTCGCCAGTGGGCTCGGGAGGTTGACATGGGTCTCAAGCTCGTGGAGATTATACCGTGTGGCTGCCCTTTTGGGGGGTTCTGTCCCGACCGTTGCTGTCGCCTTGCACGTCATAGACCACACATAGCGCCCACCACCTCGGAAGAGCTGATACCAGCTGTTGAGCCGATCGACAAATGGTCAACTTAAGATCGCTACACTCTCAAAGTCATGTCTTCTGGGTAGAGTAGCGAAACGTGACGCGCTCGCATGACGAATTACCGAGCGAGCAGCGGACGAGGCAGGCTCAGACAGCTACCAGGCGATAGTAACAATCATACAGCAGTCTTTCAGCCAGGTTTGTTCCCCACAATGTTGCTAGGTTCCGCACACCATGCCAGACCGTTGAAGCTACCATGCTTGCTACGGAGAATGATGCACACATAGTTCAGGGCCACTGCATAGATATTAGGCAAGTCCCCAGCGGACACCCAGGCTTGATGGAGATGACCTCTCTTGGATGCTCTAGGATAACGCTTCCAAAGCAGTCCTTCCTCTCTGGTTGCTTGCCCGTTGAGCCGATCGTTGGGACTCTTGAATCGTTGCACCTTTTACCGTTCTCTGCCTAGTCTACCGTAACAGGTTGCGACTTGATTGATTGTTCTCTTCCCAGTCGGAGCGCAAACTTACACCCTAGTGTGTTGGCAACATCTTCCGTAAACGCAAGCGACCGACATATGTACAACCAATTTCGTCACTCAGGGCTTTCGACGACGAAAGGCGTCATGATCATATAAGAACTCTGATATACACGCAGACAATTAGCAAGAGATAAAACCAGTGTCTTACTGACATATAGCCCTTCTGTACATCAACACGTTTGAGAGCTTCATACAACTGAACCACACTCATTGATAACCGCCACTCTGGATATCTCACGGATTTTGGGCCCGCCAGGGTCCCCCTCGGACAGCGCAGCATCTCGCTCACCGTCTACAACACCTCAGGCAACGACCTTGGGTGCTTCAATCGACAATCCAAGAGATCACTATGCCTCCTCATCCAGACCAACTTCATCAGACATAGTGCCCCAGCTACAAGGTCTCCAACAGCTAAGGTTTTCGCCTCTTGTGGAAGCGCTCCCTCCGCCGGGGTCAAGCGCACAATACGGAGCAAGGTATGCTCCAACCGCAGTACATGCGTCTTTTAGCGCAGTCGAAGGAGCGATTAGCCAGGGTTCTTCAATCGCAGCGAAAAGGGGAGCTTCCTCACAGGCACACGCTCTCGAACCTCCGGTGAAGAAAGCAACGAAATGGACTCCCGAAGAGAACACACTCATTGTGGAGCTCCGGGGCAGCAAGATGAAATGGGACGACATCTCCAAGAGGCTGCCCGGCCGAAGCACGTTGAGCTGCCGCCTCCATTACCAAAACTTCCTGGAGAAAAGGGCCGAATGGGACGAAGAGAAAAACATAAAACTCTCTCGCTTGTATGAAAGGTGTATACTCGTCTCTCAGCCCTGCGCTTCATTTGGGGTTCTCTCGCTAATCGTCTCAGGTTGAAGGACAAGATGTGGGCGGAGATCGCCAAAGACATGCAAATGCCCTGGCGAGCCGTCGAAGCTCAACATTGGGTCTTAGGCAGCGAGAGCATGGCCGAACGCGCTGGAGTAACACCTTTCGCCAGCACTGCCAATACTGGAAACGCGCCTTCAACAAGAGCCCCTCGCGCTTCAACGACGGTTTTACCACGAACCTCATCATCTGACATGGCGCTGGAGTCACCTCCCATAGCACTTGCTTATGGAGGGCAAGAAGCGCGGCCAGGGTTTCCCGACAGTCGGTCTCAGTACATCCAATCACAGCCATCCAATACCTACGCACCCTCCTCGGGGGACCGACGCATCGAGGCCGGCGCCGCCATAGCAACTGTGTTTAGACCCAGCAATCACCGGCGTGAATCATCCAACTCTTCCTATACAGGTCCAGCCCTCTGCAATGATCTACTTAGGCGGAGTCCAGGCAGTTCTCGCTCGACACGTGCAGTTGAAGCGAGGCATGATCGATTGCCGCCGATACGACTCCATCGAGAAGAACAGCAGCAGTCTAGGACAGAGCATACCAGTCGCCGAAACGTAGTACCTCAGACTCAGATGCGCAGTGATGCGGCGCCTTTTGCACAGCAGCGTGATAGCTCGTCGGACAGCGAAGAGTGCGAGCGACACCGTGGGAAATAGCCAGGTGCTTGAGCGGATTCGTGGCGACGACAGCCTTATTCTGTTATGCGGCGCTCTAGACAACCTTAGCATGGGCTGCGAGCGAGGTGTTTGTTAGCAACTGCATGAACGTGATAAGGGAATGGCGCACTGACAGACTCCCCGAGGGCAGCTGCAGTTTACCTCCTGTCGTTCGTGCTGTGACAAACGGAACAAGGAACCAGTAAAACCAAACGACTAGCATGCGAAGGACAGAGTCTCTGCACTGAGTTACATGAGTACTGCCGATACGAAGGGAACGATGATGAACATACTATGAGCGTGGGGCGGCGGAGATGGGTGTCTCCATGCTTGCTTACGGAAGCGGGAATAGTGTTGTCACTGGTTGACTGGATCTGAGGACCCTCTTCCAATGATTAGAGATCACTCGATTACGTGCTGCTACATCGCAGCATTAACCTTGAGTAACTATTCAGGATAGCCAGGCTCTCGTTCCCCTGCACTGAAAACCACGTGCACTTACCCTTACCTAGGAGTTGTGGCCGAGAGTGCAACGGCTGTCAAACAGTGAAAGTGGTGGCAGATGAATCTCATCCGGCATGCCAGCACCATCATATTCAGTTTCGTCGCACCAAGCCGGCCCAGATACCGACACGATGGACCCGCAGAGTCCACATTACGGGCCATTTTCAAAGAGGCGGACAGAATTCAGTTGTATAAATTCCCAAGGGTGATCGTCGACACGCTCTGACCACTCGCCGTTTGACACCACGATCTCGAGACGAAACGTATCTCAAGGCTGAAACGCATGTTCTAGAGCCTTGTGCGCCATGCTTTTGAACTACCCTTTCGTTTTGACGGCTAACTCACAACATGCGTTCAGAAGTATGCCTTGTGTGCAGCCAAGGCAAGCTTCTGGTTCGGACGGTCGGATCTCATGCTCTCCAGGTTGATGTGCCTACTGAGAGCCAGGTTAGGTGGAGCCCTTGACCGGCATAGCAAATTGCGTTTGGCATGTTTTTCGTTTTGCCGTCCCACAATATATGTAGCGTTCAAAGCTTGACAGGTATGCTGTTGCGGCACAACATGGCTCCGACCGACCAATGGAGCTGTGTGAGTTTCTAGTCCATGTAACCACTGTAGCCTCTCTTTGTCCGCTGCGGTAGATAAATAGTAGTCGTCTCCCGTCTTCTCCATATTAAGTATCACTGCGGAAAAGGGGGAGCGGGCCTGCCGTCGCGGGAAGCCAACAAAGGCTCATGTATTTGGATTATCTGTACTACCTCAGTGACATACAAGATGGCCTTGGCCCTCGATGCTTTCGAAACATCGTCCTACTTAACCCGCAGTCAGTTTGTCACTTCAGTTTTGAGTTCCCTCGCTGCTGTGTGTTCGTTGCCATTCCACGAGGTCAATAATGCTGGACTTGCTGCGTCGATACAACCTCAACTCCTGACCCTTCATCTGTTGTTCCCACACATCCTGCTTGACGCCCTTGACTTGCTGGATCGTGGACTTGTCAAGAGACTGCTCGTGGTTGCGAAGAAGGACCAAGATCTCCATCATGGCCTCGTCGCGCCTGAAGCGCGAGTTTCAGGACATTTTAGTAACGAAGCCATCTACGACGAGACACAGAGGCCAAGAACCGAAATACCGTCTGAGACTTCCAACAATGGAGGCCCTTTACTGAAGAGGTTTTACTACGTTCAGTCCGCCCAGCACTCATTCAACGCGCAGAGGTACAACAGATCCAACTTTGGGAGCACTCAGAGCACAGGGAGTGATTACAGATACCAAAGCACTCAATGCTATGAGATTCATCTCAATGCCTGGAACTGCTCCTGTCCAGCATTCATCTACGCCGCCTATGCAACTACCGTCACTGCTACTGTTCCGCCAGCTCCTCTTCACCAAGAGTTTCCACCACAAGGGGGAAGAGGGTTTCATGAGGCTGGCCAAAATGACCAGGCTCCAAGACACCATCCTGGGCAGGCTGCAGCACCTCCAGGTTCTTCTGTAAACTTCGGAGGTCTCGTGGGAGCACTAAGGAACCATTCTTCCCACTCGTCAGAGAACGCAGCCACAGAGACCCCAGCGAGGTTGTCTTACGACCCACTGCCACCAGTATGCAAACACCTGCTAGCATGCGCATTGGCAGAAGCTTGTCCAATGCTTTTACCGGCCAGGCCAGACAACGACCCTGAGGCAGTTGGAATAAAACCAGGAGTTCTGGAGACGTTTACAACCCCTGAAGAGGCAGCGGGATGGGCAGCAGGCTGGGGGTTTGCATGAGTTGTCCAAGGGTGCTCGACGACGGGATTCCACAAAGCAAAGATGTCCACTCTTGTTATACAGCCCGACGAGGAAGAGTTCGGACCGAGGAGCCACAGTCATTGAGCCCCTGCTGATCACCAGGCTGGCAGGTATATAGGGCTAAGCAGGCATGCATGCCACGCCTCGTTATGCATAAACTGACTACGGTTATTTGGTACACTGCCTGCACGGGCCACAAGCTAAGCGATGGCCCATTCAGAGGTCTAGACCAAACTGGGTATCGCCTGAATCATCGCTGCGCATGGATCCTCGGCACGTCATCTTTTGTCCGCTAGCGGACTAGCCCAAGACGCGGAGTAGAAACATATGTTTAGCACGCAGGGACACCGAGTGCAAAGACACATCTAGTACAGAGGGACGCCGAGCTCAAGAAACTGCCGGACTGCGAAATCACTTGTTGTAGCAAGAAGTCTTGCTACTCAGGACTGCATGGGAACGGCGTTGGCACCTTCTTTAGCAGCTTCAACGGGACTGCGATCGCTCGCCTTGTCCAACTTGGTGTCTATGGGAAGTCTGAGCTGCTATAGCCCACCAGTTGTCCTTCTCGTAGCCGGACTGCAAGACAACCCCCCCAGCTTCTTGTATATCTTGTTCAAGTTCGCCTTTACGGTAGAGGTGATAATAGCGATTGTAAACCTTCTCTGTTGGCTCGTTCCTTACCTCGACAGACTTGTCACCTAAACCACAAGTGCTTACCCGATCGATTGTCGACTCTGCCTCTTTGTTGCGGGTTTTCTTAGCTCCATTAGTATTGTCGTCTCCTGTCTTTTTCACCTTGGTGACCCAAGGTACCATGACATCCTGTTCATCCCCCTCGTCCCATCCCCTTCGGCTGCCCTTCTGCTCAAGCGCCCACACGTATATCAACGCCCTGCCGCCCTCCGTGGATTTGATAGTACGTGTCCCCTGACTAGCGCTAGGAAGCTTCAACGTTTTCAGTATCTCCCTCACAGCCTGCACCCTCCTCTGCGGCGTCGATAAGTGGTGGACCACCGCAATGCTTATCGCAAAGTCAAAGGCCCGTTCCGGGTGCGGCAACGCCATTGTATCCGCGACCAGCGCCTGGTGCGGCGTGTAATGCTGCGCAGCAATGTCGACAAGGTTCGCGCTCCGGTCGGACGCGACAATGAAGACGTCTTGGTTGATCGGTAGGTACTTTCCATTGCCGCAACCGATATCTAATCCGACGGAGCCGGGACTGAGTAAATTGAGGAAGGACTCGACGATGGGCCAGGGCTGTACACCATGGAATTAGGTCTTTTTGTCTAGGGTGAAAAACCAATGGGCCGAGGGAGACTACGCACACCTTGTAACGGGTTGAAGAGAAGTGCGAGGCTATCTCCTGGTAGACGGCATGGACGTGCTCGGCCTCATATTCGGCGCCATGCTGCTCTCCTTGCGACATGTCTTGTGGCTGTTCCACTTGTTGCTGTTGCGAGCGCCGTAACTTGAGCTGGGTGACGTGCGCGTCGCTCGGCGACCGTTGCTTACATAAGCGGGCGGATCGTCGAAAATTCGCCGTCTTATGACGCCCCAAGCGCTTGCCTGAGATACTTTTTCCCCCTCCTCCTCCCTCTATACCTCACGCATACGTCGAGCATGCCAACGTAGGGAGTTGTCGCAGATCGCGAGGCTCTGCGTGTAACAAGCTCCCATCCATTCATTAGTTCTCCAGTCGCTGCCAGCCCCGTTGAAGCTCTCCGCGCGAGCTTCGTCCTGCGAAGATTCTGCGGAGCCGTTGGAAGGAAAATCTGCGACCTTTGCGTGTGAGCTTACTGGACCGCGTTTCGCTTGCAAATAAGAATCTAGCGGTAAAGACCACGCCGCGAAAAGAGTCGAATAGACGACGGCTTGACTGTGTTTCCATCTCCTGGTTGCCGTTGTTGTTTCAAACGCCCCATTCTCCCCATTGTTTAGCATTCAAATCGAGGTTCCCCGCCACCTACGGTTATTGTCTTCTTCGTCTTCGACGACCAGATAAACCACTCAATTTGATACACACAACTTATCAAGGTTATCTGTGCATGCCTGACAAGCACTCGGACCCGTCATAATGTCAAGAAGCTCTTCGTTATCAGGATCGTCGGATAGCTCTGTCGCAAGAAATGATCAGAATCGTCAGATCACGCCTGCGACGAGCATTTCCGAAGATGATTTAGTTTCCTCAAAGAACACGCTCAAACGGGCGTCGCCTGGCTTGGAAGAAACCGAGCCGCAGGGATCAATCGCACACTCTCACAAACCCTCCAAGCGTCCTCGACTCGATGTGGAATTGTCTAGTGCGCCTGTTCAGACTGGGCTGAAACCCCTTTGCAAGGGCTTGGTTCCGACGACGATTCCACGAAAGACTACGCTAGATAGTATCCTGAGAAATCCCGTAATTTTTGTTCCCGCCTCGTCACTCACCCACAATGACGAGCGCAAAGTTTCGCGAGCGAAGCAATTTTCGCAAAGTAATATTGACGAACACGATACAAGGCGTCAACTCGTAAGTTCTCCAGCCCGCCGCCAGTGGGGTGTTTTGATGGGCTTTAACATGCGCCATTTCACAGACCTTAGATCTACCTAATTCTTGGCCGAAGGGTGAGCGCAAAAGGCCTGCCGGTTTGGAGAACCCGCACAACTTCTGCTACCGTCGCTCGGTGCTGCAGATGTTTCTCCATGCGCCGGTGTTCTGTAGCTGGCTGCAGCTCCGCGCACGAAGTCATGCATGTGGGTGAAAGTCTGAGGTGTGCCGTGGTGTTTATCCCCAGCAACTTACAGGCCGTGTAGTGATGAAAATACACAGGGCAGAAGCGCGTTGTCTCATCTGTGATTTCGCAAGGCTTGTCACTGCTGTCTGGGCAAAGTCAGGGACGCTGAACCAAAGCCTTCGGGCGGTCGATCTCGCCATCAGACAAGCTGGTCCCGCTACTGCGTATCCATGGACTGCCAACATGTCGCAAGCAGACGCGCATGAGT
>Ga0160428_1002050_pt1 | contig 13226 bp, 10 predicted proteins | sample SolpanmetagenomM_FD_108198 | JGI IMG/M metagenome (GOLD analysis project Ga0160428, IMG submission 108198) | Solar panel surface microbial communities from Lawrence Berkeley National Laboratory, California, USA - M | ecosystem: Engineered > Built environment > Solar panel > Unclassified ... | reverse complement strand
CTGAGATAACGTCGCTGCCGACGCCCAAGGAGAACCGGCATCATACTGGTCTTCGGCAATACCACCCTGAAAGGTCCGGCATGGAAGGCAACCGCCCTTTTGGAGACTTCCTGCGTTCCCGCCGCGCCCGCCTGCTGCCGGACGGCGCAGAGGGCGCCGCGCGGCAACGCCGCCGCACTCCCGGCCTGAAGCGCGAGGAGGTGGCGCAGCGCGCAGGCATCAGCGCCGAATGGTACTGTGAAGCTGGAGCAGGGCCGTGCGGTCTCGCCTTCGCCGGAGACCGTGGACGCCCTCGGTCGCGCCTTGCACCTGAACACCGTGGAGTTCGCCCACCTGCGTGCGCTGGCCGCCTCAGGAGGGCGGCGGCCCTTCCGGCGCGAGACGGTTCCGGACACGCTGCGGGGCCTGGTGCAGCGCCTGCCCGAGCCCGCGTACATCACCGGGCAGCGCTGGGACATCCTGGCCTGGAACGATGCCGCAGCCGCCCTGCTCGCCGACTTCGGCCGGCTCGAGCCCGGGAACCGCAACATCCTGCACTGGATGCTCACCGATCCCGTGGCAAGGTTGCTGTTCGGTATGACCTGGGAAGCGGAAGCCCGGCGCATGGTGGCGCTGTTCCGTCCGTCGCACGACCTCTGGCGCGGTGATGCCGCCTTCGCTGAACTGGTGGACAGACTGCGGGCGAACTGCCCGGAGTTCGAAGGCTGGTGGGCCGCGCACGGCATCGGGGCGCCAGTCTCGGGCACCAAGCACCTGCACCATCCGACACTGGGCCCACTCAGCTACGACTATGCCAGCTTCCAGGCCAACGACGACCCGGCCCTCAAGCTCGCCCTCTACACACGATCATGAAACAGAGCCGGCCCACAGCGGACCGACATCTCTGGGTAGGTGATCGGCAGTGCGGACATTCACGACCGGAGGTGGTGACCGACGGACCCGGCGCTCCGGCCCGCAATGATGCGGCGCTGCTACGGCGGTGGCGCGAGCATACTGCTGGTCGACGACATCATCGAGGCGCGCGCGCCCTGGATACACGAGCTGCCGCTGGCGCTGCTGGCACCAGCCTTGGTGAGCGGATCGCCGCGGGACAGCATTCCCCTACGCTGACGGTTGATCGGCTGACCAATCAAAACCCGCTGTCGATCCGCTGCGCAGAGTAGATACACCAGCTCCGCAAACCCATCACTTGGAGGTTGCGTGGACTCGCTGGTTCTGATTCGACGCCGCCGACTGAGTAGCGAGGGGCGGGATGACCGTACCGTTGTCACAGGATCTGCTTCGCCGCCTGGTTCAGGCGACAGGGGCGGGCAGTTCGGCCCGCGACGGAGCGCGCCGTTTCGCCTTGAGCGAGTCTGCGCCGATCAAGCTGGTCCGGCGTGCGCGAGACCGGCAGCACGCTCGCCGGCCCGGATCGATGGGTATATCGGTGCTGGACGGAACGCACGTGCGGATCGCCTTCTTGCTGATGCTTCACACCATGTTCGATTTGCATCCGCAATGTGCTACTCAATCGGGAATGCGGGAACAGCTGGCCTGCCAGGCGTAGCTGTTGACCCGCATCAGCACAGAGACCAGCCGATGAACGAACGCGCTGACATCCACGACCTTCTATGGACCGGCCCTGGCGACGCCACGCTCGCCGCTCCGCCAAGGCAGCTCGGCATGGCGGAGGCCCCGATCGAGGCAACTGGGCAGGTTCTCCGCACCGCGACGCCGGCCGCCTCCCTCCGTCACACCCTGCGCGCGGCGACCAGCGATGCCCATGCCCGGGTCGACGCGGCGTTCTCTCGGCTCGACCTGGCGTGTCCCGCGGACTACCGGCGGTTTCTGGCCGCCCAGGCCGGCGCCTTGCTGCCGTTGGAGGCCGCGCTGGACCGTGCCGGGGCGGAAGCGGTGCTGCCGGACTGGCCGGCCCGGCGCCGGTCGGCGGCCTTGCTGGAGGACCTTCGCCGGCTCGGGCAGCCCCCGGGCCGGCCGCTGCCCGTCATCGGCGACGGACCCGGCTGGGTGCTGGGCGCCCTCTACGTGCTGGAGGGATCGCGGCTCGGCGGCCAGGTGCTGCGGCGGCGGGTGCTGGCCGGGCCGGATCCCGCGTGCCGGGCCGCCACGTCCTACCTGTCGCACGGCATCGGCCGGCATCCCTGGCCGGATTTCGTGCACGCCCTGGACACCTCCCCATACGGCCTCGCTGACCCGGCATCGGTGGTGGACGGGGCCCTCGACGCGTTCCTCCTGTTTGAACAAGTGGTGCAAAGCCATCTCCCACCCGAGGTCTCCACCCATGCCCACCGCGCTGAGTGATCCCAAACTGGCCGCTGAGCAGATCGACCTCAGCAACTGCGACCGCGAACCCATCCACCTGCTGTCGACTATCCAACCCATCGGCTTCCTGATCGCGGCTTCGACGGACTGGATCATCACCCGCCTGTCCGCCAACGCCCCCGGCTGGCTCGGGCAGCCCGTGGAAGCCCTGCTGGGCTCGTCCCTGCGCGCGCTGATCTCGCCCGACGCGCTGCACACGATCCGCAACCGGCTGGCGGTGCTGCGAGGGGATGACGCGGTGGAGCGCGCCTTCGGCCTGCGCCTGTTCTCGCACGGGCCCACATTTGACCTCGCGATCCACCTGGCCGGTGGCAAGATCATCCTCGAATGCGAGCCCACCGAGGCCGAGGGCGACATCCAGGCCACCAGCCTGGTGCGGTCCCTGATCGCGCGCCTGCAGAACACAGACGAGATCAGCAGCTTCTATCGCGAGGCCGCACGGCTGCTGCGCGCCATGACCGGCTTCGACCGGGTGATGGTCTATCGCTTCAACCCCGACGAGTCCGGCGAGGTCGTGGCCGACGCCACCCGACCCGGCGTGCCGTCCTTCCTGGGCCTGCATTACCCGGCCTCCGACATCCCGAAGCAGGCCCGGGCGCTGTACGAGCGCAACTGGCTGCGCATCATCGCCGACACTGCGAGCGAGGGCGTGCCCGTCCTGCCGCAGCTCAGCCCGGAGGGCGAGGCGCTTGACCTTTCCATGAGCACGCTGCGCGCGGTCTCCCCGATCCATCTCGAATACCTCCGCAACATGGGGGTGGCCGCGTCCATGTCGGTGTCGATCCTTCGCCGTGGCAAGCTGTGGGGCCTGTTCGCCTGCCACCACCTGACGCCGCGCTGCATCGGCTACGAGCGGCGCACCGCCGCCGAGCTGTTCGGCCAGACCTTCTCCATGCTGCTCGAAAGCCGCGAGCGCGAGCTGGAGATGGAATACGAGACCCGGGCCCGGCGCCTGCACAACCAGCTAATGGCCGCCATGGTCGCCGACGCCTCCACCTTCGAGAACGTGTCGCGCCTGGTGGACGCCATCACCGACCTGATTCCCTGCGACGGCGTGGGCATCTGGGTCGACGAGCAGGCGACGCTGAAAGGCACGACGCCCACGCGGGAGGAGTTCCTGGGCCTGACCCGGTTCCTGAACCGCACCGCCGCCAGCAGCGTGTTCGCCACCAACGAGATTGGCAGGACCTACGAACCCGCCCGGGATTTCACCGAGCGTGCGGCCGGGCTGCTGGTGGTCCCGGTGTCACGCACCCCGCGCGACTACATCGTGTTCTTCCGGCGCGAGGTCGCGCGCTCGGTGTCCTGGGCCGGCAACCCGGACAAGCCCGTGACGGCCGGGCCGAACGGCGTGCGCCTCACCCCGCGCAAAAGCTTCGAGGCCTGGCGCGAGATCGTGCGCGGCCAGGCCCATCCGTGGTCGCCCGCCGAGTTGCGCGTCGCCGACAGCCTGCGCACCACCTTGCTGGAGGTGATCCTGCACCTGGCCGACATCGCGCAGACCGAACGGCGTGGCGCGGCCGAACGGCAGGAATTGCTGATCGCCGAGCTGAACCACAGGGTCCGCAACATCCTGGGCCTGATCCGCGGCCTAGTGTCGCAAAGCCGCGGCAGCGCCACCACGGTCGAGGCCTTCGCCGGCGTGCTGGGCGGACGGGTGCAGGCCCTGGCCCGCGCGCATGACCAGATCACCCGCGACCAGTGGGGGCCGGCCTCGTTGCGCGCGCTGATCGAGGCGGAGGCGGCGGCCTATGCCGGGGAAGGCCTGGGACACCCGCCCGGCGGCACCGGCGTCGTGATTGACGGAAGCCCCGACGTGTTGCTGCTGCCCGAGGCATTCACGACGCTGGTGCTGGTCCTCCATGAGCTGATGACCAATTCCGCCAAGTACGGCGCCCTGCACAACGGATGCGGCCAAGTGCACGTCCACTGGGAGCGCGATGCGTTTGGCCGGCTGGTCATCCTGTGGACCGAACGCGGCGGCCCGCCGGTGCAGGCCCCGACCCGGCGCGGCTTTGGCACCACCATCATCGAGCGGTCCATCCCGCACGACCTGAAGGGGGAGGCCACGGTCGAGTACCTGCTGGCCGGCGTGCGCGTCCGGCTGATGATCCCGGCCTCGTTCGTGGTGGCCGGCGGGACGCCAGGCCACCATCAGCCGACAGCACCCGCCGCACCGCCGCCGCACGTGCCCGCCAAGCTGGACGGGACGGTGCTGCTGGTGGAGGACAACATCATCATCGCCCTCGATGCCGAGGAGATGCTTACCGCGCTCGGCGCCACCCGCGTGGACGTCGCCAGCAGCGTCGTGGACGCCCTTGCGTACTTGCAAGACACCCGGCCGGACTTCGCGGTGCTCGATATCAACCTAGGCTCCGAAACCAGCTTTGCCATCGCCGCCCGCCTGCAAGCGATGGGCGTGCCGCACATGTTCGCCACCGGCTATGGCGAGGATGCCGCCTTTCCGGCGGAACACACAGGCACGCCGGTGGTCAAGAAGCCATACTCGGTCGACAGCCTGCGCGCGGTGATTACGACTTTGGTCGTTTGAGGTTTGTTCGGCGGATAACCCGGGCGGCCTCAACCTCGTCGAGTCGATCGTCACGTGTGGGACACTAGGCGGCGTGGACTAAGGTGCTTCACGCGAGGCGGAGAACGGTCCTTTTGCGGCCGTCCACCGGCAGCGTCGGCGCCGTCTCATCTCCGGACTGCGGGACGTGCTGCTGCGAGCCCTGACCGATGGCCATGCCAACGCATCGCAGATGATCGACGGCATCATCGAACGGATCTACCACTGCGTCGCGGGCGTAGAAGGGGGCTCGCCGCCAGGGTCTCGGACGCTCGCGCGGTGGCTTCTCGACCAAGATCCACCTGCGCACCGACCCACATGGCCTACCGATCAGCCTGAGGCTGACGCCCGGCGAGGGGCATGACAGCACCGCCGATGCCGAGCTGACGAATGAGCGCGACAGCGACCCCAGCATTCTGCCCTATCCAAAAGCACGGACGACACCGACAAACCGTCACTTGCGGATTACGACGTACCGTCCATCAGGGGTGCCTTCGACGCCGTGAACGGCGCGAGGGACGAGCGGCAGGAACAAGAGCACCAGCCAGTAAGCAGCCACGTATCGACCCTCTACCCAAGCGATCTTCAGCCTGCCTGAAGCCGGGGTCCTGTGCCGGTGAGCGTGCGCAGAGCCGCTGCATTGCTGACCGCTTTCGATCCCGCAATCACCTTGGAGCCTGCCTGGCAGGTCGTGGCGCTTCTACGGATCGCCTCGAATGGCGGACACGATGGCGCTGCTGGAGCGGCACCACATCCCGTTCGTCAACACCTTCAACCATGATGCGGGCACCGGGTGCCGGTCCATCGGCCCCGACAACCGCCGCGCCGTGCGTCTGCTGACCCGGCATCTCATGGACCTCGGCCATCGGCGGTTCGGCATGATCGCCCAATCGATCCGCAACAACGATCGGGCCACGCCCCGCCTGCAAGGCGTGCGCGACGCGCTGGCGGAGGCCGGGCTCTCGGTCCGGCCGCAGCACTTCACGGAAGGCGAGTGGGGCATCGGCGAGGCGCGCGGCCTGTTCCGCACCATCCTCGCCAGCAAGCCCTGGCCCACGGCCATCAGCTGCGGCAACGCCTTCCTGGCCGTCGGTGCCGTGCTGGAGGCGACGTGCCAGGGGATCACCTTGCCCGACGACATGTCCATCGTCGGCTACGACGACGTCGAGATCATGCAGGAGCGCCCGGGGCCAATCACCACGCTGAGAGTCCGGAGCGACGAGGTAGGGCGGCGTGCCGCCACCTACCTGGTGGCCACCATCACCGGACAGCCCGCCGAAGTGGAGCTGGAATGCGAAGTGGAGATCGTCACCAGAGCATCGTCGGGCCCGCCGAGGAGACCTGCCCGGAAGCGCTGACGGTCGTCTCCCGCCTCCGTGACGACGTCTCCGCCTCCGTGACGATGGTGCGCCCTGTCGGAGCGGAAGGAAGCAGCACGCGGCTGTTCTCGCGCATCACGGCATCCCTGGACTTGCGGAGGATGATGCCGCACGCCTCGTCGTGGGCGAACCTTGATCCGACCACCGTCGTCCAGCCGTCCTGAACCAGCACCCGTGCCCGGCGCTGGCTGATGGTCGAGCCGCCGCCACAGCAGCCTTCAGTAATGGCGGTTGCCGTTCCGTCCAGCAGCAACCGCTCGGCCTCGTGCCGACGGACGACATGTTCCGGTGACGTAAGGCGTCCGGCGCGTGCGGGCCGCCTTCAAGCCCTTGTGCGCGATCACCGCCCGTTGCCGGGACAGGCGAGCCAGTGCGTGAAGCCAGGATGCAACGGCGTGATCGCAGCCGCGACGACGCCCTGACGGCTGATCCAGCCGCAGGTCAACTCGCGCACCAGGTTGTCGGTGGCCGGTGTGCCGCCGGCGAGCAGCAGCTCGGCCACGTCTTGCTCACGGTCCGCAAGGGCGATCTCCGCGGTGCCGAGCGGCCGCACGCCTTGCAGGCCCAAAGGGCGCAGATGCCGGGTCAGCCGCTCCACCCGTTGTATGCCCCTCGCATCGAGCATGACGCGTGCCCAAGGTGTCGCCATCTCGGCCCCGTCCACGACACCCGGCTTCAGGCGCGTGGCGAAGGCGTAGCGCACCACCGAACCTCGACCGGCCGGTGGTGGAGGCCAGCTTTGCGGGAAGGCGGGTGACAGCAGCATCTGCCATCCGGCATGGTCGGGCACCTGCTTCCAGTACGGGAGGAGGGCCGGCTCCGGCTCGACCGGGCAGCCCTGTCGCAGGAACGGAGCGCAAACGACCAGTTGTGCAGCAGCACGCGGGTCCAGCAGAAGGCAGAGTGCCGGCACGAGTCCGAGCACCCGCTTCATCCTCCGCAGTCGCATCGTTCCGTTCGCAAAGACCATGCATCGAGCCACCGCGACGTTCTCCGTTCCGGGATGGCACCAGGCTGGCACGACCCCCTTCTGAAAGCCCAGTGGGGCGCGTGGCCTCGGTTATGCGGCGTGACAGCCGCTGCCTCCCGTGCCAGCTTGCCTCACTGACACGTTGCGTTACGTCCATCAGGATACCAAGCCCGTGCTCCATCCGCCGCCGCCTCGTCTCCACCGAACTCTCCGTGCGGCGATGGTTGCGTTTCTGCTCCTGGCGCAGGTGCTTCTGGCTCAGGCGGCCCCGGCACGGGCGGCCGTGGACGTCATCGAGGCTCTCACGGCGCCGGAGCTGTTGTCTCGGGCCGAGAGCCTGCCGCCGGGCAGGCTCTATCAGCCGGCATCAAGGTTGTTCCGGGGGGCTCGGCGAGACGAGGCCATCCGCTGGCTCTCTGTCGCGCAGATCCGAGACCGTCACCGGCTGGCGACCTCGCCGGAGCTGCAGGAGGTCCGCAACGCGGCCGACCGCATCAAGGGCTACACGGGAACCCACACCATCTCGTTCCGCACGACTCCGGACCAGTTGCCGATGCTGCTGGCCGGCAGCCTGGACAATGGTGCCGCCAGCCTGTCGCAATCCGGTTCCGTCTCGCGGGGCGAGCTGGTGTCCCGCGCCGCCAAGTCCGCCATGGCCCGGGCGCAGGCCGCCGCCGCAGCGCTGGGCCAGCGCGTGGTCGGAGTGGAGCGGATGGAGATCGACCCGCAGGCCGGGCTCGGTGCTGAGCCGACCCAGGCGGCCCGGGTGCTCGAACGGCCGGTTCCGGCCGCCGCGCCGCCCCCAATCGCGACCGAGGCGGGGCAGACCGTTGTGACGTCGACCGTGCTGCTGACCGTCCGTCTGGCCCCCGTCGAGTAGCGGCCGATGGGCGGCGGCGGTCGGGCGATGGCGCGCCTGCTCCTGACGACAGTGGTGATGCCGCTGCTGGGCTTGGGCCTGGGCCTTTGGGAGATGCAGCGCGGCGGCACCGACCAGTGGGAGCTGGAGGTGCAGCGCGGCGCTCTGAATGAGGTCGTCAGGCGCATGGAGGCCCAGATCGCCGCGGCGCCGGGGCGAGGGATGGATGTGCAGTTCGGTCGCAACGGGCAGCTCTACGGTGGCCCCTACGCGGTGCAGAAGGCGCGTGAGGCCCTCGACGACGCCGGCACCGCGCTGATGATCGCCCGGACGCGGCGGGTGCTGCCGCCGGTGACGATCGGCTGTGCCGGGCTGACCGCTCTGCTCTCGGTGCTGGTCCTGGTCGGTGCCTCGGTCCTGGCCCGTGCCGGCCGCGCCTCCCGCGACGCGCTGGTGCGGGGGTTCTCGACATTGCACCGGCTGATGCCGCCGCTGCTGGGCCTGCAGGTGCTGCTGCTGGCCGCCTGCTCGGTGTCGGTGGTGGCCTTCGAGACGCTGGCCCTGCTGGAGGTGGGCGACTTCTCCTCCGGCAGCCTGAAGGTGCTCGCGGTCGCCGCCGTACTGATCGGCGCCAGCCTGTGGACCGCGGGCAAGGCGGTGCTGCAGCTGCGGCGCACGGCGGCGCTGTTCACGCCGGACCCCGTGCCGATCCTCGGGCGGTGCGTCTCGGCAGCGGAGGCACCGGGCCTGTGGCGGCTGCTGGCCGGGCTCGCGGCCGGGCTCGGGGCATTGCAACCGGACAACGTGGTGGTGGGCCTGACCGGCGGCTTCTTCGTCACCTCGGGTCCGAAGCTGCTGCGGCCCGGCGACGTCGCGCTGGACGGGCGCACGCTTTACCTGCCGCTGCCCTACCTGCCGCTGCTGCGTTCCGACGAGCTGGCCGCGGTGATCGGGCACGAACTGGCCCACTTCTCGGGCGCGGACACGGAGTACAGCCTGCGCTTCCTGCCGATCTATGCCGGGGTGGAGCGCTCGCTGGATGCGGTGGTGGTGGCCGGGACCACCAGCGCCGGGTCTCTGTCCCTGCTGACCAGGCCCGCGCTGCGGCTCGGCGTCTTCGCCATGGAGCGGTTCCACCACACGGTGCGGCACTGGAGCCGCCTGCGCGAGTTCGCGGCCGATGCCGCCGGCGCCGGCGTCACAACGCCGGAGGCGGCCGGCCGGGCGCTGCTGCGCATGGCGGCGGTCGAGGCACGGATCGACGAGACGCTCGATGACGCCTTCCAGCACCCCGCGGCGGCGGCGGCGGACCTGGTGGCGGCCGCAGTGACGCATGCGGCGGCGAAGGGCATCGACAACCCCGCCGCTCGCCTGGCGGAACGTCAGGCGCATCCCACGGACACCCACCCTCCCACGCAGCAGCGCCTGGCCGCGCTGGGCCAGGCGCCCAGTCAGGCGGCGCTGGCCGAGGCTGCCCGGCTGCCCGAAGCAGATGCGACGGCCCTGCTGTCGAAGCTTTTCGCCGACCCCGGCGCGCTGTGCCGCAACGTTACGGCGGACTTCTTGGACCTGGCCTGGGATCGCGCCCGCGCGGAACACGAGGCGCTGCAGCAGGCCGCCACCGCCGTGGACGGGGCGGAGCGGCCGCTGCACGAGAACGTCCGCGCCACCTGCATCTTCCTGGCCGCGGCCACGATCGTGTTCCTGCTGCTCGGCTTGGCGTTGCTGGTGTTCGGGATACCGGGTCTGGGTTGGGCCGAAAGCCGGCTGATCGGCGGACTGGCCGTCCTCTGCGGAGCCGGCTTCGCGAGCTGGGGCTTCGTGCTGCTGCGCCGTGGTAGGCATGCGTTCCTGCTGCTGCGGCCCGATCGGCTGACGCTGCCCGGGCTGGACCGCGCGATCGCGTGGGCACACGTGACCGACCTGGACATCGTGCTCGACCGCGGCCGGATCAGCACGCGGCTGCTGCTGGGACCCGAGGCGCCGTTCCCCGTCCGCCAGCCCGGTGGTCGCCGGGTCAAGCTGGATCCGAGGCAACGCATCGTGACCTTCGCGGCGGGGCTGCCGCGCGGCATGACCCCGCAGGCGTATGCCGATCTGCTCGGCCGTTACCGCACGGCGGACGCAGCCAGGCGAGTCCTTGCGGCCGAGGCCACACCCAACCTGCAGGAGGGATAACGCGATGCAGACGCAACCAGAGCAGACGCAACCAAGGCAGACTCAACCAGGGCAGACTCAACCGGGACAGGAGAGTCCGCTGACCAGGCTGCCGCCCCGCCGTAGCGGGCTGCGGCAACGAATCTGGGCGACGCTCGGCGTGCTGATGTTCGCTGGCTTCTTCATGGCTATGATGGTGTTCACGCTGCCGCCGCTCGTAAGCGACTGGCAGGTCCGGAGCTCGGCGCAACCGGCAGAGCGGGCACGCATCGTCAAGGGGTCCTGCACCACCAAGCTGATCCTGGCGATCTGTGACGTGACGCTGACGAACCGCACACCTTCAGGCACGATAACCCGCTCAGTGAACTACGCCTTCACCGACGTGCATTTCGGCGACTACAGCGCGGAGGCGATGGCCGACCCGGCCCGGCCGGAGCTGGTCACCACCGACCTGGCGCTGGATAAGCTTTGGAATCGCACGCTCACCTTCCTGTTCGGCGCGGTGCTCATGGGGGGCTTCGTTGTGCTTCCGGTGTGGGCCTTCTTCCGGAAGCGCCGGGCGGCCCAGGCCGGCTAGGGACCCGACGGCCGGCCGTGTTCAAGACCGTGGCGCAGGTGATGGATGGCCTCCGTGGTCGCTATGCCGAGCCCCACCGGGCCTATCACGGCCAGTCGCACGTCGATGCCATGCTGGACGGCCTGCAGGCGATCCGGCATGCCTTCGCCGCGCCGGAAGCGGCTGATCTGGCGGTGTGGTTCCACGACGCAATCTATGACCCCGCCGCCGCGGACAACGAGGCCCGCAGCGCCGCCCTGATGCTGGACCAGCTGACCGGCGTTGCGGACCCGACCCTGCTCCGGCGAGCCGCCACGATGATCCGCGCCACCGCCACCCACGCCATCCCACCTGGCCTGGCGCCGGACCTGGTGCGTGACACCGCCCTGTTCCTTGACCTCGACCTGGCGGTGCTGGGTGCCGACCCCGGCACCTACGACGCCTATGAGCGCGGCATCGCGGCGGAGTACGGGCCGGTGCATGGCGAGGCCCGGTTCCGCACCGGGCGACTGGCCTTCCTCCAGGCCATGCTCGGCCGGTCCCGCCTGTTCCTCACGCCGGAGGCGCATGAACGGCTGGACGCGCTCGCCCGCACCAACATCGCCCGGGCGATCAGGACGCTGGCCGGCGCGTTCCCGTGACGGCGACCGCGCGAAGCAGGGCGACGGTCGCGAACCAGCAAGCGGCCGACATCACGGCGGGCCAGGCGTCGGACGCGGGGAGCAGAAGCATGGCCCAGGCATGATTGGGCGTCGGTGAGCCGAACGGAGACACGCGCGAAGGGCTGCGCCTTCCCAGGTGTCATCGGTCCCCCATTTGCCTGGAACGCCGAGCGCTGCGGACGGACGGACACCATCATCAACGTCTCGTCGCAACGGAAGCATGCGGTTGGGTTATGACACACGCTGGGTCCGACCTTCGTTTAGACATTCCTGACCAAGCCCTTCTTTTCCATTCTGAAAAAGCTTGCTGTTCAGGGTCAAGCTAGGCCATCTCGGCTGGTGGCGCATCTGACCAGCGGCATATTGCTTGAGTCCCATGCCTTGCGGGCGCTCATGACAGGATCATCCCTCGCGGTGGACGCAGACCGGACAGCGGATTGATGAGGCCGCTCGGCTCGTCCGCGTTCCAAGCGGTAAGACGCTCGATTGACCGCGCGATACGCAGGACGCCAGGCTCGTCGAACTGTCGTCCGACGACCTGTACCGCAAGCGGCAGTCCGTCGCGGTCAAGGCCGATGGGCACACTGATGGCGGGGTGGCCTGTCACGTTGAACGGGCTCGCCTGTAATGGCCATGCGGTGCTGTTGCGCTGTGCCGCAAAGCTCGGGGCCGCACCCAGCGAGATGGCGGTGAGAAGGGCATCATGCCCCGATAGCACGCTGTCGACATTGCTTGTGAGCATCCCGCGCAGACGTTGCGCATCGAGGTACTCCGCAGCTCCGACTCCCGCTCCAAGCGCGAAGCGGCGGACCGTTGCTTCGCCATAGTCGTGGAGTGTTTGAGCCAGCTGCTGACGGTGGATAGCGAAGGCTTCCGCGGCCATGATGACGCGGCTGCAGGCCAGGAACTGTGGCAGGTCGGCGAGGGTCACGCGGTGGATCGTGGCGCCGGCGTCGGAAAGCAGCGCCAGGGTGCGGTCGATCCCGTCCCGGGCATCGGGCGTGAGCGCCGGATCGTGCTCGAAGAAGTGCCATGGCACGCCGATGCGCAAGCCTTTCACGCCATCCTCGAAACCAGCCCGCATATCCGGGACCGGGCGGTCCACGCTCCCCGGGTCCAGCGGGTCATGACCCGCCATCGCCTGCAGCGCGATGGCCGCATCCTCCACGCTGGCGGCCAGGGGACCGCCATGGTCCATGGTCCACGAGAGCGGGAAGATGCCACGGCGTGACACCCGTCCGAAGCTCGGCTTCAGCCCGACCACACCGCACCAGGCGGCCGGACCGCGGATCGAGCCGGAGCTGCAGGTACCCGTGGCGAAGCGCACGAAGCCCGCCGCCACCCCGGCCGCGGAGCCGGAGGACGATCCGCCGGGGATGTGGCCGGGGTTCCAGGGGTTGCGGGCGGGCGGAAAGGCGCCGTCCGGGCCGGTGACACCCAGCGCGAACTCGAACGTCGCAACCTTGCCGACCAGCACGGCACCCGCGGCACGCAGGCGTTCGGTGACGGCGGCATCGGCTGTGGCCCGGTGGTGCAGCCGCGAGCGCGAGTGACACGTGGTCGGCAGCCCGGCCACGTCGATCATGTCCTTCGTCGCATAAGGAATGCCGTGCAGGAGGCCACGGTCCAGGCCGGCGCGCAGCTCGGCATCCGCCGCTCTCGCTGCAGTGACCGCGGCCGCGGCTTCGACGCGGACGAACGCATTGATGATGCCGTCCTGGTGGTCGATCCGCGCCAGCGTCGCCCGAG
>Ga0160428_1002047_pt1 | contig 13232 bp, 10 predicted proteins | sample SolpanmetagenomM_FD_108198 | JGI IMG/M metagenome (GOLD analysis project Ga0160428, IMG submission 108198) | Solar panel surface microbial communities from Lawrence Berkeley National Laboratory, California, USA - M | ecosystem: Engineered > Built environment > Solar panel > Unclassified ... | reverse complement strand
CCTGGAGGCACCCCATTGGACTTCAAGAAAAAGATATGCGATATTTCAGTGGCGATTTGGGGACTTTTTGACCAGCTGGTCTGGAAGAGTAGGGGTTGTGAAAGTCGAAATAGCCAACTAATCCCTCTTTCGTCCTATAGGCCCGCGCCGTCGCACCTGCACAGAAGGGCGCCATCAGACAAGCACGCAGCTATGCTGATAAGGCAGCACCCACTGAGGTTTCCTCCATCCTCGAGCAGCGCATTCGTGGTGTCTCTGAGGAGGCCAGTCTTGCCGAGACCGGTCGTGTCCTTTCCGTTGGGTATGTCAACATCAATAAGACGAACATGATGCTTTGGCATAAGAGTCGAAAATCCGAAACCACAGGAACACATACCTGACTTTGGAAAATAGTGACGGTATCGCCCGTGTCCACGGTATGAGCAATGTCCAGGCTGAGGAGCTTGTTGAGTAAGTCACACAAACAGGAAGAGCCCCACGACATGAGTAACTCATGATTCAACAGGTTCGCATCTGGTGTCAAGGGCATGTGCATGAACTTGGAAGCTGGTCAAGTCGGTGTCGTGCTTTTCGGTTCTGACCGTCTCGTCAAGGAGGGTGAGACTGTCAAGCGTACCGGTGAGATTGTATGTTCAAGAGAGAGATATACTACAACAATATACAGATCTAACCTAGCTCTAGGTCGATGTTCCCGTTGGTATGGAGCTTCTCGGCCGTGTCGTCGATGCTCTCGGTCAGCCCATCGATGGCAAGGGTCCTCTTAACACCAAGGAAAAGCGCCGTGCTCAACTCAAGGCCCCCGGTATTCTTCCCCGCAAGTCTGTCAACCAGCCCGTACAGACCGGTCTCAAGGCCATCGACGCCATGGTGCCCGTCGGTCGTGGACAACGTGAGCTCATCATTGGTGATCGTCAAACCGGGAAGACCGCTGTCGCCCTTGACACCATGTTGAACCAGAAGAGGTGGAACGACGGTGGCGACGAGACCAAGAAGCTTTACTGTGTCTACGTTGCTGTTGGTCAGAAGCGATCAACCGTCGCTCAGCTCGTCCAGACTCTTGAGCAGAACGGTGCCATGAAGTACTGTATCGTTGTTGCCGCCACTGCTTCTGAGGCTGCTCCTCTTCAGTACATTGCTCCTTTCTCTGGAACCGCCATGGGTAAGTCCTTCCTTTTGTGACTTTTGTTCTTTCAAAACACCGATTTCGGGACTTTTCACAATGGAGTTTTGTGGCCAGCACCTTTGAGCCTGTGGACATTCCTCGCAGAGGGACTTGATTACAAGCACCTGTTGACTCCCGTGGTGTCTCAAACGGCATTTGCGCAAGACCATGAAACTATGCTCGCCACAATACACATGTTTTTCCTTTTCGGCGTATTTCTCGCCCCTACTTCCCCTCCTCACTCAACATTATCCAACCAATATCCCAATGCTCTACTAACACGGAAAATTAGGTGAGTATTTCAGGGATAATGGCAAGCAGTAAGTTGACGATGCAATCACTTTCTAACGATCAAAGCTTATAATCTGCAGCGCCCTCATCATCTACGACGATCTTTCCAAGCAGGCCGTCGCCTACCGTCAAATGTCTCTCCTTCTACGTCGCCCTCCCGGACGTGAGGCTTACCCCGGAGAGTAAGTTGAACGCCATTATTTCTTGACGATTCAAGCTAACCATACACAGCGTTTTCTACCTCCACTCCCGTCTTTTGGAGCGTTCCGCCAAGATGAACGACAAGCTTGGTGGAGGTTCCCTCACTGCTCTTCCCATCATTGAGACCCAGGGTGGTGATGTGTCTGCTTACATTCCCACTAACGTCATTTCCATCACTGACGGACAAATCTTCTTGGAGGCTGAGCTCTTTTACAAGGGTATCCGTCCCGCCATCAACGTCGGTCTTTCCGTGTCTCGTGTCGGTTCCGCTGCTCAGCTCAAGGCCATGAAGCAAGTCGCTGGTTCCCTCAAGCTCTTCCTGGCCCAATACCGTGAGGTCGCTGCTTTCGCCCAATTCGGTTCTGATTTGGATGCTGCCACCAAGCAGACTCTCAGCCGTGGTGAGCGTCTTACTGAGCTTCTTAAGCAGAGGCAATACAGCCCCATGGCCACCAACGTCATGGTTCCCCTACTATTCGCCGGTATCAACGGTCTTCTCGACAACATTCCCGTCAACAAGATCACACAATGGGAGTCTGACTTTGTCGCACATATGAAGAGCGACCAATCTGCCATGCTTGACAAGATTGACAAGGAGGGTGCTTTGAGCAAGGATATGGAGAAGGAGCTGAGGGAGATGATCACCAAGTTCAACTCAAGCTACAACTAAGCGTAGGGAGTAGTAGTAGTAATACAGAGCTGTACTATAGATGATTATATCCAAAGCCGGTTGAGATGAAAAAGTGTTTCTTTGGAAGAACGGGACTTGTTTGTTATGCTCGCTGTGTATTTGAAAGCGAACTAAACTTTTGTTCTGCTGTTTTTGTCAATTGGTATAACTATGCTTGCTTCTTTAGGTTCCAAGGCTCAGTCTCTATCCGTGATCCTTACCAATATGCCATAAGTTTCCTGTCCTCTCTACCTGAATGGCATGATCTAGCCTAGATCTGGAGGGGATATATGGTGACGTTTTGAGCGGTACTGCTATGAGAGGCTTGCCGAGTGAAGGGCATCAAAGTACGCAATTGGATATTGGTAAGCCTGAGCTGGATGTGTGCTTTACGCACGCTGGTGACGAAGAACAGATACAAGAATTAGGAAGAGAAAGATCAATTGAAGCTTTTACATGAATCCCTTCACACTTTCAGCTCTTCATCCTCATCCTCATCCCTATCCTCCTCCTCCTCATCTTCACTCGACAACGACTCAAGCTCATGCAACGGCTCAAAAGCAGCAGCCTCAAACACATCATCCCCTCTCACCCCATCCTTGCCCTTCCGCCTCACAAACCATCCCAACCCACTCAGCGCGCTCAAAATCGACGTCAAGCCAACAAACACAACCACGCCGCCATACTTCGCTAATCCATACTTGTCCACGTCAATCTTATCACCGGTGAGAGCTTCACCAATCGGTCCGGCCAACATGTTCGCAATCCCGCGCTCACACAGGAAGAGCCCGAAGATGAATGTCGACGTCCCCGGATCGTCGGTGAGGTACGTCGACATGCGCGACCAGAGCACACTGAACGCCGCGCCGAATGAGCTGAACAGCAGTGCAAAAAGGGCCAGAGCGCTGAACGTCTGCGCTGGGCCCCAGATTACCAAAGCTGCTAGGCCCGGAACTGCGGTTGATAGTACGACGGGAATGAAGATGTTCAGCTTGTCGGACAGGTATCCCAGGCCCATCTGCCCAACGATCTGCGCGGCGCCATAGAATGCCAGGATTGCGGCGCCTTGGTTGTGCGATAGGCCGAGGGCGTGCGTGTATTCGGGGAGGTAGAAGCGCGGGAGGTAAAATGCAAGACCTTGGATGAACGCGGCGGCCGCAAAGATCCAGAAGAGTGCGTCTTTGAGGAAGCTCAAGTTGCCCAGTCTCTTGCTTGGATTGTCTACGCGGCCGGCAGTAGCAGGAGCAGGCGGACCTTTCACCCATACCAGTCCTGGGCCTGTGAAGAGCAGCATTATGCCCACGACCATGCGCAATGTCAGTCGGAACCCGTACCCTTCCAGCATCTTCTCGAGCATGTATGGTAGCACGATACCGCCTAGCCCGCTTCCGCCATAGATGATGCCGTAGACGCTACCTCGTCTCTTCATAAACCAGCCATTCGTCATGATGACGAAGGGCGTGTAGCACAGTGGCCAACAGACGCCGTACATGACGCCTTGAAACACCATGAGATGCCAGACTTTCGTGGCGAAGCTGGCGAGCACGAGACTGGAGATACAGCCGGCCCATCCGAGTATCAGGAGCGGGCGCTGCAGATGTGGATATTGTAGACAGATGGGCGAGATGAAAGGGAAGCCGAAGTTTGAAAAGGCGGTTGCTAGCTCGCCGATTGTGGGGATGTGCGTACTGCTGCTGAAGAGAGGCAGGGAGGCGTAGTGGGCTTGGAAGACGCCGAAGCTTAGGGGGAAGCCTGGTGGTGGTGGGCTGAGTGTCAGTCTGAGAGTGATTGTGATTGCGAGATGTGAATATGGGTGCTTTGGAGGCTTTCTCATGGAGAAGGTAGTCGAGTGACTATTATGTTCATTTTGGTATTGACCTCAAGGAAGGAGGAGAAGAAGAAGAAGGCAAAACGAACCCCATAATAAACATTCCAAAGCCCAGCATCCCATCACGAACCGCCATGCTTCGCCCGAAGTTTCTCGCTTCTCATCTTCGTCTTGCTCGTGCTTGTGCTTGGTTTCTGTTCGTGGCATTTTGTCTGCCACTAATGCTGCAAAGTTCTTTCGAGGCTACGAAGAACAGATACTCCAGTATAATCACTAATCGATGTCAAATGTCAAGAAAAGACCTCGACCAAATGCTGATCTTTGACGCCGTGTGAACCGGCCTCTCAAGTGCAGAATCTACACAATATCCCGAAAATTGCAAAGAAACAGAAATTGTACGTATATTATATTATACACACCAATGCAAACAATTCCTTCTCTTTTTCCAACCTCAAACTCCGAGACAAAAAAGGATAGGTATGAAAACTACTGTGGTATATGCCAACAGAAGAACAAGAAGATGAAAACAATTTCCTCACAAAAACACATAGCACACGAGGATGAATCTCAATAAATGCCATTAGCCTCGCAAATGATACATTATTCAAGTCATTCCGATATTGCTTGGCGTCGATGATGACGATGTGGGGGCACCCCCTCCTCCCTTCAGGTTCCTTTCCTCTTCACGAACTGATGGTCCAAACTCCAAAGTCTGACATACACTCTTGTACAATCAAGCGTTGATGAGCAGACACAGCGTGAGGGGACATACCACACACGTCACCATGAGGTCGACACTAAGAAGCAGCGACGAGAGAAGAGGAGAGTTGAGGAACAGCATTTTGTGTTTCGATACATACACGAGTATTGCCTCAAGCTCTGCTTGCTAGGGACGTCAAATATGCCAGTCCGAGTTGCTTTGGATTGGTCGGTGGTTGGCAGGAACTACAGTTGTCTACGTGGAAGCAGCCTTGATCTACTTTGTGCTAGTAGTTGGTAGGCACTTCACATTCGTCAGGCCGATTTGATGCGGTGTTGGTCACTCCTTCCCTCATCAGCGACACGACGCTTGTTGTTTCGAGCAGAACCCCTCGGTTCCGTGTTTGGGATTGGTTTTGCCTTCCTCTTCTCTTCTCTTACTTCGTCGTCGCCTCTCGTTCTCCGATCTTTCACTTGTTGCGAGCTGTGGTACTCCAACACAACCCCTCACTTCTGGCTAGGTCCTTCGACGTACCTGCTGCTGCACTCTCGTGCACTCTCGACTCCGTCTCGCCGCACTCTCTTTCGAGCAATATTCGAGCAGTCCACCAAGTTCGAGTGTCCTCTCTTCCTGGCCCTGAGCAAGGTTCGAGGAACCTCGTCCGACCTTTGAGCACGAGCAGACCTCCACGACGGTATCAGGTTAAACACTCAGTTCTATCTTGAAGTATTGCTGACAGGAAAACAACGAAAGTAACGACTGCAACTACGGTCGAAGAGTCCATCCTCAAGCTTCTCAACATTAAACTACCGGCGTGGTTCATTTGACCCGAGTTCCCTATCGTCCTGCTGCCATTCCTACTGTAAATAAAGACAAATCTCTCGGCTTAATATGCCCCAGGGTTACTGGATGGGTTACAGGCTCCCTCAGCCCCACCAATATCCTTCTTTGAGACTTTCCCAGCACCAGCGTATCATTGTTGAATCGTCTACGCCGTAACGTTGCGTAAACCTGGCTTCCTGGATCGTTGTGTATCGGAAGTGGCACAAGCATGTTACCTGAGGCTGGAGCCAGACGTACAAAACATCTACAGTATTAGTTTCCTCGCTTTATCCGTTCTGGGTACAATAAGGGAAGCTACTCTTCACAGCCCATTTGAGGCATAGGCTAGTATGTCCAAGCATTAATCTCTAACAAGAGTTATGCGGGATTAGCTCCAATGTTTTCAGAATGAAAATGGTCTGTGATACTCTAGTAGTCTACTTAACCTGGTTTAGACACATTCTAGGTGCAGGTTAAGCCCTGATCTCCGATGAAAAGTTGATTGGGGATCTTGTTGAATACTATCATAGTGAAATTGTCTACGATACGCCAGTAGTCCACATAATATGATACTGGTTATATCGGCATGTGCTGGTCACCTTGGCCTCTAGTCTCGTTTGCCGCTCGAGTAAGGCTCCGCTTTCTCGCCGACGATTCTGTGCTCAGCGATATATCTTTATGTGTATCCAGGCATGCCTGAGGGCTCATGGTTCGACGTTGGTCCTCAGAAGACCACAGGGACTCGTGACGCAAATTCCAGCCGCGTTGACTTACCATTCCGAACTGGAATCTTGTCCCTGAAGTTCCCATCATGAGATTGGATGCTTCGTAGAAAGTTTCCGTCAGTGTAATAACAATCAGCATCCTTCACAAGGCAACTTTCCTCAAGCCTCTCGAGAGTGGCCTAAAACATCCCACGGTCACCATAATGAGATCTGGATGCTTCGTGGACAAAACTTTGATCAGTCGGATAACAATCAGCAAGCCTCACAGCTGTATTTCTAGCTCCCTCACTTTGTCCGTTCTGCTTACGGATAATGAGTTCGAGCTCGTTCATATAGGCGTGTTAGGCTACAAATCAAAAGCCTCCAGTTGCGAATGTTCCTCGAGCACGACTCCGCTTCCTCACAATTGAGAGTGTGTTTGCACCTGCCTCTTCTTTTCTTCTACACACTATCCTACTACTGAGCCTTACTTGGAGCCATTTCATGCCCTGGGATCGTACCTCTGTACCGTAGAGTGTTGGCAATATTCACCTCCAACTTATGGAAGGACTCGATGAGAACACACTGAATTGCACGCCTAAGCAAAACTTAAGGCCATGGAGCTTGCAAGAATGGCACAGAAAGCTAGCTGCGCTAAAGCAGAAGCTCAGCAGCACTGTTGAGGTCAGTATATCTCATATCCAGCTACGGATCAAGGAGGCTGAAGCATAGAATAAGGAACATCACCCAACTACCAAGCAACTGGAGTTTGTCCCTATTGGGGACGTGGCATATCGTGCTCGAAAACGTGCTGAAAAGGCTGCCTAGGCAAAATGCAAGTGAAGCAAAAGTTGCTGAACAGCATGCGAAAGCTGTTTAGAAGATTATCTCTGAGAAGAAGCACTACCTACTGTGAGATTTATGACCTTGCTTTCGCGGATAAACTAGCTTTGGCAAAGTGCTACCCATGCAGATATGATGGAATCAGCATGTCCTTTTCACACCATAAAATGTTTCAATCTAAATGACATGCTAGAAACAAAAGATCCATCTACGCCTAGCCTAGATTCTGCCCCTATTGGTCTACATTCCATAAGAAATTCATCACTATCATGCCATTCAGTCTTCTCCCACTCTTCTCTCTCTCCTCAATCATCCTCACAAGGATCCCAACTCCTCCTAACCTCATCAATCCGCTCCGTCATCCATCCACTCCTCATCCTCTCCCTATCCTCCTTGGCCCGCGCTCCCAGCCGAATCACATACCCTAGGCGACATTCACCAGGTATATACGAGTATCCCAAACATTTAAGATCCAACTCACACGCCTTCCTGCACGCCGCGAAACTCGTGTGCGCGACTTTTTCCTCGTCGCGCCAGTAGTGTATCGTTTCTTCTTTTTCTTCTCCGTCTTCCTCTTCTTCTTCGTCGTCGTCGTTATTGCCGTTGTGCTCGACGTCGTTTGTTTCTTTTTGGCCTTTGAACACACGATCGCGACTATCGTTGTCCCATTCCGTAATTGGGCGTTGCAGGAGCGGTTTCACGAAGAAGTCGAAGACATCTCGATGCAATATCGGCGGTGCGAGGCCATTCGCCTTGCCTAAGCGCTGTTGGTCGTGGTTCCAGCGGATCCAATGTTGTTCGAATCGCCACAATGCGTCGACTTCGTCAGGGTCGACGTGGTGATAGCTTCCAGCCGTTTTGCACCACTTTTCCTGTGTATAGTCGAGAGACTCAGGTGTCTCTCCTTGCATGACTGGCCAGCTGGCAGTAAGGTTTAGATTGATGCTTTGCGTTAGAAAAATGCTCAAGGCGACGTCGCCGCAGCATTCGCGGTCGGGAATGCGGTAGTATTTCTGGACGTCTTTTTGTAGGACTTCAATTGCGGCTGTCATTGCTGCGGAGGAGAGAATGTATCCAGATCCGCCGTGGCCGAAGACGGTGTCCCCGATCCAGGCTTGACAGCCTAGGTAGGAGCGTTTGTTGTGGTTTTTGCGGCTGAGCCAGTGTAGGATGTTCGACCAGACTGGATATGTGTCACCGTCTAGAAAGAGATACCATTTCGCGTCTGGCTTGTGTTGGTATGCTTTTAGTAATAGTGGGATGTTCTTCCATTTATCTAGACGCCAGGCGTCGTCTGCGTCGTCTTTGGAGGAGAGAAGGTCTGTTAGGGATTGGGCTGTGGTGTTTGAGAGCAGTGTTTGCTGCGCCTCTTTTATCTTGCGATAGAACCGAAAATCGTCAGATTTGGCTACTATTTTTGGATCAATGTCGGCTAGACAGTCGTGGATCTTGTGATCGCCGATTGTATCTTCGGCGTCTGAGTAGATATAGAGATTGGGTATGCAGCGGTATGTTGTTTCCATGTGCATTGGCAGGCGTTTGCGAGCGACGTTGAAGCCTGTCTTCACGATGACGAGGACGTCGGAGGCGCCTGGGAGGTCGTTGCAGGGGAGGTAGTCGTCGAGGGAAAGGTCAGGCAGGTCGATATCTAGCATTTGCTCTTTTAGCGAGAGTTGATGGCGGATGTGGTGTGTCACTCTATCCTTGTGCCAGACAAGTGTGAGGAGGAAGATGAAGGCGGCGGTGAAGGCAATGCGGCGGAACATGCTGTTTTGACTGTGTCTTGACATGGTGCTAATACTACTTGGTGATAGACCACGCATAGCAAGGTGGTAGTAATTGTTGGTAGGAGTGAACTAGGTCGGAAGCCTCGAACTGCTGGCGCCAGCGCCTGTAAGCAAAGCCTTTTCGATGTCTTCAACAATAATATATAGCCTTGAAGCACCGCTGACACTGGGCCGTCTGATCTTCAGGGCGCTTGATGTGGGGCTCGTTGAGTTTATGCTTGAAAAGTGGTTCGAGCGGAGGTTTCAAGTACTTTGCTGTATCTGGTGTGTATTACTAAATATCAAGAAAGAATGATGTGTGGTGTGAAGAGAAGTAGAAAGCGCACACTAAGGAATGAAGGGCGAAGATTGTTGTACAAGAGCTGAGAGATCCAGCCAGGAGTAGTTCCACAAGTACGGGATTAGATTGGAGGGGCCAGCCTTACTAACGAACACGAAATGGAAAGTGGAGTCGAGCTTTGGAAAGCTATTTCTGCATTCCTTGGCTGTGCTGAATCTTAAAACAAGCGGTGATCGAGTTAACGAAGGGAAGCGAGGGAGAGAGGAGGAGCAAGGGAAGAATAGTTAAGAGCATTTATTCTTGTACCTTTCGAAACACTTTCACGCTGAATGAAAAGCAACGTTTTGCTCAACATCGCCCCTGAATACACAGCAGTAATATCTAAATACAATCTTGTCTGCTCTAATTTGGGATGTTTGTCTAATCTATTCTGGTCAGTTGATCCTCTATCAGTCCTCTTACTGCGTATTTCTTCTGCTATCCTAAACCCTAACCTTCTGATTTCTGCTGTCGTATGTGACTGATCCTTTCCGCGGCTCAGCATGCAACATACCGCTTCTGCTTTGTCAGGTCGACTTGATACATCTTTCTCAATTACATCAGCTCAATACACTCGACACATCTACTTCTTGTAAATATCGTCGTCAAACTTGCCAAATCGGTCACGGCCCTTAGCATCTTTGTTGACGTAGATTGCACAGCTGGTACCGGAGCTGTAATCACAATAGTATGTTAGCAAGTCTGTTCTCCTCATCGCATGGTGTTGCCAGAAGGTAACATACCAATCAAACTCTCCGAAACCATCATCACCAATGGTGACCTCCTTTGGCTCCCAGCCCAGAACATCCGTCCACACCTCGCCCTTGTGCTCGATACCGACAGCCATTCTTATGCGACCGGGCTTTGTGTTTGAGAGGACGACAGCGCAACCAGCTGGTCTGTCCCAGGTGCCGTGGCGGACCCAGCCAATACAGTTGGGGTTGTCCCAGTAGTCCTATGAAATGTTAGCTTGTAACTCTATAACATGCAGAAAAGAGGCAAACATACGTCCTGAATGCCGTAAGCGTAGAGGTGGCGTGCGAGAACAATGTTGGAAAGACTACCGCCGCAAGCTGGGTCTTCAGGGTTCTCGCCCTTCATGCCGTAGAGATCGCCGTAGAAGACACAGGGATAGCCGGCTTCACGGAGGAGAATGAGACAGTAGGCGAGCGGCTTGAAGAAGGCTTCAATTGGTGTTTCAACCGTCTGTTGATGCATCGGAAAAGGCTGCGTTAGTCCGTGCTTTCGCTGTAATATAACAAACTGAACTGTACTAACCTGTCCAGGCTGAGTATCATGGTTCATGACCACTGTAACAGCATCTAGGGGTCTCTCGGCTACGAGTGACTTGTCAAACACCTTGCGCATGTCCGCATCTGCCGATGTTGAGATGTTGGAGAAGTTGTAGACAAGCGGCGAGTCGTAAAAGCATATCCTGTGATCAAAGTTTGCAGAGTATTTGATAATCTCGCTTGCATCCGCGGTCCAGTATTCACCAACGAAGAACTTCTCTCCACCACTCTCCTTATCTACATGATGCATAAAGTCGTTCGAAAAGCGTTGTGAGAAATGCTGTACTGCATCGAATCGAAAACCTGCGAGTCCAAGCTCGTTTGTGATCCATCCACCCCAGTTCTTAACATCATCTACGACTTCGCCATGACGGTAGTCCAGATCAGCGAACATCATGTAGTCTGCATTTCCTTGCTCGTCGGAGACATCATCGGCCCATCCGAGCTTCTCTTCACCCAAAATCTTGTAGATACCAGTGTTTCCAGTCTTGTCGTCGTAGTCAACGCCGGAGAAGTGGTTGAAGTTGTACTGTTGCTTCGAGTACTTGCCTTTGCGGCCAGGGAACGTGAACTTGGTGTATCCAGTGATGTCGTGGGGCTCTGATATTTCTTTTGTGCGATCTTCAGCTGTACGTTAGTTGCAACTCGCGACATCTAGCGAATTGTGATATACCTTCTTGGTCAACGTCGACGACCTGAAACACTTCCTTGTCGTCGGCTCCAGCCTTGTGATTTAGTACCTGGAAAACATGAGTTCACGCCGACGCTGCTGATTCGTGATATTGACATACGGCATCCCAATAAACACCTACACCAAGCTCTTTGGCCTTTTTGCACAATTCAACGAGTTCTTCTTTCGTCCCCCATTTTGTTGGCCTCCCACTTGGCGCCTCGAACTCGCCCAAATCGTACAGATCGTAGACATCGTAACCATTGCCTTCTGGAGATTGCGCTTTGCACGCGGGAGGAAGCCAGATGTTGCTGATACCAATCTCCTTCAGTCCTGGAAGTGCTGCTAGAGTTCTCTTCCAGTGTCCTTGGTCGGCGGGAATCTAATAGTGGTTAGAAAAGATGAGACGAGATTGAGCGGCTTTCCTTGCTCACATTCCACTCGAAGCCTTGGAATAACGTGGTGTTTTCTTGAGTAGGTTCCTGCTTTTTGTCACCATTGTCGGCATTATTACCGTTGACAGATCCTCCCATCTTGAGTAGAAAAGAGGGTGTATTGGGAGACTGAGAGATACGTGATGGAGATGTACGAAGCGAAGTGAGGCCAAGAAGAGGACGGGAAGGAAAGTAAACTGGATTAACTGGGATTCATAAATCCCACTATCCCACTAGAACTATCCGCCAAGTTCCGCCTCGCTCGTTTGTTGCTACGTCAGATAACAGCGCCTTATCAAGCCACTATAACCAGCATCTACCACACTACATACAGCACATCTAGTACACTACGGCCAATAGGCTCTCCCACAAAACCTCTCTCTATATTACACGTTTCACAAGTGAGCGTTTCATTGTTATCGCATTTACAAAAAACGGCAGGACAATTCTTTTGAGATCGTCTTGATCGGCAGGGGAAAACATGTGATGTCTGTGCTTTCCCGTCGTTGCGTCAGCTGTGTTTCATCCTCCAACATCATCAAGTGTATATCATGTCGACACCAATCAGAGCATCTACCAGCTCTGTAGCCACAATAGGACGACGAGCAAGGCCGAGGACGTATTCACCTCAATACTCGAGCCACCACACACAACCTTTCTCCGTACTCAATCGTCCTGCTCCAAAATATGAAGGCCATGTTCCTCTCACCACAATCGAACGTGGAGCTCTAGCCATAGGTTCAGCATTTGGCTCGCTGATAAACCCGCGGCGAGGAGGTAAGTTGTCTCACGTCCGCTCCTACAGCACCTTCCATGCTCATCATTGTCCCTGGCCACAGACCTCATAGCAGCCCTCGGCGAGGCAACCGCAACACCTTACTTCATCTATCGCCTTCGCAATGCCATGCTCTCCAATCCAACCGGCCGCCGCATCCTCCGCGACCGTCCTCGTATAACATCCCAAACAATGTCCATGACCTACCTTCGCACTCTTCCATCCAACACTGTTGGCTACAATTACGCTGCGTGGCTTGACCGCGAGGGCGTCAGCCCAGACACCCGCGAACAAGTCAAATACATCGACGATGAAGAATGCGCATACGTAATGCAACGATACCGTGAGTGCCACGATTTCTATCATGCGCTTACCGGACTGCCCGTTATGGTGGAAGGAGAGATAGCGCTCAAGGCATTTGAGTTCGCGAACACGGTATTACCTATGACGGGATTGAGCTTGTTTGCAGTGACGCGGTTGAAGCAGGCGGAGAGGAAGAGATTTTGGGAGACGTATCTGCCGTGGGCAGTGAGTAACGGACTGAAGAGCGAAGAAGTTATAAATGTGTACTGGGAAGAGAGGCTGGAGACTGATGTGGAGGAGTTGCGGGAGGAGTTGGGGATTGAAATGCCTCCAGATTTGCGAGAGACGAGGAGGCTGCTGAGGGAGCAGAAGAAGGCGGAGAAGTTGGCCAGAGAAGCACAAGACAAGATTGGTGCGATAAGTACGTCTGG
>Ga0160428_1002046_pt1 | contig 13232 bp, 14 predicted proteins | sample SolpanmetagenomM_FD_108198 | JGI IMG/M metagenome (GOLD analysis project Ga0160428, IMG submission 108198) | Solar panel surface microbial communities from Lawrence Berkeley National Laboratory, California, USA - M | ecosystem: Engineered > Built environment > Solar panel > Unclassified ... | reverse complement strand
CGTGCTTAAAACGGCTAGCTAGCCAAGCCAAAACTACCGTCTATCACCTCAAGCAGAGCCTCTTGGACGACTATATGCGTCGTGAACTGGCACAGCCTACCTTACGCTTTGCGTAAGTCCTATCTCCATTTTTAAGTCCATCAATCTGGCTGGCTGAGCTGCTGCGGCAAGTACACCACAAAGGTCGAGCCCACGTGCAGCTCGCTTATTACTTCGATGCGCCCGCCCGCGTTTTCCACCATTTTCTTTACCATGTACAGCCCGATACCCGTGCCCTCGACGTGGCTGTGCAGCCGCTGAAACATCCCAAACAGCTTCTGCTGGCCCGCGGCATCCAGGCCGAGGCCATTGTCTTGCACGGCTAGCCGCACGTAGTGGTCGTTGGTGGGCCGCGCGCTTAGCTGCACCCGCAACGGCCGGGCCGAGTCGCGGTACTTGAGCGCATTGCTGAGCAGGTTATAGACCACGCTGCGCAGGTTTTTTTCCATAAAAGGCACCGATGGGCACCCTTGCACGCTGATACTCAGCTGCGCATTGGCTTCCTTTATCAGCACTGCCAAGTCGAGCTCCACGGCGTACACCACGTCGGCCAGGCTCACCAGGGTAGGAGTGCTCGCCTCGCGCTGCACCCGCGTAATGTCGGTCAGCTGCTCCACCGTGCGCTTAAAGCGCTCCACGGCATTGCCCATCATGCCCAAAATCTCATCCACCGGCTCGGGCAAATCGTTGGGCAGGTCGTCGAGCAGGGCTTGCAGCAAGCCTTCGATGTTATTGACGGGCTGCTTGAGGTCGTGCGAGGCCGCGTACACGAAGTTATCGAGGTCCACATTGACGCGGCTCAGCTGCTCGTTATTGGCCTGCAAAAGCCGCTGAGTCTGGTCGATTCGCTCTAAGTCAAGCTTATGCTCGTGAATATCGGTAAACGTCCCAATCCATTGAATGAGCGCGCCGTGCTCGTTGTACGAGGGCAGGGCGCGGCCCAGCATCCAGCGGTACTCGCCGGTACTGGCCCGGATGCGGCACTCCACGTCGAGGGGCACGCCGGTGGCCAGGCTGTGCTGCCACTGGCCCACCGCCGCGGCCGCATCATCGGGGTGAACGAGGCTGGTAATGGGCCGATCGGGATCGCCGTGGCCCTCCCCCGCGAAGTCGTACCACCTACGGTTGAGGTAGGAATTGCTGCCCGCGGGCGTGGTCGTGAAGGCTATTTGCGGAATACCTTCCAGCACGCGGCTGGCGATGGCGGCGGCCTGCTCGATGGCTTGGTGCGCCGCCAATTGGCGGGCCAGCTCCTCGTTTTTAGCCTCAATCAGGGCATTCTGCTCGGCCACCACCGCTCGAATACCCGCTATCTCGTGCTGGGCCGACAAGTCGGTCACCAGCACCGCCAGAGCCGGCACACCGTTGAAAACCAGGGTATTCATCGACACCGAAAACGGGTTCAGCCGGCCACTTTTATTTTGCAAGGGTAGCTCACCCCGCACGCGGCTCGCCCAGCCTTTGGCCAGCAGGCTAGCCCAGTAGTCTTGAAAAGCCGCCGGCACAAAGTGGCTGAAGTGGCTGCCGAGCATTCCGGCCAATGGGTAGTGCACCAGGTTAGCCAGGGCGGCATTGCAATACAGCACCGTGCCTTCGACGCTGAGCAGCAGCGCGCCTTCGTTCATCTGCTCGATGAGGGTGCGGTAGGCATGGTCGGCGCCTTCGAGCGTGAAGATGCGCGGCCCATCGGCGCCGTGAATGGCCAGGGCATCAACGGCGCCCGTGCGCACGGCCGCAATCAGCTCCTCGGCCTCGCGCAGCCGCTGGCGCAGCTCCTCGTTTTCGCGGGCCAGGTCGGCCGCGCCTGGCGTGGGTTGCTCATTCATAGGCCACTAACTTAAGCCGGCAGTGGAGGTAAGCCTAATATTCGGAGCACCGCACTACGGTCCGACAAATCGCCAATGAGCTGGCGCCGGGGCAGCGGCCGCTGGCGCACCAGCGTCGGGGAAGCCACAATCTGCTCCTGCCGGGCCAGTTCGGGCTGCTGGTACAAGTCTACTATCAGAAGCTCGTAGCGGCCCGGCAAGTGCTGCTCACAGATTTCCTTGATGTTGCGCACGGCGCGCGTCGAGTTGGGCGTGGCCCCCGTAATAAAAAGTTGAAAAAGATACTCGGCGGGTACTAGTAGGTCGGCGGCCGGAGCGGCGGGGGTTTGCATGGCGATGGGCTAGACGGTATCGCGGGGGCGAATGTCGAGCCCCACCAGCACGCGCTGCTCATTGGAAAGGTCACCGATAATCTTGCGAATTGGCTCGGGCACCTTGCGCACGAGCGTCGGAATGGCCAGGATTTGGTCGCCTTCCGCCAGCTGCGGATGCGTCAGCAGGTCAATCACTTCCAGGCTGTAGCGCCCGGCCATGTGCTGCTCGCAGTAGCGCTTTAGGTTGGCCAGCGCGGTGGCCGACTTGGGTGTTTGGCCCGCCACGTACAGGCGCAGCTCCCAACGATTTTCGTCCGCTGGCTGGTCCATATCGGCAAATGCTTCCCTCATTTCCATCATGTTGTCTTGTACGGGCTGGCTAGCTTGGGCGTTGGGCGCGGGCGGCGGGCACGTCGGTGGCCGGGCGGCCACTGGCAATGGCGCTGTGGTCCTGGGCCAAAGCTTGGCGACGGGCGAGCTCCTCCGCATCTACGCGGCGCGACTCGTCTTCTACCGACTCAAACTCGGTGCGCAGGTTGGCAATCGTGGCTTCGAGCACCCGGCGCTTGCGCTCCAGCTCGCGGCCTTTGCGCTCCAGCTCGTACTGCTGCGCCACGAGCTGGGCCTGCTCCTGGGCGCGCTGGGTGAGGCGGCTAGCCCCCGTCACGATGCCCGCGGGCCCGATCACGACGTCGAGCAGTTGAATGCCGTCATCAGTTACCAAAAACTCGCGCACCTGATTGGAATGCGACATGCCGCGGGCCTTCAGGATGCTCAGGCCACGGTTGCGCTCGCCAATGCCTTCGAGGTCGCGCACCGAAATCCAGGTATCTACCAGGGAAGAAACCCCTTCCTCGGTCATTTCCATACGGCCATCGCGGGCACTGATGAGCGCCGTAAAGAAAGCCGTTATCCCATTAACTTTCATAAAATCAATGAGTCTGGTGAGCATACTGCGCACCTCGCTGAGGCTGCCCACCGAGATGAGGTTGCTGATGGGGTCGATGATGACGGCTTGCGGCCGAAACTGCCCGATGAGCTTGTGCACCGTCACGAGGTGGCGCTCGAGGCCATTGAGTGTGGGCCGCGAGGCCTCAATGCGCAGCAAGCCCTGGTCGATGCACGGCTGCAAGTCGATATTCACCGAGCGCATGTTGCGGATGAGCTGGGCCGGCGACTCTTCAAATGCAAAAAACAGGCAGCGCTCGCCCCGCCGGCAGGCTTCGAGGGCGAAGGACGCGGCGAGGGTGGTTTTGGCGGTGCCGGCCGTGCCCGTGACGAGCGTGCTGGTGCCCTGGTACCAGCCACCGCGGGCAAACATCTCGTCGAGGCCCGGCACGCCCGACGACACGATCTGGTCCGACACCTGGTGGTCAAGCCGCAGCGAGGTCACGGGCAAGACCGAAATGCCGTCTTCGCTAATAATATACGGGTACTCGTTGGTGCCGTGGGTGCTGCCGCGGTACTTCACGATGCGCAGCCGCCGGGTGGTAATCTGGTCGATCACGCGGTTGTCGAGCAAAATCACGCAGTCCGACACGTACTCCTCCAGGCCCTGGCGCGTGAGGGTGCCCTCGCCGCGCTCGGCCGTAATGACGGTCGTCACGCCCTTATCCTTCAGCCAGCGAAACAGCCGGCGGATTTCGGAGCGCAGCACGCCTTCGTTGGGGAAGCCCGAAAAGAGCGCCTCAATGGTATCGAGCACCACGCGCTTGGCGCCAATGGAGTCGATGGCGTAGCCGAGCCGAATAAATAGCCCGTCGAGGTCGTACTCGCCTGTTTCCTCGATCTCGGAGCGCTCGACGTGCACGTGGTCGACGCGCAGCTGCTTGGCTTCCTGCATCGCCTGGAGGTCGAAGCCCAGCGAGGTTACGTTGGCCGCCAGCTCGTCGGCGGTTTCCTCAAAGGTCATCAGCACGCCCGGCTCGCCGTGCTCCTGCACGCCCCGCACCAGGAACTCGATGGCTAGCAGCGTTTTGCCGCAGCCCGCGCTGCCGCACACCAGCGTAGGCCGGCCCAGCGGCAGGCCACCTTCGGTGATTTCGTCCAGCCCCTCAATGCCCGTGGGAGCTTTGGGCAGCCCAACCGGCAGCGAAGCAGTGTACTCTTGCATGAAATAGAATAGGTACTGAAATTTTGAGGAAAGTTACGCCGACCAGCCCACACTTCAGCTTAGCCAGCACCGCCCAACCGCTCGCTCCCGGCGCCGGCTTTCAGCGCCGCCGGCGCGCCCGGATCGCGGCCAGGCGCTCGCGCTCGGCCCGGCGCTCTTCGCGCAATAGCAGGCGTTCGGGCAGCCGGGCCATGAGGCGCTCGCGCACGTACTGCGCCAGGCTAGACAATGGCACCGTGTGGGCAGTACGCAGGTAGTGGGCAATGTCGCGCTGGCGCAGGGTGCTGGCTCCCAGGAGGCCGCGAGCCAATAGAAACTGCTTGATTTCTTCGACCCACAGCAGGCCAGCTAGCGGCGCGGCTTGCACCGTGGCGTTGTAGCTGGCGGCGCGGTGTGGCCGCAGGGCCGCCTCGGTGGGGCTGGCTACCAGCACGCCCACCCACTCGGGCAACAGCGGCAGCAGCTTGGCCAGGTGCTTTTCGGTGACTACAAACGTCACGAAATCATATACTTCGGCGTAGCAGCGCAGCTGGTTGGCCACGCGCTGAAGCGTGTCGCCGTCGCCCTTCACTTCGTAGCCGTGCATAAAATACTCGGTGATGTGCACCACATCGGCGCGGGTGGTGCCGGTGGGCAGCTCGTCGATGCGCACGCCGCCCAGCAGCAACGGGTAAAGCCGGGCGCGAATGTCGGGGTCGTTCATGGGTAGCCGCGCGACCTTTGCAGCGCGCCTTTTCGCGCCGCCACCTTATTACGTATTCCGTTTAGCCGCGCCCTACAAAGGTCGCGCAGCTCCTACTTATGCCCGACATTACCACCGAAGCCGACGTGAAGCTGCTGGTCGACAGCTTCTACGAGCGCGTGCAGGTTGACCCGCTGCTCGCCCCCATTTTCATAGATTTTGCGCATATCGACTTCAGCCACCACCTGCCGCAGCTCTACGATTTTTGGAGCGGCATCTTGCTGGGCACCAGCCGCTACCGCGGCTTTCCCATGCGCAAGCACTTTCCGCTGCCCATTGGGCTAACGCACTTTCAGCAGTGGCTAGTCTTGTTTCACGAAGCCGTCGATGCGCACTTCGCGGGGCCTACCGCCGACACTGCCAAGCGGCACGCCGTGCACGTGGGGCGGGTATTTGCCACGCGGCTCGGGCTGCTGGGGCAGCCTTCGGAGTGAAGTAGCGCGGTTCTCCAGCGCTGTACTATATCGCCCACCGCATAGGACCCCACCCCGGCCCCTTCCCTTCGATTAAGCGGCTGAGTGCATTGAACGACTTTTACCGCCTAATGCGCGGCACAACTACGAGGCGCTTACTTGCGTCTCTGGGTTTCTACCCTCTTCACTCCGACCTTATTATGGACCAGCCAACCCGCGCCGCCCTCGTCGCCGAGCTCACGCAGCTGCTAGCCGGCGGCAACGCTCACGCTACCTTCGAGCAGGCCGTGGCCGACCTGCCCGCGCCCCTGCGCAACCAAGCCGTGCCCAACGTACCCTACACCATCTGGCACTTGGTCGAGCACGTGCGCATTGCCCTGTGGGACATTGTGGAGTTTTGCCTCAACCCCGCGCACCAATCGCCCGAATGGCCTGCTGGCTACTGGCCCGACAAGACGCTAGCCGTGGATGAGGCCGGCTGGCAGGCCACACTCCGGCAAATTCAACACGACCAGCAGCGGTTTATTGACTTGCTCGCCAACCCGGCCGCCGATCTTTTTGCGCCGCTGCCCTACGGCGACGGGCAAAATATCTTCCGCGAAGCGCTGCTCATCGGTGATCACGCGGCCTATCACACGGGCGAGATTATCCTGCTGCGGCGCTTGCTGCACGCCTGGCACTAGCCGAACCACTAGCAAAATCCCGCCGTTCAGCGGGATTTTTTTCTTTTGAAAAATGGGCTTGCCATTCTGAAAAAAACCTATCCCATCTGGCTCCGCACCGGGTGGGATTTTTTTATTTATTCCTCTCATATAAAGCTACTTATTCACAAAAATCAATTTATCACCCTGAGTCGGCACCAGTCTTGGCAATAGGTACGCATCCCTCACCTACTTGCCTTCTCCAACATGGCTATTCTGGATAATCTGGCCAAGGGCGTCAAGGACTTCTTCGTCGAAGAAGACCACGCCGCCCCGGCCGCTGCTCAGCCGCTGCTCAGCCCGGCGCTTGCGCTGGCTAGCCTGCCGGCCAGCTCGGCCCAGCCCGAGCAGCGCCACCTCGACCACATTGCCCAGCTGCTGGCCGGCGATGGGCGCGATTTCTACGCCTTCACCAAGCTGGTGAAAAGCCTGGCCGCCAGTGGCCTCAGCGGGCCGCTGCTCTACCAAACGGCCTTCAATGCCTTCGCCGCCGTCACGAGCCTCGACCTGGCTAGCCTGCTTACCTCGGCCGAGGCGCTCACCCAAAAGCTGGCCGATGACCGCACCCGCGTGCAGGAGCGCCACCGCGAAAAGCTGGGCGATACCGGGCCGCTCAAGGGCCCACCCAGCGCCCTGGCCCAGCTCCGCAGCCAGGAAGCCCAGCTGCAAGCCGACGTGGCCAGCCTCACCCAACAGCTCACCGACAAAAGCCAGCAGCTGCAAGCCACTCAGCAGCAGCTGCACCAGGAAAGCACCAAGGCCCAGGCCGCGCTGGCCTCCTACGAGCTCGCCAATGCCGCGGCCGCCGCCGAGCTACAAGCGCACCAGCAAGCTACCAAGTCTTTTTTACTCACCCACTAACCTGCCTTTCTGAACATGAAAACCCTTCTTTCTAATGACCTTGCCCCGGCCCTGCCCAAGTGGCAGCAGCCCGAAAAGGTAGCCGGCTGGGTGGTGCTGGCGGCTGGCGCGGGCGCCGGCGTGTACTACTGGGGGCAACTCGTGCCCTACCTCGTTGACATTGTGTTTAATAGCGTGAAGCTGGGCATTGGATTGGGCGCGCTGTTCGGGCTGTTTTTGCTGGGCACGAATAAGCGGATTCAAACCGGGCTTTGGTACGCCGGGCAGCGCGTGTTGCGCACCCTGGCGGGCATTTTCGTCAACACCGACCCCATCGGCATCATGGAAGACTACATCTCGAATACCGAGCAGGAAGCCCGCCAGATGGAAGGCGAAATCGGCCACATTGAGGGTGCCCACGAGCTGGTGAAGCGCAAGCTCACCGCCAACGACGGCCAGATGAAGGAGTACCTGGCGCTGGCCGACTCGGCTGCCCGCCAGGGCGAAAAGGACGCCGCCGCAGCCTACGCCAGCCGCGCCGCCCAAATCCTGGACTACAACCAGCGCCTCCAGCCCATGGCCACCACCACCGCCAACGTGAGCGTGGTCATGCGCCAGATTTTGAAAGCTGCCCTGCGCCAGATTGACGGCAGCAAGTTTAAAGTAGACTTGCTGAAAGATGAATATGAGCTCGTGAAACGCACCAGCTCGGGCATGCGGGCCGCCATGAATATCCTGCGTGGTGACCCTGACAAGAAGTACTTCTTCGACCTCGCCACCGACCGCGTGGCCCAGGATATGGCCCAGCAGCTCGGCCAGATCAAGCAAGCCATGCGCTACTCGCAGGAGTTTGTGAAGGAGATGGACATCCAGAACGGCGTGATGAGCGAGAAGGGTCAGCGCCTGCTCGACCGCTACCAGAAAGGTGATTTCAACGCCTTGATGGACAATACCAAAACGCCCGTCTCCACTTCCGTAGCCGCTACCAAACAACGCTCCGATGATGCCTATTCTAGCCTGCTTGATTAGCGGCTGCCTGGCCCTGCTGCTGGGCGCGGTGCTGCTGTAGTTGCGCGGACTTTCAGTCCGCGAATGAGCGCGTTGCCCACCTGCTCAATATCCTCCAATAACTCTAAACGCGGACTACAAAGTCCGCGCAACTTCCTCCCATGACAACTCGCGGTAAAATCGTAGTGGGCGTCCTCTTTTTCGCCCTGCTTTACGTTGGCATCAATAAGCTGATTGCCAGCAATAAATTCTTCAAAAAAGCCGATACCCAATCGGTACTGCTCAGCTCCATCGAGCTGCCCGCCGCGGCCAGCGGCAGCCGCGCCACGCTGGTAGTGCCGCTGGCCCCGCTACCGGGCACCACGCCCGCCGAAGATGGCACGCCCGTGGTGTGGGAGGTGATGGCCTGGAACAGCCAAATGGCCGGCATGCTCGCCAACGGCGGGCCCCGCACCACGCAGGGCTCGGCCCTGGCGGCCAACAAGGTAGATATGCAGATTGTGCGCCAGGACGACGTAGCGAAAATGCAGGCCGACCTGGTCAAAAACGCCCTCGACCTGCAAAGCAATCCGCAGACGCCGGGCCTGATTGTGAGCATTATGGGCGACGGCCTGCCGGCCTTCTCGGCCGTGCAGAGCCAGCTTGAAAAGGCAGGCACGAGCTTGCAGATTATCCCGTACTCGGTGGGCAAGAGCTTTGGCGAAGACAAGCTGATGGGCCCCAAGGAATGGCTCGACAACCCCAAGGCGGCGCTGGGCAAAACCATTGCCTGCTACCTGCGCGACGGCGACCAGAACATTGCCCTGAAATGGTGCGCCGACAACGGCCTGAAGGTCAACCCCGATGAAACGACCTACGACCCCGAAGCCGTAAACTTCATGGCGGCCAGCGACTTCCTGGCAGCTGCTGAGAAGTACATCACGGGCAAGCCCGAAAGCCGCCAGAAAGTGGTAAACGGCCGCAGCACCGGCGTGAGCGTGGACGTAGCCGCCGACGCCGTGGCCACCTGGACGCCCGGCGACGTGAACATCGCCAAGCAGAAAGGCGGCCTCGTGAACATCGTTTCGACCAAAGACTATTCCAACCAGATGCCCAACATCATGGTGACCACCAAGCGCTGGTACGAGGCTCACCAACCGGTCATTAAGGGGCTGATAACGGCCTTCGCCGTGGCCGGCGACCAGGTAAAAAGCCACCCCGAAGCCTTGCAGTGCGCCGCCGACGTTTCGGCCCAGGTGTACGGCGACCAGGACAAGCCCGGCGCCTACTGGCTGAAGTACTACAAAGGCACCAGCGAGGCCGACCGCACCGGCCAGGTGGTGGAGCTGGGCGGCAGCAAAGCCTTCAACTTCAGCGATAACCTCACGCTGTTTGGCCTCGACAATGGCGGCACCAACATCTACGCCGCCGTTTACAAAACCTTCGGCGATGTGCAAAGCCGCCTCTACCCCAAGGAGCTACCCAGCTACGTGCCGCTGGCCAGCCTACTTGACCTGACCTTGCTGCGCCAGCTGCAAGCCCAGTACAAAGGCAAGACCCTGGCCCCGGCCGAAACCCAGCAGTTTGCCGCCGATGATGAGATCCGCCGCAGCGTGAGTAAGCGCGCCTGGAATATCGAGTTCAACACCGGCCAGAGCACCTTCACGCCCGCCGCCCAGCGCGAGCTCAGCCAGCTCTTCGACGACCTCGTGGTAGCCGGCCGCCTCAAAGTGGCCGTGCACGGCTACACCGACAACACCGGCAACCCGGACAAGAACCAGCAGCTCTCCGAGGCCCGCGCCGAGGCCGTGGCCCACTGGCTCGAAAGCAAGAGCGCCAGCGCCTTCCCGCAGGGCCGCGTGCAGGTGTACGCCCACGGCGCCGCCGAGCCGGTAGCCACCAACGCCACGGAGGCCGGCAAGGCGCAGAACCGGCGAGTGGAGGTGGTGCTGGGCATGTAGCGCGGACTTTCAGTCCGCGAGTGCGCCGGCAGAAAGCCTTAACTACTTCTCCAAGAATATTTTTCAAAGCCCGAGCGCTGGCAACGATCCTAGCCAGCGCTCACTGGGCCTATTTGCGGACTGAAAGTCCGCGCTACAACCATGCAACTTTTCACCCCCAATGCTCACCCGCGCCGTGCTACGGTCGCCGCGCTGGTCGCCGCCCAGGTCGCTTTGCTGCTGGCGGTGTGGCTGTTTTACCCGCTCCGGATTTTTCCGCGCCTCGGCGAGGTGGTGCAAGCCTTGGGTAAGCTGATCACCAGCCAGGGCCTGCTGCCAGAGTTGTGGGCGAGCCTCACCACGGCGTGGCAGGCGCTGGGGCTGGCTACGCTGCTGGCGCTGGGCATCTCGTACCTCACGGCGCTGCCGTTTTTCCGGCCGCTGGCGTTTGCGGCCAGCAAGCTGCGCTACCTCACGCTCACGGGGCTCACGTTTTTTATGGCGCTGCTGCTCAGCTCGGGGCACCAGGTGAAGCTGACGGTGCTGGTGTTCGGGGCCACGGTGTACCTCGTCACGGGCATGACGCAGGTTATCCTGGGCACCACGCAGCAGGAGCTGGACCACGCCCGCACCCTGGGCCTGGGCGAGTGGGGTAGCTTCTGGGAAGTGGTGGTGCGCGGCAAGCTGGCCGACATGCTCGAAGTAGTGCGCCAGAACTTCGCCATTATCTGGACCTTAATCACGCTGGTCGAAACGCTTTACCAGTCAGAAGGCGGCATCGGCCTGCTGCTGTATAAGCAAAATCGCTACCTGCACCTCGATGGCGTGCTGGCCATTCAGCTAGTGATTCTGGCGCTGGGCGTGGCGCAGGATTATGCCTTTGAGGGCATCAGGAAAGCACTTTTTCCTTACGCGGGGCTGGGGCGAGTGTAGCGCGGACTTTGTAGTCCGCGACCCGAATGGCTTACATCGCAGACGATGCTGGGCAACCTACTATTATTGCCTTCCACATCGCGGACTACAAAGTCCGCGCAACAGCGTTCAACTACAGCAAGGCGGGAACCACGTAGGTGTGGGGCCACTGCTGCCACTCGGCCACCAGCCCGGCCTTTACCGGGTTGTGCATGATGTAAGAAAGGATACGCTCCAGCTCGCCGGCTCGCACCACATGGTCGTAGCTCTCGGCCTGCCAGAACGGCCCAGTGTGGCCTAGCAGTTTATTAGCCTGCAAGGCCGTGTAACCTTTTATCCGCTGCAAGGTGCGTACCAGCAGCGGCGCGTCGGGCGGCAATGCTACCAACAGATGTACGTGATTGGGCATGAGGCAGTAGCTCAGCAACTTGTAGCTTAGCCCGTCGAAGTGATGCAGCGAGGCCGCCACCACTTGCGCGATGGCGGACTGGCCTAGCCAGGTAGGCCCGTGGTTGGTGCGGTTCAGCAGCTCATCGAAGTACCCAAAGTGCCGTTTTTGGGCAGCGTATAGCTGAGCGGCATCATCGGCGTGAGCTCTTTGCAAAAGCTCTACCTCTTCGCGCAAGCGTTCTAATACCTCGCGGGGTAGCGTATCGGCCAGCCGAAAGGTGATAAAAATAGCCTCGCCCGGCGGCAGCCGGTGCGGCAAAGTGCGCTCATAGTGCAGTAAGTCAGCCACTACGCAAGCTACACAGTTGCGTGGACTTTGTAGTCCGCGACTCGCACGTTTTTATACTCCTCAATTAAGACGCGGACTACAAAGTCCACGCTACTACCATGACTGCCCTTCCTTATTCCTACAAATCGCCGCTGCTCACGCTCGACCACGTGTCGCTGCGCTACGGCAACGACCTCATCCTGCGCGACCTCAACGCCCAGGTGCTCGACGTGATTCGGCCCGGCCTCAGCCAGGGGCAGGTGGTGGGCATCTACGGGCGCTCGGGCATCGGCAAGTCGGTGCTGTGCCGGCTGCTGGCGGGGCTGGCGGCCCCGAGCGCCGGCACCGTGCTGGTGGGCGAGGCGCAGGAGCCCGTGCGCGCCGGCATGGTCGGCTACGTGCAGCAGCACTACCCGCTATTCAACCACTATTCCTTGCGCGACAACCTGTTGCTGGCGGCCCGCCGCCAGCACGACCCGGCCGAGGCTAAGGCGCGGGTCGAGCACTACCTGGGGCGCTTCGGGCTGGCGGCGCACGCCGGCAAGTACCCGGCGCACCTCTCGGGCGGGCAGCGGCAGCGGGTGGCCATTGCGCAGCAGCTGCTGTGCTCCGAGCACTTGATTTTGCTCGATGAGCCGTTTTCGGGCCTTGACGTAGCGATGATCGACGAGGTCAAGAAGATTATCCTGGAGGTCACGACTCTGGACGAGCTGAACACCGTGCTCATCGTCTCGCACGACATTGCTACCACCACCGCCCTCGCCGACCGCCTCTGGCTGCTGGCCCCCGAGCGCAGCCCCGACACCGGCCAGCTGCTGCCCGGCGCTACCCTCAGCCCCCGCCACCAGTACAACCTGGCCCAGCTCGGCCTGGCCTGGCACCCCGGCGTAGAGGCCGAACCTGAGTTTACCCAGTTCGTGGCCGAGCTGAAGGACGAGATAAGGGGGAGTTAGCAGGCAACTTATTTTACCACAAATTTCAAACCCAACATTAACCGACTCATCATATGTCAATTAATCAAAGCACTTCTTTATTATTACACTTTGGCCTAATGGCTTTATCGGCTTTACTAATTTCGGCACTCATATTCAGAATAGCATTAGGGACCCTCTCTGTATTAGCAAGCCCAATCTATTTGCTTCTACATTATTCATTTATTTATCATAAAAAAGAATTTGCCATAAAAAACAAAGGATGGAAAAGACTTTTATCAGATTTTTGCGGAACGATGGTTTTCCTAATAATATGTGAGACAGGATGGGTGGTATTCCAAACGGCTTCAACAAAAACGATTAACCCTATTACTATTTTACAACATTTACAAGCTAACGTATCAAACGCTGAAGTTTTAATAACACTAATAATGTTCGCTACCGTGTGTTTGCTTTCTTGGCCTAAGAAAACTAACGGCGAAGCAGGCAACCAAGAACCCGATAACTGGCTCGACAAAATGCGTAATATAAAATTTCCGCCACCTTTTGATTGGCTTTAATCCTTAAAATAGACTCATCTCATTTAGACACGCATAAGCATATTTATTTTTCACCCTGGAGCGGATCTAATTATTAGACTTGTTACTGTTTGACAACCAGTAATTTGCAGATCACAGTTTTTTTGTCAGCTTAAAATTCCACAATCCAGCAGCCAAGTTTACCATTTCATCCGCAAATTCCAGGCGTTTATTCCT
>Ga0160428_1002045_pt1 | contig 13234 bp, 11 predicted proteins | sample SolpanmetagenomM_FD_108198 | JGI IMG/M metagenome (GOLD analysis project Ga0160428, IMG submission 108198) | Solar panel surface microbial communities from Lawrence Berkeley National Laboratory, California, USA - M | ecosystem: Engineered > Built environment > Solar panel > Unclassified ... | reverse complement strand
TTTGATAACTGCATCACGGTCTGCAACATGGAGAACTTCGACCCCATCGGCATCCACACCGGCGAGAGCATCGTGGTGGCCCCGTCGCAGACGCTCAGCAACCGCGAGTACCACAAGCTGCGCTCGATTGGCATCAAGACCATCCGGCACCTCGGCATCGTGGGCGAGTGCAACATTCAGTACGCGCTGGACCCGGTTTCGGAAGACTACCGCGTGATTGAGGTGAACGCCCGCTTGTCGCGCTCGTCGGCGCTGGCTTCCAAGGCCACGGGCTACCCGCTGGCCTTCGTGGCCGCCAAGCTGAGCCTGGGCTACTCGCTGGCCGAGCTGAAAAACAGCGTGACGCAGACCACGACGGCGTTTTTTGAGCCGGCGCTCGACTACGTGGTGGTGAAGCTACCACGCTGGGACCTAGGCAAGTTTGCGGGCGTGCAGCGCCAGATTGGCTCGGCCATGAAGAGCGTGGGCGAGGTAATGGCCATCGGCAAGTCATTTGAGGAAGCTATTCAGAAGGGCCTGCGGATGCTGGACACCGGCAAGCGCGGCTTCGTGGGCAACGCGCCCGATGCGGCTGACAACGAGACCATTGACCGCCTGCTGAGCGAACCCAACGAGGAGCGTATTTTCGCTATCAACCAGGCATTTGAGGCGGGCTACACCATCGAGCGCGTGCACGATTTGACCAAGATTGACCTCTGGTTTTTGCAGCGCCTGTACACCATTTTCGAGCTGGGCCAGCGTCTGGCTAGCGGGCGCGAGCAGGGCTTGGAGTCGCTGAACGTGGACTTGCTGCGCGAGGTAAAAAAGGCCGGTTTTTCGGACCAGCAGCTCGCCGTGCAAGTGCTGGGCTCTACCGACGTGAAGGCCGATGAGCTGCGCGTGCGCACCCACCGCAAAACCCTAGGGGTGCTGCCAGTGGTGAAACAGATTGATACCCTAGCCGCCGAGTTTCCGGCCAAAACCAACTACCTGTACCTCACCTACCACGGCACCGAAAACGACCTGGCCCCCGAAACGGAGCAGTCGATTGCCGTGCTGGGCTCGGGCGTGTACCGCATCGGCTCGTCGGTAGAATTCGACTGGTGCGGCGTGAACGCCGTGCAAACGGCCGCCGCCGAGGGCTACAAAACGCTCATCATCAATTATAACCCTGAAACCGTATCCACTGACTACGACGTGAGCGACCGCCTCTACTTCGAGGAACTGAGCTACGAGCGGGTGATGGATATTCTGGACTTTGAGCAGCCGACGGGCGTAATTCTGAGCACCGGCGGGCAGATTCCAAACAACTTGGCCACCCGCCTCGAAGACGCCGGCGCACCCATCCTGGGCACCTCGGCGGCGAGCATCGACATGGCCGAAAACCGCCACAAGTTTTCGAGCATCATGGACGAGCTGGGCATCGAGCAGCCCCGCTGGAATGAGCTGACCTCGCTGGAAGCCATGCACGCCTTCGTGGGCGAGGTGGGCTACCCGGTGCTCATCCGCCCGAGCTACGTGCTGTCGGGCGCGGCCATGAACGTGGTGTCGAACCGCCAGGAGCTGGAAGAATTCCTGCAAACGGCCACCGAAGTGAGCGCCGAATATCCGGTGGTAGTATCGGAGTTCATCCAGGAAGCCAAGGAGATAGAGCTGGACGCGGTAGCCAACAAGGGCGAAATCGTGAGCTACGCCATCTCGGAGCACGTCGAGTTTGCCGGCGTACACTCGGGCGACGCCACCATGTACTACCCCCCCCAGCGGGTGTACGTGGGCACCATTCGCAAGCTCAAGGACATCGCCGAGAAAATCGCCAAGCGCTACCAAATCAGCGGCCCGTTCAACATCCAGTTCCTGGAAAAGAACGGCGTGATTCGGGTAATCGAATGCAACATTCGCGCTTCGCGCAGCTATCCCTTCGTGTCGAAGATTTCGGGTAATAATCTGGTTACCAAAGCCACGCAGGTGTTGCTGGGTAAAAAAGACATCACCCGCGACGACAGCGAGCGCGTGTACGACCTGCCCTTCGTGGGCGTGAAGGCCCCGCAGTTCTCGTTCACCCGCCTGCCCGGCGCCGACCCGGTACTGCGCGTAGATATGGTGAGCACCGGCGAAGTAGGCTGCCTGGGCGACACCGCCGAGGAGGCCCTGCTGAAGTCGATGCTGAGCGTGGGCTACAAGATTCCGACCAAGACGGTGCTCATCTCGGGCGGCCCCATTAAGTCGAAGGTGGCCCTACTCTCGGCCGCCGAGCTGCTGGTGAAAAAGGGCTACCAGGTGTTCGCCACCCAGGGCACGCACCGCTTCTTCGCCGAGAACAACGTGCCGAGCAGCCTGCTCTTCTGGCCCGACGACCACCAGGAGCCCAACGTGCTGACCTACCTGCGCGAGAAGAAAATCGACCTGGTTATCAATGTGCCCAAAAACCTGTCGAAGGGCGAGCTGGACAACGACTACAAAATCCGCCGCACCGCCATCGACTTTGGCATCCCGCTGCTGACCAATGCGCGTTTAGCTTCAAAGTTTATTCGGGCCTTCTGCTCGCTGGAGATGAAGGACTTAAAGATTAAGAGCTGGAACGAGTATAAGGCGATGTAGAATAGAAAAGAGGCACCTAGTTTAGGTGCCTCTTTTCTTTTGATAGCAAACCAATTATCTGGTAAAGCGCAGTAATCGCTGCCAAACGGTGTGCTGCTTAGCTATTTCTTGCAAGATGTAAACTGCTTGGGCACTAATCCGCGAATTAGCATGAGTAGTAAAAGGTTCTAGCAGCGGCGAAAAGTCGGTAGTGCATTTCTTGGCGAGGTAAGAAATGAATTTGAATAGTTCAGGCTCGGGATTAGCCATCGTCAAGGTGGCCTTTATCTCAGCTAGCCACTCATCAGCATAGATTTCGGCAAATCAGTAAACCAACTGGGCCACGCGCAATGGGTCGCTAGGCCAAAGCGCTCGCAGTATTGGCCGGGCACGCGAATAGTCGAACTGCGTGAGCAATTGCAAAGCTTGTTGACTTACTCCTGAATCAGCGTTAGCACACGCCTGCACCAACTGGTCGAGAGTTACTGAGCCTACTGTTGGCAAACGGGCTAGGCCTACCAGGTATTCACATTGTTGCTTAGGGTCAACGGCAGCCTGAAAACCAGCTAGCAATTCAGCTTCCGTTCCGCCACGCTGATAACCAAACCAGGTTGCCCCGTCGCGTAATAAGGTGCCATCCAGTATTTCGCCAAGCCAGCGCTCATACCAATCCAGGAAGTTGCTTTCGTAAGCAAACTTGGGTGGATTTCGCTCTTCGTCCAGGTTCACTATCCGGCCTGGGTACTCCCCACTTAATAGCAGCGCGTGATAGTAAGTGCAGCCCTGCGTACCTAGTGGCAACAGGCCAGCGAACAGGTCATCCGTTGCTTGTTCAAAAGCTGTATTACTCATGTCATCCGACTCGAAGGAAAACGTGAGAGCAGCCCATTCTTCCTCACTCATATCAGGCCGCCAGTGGCTAGGCTGCCCTAGCGCCTGTGAGTTGGCTACCAAGTCCGCGGCGTGTTGGCGAGGGTCGTACAGTCCATAAAATGGGCCTGCCCCAGGCCCTATTTCCTGCATGAACAACCGATAATCGTCTGGTAGTTTGATGTTGTAGCGCTGTTCTAAGGCTAGCAGGTCGGAGGCTGGTACGGGGCCAGCTATTCGGTACCGATGGCCGCTTGCTCCAAATACCTTGCATTGTGGGTCAGCAGCCTGCGCCTGAGTCAGCTTGGATTTGACGCGCGCAATCTGAACGTGGTAGCTAAGCATTGGCATCTCCGTAAGTTAACCAGCCACGAAATTACAACTGCACTACGGCACACTTGCGCCTAGGCATCTTTATCTACCTTTGCCCTACCGCACGGTTATTCCACCTCACCACACGGCTACCCCTGAAAAGGTGAAGCCCCGACTGGTGAGACAATCGGGGCTTCGGGAAGCAGGTGGTCGTACACCTAACTCCTGTCGCTCATGAGAAAGGTACGTGCGGCGAAGGTACGGCGAAAAGCCGTCCTTCGTAAACCCATACCGCCGGAACCCGAAAAAGGTTTCTGGTGGTGGCTGATGCTGGAAGCGGCCAAAGTGGCGTTAGCTGCGGCGGCCCGGCACTGGCTAGGCTAGCGGGTGACAAGGGGCTGGGCTAGTTTGCTCAGTCCCTTGTTTTCAAAGGCTTAGGTGCGGCGCTGCAAGGGCCGCAAATCCAACTCAAAGCCGGGGAGGGAGGGGTCGGCGCTGAGCGACTGGTCGAAGCTGCTGATTTCTTCGGGCTCCTGACCGGGGCGGTAGATGGTGGCGGTTTCGGTGCTGGGGTCGAGCAGGAAGCCGACTTGCACACCGTTGGCGAGGTAGGTTTCCATTTTGCGGCGCAGGGGGGCCAGGCCGTCGGAGGGCGAGCGCACTTCGACTACGAAGGCGGGGCACACGGGCGGGAAGCGCAGGCGCTGGGCTTCGGGCAGGGCGTCGTAGGCGGCGCGGGGCACCCAGGAGGCATCGGGCGAGCGCGCCGAGCCATCAGGCAGGGTGAAGCCGGCCGACGATTCGAAGGCGTAACCGAGTTGGTGCTGGCGATTCCAGAGCTTTAGCTGGAAAAATACTTCACCTGAATTGTGACTGGATTCGGCTCCGGCGGGGGGCATAAAGATGATTTCGTGGTCGGCGTTGCGCTCCAGGCGCAGGGTGGGATTGTGCTGGCAGAGGTCGAAAAACTCGTCGTCCGTGAGCCGGGTTAGCTGCGGGCCGTGGATTGTTACCACGTTATCGAGGTCGGCGAAGGTCATGGCGCGGGGATGAGTGAGCGGATTAATCGACTAAATATACGGCTGGGGCCGGCACGCTACGGGCTTCCCTAGGGCACTAAAAACCAATACAGCAGCCAGCAGACGACCCCGCCCAAAACGGCGACCAAGATGCCTTTTACGCGCTTGTTTTTCAGGAAGAACAGCATCACCAGGCCGCTCAGGGACACCAGGGCCAGGAAGCCGGCCGAGAGGTCGATGAGCCAGCTCCAGCCGGGGCCGCTGTCGCGGCCTTTGTGCAGGTCGTTGAGCACGGCGACCAGGCCTAGCCGGGTTTCGGTGAGCTTGTAGGTGCCGTTGTGGCGGTCGATGAAGGCATCGGCGCTGTAGCCGGGGCCTTTGAAGGACAAGGAGCACTGGTCGTCTTCGGACAGAAAATCGCTGACGGCGCCTTTGATGTGGTGCCTGGTGCGCAGGGCTTCTACCACCGCCAGCTTGTTGACGCGAGCCGTGTCGGGCACGTTGACCCAGGCCGCGGGCACGGCTCCGGTGAAACTGTGTTCAACCTGCTGGCCATCAAACCACTCAGCGTGGTTGAGGGTGAGGCCGGTGAGGGAGAAAAACAGCACCACGAAAAACGTGAGCATCGACAAATAGAGGTGCAGCCAGCGCGAAAACGACGCCGTGCGCTTGCGCCAAACCTGCTTGGGTTTGGCGGTGTCAGCGGCGGGCCGGGGCGCGGCGGAGGGGCTAGTCATTGGCTTTTTTGCGGTAGTCTACAGCGGCGGCGGCTACTTCGGGGTTGGCGGGCAGCTCGGCGCGCAGGGGCTTCTTGGTGTTGATTTCCTGGGTGAGCAGCTGGTGCGTGCCGTGCTCGCGGGCTACCTCGATGTTCAGGGTGTAGGTGCCTTGGGGCACGAGGTTGCCTTTGTCGTCTTTGCCATCCCATTTCAGGGTGTATTTGCCGGGGGCGCGGGTGGCGCTGGTGGTCGAGCTCAGGTTGGCATTATCGGCTGCAAACTGGTCGTAGTAGGCGGCGTACCAGTAGCGCATGTCGTGCAGGTACTTGGGCTTGTTGTACCACAGCGCAACTTGCCGGACGGGCTTTTTCTTACCGTCGACCACCCACACGGCCACGAACGGGCGGTGCGTGCGCGCGCCTTCTTGGGTGGCCAGCTCCAGGTTGACGGCCACTTCGTAGCTCGGGTCCCAGAGCTTGTCCTTGGCTGCGGGGGCGGCGGTTGGGGCACTTATTCTTGGGGCGGGCAGCTCCGCTTTTTTCCAGCCGGCGCTTTCGAGGCGGCGGCCATCGGCGGTGAGCAGTATGTACTCGGCGCCGGGCACGGTGGCCACCAGCGCCGGGGCTTCCTCGGGGCGCAGCACGTTGAGGGCCGTGGCCAGGGCGCCGGCATCGGTGGCTTTATCGGCCACCACAGAGGCGCTGATGACGCCGCCCGCGGGCTGGCCAGTGCGCGGGTCGATAATGTGCGAGTACCACTGGCCGTCAATCAATTCGCCCCGGCGGTAGTTGCCGCTGGTGGCGATGGTTTTGTTCTGAAGCTGCACCTGCGCCACGGGCGCGTCGTTTTCGGCGTCGGCCTTGGGGTTGCTGACGTTGATGCGCTCCAGGTGCTCGCCGCGCACCACGATGTCGCCGCCGATATTGAGCACCAGGCCCGACACGCCGGGCGTGGCAAGGGCCGCGTCGGCAGCTTTACTCAGGATGTAGCTTTTGACGAACGAGTTGAGCACCAGCGGCGCATCGCTCAGGCGCTGAGCGGTGTGGGCTTGGGCATTCAGCACGTAGTGGGGCTGCTGCACGGCTTGCACGGCGGCCGTGATTTCGGCGTCGGTGGGGCGGCGGTTTTGGCGGGCGGCATCGCGCCAGAGCTTGCTCACGGTTTCGGCCGAGGCGTCGAGGGCGCCGTGGCTTTGCAGGCGCCACTGCTCAAACAGGGCCAGCACTTCGTAAAGCTCGGGCGACACGGCTACCGGCGCCTGGGGCGCGCGCAGCCAACGGCTGAATTCGCTCCTAGCATCGTAGCCGCTGAGGATGCCGTTGAGCCGGTCAACCTCGCGCAGCGCGGCGGCTTCGGCCTGCGCGGCAGCGGGCGCGGCGGTGGCCGCCAGCTTGATTTCCAGCGATGTGCCCAGCACATTCTCGTAGTCGGCCACGTAGAGCTGGCTGGCCCGGTGAGGCCGGATGGTGGCGCTGCCCAGCCCGAGTGCCAGCAGCACAAGCGCCGCCGGCCGGCGCAGTGACGATACATTCATAGTAAAAGGAGAGAAAATGCCCCGGCCAGCCAGCCAGCGCCCCTTGGGTTAGGTGAGTCAAGAAAACAAAAAAGCGGCCTAAAAAGGCAAACTGCCCAACTTAATACCTCAAACGGGTTCTAAACGCCGGCCAACCGACCTTTACTGGGTCGGCGCAGGGGTGTACAGCGGCCGGGCGCCCTAGCCGGGTGCTGCGCGAGCTAGCCAGGGATGGCAGCCGAGGCTAGCCAAGCAGTACTACTCGGTGCGGCTGGTGCGAAAGCCAGGCCGGATACGGATTTTTGCTCTGCTAGCTCCCCCGCAACGGGCGCGGCTAGGGTACGGCGGGCAGCCATCTTTTCCGTTGTGCCGTTCTTGCGGTCTTATTCCTGACTTATGAAAAACTTCCTTTCCTTCGCCGATGCGGGCGATTACAAGGCCCTCCTGGCGCAAGCCTTAGAAATCAAGCAAAATCCCTACGGCTACCAGCACGTGGGCAAGAACAAAACCGTGGGCCTGATATTTTTCAACCCCAGCCTGCGCACCCGCCTCAGCAGCCTGAAAGCCGCCTACAACCTCGGCGCGCAAGCCTGGGTGCTGAACGCCGGGGCCGATTCGTGGACGCTCGAAATGGCCGACGGCGCCGTAATGAACGGCACCACCCAGGAGCACATCAAGGATGCCATCGCGGTGATGAGCCAGTATTGCGATGTGCTGGGCGTCCGCACTTTCCCCACGCTCAAAGACAAGGAGGCCGACTACAGCGAGGAGGTAATGAGCAAGATTCTGCAATACGCTACGGTGCCGGTTATCAGCCTCGAAAGCGCCACGCTGCACCCCTTGCAGTCGTTTGCCGACCTCATTACGGTGGCCGAAACCAAGAAAAAGGAGCGCGTGAAAGTGGTGCTGACCTGGGCCCCGCACGTGCGCGCCCTGCCGCAGTGCGTGCCCAACTCGTTTGCCGACTGGTTTTCGGAAATCGACTGGGTGGACTTCGTCATCACCCACCCCCACGGCTACGAGCTAGACCCCAAGTTCACGAAGGGCGCGACCATCGAGTACGACCAGCGCAAGGCGCTGGAAGGCGCCGACTACGTACAGGCCAAAAACTGGAGCAGCTACCGCGACTACGGCCAGGTGCTTAGTAACGACTCCAATTGGATGCTCACCAATGAGCACATGCGCCTGACCGACGACGCTAAGTTCATTCACTGCCTGCCCGTGCGCCGCAACGTGGAAGTGTCCGATGAGGTACTCGACGCGCCGGGCTCACTTATCATTCAGGAGGCGGGCAACCGCACATTTTCAATGCAGACGGTGCTGCACGAGCTGTTGAAGCAGAAATAAGACATGACTCCTGACGTACTTATTCGCCCCATCGCGCCTGGCGACAATGCGGCCCTGGCCCGCGCCGTGCGCGACACGCTCACCGAGTTTGGCGCCGCCAAGCCCGGCACTGCCTATTACGACGAGGCCACCGACCACCTCTACGAGCTGTTCAGCCAAACGCCCCGCAGCGCCTACTTCGTGGCCGAAGTGAACGGCGAGGTGCTGGGTGGCGGCGGCATCTTCCCCACCGCTGGCCTGCCCGCCGACACCGTGGAGCTGGTGAAGCTCTACCTGCTCCCCGCCGCCCGCGGCCGGGGTGCAGGCAAGGCGCTGATTATGCAGTGCTTCAAGGCCGCCCGCGCCGCTGGCTACACCCGCCTCTACCTCGAAACCACCGATGAGCTCACCCAGGCCATTCCGCTCTACGAGCGACTGGGCTTCAGCTACCTATCCGCACCGCTGGGCGACAGCGGCCACTTCGGCTGTCAGATTTGGATGATTCGGGCGGTGTAGTCTGGGGTACCGTGGACCCTGCGGGTCCGCGCTGGTAGTGCAACCAGATGCTACCACGCGCGGACCCGCAGGGTCCACGGTACTTTCTTTGTGCCCGATGCAGCCGATTGTTCCCATTCTATTCGCGGCCGTAGTCGGCATGGGCCACGCCTTCGAGCCCGACCACCTGCTGGCCGTGAGCACGCTCGTCACGCGCCACGACCGCCTGGGGCCGGCCCTGCGCGACGGCCTTTTCTGGGGCCTGGGGCACACCACTATGCTGGTGCTATTTGGGTCGATTATCATTTTCAGCCGCGCCACCTGGCTGCACTCGGGCTACTTCGAGGCGGCGGTGGGCGTCATGCTCATCGGGCTGGGCATTGGCCGTTTGCTGGATAAGAACTCGTATCAGTCGTTTCAAAAGCCGAAGCAGCAGGCGGGCTTTGCGTATACCGTGGGGCTGGTGCACGGGCTCGCGGGCAGCGGCGCGCTGGTGCTGGCGGTGCTGGGGGCTATTCCGCAGCCGGCCTGGGCGGTGGCGTACATCCTGGTATTCGGCCTGGGGTCGGTACTGGGGATGCTGACCGCCGTATGGCTGATGCGCCTCCCTTTCACCCAGCGCATGCGCCTGGGCAAGCGAATGCGGGCGAGCGCCGTGGTGCTGTCGTCGGCCTTGAGCGTGGGGTACGGCGGCTGGCTGGTGTGGGCGAATGTGTAGCCGTTAGACCGCCGTGGGCTGAATAACCGTGTAGCGGAAGGGCCCACCGTGCGTGGCGGCGTGTGCCACCGCCTCGTTGGCTTGGTCGAGCGGGAAGCTGCTTACTTCTAATTCATTCAGCGGCAGCAGACCGGCGCGGATGAGGGCCATAAGCTTAGCGGGGGCGTCACGCGGGCACATGTACTGGCCCTTCACCGTGATGTTGTTGCGCATCAGGTGCGCGTAATTCAGGGTGAGACCTACCCGCAAGCCACCCATGAGCACCACCGTACCGTTGGCCCGCACGGTGCGGGCCGCCGCCTCCACTGAAGCGGCATCGGGCAGGGGTGGCAGGATGTCGAGCACCAAGTCAATGGGGCCGGGGGCGGCCTGACGCATACGCTGCTCGTCGGCGGCCGGGTCGCCGGTGAGCGTGACGGGCACCACACGCGGGCCGAAGCGCCGCACCATGTCGGCTAGTACGGCCTCGTTGCGGCCGGGGGCTACCACGCAGGCTGCCCCCATCGCCAGGGCCACCGCTACGCCGGCGCTGCCAAAGTGGCCCGTCGCCCCGCTGATGAGCACGGTTTGGCCTGCTTGCAGGTTGCCGGCCAGCAGGCCGCCGTAGGGCACCAGCATGGTGAACAAAGCTGCTAGCTGGCCGGCTTCGGCGGCATCGAGCGGACCTAGGGGCAGGGCGTTTTCGAGGGGTATCAGCACCTGCTCGGCAAAGGCGCCGTGGCGGAAATGCGCTTGCAGGCGCTGGGCGCCGGGGGAGGGAGCAATCCAGCCTTGCAGCATGATATCGGGGGTATCCACTCCGTCGCGGGCGCGCACGGTGGGGTCGCAGAGCACCCAGTCGCCGGGCGCGAGGCGGGTAGCATCGGGGCCCACTGCCCGCACCCGGCCAATGGCCCCTACCCCAATGGCCAGCGGCAGCAGCAGCGGGTACTGCCGGGCGCCGCTCAGCACCTCGTTGGTGTAGGAGAGCACCGGTGCTACCACTACGTCCACGACAGCTTCACCCGCGCCAGGGAGCGGGTCGGGTAGTTCTTCGATAACCAGCGGCGTGTTAAACGCCCGTAAAACGGCAGCTTTCATATGGCAGCTTCTCAAATTTGATGGGCTGCAAAAGTGCCGGCAGGGCGCGTTACCAAATGGTAAAAAAGTTAATCTAGGGCAGCCCTCACAGGTCGGCCCGGCGCAGGCGGCTCAGCGACTGCGGGGTGATGCCCAGGTACGAGGCAAGCATGTGCTGGGGCACGCGGCGGGCTACTTCGGGTTGCCGCACCAGCAAGGTGTGGTAGCGGGCGGTGGCATCTTGGCCTAGGTAGGCGCGCTGCATCGTCAGCTTTGTGGTTAGCTCGTGCCGAATGAGGCGCAGCATAATTCCGGGTAGGTAGGGCAGTTGCTCGTTGAGGGTCGCTAGCTGGGTGTGCGTGATGGCCAGCACCTGCACCGGACACGCGGCCTGAATGCGCACGTGGCTGGGCACCTGCTGCTCGAAGCTGGTGAGCAGCGTACACAGCTGGCCTTCGCACCGAAACGAATGCGTCACCTCCTGGCCCGGCCCCGACTGGTCGACCAAGCGCAACACGCCTTGTTCCACAAAAAACAGCTCCTCGCACACGGCACGCGGGGCCGTCAGCCACTCGCCCTCGGCTACTGTGCGCCGATGCCAAGCCGCCAGCAGCGTGGTCTGGTCGGCGGGCGGGATAGCGCCGAATTCTTGCAAGCAAGCGAGAAGCGAAACGGACATACGTAGGAGGCCGGACCGGTAGCAGCGCGGCCCACTAACATACGCTACTAGCCCGCCACCGGCCAGGCTATCCTTGTAATTGCTATCCGGCCGCCTACTTTAGCACTCCGCACCTCCTCTAGCGCCATGCACCTCGCCCCCAAAGACCTCGACAAACTCGTGCTGCACCAGGCCGGCGTAGTGGCCCAGAAGCGCTACGCCCGCGGCCTGCGCCTCAACTACCCCGAGGCTGCCGCCCTGCTCGCCACCCAGCTGCTGGAGTTTATCCGCGACGGCGAATCGGTGGCTGCGCTCATGGACAAGGGCAAGCAACTCCTGGGCTTTGCCGACGTGCTGGAGGGCGTGGCCGAACTGCTGGCCGAAGTGCAGGTAGAAGGCACCTTCCCCGACGGCACCAAGCTCGTGACCGTGCACCAGCCCATTTGCCGCGAGCACGGCGCGCCCGAGTTGGCCCTCTACGGCAGCGGGCTGCGCCGGGTGGCCCCTAGCGCCGCCCCGCCCGCGCCCGCCGTGGTGCCCGGCGAGTACCTGCTGGCCGACGGCGACTTGATTCTCAACGACAACCGCGAAGTAATTGAGCTAGAGGTGCTCAATCGGGGCGACCGGCCGGTACAGGTGGGCTCGCACTATCCCTTCTTCGAAACTAATGCGGGGCTGGACTTCGACCGGGCGGTGGCCTTTGGCTTCCGGCTCAACATCCCGGCCGGTACGGCGGTGCGCTTCGAGCCGGGTGAGCGCAAGCGCGTGCAGCTAGTAGCGCTGGCCGGCGAGCGCCGCGTGTACGGCGGCAACGGCTGGATTGATGGCCCGCTCGATGAGGCCGGCAAGCAGCAGGCGCTGGGGAAGCTTTAGAATCAATAAAAGTATGACAGACAAAAAACTCGCTGACAGATATCAAGCGGCACGCGACATACTTATTATGGATGGTATTGACCCTGACAGAGTCATTCCTAGTATTGGCTTTACCTCGGCAATAGAAATTGCTCAAGCGTCTCAAGAAAAACGAATCAGCCTAGTAGCAAATTACCATGCAGGCACATGGGAGGCTTTTGCAAGTGCATCTGAGAAGAGAATAGGCTCTATTCTAGCAGTGACCCCTTGGCTTTTAGCAGTATTATTAACTATTTTATCAATCTCGCAGAGCAATAAATTGTATGCATTTGCTGCGATAGGTGTATTACTCGCTAATTCTATGGCAAAAAGATTTGCAGAAATTAGTAATGCTATAGGCGGAATTGGCTTGATGACCGCAGCTTTATTCGCTTTTAAAGGTCATTGGGATTGGGCAGTAATTATAGTAGCAATAGCTATTTCAGCATTTTGTGGTCGTGCTCGCATAATGTGGTATAGCGAAATTATTGTTGCTCGCGCTCTGCTAAATGATTCTTTATTTGCTATGCTTTTTGTCAAAGATGGAATAAACGTGCGAGATAATTCCACGGGAAAACGCATCTACTATAAAAGTTAACATCACTACCTCATGTCCCTACCCCTTAGCCGGCAGGCGTATGCTGCTATGTATGGCCCGACAGTGGGCGACCGGGTGCGCCTCGGTGATACCGAATTGCTGATTGAGGTCGAGCGCGATTACTGCGTGTATGGCGAGGAATGCAAGTTTGGCGGCGGCAAAACTCTTCGCGACGGTATGGGGCAGGCGGCCGGCATCGGGCAGGCCGAGGCACTCGACTTGCTGATTACCAACGCGCTGGTGCTCGACTACACCGGCGTGTACAAGGCCGATGTTGGCATCAAGGGCGGGCGCATCGTGGGCATAGGCAAGGCCGGCAACCCGCACATCATGCCCGGCGTGGACCCGCGCCTGGTGGTGGGCGTGACCACCGAAGTGGTGGCCGGCGAGGGGCACATCCTCACGGCGGGCGGCATCGACTGCCACATCCACTTCATTTGCCCGCAGCAGATAACCGAGGCGCTGGCCTCGGGCGTGACCACGATGGTGGGCGGCGGCAC
>Ga0160428_1002044_pt1 | contig 13240 bp, 13 predicted proteins | sample SolpanmetagenomM_FD_108198 | JGI IMG/M metagenome (GOLD analysis project Ga0160428, IMG submission 108198) | Solar panel surface microbial communities from Lawrence Berkeley National Laboratory, California, USA - M | ecosystem: Engineered > Built environment > Solar panel > Unclassified ... | reverse complement strand
ATTGAAACCAGTGAAGCGGAAAAATTTCCTACATATTTTGCAAGTGAATTTGCTATGGCCGTAATTTATAAAGCTTCCAGTGGTGGAATCCGTATTACGGCAAATAATAATGTCTTCGATGATGCATTAGACGTTAAATACATTATTCCAGAAGACGTGCTTATGGAAGAAATTCTTCCCAAACCATCCAGCCTCAACAAATACGGTTTCGATAAACATAAACAAACATCGTACGGTCAAGAGATCCTTGAATTGGTATCACAAACAAAAAAATATGGGTCTATCGATATGTTGAAATTCATTTTATTAGATCCAGAAGCAATTATATCCCAAGAACAAAATCGCAAATCAATTGCTAAGATGTTAAGAGAAGTGTATGAGGAAATGGATGAGTTTCCAGATTGGTAAATAAATAAAAAAGAAAAGAACTTTCAAAATTAATATTTTTTTTTCCGGGAACTAGGGGAAAACAATTTTTTTTTTAGTTGGTGTAATAATAATAATGGAATCGTATATAAGATTGCAAAACCATACTTTGAGAACTTACGTTGCTCATGAAAATGCAATGAATAAATATATACATTGGATCTATCATACCTGCACGTCGTTTTTGTTCTTCTTCGGAAAGTGGTGCTTTACGATCCCACATTTGTCTTTTCCTTCCCATCGTTTGATTTTTTGCATAGTCCAAATCAGGTTGAATTAAAATAAGTTCATCTTCTGTTAGATCTTGTCGATTATCAGGAGGTTCCACTCCAAATACCAATTTGATGGGTATTATATTTGGATATTGTGGACATGGGTTCACATACTCTGCACCTAAATAATATAATCCCATACATGTAAAATGAGTAATCCATCCGGAAATAGTTTTATAACTCTCCGGAGCATCAGTATCCATGTAAAATAACGGAATCGTTTCTTTTTCAAATTCTTTAATAGTGAAATGTTCCATACTATATTTCAATTTATCAGCATCCAGAGTGGCGTTAGGTGGGGCATTCCATAGTACAGGATTCAGAGATTGATAAATCTTAAAATTTTTAGGAATCATGTAATGATTATTATTTCTTCTGATGACATTTAAATGACTGACATTTTCATGAAGATTGGTTTCTGCAGCATATCTGGGTCCTTGATTTGGAATTATAGGTGTGGTGAATAATGCGTTTCTGTCTATATTAATTCCTCTAGTAGCAAAGGCTGCAATCGTAGCATTACGAGCTCCTCGTATTTCTTCATCGTCAATATCAGCTGTAGCATAACCTATTTCCTCATATGCATCCACGTAGTAATCATCATTTGTTAAAACGCGCCCTCTTCGACGAGAATTGTCAGCATTTCTATTGGAACCTTCTGCAAGGTCTGGATCAAAATCGGTATTATCTTCGGTGATCAATCTGTTTACATGATATATATCACCATTGGATTGAATATATTCTACATGATGAAATCGCCCATTATTATGTAACGTTTTCGTAGCCATGCGTTCGGAAGCAAACGTTTGACGATTCATTCCATAATGAGCACCTGTACCATGATTCGACAAATATGCAGGTTGTGCAGTAGGGTGTGAAGAAACAATAGGAGGAGTAGTAGAAGAAGAAGCTCCTCCTCCTAACATTCCAGTTATAGTTTGTTGTCTTTGCCCTTGTCGTGAGTTGGATTGTAAAGGAGGTGAACGAATATTATTAGAACCTCGCATAATAACTTATTGTTGCTATCGATGTTTATTTAAAATTAAAAACTCAGAAAAATTTTGCGTATATAATTATTATATTTATTATTTTAAAAATAAACACCAAAAAAACCCGCAAACCCGAAAAATGTATATCAACCATGAAATCTATATGGAAATCAAGGCACGCCATGAATCACCAAATATTCCTAAAGGAACGAAAAATATATCTCACATGCCTCAAAGAATGTATAATAAATTCACAATCAGTCAACAAAAGAACCGTATTGCAGATTATAACGAATTTTCGATGTTTAAAGTTGTGTATTTAGATCAATATAAGCGTGAATACGCACCCATTAAGATTAAAAATAATGAAAGAGATCCTTCGCAAATAGATCTGACGTTATGCATAAGAATTCCAAAAATAAATACTAAAAATTCTATCAAAAATCAAGATGCCGCAGAATTTCCCAACGAACATGAAATTATTGATTTGGATTTAAATGAAAAACTATGGGATAATACTGGCGATGGTAGATTATATCCCAAAATGAGCATCTACATATCTTCAGTCTCAACTTACAATGGTGCTACAGCAACAATTAAAGGATTTATATATTAATATAATGTATAGGTTTTACACATAATAATAAAAAGATTTAAACCTGTATTGTCTATCAGTTTCATTTTATTAAAAAAATTGGGTTCTTTACAAGTATACTCTTTTCGGTTTAAGCCGAAACAAGAATAAATACATCAATACAAAAAAATGAATCCCTTTTATTGTTCTTCCATCTCATCATTGTCACCATTGTCAATCTGATTATGGATCTCATCCTGAGCAGCTTTTACGGTTTGTGTGATAAGCTCTTTGAGTGAAATACTCTCTTCAGGTTGTTCTTGAGATACAAGTTGTTCTTGGTCAAGTTGTTCTTTAGGCACCACGGGTTTTACACTTCCTACGGAAATATTTTTCTTTTTAAGCGCATTATCTGGTTGTCCCGGAGCAGCTGGAACTACAATATTCGTATGTCGTTCATACTTGGGTTTTTTAGCTTCCGGTTCTTTGATATCATCCGCAGTAGCATCTCTTTCCAATTTAATGGAATCTTTCCCAGACGATTCTTCTTTTATTAATGCGGCTTCGGAATAATTCTGAAGAATTTCATTTACAGACTCTCCAAAATTATATGAAAATCCTTTATGTTCATGTCTGGATGTATACCCATTTGTTTTGGGACCAGCGTAAAGAACTGTAATAGGATGATCTCTCGCGAGTTGGAATGAAATTCCATTTCCCACGGGACTGAAATAAATGTTCATTTGCATCATGAACGTGATGATACTACCGATGGGAGGAGCTGGGTACGAAGGCAATGGATTTTTGTTCTTATCTTGATAGATCATCGGATTGAAAACATACCCTGTAGTATCGTTAGAAGCGGCCTTACTTTTATCCGGTGCTGGAGCTCTCTTTGTTTTTCCCTCCGAATCAATTATGAATTTAGGATTGTAGAGTTTGCGCGACAAATTCATGGTAATCACCGTATGTTTATCAGTTGTCTCTTGCTCAGCGTCAATATCGCCAGCATCTTCAGCATACTCCTCCTCTTCATCTTTTTTGATCACCTTTTCAATTGGTTTGAATCCAATGGTCAAGCCTTTAGTGAAAACACTCAAGTAAACCTTGTTAAACTCTGCCGTTGGTACTTTCCTAGGTACGTCTCCCATAGCTAATTTTAATTGTTTTTTGGCGTCATCGTATTTTGTATTACGATATTTCACCAAAGGCGTCAAATCTCCCTCCTTATGTTCTTTATCTGCTCTTTCGATCAACAAAAGAACGATTTTGTCGATAACCGCTTTCATCTTACTGATAAATACATCTTGATGTTCTATGAAACTTGGATATTGGTCATAGATCATACTTTTTTGATCTTCAGATGCAGCTTCGTGAGACATCACAGAAATCGTATGATTCGCATCAATAATATGTTTAGGATCCTTTAAATACCTCTGATTTCCTTCTCTGGTAAGCTCGCCACCAGATAACATGAGAGGAGTAGATAAAATCAAAAGAGGAGGAGGATTCTTTTCTTTTTTAATGACAACCTCGGCCTCTTCGGTATCTATCATAACGTCTTCTTCAGGTTCATCAGCGTCAGTTTCTTTTTTTGACGTATTTGATATATTAACTTCTTCGAGACTTTTTAGATATACTGTATACGTCATTTGGGTTCCATGATTTTTGGATTTATAGGAATTAACGTGAAGTCCCAATCTGTCGGTGCTGATATTCTCATAATGATGAGCTAAATTAACATCTCCCAAATCTTCAGAAGCAATCTGTTCAGAAATTTTATGTTTTACATCATCTGAGATTTTTACGACGCGAGTATTAAGTTTGGATCCTATAGACATACGTCCGAAGCCTCTGCCCATTTGTCGTTTAACAGGAGGTAATAAAGGAGGAAGACTAGCAGCAGCGTTGTTTGGTGGAGTAACAACAGCGGGAGTATTTGTAGAATGTAATGATAAATCAGACACAATAGAATTGATCTTATCCTTCAATGTAGAAGCAGTCTTGTTTTCATTGCCATTGGATGATGGACTTGTTCCATCTACATATTAAAAAAATTAGTTTAATCTAACAAAAAAGCAACAAATTCATTTTATTATAATAACTTACTTGGATGTGGTGGTGGTGGTTTTGTTGAAGGTGTAGGTGTAGGTTTTGCTGAAGCAGAAGATTTGGGTGAAGCATTGGTACCATTAACATGATTGGTAGGAGCAGAAGTAGAGGTAGGACCAGCTGGTTTGTTGGAAGCAGGAGGTTTCGATGCGCTAGGCTTGGCAGGCACAGCGGCACGTTTGGCATTACCATGAGGTGTCGGTGTTGTAGCAACAGTAGCCATGATACTCGGAGGGGAAAAAAGGAAGAATGTTGTTGATTGATCTCTACCGAGAAAATAAAAATAATGGTTTTGCACCGATGAAACGCGGGTTTTATAGTTATTTTTTTGTTCGATTTTTTTCACAACCAAAAATTGAAAATTTTTATTTTTTTACATTAAACTATTTGTTAAAATATATTTTTACTATAATTAAAATTCAAAAGTAAAAAAGGATTTCACTTCTTTGAGTATTTAATGTTTATAGCAGCAGCAGCAGCAACAACAACATAAAAAAATGAACACATCAAAGAAAAGACCTTTATTCGAACCTGCAAAAAAGACCATTGATAATGAAGATGTATTTGATACGTCGTTTACTCAACCTATTAAACGTAAGAAACCAAATCCATCACCAAAAAAAGAAACTGATTTGGATTTAGATGTAAGTTTATTTGACATGGGAATTATTCCATCTCCAGAAGCATGTTTACCTTCTTTACCAAAGGAAATAAGCAAAGAATTTGTTTTCCATACGGTTGAATCAACATTAAAATGCACATGTGGTAATTTAATGGATAATCCTGTCAATGCTAAATGTGGCCATGTAATAGATAGAATGTGTATGATCAAAGCGGACGGAGGATATGCATTATGTCCCGTTTGTAACAAAACAGCTAAATTGAAAGTTGATAATATGCCAATCATTCACCCATTGCAGAATCTTCGACGTATTTTATTTTCACATAAACCTTCGTATCATGAAATAATCATTCCTAAAAACCCTGTACAAAATTTTGCATCCGTGTTGGAAGCCATGAAAACAGCTTCAGGAATTACAAATCATTCGGATTATATGTCCAAATTAACAACTGAAATTGCAAGATGTTCTAAATCAAAGAATGAAAAATTAGTGCATTGTAGATGTACCCCTCCTCTCGTATGCGTTCGTAAACAATCCAAAGATGGAAAAATATATTATGGATGTCCAAGATGGTCCCCTAAAAGCACAATTCATTGTAACAAATTTGAACAAGTGGGTACAATGTTTATAAAATAAAAAGTAAAAATGTTAAATTACATTAAATTATTTAATGTATTTTCTCTTTCGTTTTCTTTTCATGTTGTTTTACATCTTCGGAACCACAATGCGTTTTACAAGGACTTTCAGTTATCAAATCCCAATCTGTCTCACTCAACATAGAATCTTTGATAAACTTTACTTCATAAGATTTAAGACGTTCTAGGCGATGGAACTTATTGCAATATCTACATCGATCACATCCAAAATTATACACATTCGAACCGCCTAAAGGAACCCTATTGAAGTATTCCACTATGAAAGCATGTCGAAAAACGAACGAATATAATAAATTTTGATGATAATCTTTAATTTCAAATATAGCAGTTCCACCTTTCGTTTTAGATTTCACAGATTCTATCAATTTCTTTCTTCTTTTTTCATCGTCAATATCATCTTTTTTTCTGGGAGGAATGGGCCAATTGAAATTACATTTGCCTCCTTTTTTCCAGATTGATGTTTTATGTTCGTGACAGTTTCCATCTACATCTTGCAAATCAGCACCATGCTGTTGAGAAAGAACAGAAAGATTACGTTCATGAGAATATATGATTTCATTAATTTTTTGATGTATATCGGGCACCAAGAATTTTAATGTCAGAGAAAGAGGATATTTTAATTCGGATCTAATCCACAATATCAGTTCACTATCTTCTTCTTCTTTACCAAGAGATGCGTAAATTTCTGTTAAATAATTCTTTATATCATTTACCTTGTTTTTTAGATCGTCAGAGATCATACCTTTGGGTTGGATTTTTTCATTAATCGTTGAGTTCATCGCAACACAAGAACCTCTGTGGGTAGATAAAATTTTGAATATTGTTTGTAAATAAATTTAGTATTATTTATATAATATAAAATATATTTTATTAACATATCAGGGTTTTCACAATTAATTAAAGCAAAAAGCTTAAAAGTAATGATGAAATATTCTATATTAATTGGAGTCTGTATTATCATGATATCATTATCATTGGTATCTTGTTCAACAGAAACATTATCTGAAGCAAAAAATCAAATGGAACAAATCAAATACAAAGAAGCGATAAATAGAATTGCAGAAACCACCGCCTCACAAATTGTCTCTCAATGTTTCAAAAGTTTCAAAACATTTATGAAATGCACAGGCATCAAAGCCTGAGCTCATTTATTCGGTAATATAATTGATCCATATTCTTAAAAATGTAACATGTAAGATTGAATTAAACTAATTCCAAACATTAAGGATATCACTTTGTATTTATTTTTTAAAAAAAAAGAATAAATTCATAATAAAAAATTTGGATTTATTTTACAATATAAAAGACCATCAATACTAGTATTATTTCATTCTGTCAAACAGCACAGAACAAAACACATCTTCCGCTATCATCATAAAATCATTCCCTATGAAGTACATCACCCTCATCGCAACTCTCGCTATCTTGGCAATGACCTTAATGGCATCTGCCTCTGTAGAACAAGTTTCTGAAGTGAACGATGTCCGTGCTACAGGATGTAGTGTATCCGTAAGTGAAACATCGAACAGTTTCTATAATACTGTAACCGAGACTAATAAGACTGTACGTTATGTGGTTTTGGCTCAAAATACTGGAAGCAAGACCGCATCTTCAGTCACATTTAATGTTACTACTGTCTCAAAAACTGTGCTCTCCAGCCCTTCAGGTCTTATTGTTTTATCAACTCAAACTTTGCCTGATACCCGAAACGTTTTCAAGCTTCGTATGCCACTCAATCTGGCACCTGGAAAATCTGTGACTGCTTCGTATAATCTCACAGTACATCTAACTGTGCGTCATCCGGCTACTATCGATGGAGTTGTCGCAACCTGCCTTTAAAAAAAAACTTGGAACAGATGTAAATTTAATAGGAATGTGTAAAAATTTTTATTAATAAACAAAACAAAGTTCTATTGATCTCGTGATCATTTCTCTCTCAACTTTTTACAACATGTTTCAAATTTAAAAGTGTAGATTCATGTATTTTTTTAATTTGGTAATTCTTCTACTATTTGATCTTCATCGCTATCAGATGATTCATCTTCAGCTTCATTAGATTTTATATTTTCCGTCCAACATATTTTATGATATAATCTATCTGGCCAATCATCGTGATTTCTTCCATTTCTTCTAGAGTTTCCCACTCTAGGAAGTCGATTTGGAGAAAAACACCATTTACAATACCCTGGCCCTTTCCACTTTAAACGATTTGTAGATTTGTAATAGCCACGTTGAACCTCACACACTTCGCACATTCCTTTCTCGTCCAACCAAAAATCACACTTTCCATACACATCTCCACAATAAGGGCAAGCTACCTTATCACACGGTCCACCATCACAATAGCAAGAATCAGCTTTCGTCGTCAATGCGTCCGGTCCATGCACAAGGATATTGTACTTTCCAGTACCACTTGTCATTGTAGATGTATCAAAAACAATACACGAAACGTATATTAAAAAAATTTCGCTTTTTTTATGCTTAAAAATATCATCACAGAAAATAAATAAATGAATTTAAATCTCGTTTTTTATTAATGAAAAATTTAAGCGTTCACTACAAAACATCCAAACGAGTCATAATTTGATGTAGATTTGAAAGCGCAGTCTCATACATGATTTTTGACTTTATCGAATCTTCAAGTTTTTCTTTAAAATCTTTAATAACAGGATTAAATAAATCTGATGGGGTAGCCATTTCACATTCTTCAAAAGTCCAATCCTCTTTTCCAGAACCATAAAAATAATTAACATAATTATGACGGGTCTGCCATTTATTGTTAATAATTTTCTCAGCATCAAATGACATTATTTCTCTAGAATCAAAGATAGTTGATACTTCATATCGCATTTTTGTCTTTTGCACCAGAAGAACATTAAATCGGACACTCCAATTTACCAAATAATTCATATCTTTCCAATCCAAAAACATATCATTAATATTACCAATGAAATATATTGGATGAAGTCTTCCGTTATCTTGATCAAAATAAGTATCTGCATCCCATGAATTGGTAATAACATTTTCAACATTCAATTTCAAATCGTTTTGTCCAACAGAAAGATCGCTACAGTGAGATCCTAAAAAGGGATATATTACCAAGATAGAAACACTTTCTTTCATAACGTCAAAAGATCTTGCAAAGGTACACTTTGATGTCAATAACACTTTCCACCGATTCAAAACGACGTTCAATTTACCAATCTTTTTATCGTAAATCGCATTTGCTTCTTCTTTAATTTCCGATTGTATTTTCTGTCGTTTGTCTTCCAACTTATTCAATTCTCGGGCACGTCGCTTCATTTCGCAATTTCAATGAATAACTGCGCATAGAATATTATTATTATTATTACGTACTCGTAATTTTTTATTATTAATTTTTTTGGGGAGAATACAAAATCATATCTGTAAGTATGCCTTGAGCAACATCCGCAGATCTTTTTAAATATTGAACTGAACGATTCCATTTTTCAATACCTTTTGTAAATATATCAGTCATATCCACAGGAGGATAGCTTTCAGGACTCCAATCATTCCACTCAAAACTACAATATGTTGCATATCCACCTCGTGTATGATATCTATAGTGCAGGAAACGTTGCGCGTCATGAGATATTATATCTTTCGAATGTATAACATATTCGGGTGCTATATCAATGTAATTTCCACAATCGCAAAGAGCATTAAAAACAAAATGTACACCCCAATTGGCCAAAACACACATATCTTTCCAATCCAATAACATGTCTCTTAAATTTCCAACGAAATAAATAGGTTTGAATTCAGCGTCATCTTGTTTCATATAAATATTCATATCCCAGCAAATATTTTTATCATTTTCATTACCATCACATAAAATCAAATACATTCCTTTATTGATGGATAAGGAATGTGTATAAGATCCTACAAAAGGATAGATGCTCAATATAATAGATCTTCCAGAGGAATCAATCTCGAATCTATCACTAAATTGAGATTTATAAATTCTTTGACATCTGTTCATTAATAAATCTTTCCACTTATTCAATATAATATTTGCTTTTTCAATTTTGATATCATAATTTGCATTGGGATCTTCTACTCTCTTTCGTTTTGGATTTGATGATACAAAATCCGTTTCGTATTTAATTTCATGCTGATCTCGAGACTTACAATGGTGACGTTGATGTTTTGTTGCCATGATGTTTTGTACAAAAACGAAAAAAAGAAACAAGAAAGATAAAAATAAACATAACCGATTTAAATACTTGAATTTTTATTTTGAATTTAAAAAAGCCCTTACATACAACAAATTAATACTCTGGCGTTTTTCCAATGAAATTAAAAGGTGTTATGTTCTTCAATTCCACCTTTACATCATTCGATATGTTCAATCCATCAATGAATTTGACGAATACTTGTTGTGTGATCTTACCATTTTCTCCTGTTCTCGTAAATTCTTTGAGCACCTCGTAAGCCTGAGGATAATTCTCACGTCTCAGAATCGTTTGAAGTGCTTCCGATACAATCATCCAGTTGTTATTTAGATCAGCATCAATGGCTATTTTGTTGATAGTGAGTTTATTCATTCCTCGGAGAATGGATTTGATTGCTATAACGGTATAAGCAAAAGGCACGCCAAGATTGCGGAGAGTGGTAGAATCCGTCAAATCACGTTGCAATCTCGAAATTGGAAGCTTTCCACTCATATATTCAAAGATAGCATTGGCCATACCTGCATTGCCCTCAGCATTCTCGAAATCAATAGGGTTTACCTTGTGGGGCATGGCTGAGGATCCTACTTCATCTTTGATCACCTCGATTTTGAAATAATCCATGGAAATATAACTCCACATGTCTTTGACGAAATCCATCAATATAGTATTAATTCGTTTCACAGTATCCATCAAAGCAGCCAGACAATCATAATGTTCTATTTGAGTAGTGAACTGCATGCGCGTCAAACCTAATGAACTCACAAAAATATTTGCAAATTCAATCCAATCTTGATTCGGAAAAGCTATATAATGAGCATTTAAACCTCCGGTTGCACCTCCAAATTTAGCACTGTATGGAATCGTATCCAATAATTCGAGTTGATTTTCAATACGCTCTACGAACACATAGATTTCTTTTCCCATGACCGTAGGTGTCGCAGGTTGTCCGTGTGTACGCGCCAAGAGAGGCACATTCCATTCCTTTGAACGAGTTTTGAGAACCTTTATAAGTTCTCTATATAAAGGTCTTAGTTGTTGATTCATAAAACGCTTCAAAAGAAGAGGGATGGCTGTATTATTAATATCCTGTGACGTAAGCCCAAAATGAATATAATTCCAATACTGTTCATCAATCACAGTACGTAAGAAATATTCTACAGCTTTGACATCATGGTTAGTAGTCATCTCAAGCTCTTTGATTTTTTTAACGTAGCTCCATTTAAATTCTCTATATATTTTACGCAGTTCTCCATCTTTATACATGTCAAAATATTCATTCAGTTCTGCATATTTTTTGGCATCTAAAGTAACCAGATATCCCATTAGATAGAGAAAATATTCAATCTCAATTTCAACACGATGTTTGATTAAACTGGCTTCCGAAAAGAATTCAGATAAATCTTTCGTTGTGGATTGATATCTTCCATCAATTGGAGATATAGCTGTTAATGCTGCCAATTGTTTAGTATGTTCATCTATAACCGCCGCAGCATTTTTAAGCTGATCGGAATGGTGTGGCTGCATGGTAAAATAATAATGAACAAATGATGTCCGCGGAACGAATTTATACAAGTTTTTTAAAAATTATTATTCACCAGTAAAAACCGAAATTAAATAAATTTAAATATTTACAAAAAGGTGCGCATCGAAACCAAATTATTATTTTTTCTAAAACAACGACTGCACAACACCCAAGTTCAAATGGCACATTCAGGATCGTATTACAAAGATTTTAACGAGAAGGGTATATCAAGTCAATTCAAAAGTGATTTACTTGAGGCTTTGTATGTTCAAATAGTCTCCAATAGTCTAAAAGTACCTATGAAGGTGTTGATAAAACTATTCAAAGAAACAGGAATGAAAAAAGCTGAGATCAACAAACATTTATATTGGATGAAAAATGAAGATCAAACAGTCGCAGTCGAGATCAATGGATCACCATTATGGAATTTGACTCCCCTAGGTTACAACGCAATTGCGTGGCCTCAAAGAAGGCACTATGGAGCTCAAAAAAATATAAATGATGTTCAACAACAAACGACAACAGTATCAGAAGAACATAGAATATGTCAAGATTTGGCAATGATAGATTTAACAAATGGAGAAAACGACGATACCAACGACAACAACAACAATCATCAAACGACCACTACTTTAACGAAGCCCGAAAGACATCAACACCGCCGTGATCTCGCTTGGAATGATATTGTTTATTTTGTTCATGAATACCTTACATATCATGCACCTAAAACAACTGAAGATATTGCTTCTATTTCAACATTGGATTGTGAGGATCAATATATACTCAAAATATTAGAAGAGGCTGAAGCAGAGAAACTCATCTTAGGTATACGATACGGAGACGCAGAAGTGATTTGGGTTATGACCGGAGAGGGACAGAAGCATTACGAAAAACAGAAAAAATGTTAAGATTGTAATTATTTTAATAAAATTTAAATAACAAATATTTTTGTGTGCCTCTCATTTAATATTTTTTTTTTAAAATTTACATAGTCGCCTACGACTATATTTAATTCTGCATGTAAATAATCCTCGATGTTATTATTTTTTTAATTATTATTTGTTGTATTTATCGATCAAAAAATATGATTATTTAATTGAATTAAATAGATAAAAAGAATAACCTTTTTGAGCAATTTTTCGAAATTTTTCTGCCCCTCAAACGGCATTATTGCCCGTGCGTAGGGGTCTATAAGCACGCAGAAGTTAATTTTTTGCAGGTTCTCTAACTTTTGTTGTGCACATTTCCCATATAATATTCTCATTTGATAGTTGTGCAGAATAATTTTGTGAGTGCTGCGTATAGAAAAAATTTGGGTGTTTATGGAAGGAATGGGAGCCGCGTATTTGATTTTTACTGCTTTACCAAAGTGAAATGTGAAAGTGATATAATTTATATAAGTAGAAGAAGTGATTATCTACAAGATGCCGTAACTTTCATAATTTTTGGATATACTCACACAAAGTTATAAGCGTTGTGAAGTCCTTTTTTTTGGTCGCAAATTAACACATCCATGCCCGGCCAGAGAAAATGTGTTACTATACTTAGCCTATTTCGAATTCGACACCTAAACGGATTTTCCTCCCCTTTTCCGATTTAAGACTTATCCGATCGGATATCTTTCCTAATCCGGATTAGGTATTCAGATCTAGATTCATGTAGCCTAATTCATTTATACGATGGATATTTAATACAGTTAAACCGACAAACGGTCATCAACCATGAATTCCTATATAAGGAGATGATAGATAGATAGATAGAAGGAGGATGATTTTGATAAAGGAAAGGACACACAAAATAAATGAAAAATATTTCTATCTCTTTTTTAAATCGTATTAAATTAATAACTAATTTAATACTTATCTGTATT
>Ga0160428_1002042_pt1 | contig 13244 bp, 28 predicted proteins | sample SolpanmetagenomM_FD_108198 | JGI IMG/M metagenome (GOLD analysis project Ga0160428, IMG submission 108198) | Solar panel surface microbial communities from Lawrence Berkeley National Laboratory, California, USA - M | ecosystem: Engineered > Built environment > Solar panel > Unclassified ... | reverse complement strand
TCACGGCGTACGGCTCGGCCACGGTCAGGGCGTACGACTCGGCCACGGTCACGGCGTACGACTCGGCCACGGTCACGGCGTCCGGCTCGGCCACGGTCACGGCGTACGACTCGGCCACGGTCACGGCGTACGACTCGGCCACGGTCACGGCGTACGACTCGGCCACGGTCACGGCGTCCGGCTCGGCCACGGTCAGGGCGTCCGGCTTGGCCACGGTCACGGCGACGCCCTACGTCGCCGTCCACCAGCTCTCCACGCGCACCAAGGTCAACGGTGGGGTGCTCATCACCCCACCCAGCACGGAAACCTGCGACGCCCCCACGTGGCTCGGCTACTACGGCCGCGACATCGCCGACGACGGCACCACGGTCCTGTTCAAAGCAGTGCACGACGACTGGTGCACCGGCCGCGGCCCTGACTGGACGTACGCGCCCGGCAACACCGTCACCGCCGCCGACTTCGACCCCGCCCGTGAGTGTGGTCAGGGTCTGCACCTCTGCGCCGCCCCGCACCTGTCCGCCCGCTACCTCACGACTGCGACCCGGTACGTCGCGGTCCGGGTCGACGTCGGCACCCTCATCCCCCTCGGTGACAAGGCCAAGGTCCCGTCATGTGTCGTCCTCCATGAGGTCGACGTCCACGGGCGCGAGATCGCGAGCGAGGTGACGGCATGACCCCCGTCGACTGGGTCCGCGATCACGCCGACTCCCTCCGCGTCGCCAACCACGTCTGCACCAGCACCCTCGACAACTCCGTCACGGCCTACGGCCAGCCCGGAACCCTCGCCCTCATCCGCATGTCCCTCGACGCCAAGAGCTGCGACGACGGCCGGCGAGTCCGCACGTGGACAGCCGAGCTCGACGGCGGCATGTCCGTAGTGCTGCTCGAGGTCGGGGACACGGGGGCGACGTCGTGACCCTCCTCTTCTGGGGCATCGTCCTCGGCACCATCGCCTACGTCGTCTGCCGCTGGCGTGAGACCGGCCGCAAGATCACCGACGCCCAGCGCACCCTCTCCCCCGAGTACGAGGCAGCCCGCCGCCGCCACCCGTCCTCCCTGGGCAACCCCGACCAGCCCACTACCCTCGCCCACCGCTTCGTGTGGAACGACGAGCCCCAGCCCGAGCCCAGCCCGTTCGAGGAGCACGTCAGCCGCCACTTCGACGACGCGCTCCACGGCCACTACGACCCCGTACCTGACGAGGTCGACCAATTCCTCGCGGGCCTGCAGGAGTCAGAGCCCATCACCCGTCAGCAGCTCGACGAGATCAAGACACGAACGATGGATGCCGTGCGGCGTCTGGACAAGGGGGAGCAGGCATGAGCGGCAACGAGTTCGAGGTGGGCAGGGTCTACCGCGCGACGGTGTGGGACAAGACGGATGTGACCGTGGTTTACACCGGGCCAGACCAGTGGGTATCGATGACGCCGGTTCGCGGGGACTACTGGCACAGCAACGGCGACGTCACCGGACTCCACCCCCTGATCGTGCTGGATCTCGACGCCATTGCGGCTGACTATCTTGCCCCCCTCGATTCGGGCGGTGTCGTGGCAGCGCTCAAGGCGGGCCACATCGGGATCGGAAAGCGCATCGCCGACCAGATCGCCGCCCAGATCACCCCGCCCAAGGTGCGGATGGAGGAGCCGGGGCTGCTCGGCGCTGTCTCTGCCAAGACCGAAAGCAACCCAGCGGTGCCTCGCCGGTTCGTTCGTCTTGCTCACGGATGGGTGCGTGAGAACGACGGTACGTGCTGGGACTGGGCCGACATCATCGACCCCACCCTCATCCGCGAGGGGGTCGACGCATGAACACCCCCGAGCGCACCATCCAGCTCCTCGAAGGCCCCACGACCCCCGACCTCACGCTGCAGGACGCCCTCCGACAGCGCGTCATCGACACCGCACCCGAGAGCGACCGGGAGACGTTCCTGCAGATGCTCGGGCTGGAACCGTACGAGGCGCCGCTCTACAGCCGGGACGCGGCGAGGAGGGCACGACGATGACGCTGCAGGTTCGGCCTTACCGCCATTGTGTCATTGCCAAGCGTGAAGGCGACTGGGAGTTTTACTCGCTTGATCTCGTGCGTATGGATATGGCCGTTGCCATCAAGTACGGGAGCGTCTGCCGCAATGGCAACACCTTCGACGAGTCCGACCTGACCGAGATCCGGGCGCGGCTGCGGGAGATCGCACGGCAGAGGGCGGGGATCAAGTGAGCGCCGTCCACCTGGGCTCGTTCGTCGTCGAGTCCCCCGAGTGGCACGCAGCTCGCGCCACGGGTCTCGGCGGCTCGGAGATCGCGGCGGTACTGGGTCTGAGCAAGTGGACCTCGCGCTACTCCCTGTGGTGCCAGAAGGCCGGACTCCTCGGTGAGCCCAAGGTTAACTCGCAGATGACGGTGGGCAAGTACGTCGAGCCGGCTGTGATTGCGTGGTGGCAGGACCAGCACCCCGAGGACTACGTCAAGACCAGCGTCGGGACATACGCACACTCAGACCGCTCGTGGCAGATCGCCAACCCTGACGGTCTGGTATACGGCGACCGGCGCGACCCCAAGGCCATCCTCGAAACCAAGTTCGCTGTCTACGACTACGAGTGGGGCACCGAGGGCACGGATGAGATCCCGCCCTACTACCTCACCCAGTGCCGTTGGTACCTCGACGTGTTCGGCCTCGACGTCTGCCACGTCGCCGTCCTCTTCGGCGGCTCCGGTCGCTTCGCTGAGTATGTCGTGCGGCAGGACGAGGCCGACGCGCTGCTCATGCGGACCGAGGCGCAACGGTTCCTCGACGACGTCGCCACCGGCAACCGGCCCGACATCGACGAGCATGACGCCACCTACGAGGCCATCCGCGCTGAGCACCCCGGCATCGAGCGGAACGAGAGCGTCGAGCTCGACGCCGACCTGTGGATGGACTACACCCTCGCCAAGATTCAAGCGGGTGAGGCCGAGCGCGTTCGCACACGGTGCAAGTCCAAGATCCTCGACGCCATGGGCGACGCCCGCATCGGCACTGTCGCCGGGGTTAACGTCCTCCGTCGCCAGCCCGGACGTGGCGGCGCCATCTCCCTGTACCCCATTCCCGCACGCAAGAGCAAGGACGCAGCATGAGCATCAGCACCGCAGTCACCCAGCAGCGCAACGCCCGCCCCACAGTCGCTCAGGCCATCGAGATGATGAAGCCCGAGATCGCTCGCGCCCTGCCCAAGGGCCTCGACGCCGACCGCATGGCGCGGCTGGCCCTCACCCTCGTGCGGAAGGACCGCAGCCTCGCAGCGTGCTCCCCCGAGTCCTTCGCTGGGTCGCTCCTGACCGCCGCCGCACTGGGCCTCGAGCCCGGCGTCAACGGGGAGGCGTACCTCGTCGCCTACAAGGGCGAATGCACCCTCATCATCGGCTACCAGGGGTTCGCCAAGCTCTTCTACCAGTCCCCGCTCGCCAAGCACCTCGACGCGCAGGCCGTCTACGAGCACGATGAGTTCGACTACGAGTACGGCCTGTCGCCCCGGCTCGTGCACAAGCCCGCCAAGGGCGACCGCGGGCAGGTGACCCACTTCTACGCCGTGGCCACCCTCAACACCGGGGCCTCCGCGTTCGTCGTCCTGTCGCCCGAGGAGTGCAAGGCGCTGCGGGGTCGCGTCGGGACGTCGGGCAGCATCAAGGACCCGATGCGGTGGATGGAGAGGAAGACCGCCCTTCGCCAGCTCGTCAAGCTCCTGCCCAAGTCCACTGCCCTCGACGTCGCCGTCAACGCCGACGAGCGTTCCGGCACCGAACTGCACGCCGAGCGCGTGGAGGAGCGGGCCATCGAGGCCGGCGTCAACGTCGGGACGGGTGAGGTTCCGGCCGAGTACGTCATCGATGCGCTGCACGCCGACGCGGCGCCGGCTGGGGACTCGTGGGCGGGTGGTGAGTGATGGACGTCGTCCCCACGTCCCTCGCGCAGCAGTTGTTCCGCAAGCTCGCAGACGGATTCAGCGACGCCCTAGTCACTCAGGCCGCAGCCATCCGCGACGACCCGAAGACGTGGACGTCCGACGAGGTGGCCGACCTCATCACCGAGTTCGCTGCCGAGACCTCACGCGGGAACGAGCTGTTCGGCGATGAGTGACTTCCCGCCCCCCGACGCCACCGAGACCACCCACTGGCACCCCACCGCCAAGTGGGGCACACCCGAGGTCGACGGCGAGCGGGACGACGACTGGGAGCGGGTCGACGGGCGGCTCGCGGATGGGGAAGCTGCGGACGACTGGGCGAGACGGGAGGGGACGCTGTGAGGGTCCTCATCGCCTGCGAGTACAGCGGCGCTGTCCGTGACGCCTTCACCGCTCTCGGCCACGACGCCACGAGCTGCGACCTGCTGCCGACCGACTCACCCGGGCAGCACCACCAGGGCGACGTGTTCGACATCATCGACGACGGATGGGACCTGATGGTCGCCCACCCGCCGTGCACCTACCTGTGCAACTCCGGGGTGCGCTGGCTGACGAGCGACATCACCCGCTGGCCCAAGATGATCGACGGCGCTGTGTTCTTCCGCCGGCTGCTCGAGGCACCGATCCCGCGCATCGCCGTCGAGAACCCCGTCATGCACGGGCACGCAGCCAAGATCGTCGGGCGCCGGCAGGACCAGGTCGTCCAGCCGTGGATGTTCGGCCACCCCGAGAAGAAGGGCACCGGGCTCTGGCTCAAGAACCTGCCGCCGTTGACGCCCACCGACGACGTCAAGGAGCAGATGGCCGGGATGCCCAAATCCGTCACGGATCGCATCCACTACGCCTCGCCAGGGCCCGACCGCTGGAAGCTGCGCTCGACGACGTATGCCGGGATCGCTGCGGCTATGGCTGACCAGTGGGGTACGCCGGCCTGGCTCGAGCTGGAGGCCACCGCATGACCCCCCACCCCACCCCCTGCCCCGCCTGCGAAACCCCCACCGAACCCCACCACATCACGGTGCTACGGACGGGGACGCGGCAGGAGTACGAGTGCGTGTGCCGGGAGACGTGGGGGGTCAGTTTCGTTGGGGCGCAGGAGGATTGGGAGTCGGTAGAAGTCGTGAAAAAGGCACGTATGGCGTACACTAGAGGGGCAGACAAGGCAGCCCCCCGAGGTGCGTCAACACCACCGGAGGGCCTGACCACCTGCACTACCACCCCTGATGAACCCAGGAGGAATGCCTGATGGCTGTGAGCAAGCGTACCCGCTTCGAGGTGCTGAGGCGAGACAACTACACGTGCCGGTACTGCCGATCTACCGATGGGCGGCTCACTGTCGACCACGTGACGCCGGTCGCGCTCGGGGGCTCTGACAGCCCTGAAAACCTCGTCGCCTGCTGCGCCGACTGCAACTCTGGCAAGACGAGCACCTCGGTCACCGAGGAGACCGTGGCCGCCGTCGCAGAGGACGCCCTGCGCTGGTCTGCTGCAATGGAGCAGGCCGCCCAGGTCATGCGAGCCAAGACTGACGAGCGGCACATCTACCTCGCCGCGTTCTATGACGAGTGGCCCCAGCACCGCTACCTGCCCAACAACATTGAGGCGACGGTCGACAGGTTCTTCGATGCTGGCCTGCCCGTCGAGGTGCTCAAGGAGGTCACGCGCATCGCGGGCAACGCTCGCGGCGTTGACAACAGAGCCGCCTACTTCGCTGGCGTCGGGTGGAAGCGGGTGCGGGCGATGCAGGATATCGCTGCCGAGATCATCGCGGGGGCTAGCAGTGGCTGACACCTTCGACCACCGGCCCTTCGTCCGGCTCGACCACGGGATGCCCGAGAACCCCAAGGTAGTCGGGCTGAGCGATGCAGCCTTCCGGCTTTACATCGAGGCTATCTGCTGGTGCTCCCGCCAGGAGAAGGACGGCGACGTTCCTGAGGCCATGATGCGCCGGCTTGGCTCTACCAAGTCCATCAACGAGTTGGTGCGAGCACGTCTGGCAGAGAAGGACGGAGAGACCTACTCGATCCACGACTACCTCGAGTTTCAGCGGTCGGCTGCCGAGATCCAAGCCTTCCGCGACGCGAGGGGCAAGGCGGGGGAGCTCGGCAACCACAAGCGGTGGCACGTCGCTCGCCGCAAGACCGACAAGGACTGTGACTACTGCCTCAAGGGGATCGCATGAGTATCGCAAAGGCATCGCACCTGCGATCAGTTAGCGACGGGTTAGCGATCGCAAACGGCATCGCAAACGCATCGCAAAACGTCGCCAGCCACAGACACAGCGTCAGCGGCAGAACTCTTCTTGTTTTCTCGCCTTTCGATGTTGTTGTGGGAACCCCAAATCCAATCGTCACTTACGTAACGCGCGAGACCCCGACGCTTGGACTTGGAGCATCCGCATGATCGACAAGACGACAGCCGAGCGCATCGCGCAGGCCACGCACGCCTACCGCCCCGAGTGGCCTATCCCGTCGCTGATGACGTTCCTCGCCCGCCCCGAGGTCCGTGAGCGCCCATCCCGTGACGTCGCCCTAGCCCTGGCCTACGTGGCGCACGACCCGCAGACGGTCACTCCAGCGCGGGTGCTCGAGGCCGGCCCGTGGTGGTCGCTCACGAGGCCGCAGGACAAGCCCACCGTGTCGGTCGTCGTCAACGACTGCCCCGAACACCCCGGCGAACGTGCCGGCCGATGCGAACCCTGCGACGCCGCAGCAACCGCCGTCGACCACACCGCCCACGCCGCACAAGTCAAAGCCGAGCTGCGAGCCGCACTCGACGACGCACGCCGCACACGAGCACGACAGCAAGCGCAGTACGACGCCAACCGAGGAGAGGCCAAGTGACCTACACCGACGACGTGATCAGCGAGTTGCAGGAGACCATCAACGGGCTGGAGGCGACCGTCAACAGCCTGCGGGCAGACCTCACTGCCAGCCGAGGATTCTCCGCCGATCTAGGCAAGGTCATCGACCGTATGGAGGGCGAGGCCAAGGACCTCAAAGCCGAGGCAACGGCGGCCACCCGCACCGCCGCCCGATGGGAGCAGGCGCACCACGACGAGCGCGCACTGACCGATGCGGCGCAGGATCGGGCTGAGGCAGCCGAGACCGAGGCCGATCGCCTGCGGGACGGGATCACGGTGCTGGCTCACGACCTTGAGGTGACCGGAGACGCGGTCCGGCCCCACGAGATCCGCGCCCTGCTCGCCCCGGCTGACGGGAGCGGGTCGTGAGCGACACGTGGCACGTCATGCCCGTCAACGACCTCATCGAGCACGAGGACCACGACTGCGCGTGCCTGCCGACGACCGAACCCGTGAAGCGCGATAACGGGTCGATGGGCTGGGTCGTCGTCCACAACAGCTTCGACGGACGCGAAGTACGAGAGCGAGCACGCACCCGGGAAGCCGAACGACGCGCCCGGTACGACACACGAGGAGAGACGCTGTGAGCACCTTGAAGGACTACGCCACGCCCGAAGACCTCCACGCCGACCTCTGCCTCCTCGTGGCATGGCTCGCAGCGGACGGTCACGAAGTGGCCGAGATCGTGGACGCCATCGAGAAGCCGTGGAAGTGGGCGGCCGAGATCGAGGCAGCCCGGGCGTGCATGGCGGCCACCCGATGACCGCCCAGGCCACCATCGGCCGCGAGCACCCACGAACCAAATGGGCACGGGACCGTCGTCGTGCGATCGCCTACGGACGCTGGAACCCCACGCAGCTCGTCGACCCGGCACCCGTCCGTGAGCACATCGCCGAGCTGCGAGCGTTCGGGCTCTCACTCGAAGCCATCGCCGTCATGGCCGGTGAGCACCCCACATCACTCAGCACCCTCGTCCAGCCCGGACACGCCGAGTACCTCAAGTACGTCACCGACGACCGGGCCGAACGACTGCTGGCCGTGCGTTTCGACCTCAACGCCGTCCCCGCAGGCAAGCGCGTGTCGATGGTCGGCACCACCCGACGCATCGAGGCGCTGGCCTACATGGGCTGGTCGCAGAAGTGGGTGGCCGACCAGATGGGCATGAGCGTGCAGGCCGTGTCGCAGTTCCGGGCGGCCAAGCGTCCGACCATCACCGTCGAGAACGCCCGGACGGTTCGCGACCTGTTCGACACCCACGCCATGACGCCCGGGCCGTGGACCAAGTCGGCCCGCTGGGCTCGGTCGCACGGCTGGCTGCCCCCGCTCGCCTGGGACGACATCGACGACCCCCGCGAGGTCCCGAACATGGGCGCAGACACCGACACGGCCGACGAGACGGCGGTCGAGCGCCTCGTCGAGGGCCGACCCGTCACCGCCACCGACACCGAGAAAGCCGCCGCCCTCGCCATTCTCGTCTCGAACGGCATCCCCGACGCTGAGATCGCGGCCCGGCTGAGAGTCAGCGACCGCACCGTCCTGCGCTGGCGGCAGCGAGACGGGCTCGAGACGCGGTGGGTCGCGTGAGGACCCCCTGCCAGACCCGCGAGTACCTCGTGTCGGCCCTGTGGACCTCCGACAGCCCCTACGACCGCGCCCAAGCCGTCCAACTCTGCGGCCCGTGCCCCATCGCTGAGGCGTGCCGGCAGGGTGCGCTCGAACGGCGGGAGGTCGCCGCGGTCTACGGCGGTGTCGACTTCACCTCGAACTACAACCGGCTCCTGTGCGGGTTCCCCAAGTGCGAGAACGCCGCCGCAGGGTTCGCCCGGCCCACGTCCCGCGGCAAGGTCGGCGACCTCGTCGTCGCGTGCCGACGCCACACCGACACCCCTACCATCGCGCCCGTGCGGATGTCTGGGGACCTGCTCGCCGAGATGGTCGCGGAACTCCTCGACGCGGGGATGCCGATACCGAAGCTGCTCGAGGAGATCGGCGGCACCGCGGCGTCCGTCATGGCGGCGCTGCTGCGTGCGGGACGGGTCGACCTATCGCGGCCGATCGCCCAGTGGGAGACCCGCAACGACGCCACCATCCTCGGCATGCAAGCGGACGGGTGCACGCTGCGGCAGATCGGGGATGCGACCAACCTCACCACGGAGCAGGTCAAGACGCGGCTGCGGAGGTACGCGGCATGACCGCCCGGGAGGTGCGGGTGCTCGTCCTGGCCCCGGCGAAGTGGATCAGCGCCAACGACCGCGGCTCATGGCACGCGAAGGCAGCCAAGACCGCGCTGTGGCGTGAAGCGACCCGGGTGCAGGTGCTCGCGCTGAGGGCTGGGCAGATCCCGCCGCCCGTCGAGGTGCACGTGCTCGTGCACCGGACGTCAAACCGGCGATCCGATGCCCTGAACACCGCGGACACGTTCAAGGCGTGTCTCGACGGGTGTGTCGAGGCTGGGCTGCTCGAGGACGACCACGACGGCGTGATCGCCCGAACCATCTTCGAGCGGGGGCCGAACAAGACACGGCCGGCGCTGACGTTGACCATCACACCCATCGACCTGCAGGAGACAGCATGAACGGCGACGAGAAGACGCAGCACCCCGTTCCCGGCCCCGTGACGGCCCCTGTGGCTGTCGAGGAAGCGTCGGGGCACTCCGGGGAGGGTGCGGGGTTCACGGAGGCCGAGAGGGCTGCACAGCGCGACGAATATCGGTCACTGTGGTTGCAGGCCGCCGACGACGTGGACCAGACCGTCACTGAGCGGGACGTGCTTCTGGGGAGGGTGGAGTTCTGGCGCGGCAAGGCGCAGGAGGTTGTGGACTACGCCGAGCGTGAGGCTGCTGCCATCGCCGAGCGGGACGCCGCGCTCGCCGAGGTGGGGCGGCTGCGGGACGGGATCAAGGAACTGGCTCACGATCTCGACGGGCTTACCTACCCCGCCCACGCGATGCAGGCTGCGAACGACCACGCCGCGCAGATGACGGCCGAGCGTGACGCCGCTCGGGACCTCGCTGCGACGCTGGAAGCTGAGGTGGCGCGGGTGACGGAGGGGGTGCGGGCGCTGGCTGAGGACTGGCGCTACAAGGGCGAGTTCGGCTGGGGAGCGTGGCAGGAAGGGCATGGTCCGGATCAGGAGGGCTGCGTCCTTGACGAGTGCTCCGGACGACTGCGCGCCCTGCTCGCCCCGACCGAGGACCAGCCGTGAGCGCGGACGTGTGCACCTGCACGTGGACGGCCTGCTTCTGCGGGCGACTCAGCCTGTGCAGCGGACGGAAGCGCGTCTACCGCCCCGGCTGCCCCGCACACAAGCCGCTGGCGTGGCTCTCGGGCCACGGGACGGGGACGACCCGATGACCGTCCGCCCCGACCGAGGGCCAGCCGTGAGCGCGGACGTGGAGGCGCTGACGGAGGTGCTGCTGGCGTTCGAGGGGGCATCGGGCCACATGGACTACATGCCGTGGTACCGCGACATGGCGCGCAGGGTCCTCGACGCGCTGCCCGAGATGCTGCGGGCGGACGGGGCTGCGGGTGACGCGCTGCGGGAGAGGCTGGGGCTGGCCGACGCTATCCGCGAGGCGCGAGTGGCAGCGCTGTATGAGACCACGAAGGCGTGGCAGTACAAGGGCTGGGCCGAGGTCTTTATCCCCATGCCCAACACTGGGCTTCCTTCGCTCGCCGCTGGTCAGGGTGTCACCGAATGGCTACGGGCACGGACTGAGCAGGAGAACGGCCGATGACCACCATCCGCACCCTCGCCGCCACGACGACCGCCGCCGCACTCGGGGCGCTGCTCGGTTGGTACGTGCGAGGGCCACGACCGTGGTGGGACACGGCACACGGGTGCGTCACGTCGCACGACACGGCCCTCACGGCTGAGGAGATCACGGCGCGGCTGGTGGCGCTGCGAGACCACAGGACCACGACGAAGGGGAACGCATGACGGCATACGAGGTGGCGGCGCACATCCGCAAGTCACTCGCCGAGATCGTCGAGCTGTACGACGAGACGCTCATCCCGCAACGGGTGACGTCCGGGGTGCGGTTACCGACCGAGGCTGTCGACGGGGAACGGATGAGGTTCGCCCGTCGCGCACTCAAGGACCCGCCCATGCCCGTCAGTGCCGCCGTGCTCGACGCACGCCGGTCCTGCCACGGGGACCTGCTGCACTTCGCCCGGTCGGTGCTGATGATGTGCGTCGACATCAACGGGGACCCCATCGTCACCCAGGTCAACCACGAGTCGATCCCTGACCTGTGCGCGTTCCTCGGCACGTGGGCGTTCGCACTGGCCGACGTCGACCCTGAGGAGGCACGACTGCTCGAGCGGGACATGGGCAGGCACGCCAGCACGTTGCGCGCCACCGCCTACCCGCCACGTCAGGAGTCGATGCTGCTGGGCCCGTGCCCGGTGACGGTGGCCGACCCTGAGGGCAACGCCGTGGTGTGCAACCACCCGGTACGTGCCCATGCCGAGCGGCCTCTGGTGACGTGTGGGGCGTGCGGCACGGAGGACACCGTCGACTGGTGGATGGGCCAGATCCTCGGCAACCACGACGCCAAGCCGCTGGTGACCGCGGACGAGCTCATCTCGATCATCGCCCGCCTGACCAACGAGGTGCTCACCCACGCGCAGATCCGGCAGTGGGCGGCACGGAACAAGATCCCTCGCGCCGGCCGGGATGCGAAGGGGCGGGCGCTGTACGATCACGTGGTCGTGCTGGGGATCGTGAGGGGGAAGGCTGCGTGAGACTCAGGTGGTGGCGTCAGCCGCAGGCACACCAACCCCATGACGATCGGGCGGGGTGATGTTTGACCGCAAACGCTTCGTCATGCAACACTTGTGACAGGAATTTGAGGGTACGTAGGTGACCCTCCACATAGATGCAGCCCCGACTCGCCCCCGTTGAGTCGGGGCTTTGTGCGTCCCAGCGCACCACGAACCTCCGCCTGCCGCCCCCGCGAGACACACCTTCCACGGCATGTCGCTGAGCGACGGCAGGCGTGAGACCTCGGTAGCTCGGCCCGTTGCGGCACGTGAGCTACCACCGGGCAGGACTCGTGCACGAGACACCGCCCACCCCCTCGTCACACGGGAGGCTGGCATGCGCGACGTGCGCGACCTCGACGACATCGACCACGACCTCGCCATCGAACGGGTCATGCTGCGCACCGAACGCCGAGGTGGGCTCACCATTGGCGTGCTCGACGTGCTGCGACGGTGCGACGAGCTGCTCGACGAACGGTGGGTGGCGATGCAGGAGATGGAAGACTAGGGCTGAGCCGGTGCGACCGTGCCCCCCACGTCGTGCGCCAAGTACGACAGGGCGGCCGGCGTGATCGTCTCCCCCATCGCAGGCGTCACCATCACAATGAACGTCGGGCCCACCACGATGCGCGTGGTGTCGTTCGAGTAGAACGGCCCACCAGTCGGGGCGGCAGGGAACGTCCTGACCGTCACGTCCGCCTGACGTGGCTGGCCAGGGTGCAGCGTGCAGCTCGCGTACCGGTTGCCGTTGATGTCGACGGACCCAGATGTGGTGCCTGCCTCGAGCACGCACCCTGCGACCCTGTGGAGGATCGTGACGGGGTTGCCGGGCATGGCAGGCGTGGACGCTATGGCGCTGGCCGTGGGCGCCGCAGAGGGCGTCACAGCAGCCGGCACGGTCACTGTCACGGGCGGGGTCGCACTCGTGGCCGACGACCCGCACGCGGTCAACAGCAGGGCAGACGAAGCGAGCAGCAGCAGGCGCATGACCCGAAGAGTAACCGGGGTGCGTCGCTGATACACGACGTATGACGGGAGGTTGGCAATGGTCGCTGGACACGAAGCCGCACCGCAGGACGTCAAGGACTCCGAGCGGCTGCACCGTTACTGGGTCGCTGGCCCTGGGCTCGCCAAGTGGGCCAAGTCCCCGCACCCGTGGCAGGCGCTTCACGACGAGCTCGCTAAGTACATCAAAAGCCCTGGCATCCTCAACAGCACCGTCAGCAAGTGGCACTACGAGGTGTTCCACCAGCACACCGGCAGCGACGCCTACAGGGTGGAGCATGGCGGTAAGGCGAGGGGAAAGCAGATCGGCCCCGGCTGATGGGCTGGGAGTCGAGCACACACCCCAGCAGCACGCGACTGCAGCGAAAGCAGCGGGCGTTCATCCTCGCTCGTGACCCGCAGTGCTACCTCGGCTACGACGGCTGCACGATCGTGTCGACTATCGAGGACCACGTCATCCCGCTCGCGCAGGGTGGCGACCGGTGGTCGTTCAGCAACAGACGTGGCGTGTGCGAGCCGTGTCACAAGGTCAAGACGCAGGCCGAGGCGCAGGCTGCACGCGCTGCAGTGATGGCGAAGGCGAAGCGGCCGGCGCAGCAGCACCCCGGGCTGGCGTAGGTCTATATCACATGTGATATAGGGACAGGCGGGGACCCCCTCCCCCGGAGGGCGCGGACAC
>Ga0160428_1002041_pt1 | contig 13247 bp, 25 predicted proteins | sample SolpanmetagenomM_FD_108198 | JGI IMG/M metagenome (GOLD analysis project Ga0160428, IMG submission 108198) | Solar panel surface microbial communities from Lawrence Berkeley National Laboratory, California, USA - M | ecosystem: Engineered > Built environment > Solar panel > Unclassified ... | reverse complement strand
AGCCCTGCTTGGGCCGCGGCAAAGCAGGGGCTTCCATGATGTGGAAACCCGGCAAAAGGCAAAGCACCATCGTCTCGGGAAGCGATCCCGATTGACACCTGACCGGTGTTATGATGTCTGGGGGGCAGCAAAGCGGTCCCCGGACCTCATCGATTTCGACGGCCTCGTTCCTGCCAGGGAACGGGGCCGTTGGCGTTTTGGGCTTAGGTCTTTCTCGCGGCGCTAATCCCTGGATGGTGGCCGGTCCCCGACTCGCGGAGCGAGCGTTAACCGAAGCGTCCCTTGTCAGCCGAAGCGGCCCCCTTCGTCAAACGACTCCGACTCGGAGCCACGATCGGGTAGTCCTCTCCAACCTATCTGTAAACCTACACCTAAATCTAAACGGAGAGCTAAACGGATACCGTATCTTTACGCCCTACACCTAAACGGTATGTCACAGCGTCTCGCTGGCCGTGGAGGTGCTCCGTGCACGTTGTCTCTGTAATCGGGCTGAAAGGGGGCTCTACCAAGAGCACACTGACCGCTCACCTCGCCGTCGCCGCGCATCATGCGGGCATCCTCACCGCGATCGTCGACACCGATCCTCAGGCGACGTTGCGCATGTGGTCGACCCGCCGCCAGATCGACGGCCCCCCGGTCCGGCCGGAGACAACTCCAGAGTTTTTAGAGCCGACGCTCAAAGCCTTCGAGGCTCAAGGCGCGGAACTTGTTTTCATCGACACCGCCGGCAAGGCGGAGATGATGGGCAAGCGGGCGGCCGAGTTATCGGACCTCGTGCTGATTCCCTCCCGCACTTCCCTGGCCGACATGGATGCCGTGCCGACCTCGCACGCCATGCTGAAGAGCCTGGACAAGCCGCACTTCGTGATCTTCAGCGATGTGGATGTCAGCGGCAGGAAGACCGACGTGAAAGAGGCCTCGAAGGGTTTCGCCGCGAGAGGAATCCCAATCGGCAACGCGAACGGTGCTCCCACCATCAGCCACCGGAAGGCGTTCAAATCCTGCTTCAACGACGGCAGGACCATCCAGGAGCTCGAGCCGGATGGGAAAGGGGCCGAGGAGGTCGATGCGCTGTTCCGGTGGGTGGCGAAGCAGATCGGGTTGAAGGTGAAGCGCAAGCGGGTGGAGAAGTAGGATGGCGAAGAAGCCCGGCCTCTCGGCGGCGTTCGAAATCGGCGAGCAGCCTATCCTCGACGTCCAACCGACCCCTCTACGTCAACCTATAGATCCACCTAAAGTGACACCTACACCTTTACCTAACCGACGCGATCATCGGGCGAACCGTCAGGCCTTCACGGTGTGGCTCGACCGCGATCTAGTAGCAAAAATTAGAGAGCTATCCCGCGACCTCGTGACCGAGAACGGCAGGGCCGGCAACTCGATCGAGGCGATGGTCACGGAGGGGATCGAGCACGTTCTTGCGAAGCATGGACGGTCCTGAGGACTGATCACCATGACCAAGCCGACCCTCCGCCGTTTCCCGGCCCCCTGGACCGTCGTCGAGCTCCAGGAGGCGTTCCGGATAGAGGACGCCAACGGGTTCGCCTTGAGCTACGTCTACTTCGCCGAGGATCCGCAGCGGCAGGGTGTGACCGGCCGCATGTCGAAGGACGAGGCGCGCCGTATCGCGCTCAACATGGCGGCGGTGCCGGAGCTACGAGGGGCGCTCCGCGATCACGAGAAGCAGTTCTGAGACCGCAGCGGACCAAAGCAACCCCTCTCCTGACGGGGAGGGGTCAACGATGCCGTTGCTTTAGCTGTCACCCGTCATGCATGGGAGAGAACAGCTTGAAGGACGTCGAGCGAGATGAGTGACCATAAGGCCAAGAGTCGAAGCCGGGCCGCGATCCTCGCCGCTGATCCTCGCTGCATTTACTGTCACCAGCCGGCGACCTCGGTCGAGCACATGCCGCCCCGAGGGATGTTTCGTGATCGGTCGCGGCCGAGCGGCATGGAGTACCCCTGCTGTGACTCCTGCAATAATGGAACTAGCGCTGCGGACCTTGTCGCTGGATTTATGGCGCGCATCAATCCGACCCCAGAAACGGAAGCTTGGAAGCGCACCGAGATGGTCAGCCGCCGTCGGGTGCTCGAACGCATCGCCCCTGGGCTTATTGATGAGGTATTTGATCTTCGGAAGGGAAAGCAAGTGTTCGTACCGACCAAGGGAGGTGTGCTTCAGCCAATGGTAGGGATGAAATCAGATGGCCCACTGCTCACGGCCTATCTCAACGTTTTTGCTGCAAAATTCGGAATGGCTCTCTACCGGGAGCACTGCGGAGCACCTCTACCTTTGACGGGATCAGTCTCCAGCGTCGCATTCCTTAATTCTGGACTGCCGGCAGATGTGGCCGCCGTGATCGTATCTATCATGCCGATTGGAGGGACCCTTCGGCAGGGTAAAATAAGCGCAGAAGGACAGTTTTACTACAGATACAATACAGACGATTGTTCTATAGTCGGTTCATTGGCGAAGTTCCATAATGGACTATCCGTCTGCTCGTTCGCTTATGCTGATACCGAAATCTTCGGACCCGCACTTACAGCACCTCTGTTTCGGACCTTCAAGCCGGGCGATCTCACATCAATGATGCCTTAGCGCCTGATCACGGCCGTCTAAGGGGAACGTGATCTTGGACCTGCGCTGATCATCATGCTGGTAGCCTGATGAGAAAACGAACGCTTTCCCGACGCCGCTGAGCGACAAGAACGCCTGAGCAACAAACCCGCTCTGTTCTGTCGGGAAAGGCTGCCCGGAAATCTAGCGTCCGACATACGATCCACCGTGCCCTGACACGTGGCATGCTGGTTGCGCCGCGATCTCGGATGAAGCTGCCAGCGCTCATTTGGAGGGGCAGATGCGTGAACTATACGCCAGTTCAAACGGGGACCGTTGGGACCTTGTGGTCGATACCTCCTCGGGTCATACCTTCGTGCGCCACACCGCCAACCAGCCGTCCGGCGGCAACGTGGTCGATATGGCCTTGCCGGTCTTCCTCAGCCTCGACAGCGGCGGCCCAGAGCATCAAGCCCTCTGGGCTTTGATCCGAACACTCGCAGCGAAGCCGAGGCGATGAACCAAGAAACCCGCCGCGGCCGGAGCCGGGCGGGTGAAGCGTTTCGACAAGTTGATGGGGTGTTAGCGGCTGCTGCCGCCGGCGCTGCTGTTGGGCACAGCCTGCTCCGGCTTGCTGGCATTCCCGCCTGCGGCCGAGTCCGTCGTCGCCGTCTCGGCGCCAGTCGCGCCGCGAGAGACTGAGACGCTCGGGTCGTTGCCCGTGGTGTTCGGCTGGCTCTGCACTACAGCACCGCCGGTCTGACCGGGCGCGACCCCAGAGGTGGTCGCGGGCTGTGCCAGTGCGGACAGGCTGATGAGCGAGGCGCTGAGAGCGAGAGCGGTAGTTCTGATCATGACCATTCCTAATTGAGAGATTGGCAAAGCAACAAACCGGTCCGCCTCGTCGTTCCAATGAAAAACCCGCCGCAGCCATATGCTGGGCGGGTGAAGTTGGTGCACTCGAGTAAAGACAAGGTCTGATCCTAAGGATCGGAAACTGCCTCCTGTCGCCGTCAAGTGACTCCTTAAAACAACATTAACGTTTTCAACCGATCATCCTCCCCTCAACCTTGGGGCGGACGATGGTCGAATACGTTCTCGAAGGCCCTCGCTGGGGAAACGGCGGCCTTGGTACGAGCGGCGGAACAGTCACTTGGGCCGTAGACGGAACGATCCCCGCCTCGTTCGTCAGTATCATCCAGGGCGCCTTCACAACCTGGGCATCCTACGCCGACATCACTTTCCGGCAGGTTGCCTCCACGACGGCGGCCCAGATCGACTTCTCTGTTGGGGGTATGGACGGCCTCGGCAACACCGTGGGTTACGCCAACTACAACTACACCTACACTTCCAGCAATCCGCGCATGCAGTCGGCGGTCGTGACCTTCGACAGCGACGAGGGCTGGCACGCCGCTGGCACCCAGGTGGTCAGTAATCAGAACCTGGACCTCTCCGTGGTGGCGCTGCACGAGATCGGGCACGCCCTTGGGCTCAATCACTACAATGCCGCGCCTGAGGTGATGAACGCGGTTTTCAATCCCTCTGTCACTACACCCGCAGCCGGCGACATCGCGGGGATTCAGGCCCTCTACGGCGCACTAGCCGCGCCAGCGGCGACGGCGACCGCCTCAGTGCTCGCAACGGCTGCGGTCACCAGTACCCCCATCGACAGTGCCGCTGTTACTGCGGTCTATCGGTTCTTCGACACACAGACGGGCGACCACTTCTACACGACGAGCACCGCCGAGAAGGCGCAGATCCAACAGACGATGCCGTGGTTCACCTACGAGGGCACCCCGTGGGCCACCCCGGTTAAGGGTGCCGGTACCGTCGACGTCTTCCGGTTCCTCGACACCAGCTCGAACGCGCACTTCTTCACGACGAGCGCGTCCGAGCGCGACCAGATCATCAAGACGTCTCCGAGCTACAAGTACGAGGGCGTCGCCTTCGAGGCCTATGCCGATGCGAGTGCGCCCGGCACCGTGACCCTGGAGCGCTTCTTCAACACCCAGACCGGCCAGCACCATTTCGCCGGCAATGCCGAGGAGGCCGCCGGCATCAACTACGGCGCCGCCGGTCCGGGCTGGGTCGACGAGGGCAAGGGCTTCACCGTCCACGTGGCCACCGACACCATGCTGTTCGCCTGATCTTCCGGTGTAGTTCGCGAAGGCGAAGGGCGCGCACGACGAACTGATCGCTGCGGCGCACCGCGCTCAGGCCGACGCGCTTGAGATCGAAGCGCTCGCCAAGCGTCGGCTTGCTGATGAGTACGACGCTGCGCAAGAACGCGGAGAGGTAGCTGGGCGTGGCCAGCCAAGTATTGTTCCGGCCGGAAACATTAAAGCGACGGTCACGGACCTCGGCCTGACCCGGAAGCAGGTCCACGAGGCCCGCCGCCTGCGCGACGCCGAGACGGTCGAGCGGAACCCTTCGATCCCTCACGCCTTGCTCCAGCGAAGAACGGGGGATCCAGATGAAGATCTATCAGATCAGGCAGGACTCGACCGGCGCCATCCTATGGACGGGCTCGGCAGACAACGAAGAAGCCGCCCTCCAGGCGATGGCCCATGATGCGGGGCACGTAGAAGCCTCCAAAATCCCAGACGAGATCAGTGGCGGAGGTCTGACGGTCGAGCACATCGGGCCGACGGAAGCATAGGGAATTTGAGCCGAGCCTGCATCGGTGCTTTAGTCGCGTAAGCACTCCACATCAGTATCCCGGCCTTTGCCTTGCAGTCTCTGCCCCATCGCAACGAGGGCAGGACGATGGTGGATCTGATCAGGACAAGGGTGGCCCAGGTCGGGAATTTGGGTTTCGGCATACGGCGCGTGACGGGACTGTTTATCGCCTTCGCCGCCGTTCTTACGGCAGCATGGACGGCCTGTCTGGCTGCCGTAATCTGGTGGGCGGTCAGCGTCCTATTCGGTCCCTGGAGTTGGGCCGGGCGCTATGAAAGCGGCCCGGCCCGGGTACCATCGTCGGTGCGAATCAACCGATGGTGATGTGATCGTGGCTTCGAATGGTACCGAGAACAAGGCTGGCGATGGTTCGTCAGAGCCTTTGCTGAAGCAGGAAGACGCCCAGGACGGTCAACAGGGCGGAGGCACAAGCGGCGGCAGAGAACGCCCAGATGTTCCGGGACAGTCCCCCATAGGCCATCACCCGCCACCCACCCCACCAAAGGATAGCGATGCTGCCGAGCAGACAGGTGGCGAAAAGCATCGCGCTCATGGTGTGACCATACCTGGATTGGGGACTCTTGTCGCGTTCGCGCAGTTAGCAATTGCGGCTTGCACTTTCGCTACGGTTTACGTTACCGGACAACAGCTCGTCGCGATGCAGGATCAGCTAGCCCAAGCAAAACGTCAGGCCGATGCTGCCGAAATAGCGAATAAACTTAATTCTGAAGCTTTGTCGTCTTCAGATAGAGCATGGGTTGTGACAATTCCAAATCAGATCCAAATCACCCCTGATGTCGACTTAAATGTAAATGTATTTGTAAGAAATATTGGTAAGACCCCAGCATTAGGAATGAAGATCTCACACTTAATGACTATATTACCGGCATCTAGTTTGCCGCCGGAAATTGATTCATCAGACAGACAAGGTGTCGTACTGTTCCCAGAAACGACTTCGACTTCAGGTATGACTCTAAAATCTAGCTATATGACGAAGGAGGTAGTTGAAAGTCTTAATGGCGGTTCCAATAAGTTATACGTTCTATCATTTGCTTCATACGAAGATATACGAGGGATAAAACATCGTACAAAGACCTGCTATAATTGGGTATCAACTGGATCAGGGTTTACAAGCTGCGAGCAGCAGGAATCGAACGTCGCAGATTGATATATTTGCCCTATTCCGAACTTACCGCCCCTCGCGCGGGTGAGGCGCGAGGGTTCTTAGGTTCGTCATTTCTTGCCGAAATCCCCTCACGTGAAGGGCAGGTGCCCGTACGCGGCCTCGTACGCCAGCATGCGGCGCGTAGCGGCTCGCATCGCCCGCCGGATGCGCCGGAGCCGCCAGTTGTGCAGGAGGAGGCTCCAAAGGCCCCAGACGCTCATCGGCATGGCAAACCTCCCGGGATCCTCTCCAATCGCGTCAGAAGCTCGCTGAGACGCTTGGCGACCGCGCCGGCACTCAGAGATGCTTCCCTGGCCAAGGCGAGCCTCAGGGCCGGATCCGCTTGGCTGCCTGCAAACGCGAGGGCAGTGTCGGCGACCCGCTCGGCCACCATGGACTCGCTGAAGGCGTGGACCCCCTCGCGATAGATCTCCGCCAGAGCCCGCTTCAGGCGGGCGGCGTCGGCGATCGAGGTGCCGGCGAGCCGCTGTTGTTTGGACAAGCGGATCACGCAGCGGCCGCGATCGGTCGCCAATCGAGGACGTGGGGCAGGGGCGCTCATGAGCGCCCCCGTCCGGTCCAGTCGACCCCTGCAGCCGCGAGGATCACGGCGGCGCGCGTCGAGGCCGGCTCGGCGGCGCATTCCACCACCCAGCGGCGGCCGAACGTGGGTTGCGGGTCCACGATGTCGCCGAACTGGCACCCGTCATACATTTCCCGGCCCAGGGCGATGGCCTCGGCGAACAGCCAGGACTTATAGCGGTCGAGGAGGGCCTGGGTGACCGGCTCGGCGGCCGCCGTGGGCTGGCCGATGAGTGTGACGCCGCCGCCGATCAGCGGGAGGCCGACGAGGCCGTGCAGGAAGCCGCGGCGGGATCCAGGGCCAGTCATGCGCTCACTCCTTCGCCGGTAGAAGCGCCCATGCTCGTCAGCAACGCCTTGACCTCGACGTGCAGCATCTTGGCGAGGCTTACCGCCTGGGAAGCGATGTGAAGTGCCGCCCTGACCTCTTCTCCTGACATCTCACCGGCATGGTTTCCGGCCTCCAGAATGAGGTCGAGGGCGATCGTGACGTTCACGGTCTCGTCGATGTTCTGTTCGTGGTCGAGGAGCCCCTCCAGAAGGGACTGGTGTTCGGTTTGGGCAAGCCGGTGGCGGCTGCCGGGACAGGTGTCTTTCGGCATTGGACATGATCCATAATTGGGTTACGATCCATAAAGAGGTTACAGTCCATATTATGGACGTCAACCAAAAAATGGATATGATCCTTAAATGGATGCCGTTCAGCTAAAGATGGCTCGTGTCGCGCTTGGCTTCACCGTCCGACAGGCGGCCGAGGCCAGCGGCGTTTCGCATGGCACGATCACCAGGATTGAGGCCGGCGAGACGCTGAAGGGGTCGACCATTCAGAAAGTCAGGTCAGCCCTTGAGACTGCCGGCGTCCGATTCATCGACGCCAACGGCGAGGGCCCCGGCGTCCGCCTTCGCAAAAGCATGGAGGGATCGGAGTGACAGACATCCTGATGCCGCCTGACTTGTTCGCTGCGGCCGGCGTCGAGCTCGAGGACGTACCGGCGCCGGTGAAGCCCAAACGCCCCCGCAAGCCGAAGCCGCCGACACCAGCCGAGCGCGCCACCCAGGCGCGCGCTCAGGCAGTACGCCGGGAGCGACGCCCCGATCCGAACGGCGAACGTGTCCGGATCGGATCCGCACGCGACCTGAGCCCGCGGAAGGTCTTCGCGTACCCGCTGTCGCGCAACACGGGGCTGCTCGACGACATGGTCAAGCGGCTGCCCCATGGATACGACGACAGCCTCGATAAACAACGTGCCTCCGAGGCTAAAAAGCTTGAGAGACGCCTACTAAACAAGGGTTTACCTGCGGAAGTTTCTTGGCAATGTGCTAATGAATTAGTGCATGTCGCGTACATGCGTCGGGTTCATGAAGCTCACGAGGAGGCCGGAATACTGTGATGACAGCCCCAGAACGGGGCGGAATGCAGAAAACGAGCACAAAAAAGGCCCCCCAGCGCGAACCGGGAGGCCGAAACAAGTTACCTAATTTCCAAGCTCGATGTAGCGCATTCGCCCACCAATTGCCAGACGGCGACTCCGCTCAACGGAGGTACCAGCCTGACATCATCCTGCCTGCACGCCTCCGGCGACAGCAGATCACTCGGCTTCTGCAGGCCCGCAACGGCGGCCCATGCGTGACGGACGATGCTGAGGTATGGTTCGATGAGATCGCCATCCACTTGCTCATCGCATGCTCGGCGCGGGGTCTCGACATGGCGGTCGAGGAATGGACAAGCCGGCACACGCCGAACCTCCCGAAGAGCTACGCCGCGGAGACGATCGCTCAATTGAAGCGCGAGCCTCCGTTCTACACGTCGATCGACATCGGCCGGCGCTTGAACGTCACCGCGGACGAGAAGGACGCCTTGGGGCTCTCCCACATTGCCGCCAGCGACATCACGCCAGAGGAGGCCGCCAAGCGGAAACGAAAGCGCAATAGCGAGCGGATGAAGAAAACCCGCCATGCTACCGGACAGACCAAGCGCCCACGAGATCAGGCGATCCGGCATACCGTCCAGCGGCTACCAAACGAGCCGGAGTCTTCCTACTACAGGCGGGTTAGACGTGAGCGAGAAGCAGCCTCCTCGTAACCTGAGAATTTATGTGCGCGATACCCGTAGGGTAAACGGAGCGCACACGAATTCTCACTGGTTGGACTTCATGTCTGACGCTAGGCAGTGTGATGGGCACGCCTCAAGCGTGACCCGTCACACCTCTCCAGCGAGAAGCCGTGCGACGGTTCTCACTTTGAACTGGTGGCTCACACCCGTCGGTGCATCTCACCCAAAATGTCCCAGATGTCACGAAATCCGGCGGTTCTGTCACGGAATCCAGCCGTTCTGTCACGCTCCTTGTCACGAATGTCCCGGAAAATGTCCCAACCGTCACAGAGCTAGACCCAGCGGTCGTGACAGGCCCTTGAAGGCTCCCTTGAGGGAGCCCCGGGCCTATCACGCCCGGCCTCGGCGCCTCAAACCATCGCTGGCTCCAAAACTGGGGGCAATGCGCGTTGCGGGATGTGCCCTCAGAATTGAGGCGAGATCGGCCACGTCGCAGCCAGCGGCGCCCCTATGGCCGGCTCGGGCTCAACGGTGGCGTCGGGGGCAGGCGTGGGTCATCCAAATTTTCATCAGGCTCGTCGATCAACAGGTCACTGTCGTCAGGCGAGGGCTGCTCGACCGCGCCCGGCGGTCGGCCCTCCAGCCCGAGTTCGAGCTCCTTCGGCGTGCGCGGCGGAATGACAACGATGTCACCGTTGGGGCCTACCCCGAGCCCTTCGGCCCACCCAGGGGCACCAGAGAGGGCGAGGGTGAGCGCCGCCAGGGTAATCACGAGCTTCATTACGGCCACCTTGATCACGAGATTTGTCTCGACCGGCTTGCACCCTCTCAGGTGTCGGCGCCACCGTGGAGTAAGCGACTGATCGAAGTCGGCCAGGGTGACGCGCAGGGCCGGGCGGGCACGCCCAGCCCGCTCACCATGCCGCTACCTTCAGAGCCGACGGTCAGTCGGCGGCGCGTTATGCGAATCCTCGACGTCGAAGTCGTCGTCTTCCGGTTCTTCGGTAGTGAAGCTGTCGTCCGGCGGCGCAACCTGTTCGCGCTGGCCACGTGGCCGAACCTCGAGGTTCCGCTTCGGCCCCAGGCGTGGGTCGTGGTGGCTCGGGTGGTCACCGAGCTCCTGCGCTCCCGCCGGCGCGGCGAGGAGCGCACCCAGGACGATGACAGGCAGGGTCCCGAAGGTCTTGAGCATTGGGGTGCGTCCAGTGGTGACCCAGGCCTCAGCCGGAGCATGCACATCTCGCACCTCGGCGCCTCCGGTCCAAGCCAGAGCGCCCGGCCTGCGCTTGCCCCGCACTCCAACACTCAGGGCCTCACAACATGGCCGAGGTTGACCAAGGACGGCCGATGCTTGCCAGACCTTGCGGTGCCAGTCTCGACCCTCCGCGACCGGTGTGTAGCCCTCTCGGGCGCCAGAAGCAGGCATGTGGCGTGTGGCGGATCAGCAATGAATGGAACCCGAGAGCAGCTTAGGGACCGTACCCGCCCCCGCCGCCCCTGCGGCCGTAACGGGCGCGCCGTTTGCGCGTTTTTCGGGTTTTGAAAAACGCGGTTTCGTTTCGTTTTGAGAGAGGCTCTGGCGGGCCCAACGACTACGGGCGCGAACAGAGGGCGACCCGATTGGCATCCATCGAGCGAGGAATGAACTGATGTCGATGGCTCGAACGCGCAGGACCTCCCCGCTCCTTATCGAGAAGCGCCGCGCTGCAAGGCGCGGTCGGCCTCCAGGTTCGTTTATTCGGCTTCTCGATGACCCGCGTCGCTTCGAAACGGCGGCCCTGTTCGCGGCACGAGCGCTTGGTCACAAACCATATCCAGCGGCGACGATGATCGCTGCCATCTTCAGTCCGTATCCGGTCCGAGTGGAGGTCATTGGCGGGATCATGAAGCTGAGCACCACAATTGCGAATGCCTCCCTCCGGGGTCGTGCTGGCCACATCAAGGATCACGCGGACCTCGCCATGCAGAGGGCGAACGCCACCGAAACTACCTGGGTCATCGACTCGGCCGCGGCGATCGACGCCCTCGTGCGAGCCAACGGGGACCCCCATGTCACCTCGGTTGCTCTCGTACAGCTTCACGCCCTTGGATGGTCAGCCACCCTTGCTGCGCTGGCAGAGCGCCTACGCGCCGCCTTCAAGACGGATCCAACGCCGGCCGAGGGCGTACTTCCCCGCCGGGCTCAGAGGCTCGCCCAGGCGATGTCTATAGAAGCGTAGGTCTATCAACGCCTTAGATCCGCATTAATTTGCAGGTGTAACTTCCTAAGCACCACGGCCAACGTGGGCGCCATGAGCATGCGCGCTTACTCTTTCCTTGAAGGCATTGACGCCGCCAGCCGCTCAGCTGGCGGATGGCCGGAGTTTGGCCTCGCCGTCGGCCGGCACCGAGAGGCGCAGGCCCGTTGGCGCCGAGCCCTCCTCGGCGGCGATCTCATCGAGACGGTCCGCGCCCGAGCCGAGCTCACGTCAGCAGCGGCTGAGGTCGAGCGCGCCGAGGCGCACGCCGAGATGTCGATCGGCGGGACGAAGTCATGAGCGGGTCCCCCCTCGCTGCGGGCGATCTCACGACCGCCGATCTCTCGGACCCATGTCAGGTCGCGGCCGCGCTGCGCCGCGTCTACTTCCAACTCGTCTCCGGCGCGCAGGAAACGAAGATCAGGTTCTGGTCTGGCGACGTCGAGGAGGAGGTCACGTTCGCACCTCCGAACCTCGGCGCCCTCTCGGCCGAACTCGCCCGCCAGGAAGCTCTCTGCGCTGCAAAAACCAACGGGCCCGGCGGAAGTCAGGCGCGGCCGCCGCGCTTCTGCGCGACCGCCGGCTGAGGATCACCCATGATCAACCTGCAGGAATTCGCGCAGAAGGTGACAGCCGCCCGTGCGAGCCGAGTCGCGGCCCAGGCGATACCCGTCGTTCCGGGGCATGAGGCCACTGCCCAATCGCCGATCATCCCGGCGCAGGCCGCACCGGTGGTGCCGGCACGGTCCGCCGCAGCTTCGTGGGACCAGATCGCCGCGGAAGTGAACGCCGCGGCGGGGTTCGCCCATGGCGGCGCCAATGTCGTCGCCTCTGCCCCGCGCCACCACCAGGAGCCCGCGCGCCGGGTGCCCGACAAGGCCGGCGCAGCCGACTGGGGCGCCATCGCCGCGGCTCTGAACGCCGAGTCCGGCCTCACCCGCACCAACCACACCGGAGCACGCTGAGATGGCGAAGATGTCGATCAAGCACCTGCTCGGTCTTGCAAAGGCAGAGCCCGCCAGCACCGCCGAGGCCCAAGACGCACAGCAGGCAGCGGCCACCGAGGTCCGCGCGGCGGAGGCGGGCTTCGTGGCGGCGGAAGCCGCCTACTCGACTGGCCTGTTGTCAGCTGATGACGCCAGCCTCCGGGCGCTCGCTGACGCGCGTACCGATGCTCAGGTCCGCCTTGATCGAGCCCACGCGCTCCAGGTAGCGCTCGACGCGAAGGTGGAGATCACCCGCGAGCGTGAGCGCAAGACCGAGGTTGCCTGCCTCGTCTCCGACTACAAGACCGCCGCGGCAGCGTTCCGTTCCTTCGTCGAGACCGAGCTTCCCGCCATGGGTGCCACGGCGCGGCGGATGATGGAACTGCGCCTCGCCGCTGAGCAGGCTCGCACAACCGCTCAGGTGGCGATGCACAGCGCTGACCCGGAGGGTGCTGCTGTCCTCGACGATGTCGAGGCTTGGCGCTCAGCGTCGGGACTTCCCGAGGAGATCCTGGGCGAGCGGGAGATTGAGCTTTGGCTTCGCCCCAACGGAACGCCGATCCCAGAGGAGCACGAGCGCGAGGTTAAGCTCCAGGCCGACGGCACTGGCATTCGGTGGCACGGCGGCCAGTCTACCCACTACCTCCAGCGGCGCCGGTTCCTTCGGCGTGAACGGTTGGACCAGGGCCACGGAAGCTACGCGCCGCCGATCGCCACCATGCTGTCCATCCCGCCGGTCACCGCGCTGGATCAGGCCGGATGGGTCCCTCTGAAGGATGCCGACCTCAGCAGCCTCGCGACCGCCCTCCAGCGCCTGCAGGCCGGCAAGATCGCCATGCCAGATGATCGCGAGATCAAGGTCACCTACGAGCCGATTGGGGAGCCGATCAACGTGTTCGTTCCGCGCGTCGAGGTGACCGGCGGGCCCGGACAGGAGCCCGCCCGGCGACTCGGATAGGTCCAGAATTCCAAGGTTCGATCGGCGTCT
>Ga0160428_1002040_pt1 | contig 13250 bp, 11 predicted proteins | sample SolpanmetagenomM_FD_108198 | JGI IMG/M metagenome (GOLD analysis project Ga0160428, IMG submission 108198) | Solar panel surface microbial communities from Lawrence Berkeley National Laboratory, California, USA - M | ecosystem: Engineered > Built environment > Solar panel > Unclassified ... | reverse complement strand
GTGCGGCACCATCACCTGACGAGCCCCACCCCCACGAGAGGAACCCAGCGTGTCGAACGACGTCGTCGCCTGTGCCCTGAGCGACCTGCCCGACGGCGAAGCGGTCCGCCTCGACCTCGACCGCCCCGTGGTCGTGTTCAACGTCGAGGGCGAGCTGTACGCCCTCGACGACACCTGCACCCACCAGGACGCGTCGCTGAGCGAGGGCTGGGTCGAGGACTGCCAGGTCGAGTGCCCGCTGCACGCCGCCACGTTCGACCTGCGCACGGGCGCCCCCTCGGGCCCGCCCGCGATCGTGCCCGTGCGCACGCACGCGGTCTCCGTGGTCGACGGGGACGTCGTCGTGCACGTGGGCACCCCCCGCGGCTGAGGGCGGCCCCTACGGGCGGCTGAGCCAGCCGAGGGCGGACGAGGCCGCGTCCGCCGCGGCGACGACGGCGGGGGCGACCTCGGCCATCCGCGCCTCGCTCAGCCGGTAGGCCGGACCCGAGACGCTGAGGGCGGCCACGACGACGCCGTCGGGGCCGCGCACGGGCGCGGCGACCGCGTTGAGGCCGAGCTCGAGCTCCTCCGACGTGGTCGCGTAGCCGGCCGCCGCGACCCGGTCGAGCTCGGCGTCGAGGTCCCGGCGGCGCACCAGCGTGCGCTCGGTGAGGCGGGGCAGGCGCGCCGGCAGCCCGCTGCGCCGCACGGGCGGGCAGAAGGCCAGGAGCACCTTGCCGCTGGAGGTGGCGTGCAGCGGGGTGCGTTCGCCCACCCAGTTGTGCGTGATCACCGACGAGGCGCCGCGCACCTGGTCGACGTTGATGGCCGCGTCCCCGTCGGCCACGGCGACGTTCACGGTCTCCCCCACGAGCGCCGCGAGCTCCTCGCAGGCCGGCCGGCTGCGGCGGGTGACCTCGAGCTGGTCGGCGACGGCCCCGGCGAGGCGGACGACGCCCATCCCGAGCCGGTACTTGCCGCGGTCGCCGACCTGCTCGACCAGCCCGCGGCCCTCGAGCGCGGTGACGAGCCGGAACGCCGTGGACTTGTGCACGCCCAGGCGCGCGGCGATCTCGGTGACGCCCGCCTCCCCCAGCTGCGCGAGGAGCTCGAGGATCGTGACGGCCCGGTCGACCGACTGCACGGGGCTGGCGCGCACGGCGGGCGCGTCCTCCGGCAGTGCGCTCATGCGGCCAGCATGCCACCGCGCCCGCGGCTCCCCCGCGCGCGGCCGCCGGTGCGGGGGAGGGTCCGGCGGCTCAGCGCGTCAGCGGCGCAGGCGCTCCATGCCCGGGTCCACGAGGGGTTCCGCGGCCACGGTGGCGGCGACGCGGCGCCCGAAGTACTCGACCTCCACGGCCGTGCCGGCCTCCGCGGCGTCGGCGGGGAGCCACGCGTACGCGATCGGCGTGCCCAGCGTGTGGCTCCACGCGGCGGACGTGACGTACCCGACGGCGTCGTCGCGGCCGGCGACGAACACCGGCTCCTTGCCGAGCACGACGGAGCGGCGGTCGTCCACGGTCAGCGCGCACAGCCGCCGCCGCGGGGGCGCGGCGGCGGCCGCGAGGACCGCGTCGCGGCCCACGAAGTCCCCCGCGTCGGTCTTGACCGCGAACCCCAGGCCGGCCTCGAACGGGTCGTGCTCGCTCGTGACGTCGCCGCCGGAGAGCCGGTAGCCCTTCTCCAGGCGCAGGCTCGAGAACGCGGCCCGCCCGGCGGCGACGACGCCCAGCGGCTGCCCCGCCGCGAACAGCGCGTCCCAGAGCGCCGCCCCGTGCTCGGCGGAGGCGTACAGCTCCCAGCCGAGCTCCCCGACGTAGGACACGCGCAGCGCGGTGACGGGGACGCCGGCGACGACGATCCGCCGCGCGCCGAAGTAGCGGAACCCGCGGTGGGAGACGTCGTCGCGGGTCAGCGGTTCCACGAGGTCGCGGGCGCGCGGGCCCCACACGCCGACGCAGCACGTGCCGCCCGTGACGTCGCGGACGTCGACCCAGCCGAGCTGCGGCTGCTGCTCGCGCTGCTCCCGCGCCGCGCGGCGCAGCAGGTCCTCGTCGGTGCCGGAGTTCACGCCGACCTGGAACTCGTCGGTGGCCAGGCGCGCCACCGTCCAGTCCGAGCGCACGCCCCCGGCGGCCGTCAGGGCCAGCGCGTAGGTGACCGACCCGACCTTCTTGTCCAGCTGGTTCGTCGTGAGCCGCTGCAGCAGCGCGAGCGCGCCCGGGCCGTCGACGCGGACCCGGCGCAGCGGCGTCATGTCGTACAGGGCCACGGCCGTGCGGGTCTTCCAGGCCTCGACGGCGACGACGGGCGAGTGGAACTGCGCGGCCCACGGCTCGCGCTCCGGTTCGCGCCACGCGTCGGGCACCTCGTCCAGGAGGGCGGCGTTCGCCTCGTACCAGAGCGGGCGCTCCCAGCCGCCGCCCTCGGTGAACACCGCGCCCAGCTCGACCTCGCGCGCGTGGAACGGGGACAGGCGCAGGCCTCGCGGGGACGTGCGCGGCTGCAGCGGGTGCAGGACGTCGTAGATCTCGACGAAGTTCTGCTGCGACGTCTCGCTGACGAACTCCGGCGTGGTCTGCACGGCCTCGAACCGGCTGACCTCGAGCTCGTGCAGGTCGGTGTCGGTGCCGCCGTCGACGAGGAGCTGCGCGACGGCGCGCGCCACGCCCGCGGAGTGGGTGACCCACACGGCCTCGGCGATGAAGAACCCCCGCACGTCGGGGCTCTCGCCGACGAGCGAACCCCCGTCGGGGGTGAAGGAGAAGATGCCGTTGAAGGCCTCCTCGACCTTGGTGTCCGCCAGGTCCGGCAGCAGGGCCACCGCGTCCGCCCAGGACGGGGCGAAGTCCTCCTCGGTGAACGGCAGCATGGACGGCATGGACGCGGGCGTCGCGCCCGCGGAGTCGTCGAGGTCGGCGAGGTCCACGGGCATCGGCCGGTGGGCGTAGGAGCCGATGCCGAGGCGGTCGCCGTGCTCGCGGAAGTACAGGTCCGCGTCCTGGTGGCGCAGGATCGGCAGCCCGGCCTCGGCCGCCTCGGAGTTCCGGCCGCGCAGCGCCGCGACCTGCCCGGTCCGCGCGTACTGGTGGGCCAGCGGCAGCAGCGGCACGGTCATGCCGACGAGGTCGCCGACGGCGGGGCCCCAGAACCCGGCGCACGAGACGACGACGTCGGCGGGCACCACGCCCGTCGGGGTGCGCACGCCCGTGACGCGGCCGTGGGCGGACTCCACGCCGGTCACCTGCGTGGACCCCACGAACCGCGCCCCGCGGGACTCCGCCCGCCGCTGCAGGGCGACCACGGTGCGGGTCGCCTTGGCCAGGCCGTCGGTGGCCACGTGCAGCCCGCCGAGCACGCGGCTGCGGTCGACCAGCGGGTGCAGGCGCACGACCTCGTCCGGGTCGACCAGCCGGGCGCCCTCGACGCCCCACGCCTGCGCCCAGCCGAGCTTGCGCTGCAGGTCGTGCAGCCGCTGCGGGGTCGTCGCGACCTCCAGGCCGCCCACGGGGTTGAAGCACCACGCGCCGTCCACGTCCAGGCCGGAGAGCTTGCGCACCGTGTACTGCGCGAACTCGGCCATGGTCTTCGACGCGTTGGTCTGGAACACCAGGCCCGGGGCGTGGGAGGTCGAGCCGCCGGGCAGCGGCAGGGGTCCCGCGTCCAGCACGGTCACGTCGGACCAGCCGCGCGCGGTCAGCTCGTCGGCCAGGTTCGCCCCGACGATGCCGGCCCCGATGACGACGACCCGGGGGGTGGTGGTGCTCACGCTCGCTCCTGCTCGTCGGTGGTCGGCTCGTCGGTGGTGGGCTCGTCGGGGGTGGGGGTGAGCTCGACGGCGGCGTCGAGGACCCAGTCGGCCAGCGCGCCGGCGAAGCTGGAGCGCACGAGCAGCGTCACGTCGGTGCCGCCCGGCGCGCGGGCGAGCAGCAGCACCCCGATCTGCGCGACGCTCGTCTGCACGGCGGTGCCGGGGCCGAACACGCTCGGGTGCAGGTCCACCGGGCAGCCCCCGGCCAGCAGGTCGGGGACGTGCTCGCCGCGCAGCCGCAGCGTGGTGCGCTGGGCGGAGACGTCGACGACCGTCCCGCCCGAGGCCGCGACGGCCTCGCGCAGGGCGGCGACGCCCAGCGGGGCGCGGGAGACGACGAGCCACTCGTCCGGCCCGAGCCAGACGACGTCGACGCCGTCCGCGGCCGTGCTCGTCGACGCGGTCGTGGGCAGGGGCGCACCCAGCAGCGCCTCGACGGCCCGCGCCCCGGGCGAGGTCGGTTCCACGCGCAGGCCCAGCTGCTGCAGGGTCGCGTCCTCCTCGGCCGCCAGGCCCGGCGGCAGGCCCGCGAACGCCGTCGCCCAGGCGGCCAGCGGACCGCGCAGCGTGAGCGGGGGCAGGGTGGTGGGACGCAGCAGCTCAGCCGTCACGACGGGCTCCCTCGGGGTCGAGCAGGACGTAGGACGTGATCTCGGCCTCGACCGTGCGGCCGTCGACGACGGCGAACACGCGCTCCCCCAGCCGGTCGCGCCCACCGGAGACGAGGGCGAGGGCGAAGGTCCGCCCCAGCGCCGCGCTGCGGTAGCTGGAGGTGACGAAGCCCAGCATGGGCACGGGGGGCGGGGGCAGCTCCGCGACGGCGACGAGCTGGCTGCCCTCGGGCAGCAGCGCGTCGCCGTCCACCGGCAGCAGGCCCACGAGGTGGCGGCGGGCCGGGTCGAGGTTGGCGGCGCGCGCGAAGGAGCGCTTGCCGACGAAGTCGACCTTCTTGCGCGACACGGCCCACCCGAGGCCGAGGTCGTGCGGGGTGACGGTGCCGTCGGTGTCCTGGCCGATGATCGGGTAGCCCTTCTCGGCGCGCAGGACGTGCATCGTCTCGGTGCCGTACGGCGTGATCCCGTGTGGCGCACCGAGGGCGAGCAGCCGCTCCCAGACCGCGGCGGCGTAGCGGGAGTCGACCATCACCTCGTAGGCGAGCTCGCCCGAGAAGCTCACGCGGGACAGCACGACGGGCACGTCGTCGACCTCGGTCGCGCGCCAGGTCATGAACCCGAACGCCTCGTTCGACACGTCCACGCCGGGGGCGAACTCGCCGACCACGGCGCGCGAGAGCGGTCCGACGACCGGGAACACCGCCCACTGGTCGGTCACCGACGTCAGGTGGACGCGCAGGTGCGGCCACTCCGTCTGCAGCCACTCCTCCATCCAGTCCAGGACCTTCGCGGCGCCGCCCGTGGTGGTGGAGACGAGGAACTCCTCCTCCGCCAGCCGCAGGACGGTCCCGTCGTCCAGGACCGTGCCGTCGACGCCGCACATCACGCCGTAGCGCACCGCGCCGACCTTCAGGCTGCTCATGAGGTTCGTGTACATCAGGTCGAGGAACTCCCCCGCGTCCGGACCGTGCACCGCGATCCCGCCGAGCGTCGAGCCGTCGAGGATCCCGACGCCGCCGCGCACGGCGGCGCACTCGCGCAGGACGGCCGCGTCCATGTCCTCCACGGCCCCGTCCGAGGCCCCGCCGCCCGCCGTCGGGCGCGGGTAGTACCGGGGGCGCTTCCAGGTCCCGACGTCCTCGAACACCGCCCCGGCCTCGACGTGCCAGGCGTGGCAGGCGGTGCGACGCACCGGGTCGTAGAGGTCGCCGCGGTTGCGGCCGGCGAAGGCGGCGAACGCGACGGGCACGGTGGGCGGGCGGAACGTCGTGACGCCCAGCTCGGCCACGGTGCGGCCCGTGAGCTCCGCGACGAGCCCGGACGTCGTGACGCCGGACGTGCGGCCCTGGTCGTGCGCCGTGCCGATCGTCGTGTAACGCTTGACGTGCTCGACGGAGCGCAGGCCCGCCCCGACCGCGCGGCGCACGTCCGCGACGGTGGCGTCGCGCTGCAGGTCGACGAACTCTTCGGTCCCGTCGCCCTCCACGGGCACCCGCCACAGCAGCAGGCCGGGCGAGCGCTCGGGCGCCTCGGCCGGGCGCGGCAGCGCCGAGGCCGGGGACGGCAGGCCCAGGGCGGTGAGCACGTCCACGGCGCTGCGCTCACCGTCGCGCAGGGCCTGCGCCAGCGAGAGCTCGCCGCGGGCCGCCCCGGCCGCGTGCACCGTCGGCAGGGGGGCCGCCGGCACGAAGCCGCCCAGCTCCTCGTCGTAGCGCAGCGCCCCGCCGGACTGGCTGAACAGCTGCACCGCCGGGTTCCAGCCGCCGCTGACCAGCAGCAGGTCGCACGCGAGGTCCCCGGCCGTGCCGACGGCACCGCCCGCGAAGTCCGCCACGCGCACGCCCGTCACGCGGTCGGTGCCGAGGGTCGCGGTGACCACGGCGGCCGCGCGCACGGCGACGCCCGCGGCCGCGCAGCGCGAGGCCCAGGCGGCCGGGGGCGCGGGGCGCGCGTCGAGCACGCGGACGGACGCGCCGGCGGCGGCCAGGTCCAGCGCGGCCGCGTAGGCCGCGTCGTCGCACGTGGCCACGACGACGTCGCGCCCGGCCAGGACGCCGTAGCGGTGCAGGTAGGTGCGGGCCGCCGACGCCAGCAGGACGCCCGGCCGGTCGTTGCCGGGGAACACGAGCGGCCGCTCGTAGGCGCCCGTGGCGGTCACGACGTGGCGGGCCCGCAGGCGGTGGACCCGCTGCCGCGCCAGGTTCCGCGGTGCCGCGGCGCCGAGGTGGTCGGTCCGCTTCTCCAGCGCCAGCACCATCCCGTCCTCGTAGCTGCCGACGGCCGTGGTGCGCAGCAGGACGACGACGTCGGCGCAGGCCGCCAGCTCGGCGCGCGCCGCGGCGACCCACTCCAGGGCGGGGCGGCCGTCGAGCACGTCGTCGGAGCCCAGCAGCGCACCGCCGGGTTCGGGGTTCTCGTCGACGAGGACGACGCGGGCCCCCGCCCGCGCCGCGGTCAGGGCCGCGACGAGCCCCGCGGGACCGGCCCCGACGACCACGACGTCGGCGAAGGCGTGCCGGGTGTCGTAGCGCGCGGGGTCGGGGACCTCGGCCAGGCGTCCCCGCCCGGCCAGGCCCCGGGCGACGAGCCCGTCGAACAGCTCCAGCGTGGTGGCGAGCTGCATGGGGTCGGGGAACGGCTGCTCGACCTGCACGAGGGCGTTGGGTTCCTCGGCCCCGGCGGCCAGCACGCCCCGCGGGCGCCCGCGGGCGGAGCTGCGGGCCACGGCGAGCTCGTCCGCCGCGAGCAGCGCGGAGGCCAGGGTGTCCCCGGGGTGTCCCGCGAACTCCCGGCCGTCGAAGGTGAAGCGCAGCGTGCGCGAGCGGTCCAGGCGGCCGTGGCCGTCGACGCGGTCAGCCACGACCGGCCCCCGTCCCGGCGGCGGTCAGGTCGGGTGAGGGGTCACCCGGGCGGTAGGTCGCGAGGAACGCGTGAGTCCGGGTGTCGCGCAGCGCGTTGAACCAGCGGCGGCAGGAGGCGGAGTGCACCCACCGCTCCGCCCACACGCCCGCGGTGTTGTCGCGGAAGAACACGTAGTGGGCCCACTCCTCGTCGGAGAGGGCGGCGGGGTCGGCCGGGTAGGGCACGTGGGCCTGCCCGCCGTAGGAGAACTCGACCTCCTCGCGGGGGCCGCACCAGGGGCACTCGATGAGCTGCACGGTCTCTCCCTCGGGTGGGTCTCAGTGGGCCACGGCGGCGGCGCCGTGCTCGTCGACGAGACGCCCCGTGACGAAGCGGTCGAGGGTGAACGGGGCGTTGTACGGGTGGGGTTCGCCGGTGGCGATGGTGTGGGCCAGGCACCAGCCCACCCCGGGTGTCGCCTTGAAACCGCCCGTCCCCCAGCCGCAGTTGAGGTAGACGTTCTCGTAGGGCGTGCGGCCCACGATGGGCGAGGCGTCCGGCGTGACGTCGACGACCCCGCCCCAGGTCCGCAGCACGTGCGCGCGGGCGAACACCGGGAACAGCTCCACCGCCGCGGCCATCTGCCGCTCGACGACGTGGAACGAGCCGCGCTGGCCGTAGCCGTTGTAGCTGTCGACGCCCGCGCCCATGACCAGTTCGCCCTTGTGGGCCTGCGAGACGTAGACGTGCACGGCGTTCGACATGACCACCGTGGGGTGGACGGGTTCGAGCAGTTCCGACACGAGCGCCTGCAGGGGGTGGCTCTGCAGCGGGACGCGGAACCCCAGCTCGTCGGTCAGCGTCGAGGTGCGGCCCGCGGCGCACAGGGCGACCGTGCCGCAGGCGATGTCGCCGCGCGAGGTCCGCACGCCCGTGACCCGGTCGCCGTCGGTCGTGAACCCGAGCACGGCGCAGTCCTGGATCAGGTCGATGCCCGCCTCGTCGGCCCGGCGCGCGAGGCCCCAGGCGACGTAGTCGTGCTTGGCGATCCCGGCGCGCGGCTGGTACGTCGCGCCGAGGACGGGGTAGCGGATGTCCGGGGAGGTGTTCACGATCGGGCAGAGCTCCGCGACACCCGCCGTGTCGACCCACTCGGCGTCGACGCCGTTGAGGACGTTCGCGCCCACGCGGCGCACGGAGTCGCGCACGTCCTGCAGCGTGTGGGCCAGGTTCAGCACGCCGCGCTGGCTGAAGAGGATCGGGTAGTCGAGGTCCTCCTCGAGCGTCTCCCAGAGCTTCAGGGAGTGCTCGTAGATCGCGGCGCTCTCGTCCCACAGGTAGTTCGAGCGGATGAGCGTCGTGTTCCGGGCCATGTTCCCGCCGGCGAGCCAGCCGCGCTCCAGCACGGCCACGTTGGTGATGCCGTGGTTCTTCGCGAGGTAGTGCGCGGTGGCCAGGCCGTGCCCGCCCCCGCCGACGATCACCACGTCGTAGGAGGGCTTCGGGTCGGGGTTGCGCCAGAGGAAGGCCGGGTGCTCCGGCACGCCCGTCGCGGGTGCTGCGTCCACCGGGACCCCCTGATCGCTCACTGATATGTCAGTTCGCGACTGTAGGGTCGGCTCGTGACCCCGGTCAAGGAGGGCTCGTGAGCACCGCGCTGGAACCCGTCGACGGCTCCCCCGCCGGCCCGGCCCTCGCGCCCGCGGCCGGGGGGACCGCCGGGACCATGGCCGACCGCGCCTACGAGGCGCTGCGCGACGCCCTGCTCGTCCTGGACATCCGGCCCGGCGACGCCCTGAACGACGAGGCCCTGGCCCGCGACCTCGGCGTGGGCCGCACGCCCGTCCGCGAGGCGCTGAAGCGGCTGGAGGCGGACCGGCTCGTCGTGGTCTACCCGCGGCGCGGCACCTTCGCCACGGCCGTGGACATCACCGACCTCGCGCACCTGTCCGAGGTGCGCCGGGCCCTGGAGCCGGTGGCCGCCGAGGGCGCCGCGCGCCGCGCCACCCCGGCCGCGCGCGCCGAGCTCAGCGCGCTGGCGACGACCGTCGAGGGGCTCGACGCCACCGCCCTGGACGCCCGCACCCTCATGCGCCACGACGTGGCCGTGCACCGCGGCATCTACCGGGCGTGCGGCAACCCGTTCCTCGAGGACGTCCTCGTCCGCCACGACAACCTCGCCACCCGCATCTGGTGCCTCGTGCTGGACCGGCTGCCGCGCTTCGGGGGTCACGTCGGCGAGCACGTCGCCCTGCTGCGGGCCATCGTCGACGGCTCCGCCGAGGAGGCGGCCCGCCTGGCCCGCGAGCACGTGACCGGCTTCGAGCGCGAGGTCCGCGCCGTCCTGTGAGCCGGGCGCTGCGGGACGGCCCTCAGGCGTCCGCGGGGTCCAGGGCCGCGGACAGCGCGGCGAGCAGCGCCGCCAGCTCCTCCAGCACGACCGCCGCGAGCGGTTCGCCGGCGCGGGGGCCGGTCCACGCCGCGAACCCGTCGTAGTAGGCGCGGACGCCGAGGTCGGCCAGGACCCCGGCGGGCCGCGGGTCCCCGAGGCGCAGCGCCAGGGCGTCCGCCACCGCGGCCGCGATGCTGGCGCGCTTGGCCGCCGCGCGCTCCTGCAGCTCGGGGCTCGTCGCGACGATGGCGTCGATGCGCCGGCCGATCTCCTGCTGCGCCGGGACGTGCTCGTCGGCCAGCGCGCGCAGGGCGCAGCGCAGCACCTCGAGCGCGGAGGCGTCGGCGGGGGCCGACCGCACCCCGGCGGTGGCGGTGGACACGAGCGTGGACTGGCCCTGGAAGAGGACCTCGCGCTTGTCGGCGAAGTGGCGGAAGAGCGTCGTGCGGGTCAGCCCCGCGCGGGCGGCGATCTCCGCGGCCGTCGTCGCCTCGTACCCCTGGTCGGCGAAGAGGTCCAGCGCGGCCTGCAGGAGCCGGCCGCGCGCATCCGGTTCCCAGCGCGCCACGCGGCCAGCCTACGGGGACGGGACCCCGTCCGGCGGCGAGTGATGCGACGGCGTCACATCAGAGGTACAGTGATGCGACTTGGTCACATCACCGGGTCGCGGCGCGCGGTCCGCGCGCGCCGACCCCCCACTCCCAGGGAGCACCCATGCGCGTCCTCATCACCGGCGCCTCCGGCTGGATCGGCACCGCCCTGACCGCGGAGCTCCTCGCGGCCGGCCACCAGGTCGTCGGCCTCGCCCGCTCGCAGGCCTCGGCGGACAGGATCACCGCCGCCGGTGCCGCCGCCGTGCGGGGCGACGTGGCCGACCACGACCTGGTCGTCGAGCAGGCCCGGCAGGCCGACGCGGTGGCCCACCTGGCCTTCACGCTCGACTTCGCCGCCTTCGAGGAGACGGTCGACAACGAGGTGGCGCTCCTGGCGCGGCTCGGCGACGCCCTGGAGGGCACGGGCAAGGCCGTCCTCGCGGCCTCGGGCACCCCGATCCTCCCCGGCCGCGTCGCCACCGAGGACGACGTGCTGGACCCCGCCGGGCCCGCCGGCGCGCGCGCCCGGACCGCGGCGGCGGTCCTGGCCCTGTCGGAGCGGGGCATCCGCTCCGGGCTGGTGCGCATGCCGCGGTCGGTGCACGGGGCCGGGGACGGCAACGGGCTGATCGCGGTGCTCGTCGGCCTCGACCGGCAGCTGGGGACGGCCGCCTACGTGGGCGACGGCAGCCACCGCTGGCCCGCCGTGCACCTCTCCGACGCCGGGCGCCTGTTCCGCCTCGCGGTGGAGGGGGCGCCCGCCGGGTCCGTCCTGCACGCCGTCGGCGAGGAGGGCGTGGCGCTGCGCGACGTCGCGGACGTCGTCGCGCAGCGGACCGGCCTGCCCGCGGCCGCCGTGGACCCGGGCGAGCTGGGCGTGTTCGGCGCGCTGCTCGGCACCGACCAGCCCGCCTCCAGCACCGCCACCCGCCGCCTCCTCGGCTGGGAGCCCACCGGCCCGACGCTGCTGGACGACCTGCGGGCCGGCCACTACACCTCCTGAGCGCCGCGGCGGGCCCGCCCCGCGGCCGCCGTCGCGGCCCGTCGGGCGGGTGACCGCACACAGGGCGGTCGTCTGGGCACATTGCCCGCCGGAACACCGCCGACATAGGACAAGATGTCCGCCGTGCGCCACCTCGATCCCATCGATGCCCGGATCCTCCTCGCTCTCGACGAGGATCCGCGCGCCACGGTGCTCGGCCTGTCCCGGCTGCTGAACCTGGCCCGGGGCACCGTCCAGACGCACCTGGAGCGCCTGGAGTCCGACGGCGTGCTGCACCGCTTCTCGCGCCGGCTGGCGCCCGCCGCCCTGGGGTTCTCGGTCTCGGCCTTCGTCATGATCGAGATCCACCAGGGCCAGCAGGACGACACGCTGAAGCAGCTGCGCGGGACCCCCGAGGTGCTGGAGGTGCACGGCATCACGGGCGACGGCGACCTCATGTGCCGCGTGGTGGCCCGCGACGCCGACGACCTGTACCGCGTCGGGCAGTCGCTCCTGTCCATCCCCGGCGTGGTGCGGACCCGCACGTCCCTGGCGATGCGGGAGCTGGTGCCCTACCGCATCGACCCCCTGCTCACCGACCTGGCGGAGTGAGCCCGGGAGCCTCCCCGGCCCGGCGCTCCCCCGGCGGGAGCACCCGGGCGCACCCGCGCCCCTGAGCGGCGACCCGAGGCGGGCAGCCGGTCCCGCGTCGGCGTCCAGCCCGCGGGCGGGCCCGCGGCCCCCCGCGACGCCCCGGCACCCTTCGCCGGCGGCGCCCCCCTCGACGGGCCGGAGCCCTTCGCGGAGCCGGGGGCCCGACCGGGCCGCTGGAGCAGGTCCAGCCCGCCCAGGGCGTCCGGCCCCGACCAGCGCGGACCCGCAGCGGCGGTGGTGGCTGCGGGAGCGGTGACGGCCGTGCGACCGTCCGCGGCGACCGGGCCGGTGCCGTCGGCCACGACCTCGGCGCCGGCCGGACCCGCGCCGTCGACCGGACCGTTCCCGTCGACCGGACCGTTCCCGTCGGACGGACCCGTCCCGCTGCCGGGGCCGGCCCCGGCGACGGGACCCGCCTCGGCGGTGCGGGGGGCGGACGAGCGCCCGCGGCGGGCCACCACGAGGGCGGCCGCACCAGCCAGGAGCAGGCCGAGCCCCAGGGGCAGCGGGGCGCTGGAGGCGCCCGTGTAGGCGAGCTTGCCGACCTTGCCGACCGCGGCGGTCGTGGAGGCCACGCCCGTGCGGACCGCCGACCGGGCGGCCGGGGCCGCGCCGGTGCGCGCGGAGGCGGTGCCGGCCCGTGCGGTGCCGGCCCGTGCGGTGCCGGCCGTCGCCGCGGAACCCGCCGCGGACGCGCCGGTCCCGGCCCGGCCCGCGCCGGTGGAGGCGGAGCCCCCGGCCGCACCCGCGGCACCCGGTGCCCCGGGAGCCGCCGGCGTCACCGGCAGGACCGGCGCGACCGGCGTCACCGGCGCCGACGGGGCGGGGGCGGGCTTGGCCGGCGACGGGCTCGGAGCCGGCGAGGGGTCGTCGCCGCCCGCGGTGGGCGCGACGACCGTGCGGACGCCGCTGACCGAGCTGGGGCCGCCGTCGACGTACTGGAAGGCCGTCAGGGCGACGGTGCCCGCCGTCAGGGCGGCCTCGGGCACGAAGCTCCAGCGTCCGGCGGCGTCGACCGTGGCCGCACCGACGAACCGGCCGGAGGAGTCCTTGACCACGACCTGGGCACCGGGCTCACCCGTGCCGGAGATCGTCGGCCGGCCGGTGGTGAGGACCGTCCCCTCGGCCGGAGCCGTGATGACGGGCTTCGCGGCGCTCGCCGCGTCCGCCAGGCGGACGACGCGGACCATCTGCGACGTCGACTGGTAGTTCATCGGCGCCGCGTCCAGCAGCGCGAACCGGCTGGTGCGGGCGCTCAGCGTCGAGGTGCTGCGCGCCATGCTGGCCGCCACGGTGCCCCCGGACCAGACGACGCTCTGCAGCGCCACGACCCAGTGCGTGCCCTCGTCGAAGTTCACGCCCGTGGCCGTCCAGGTCCCGT
>Ga0160428_1002039_pt1 | contig 13253 bp, 19 predicted proteins | sample SolpanmetagenomM_FD_108198 | JGI IMG/M metagenome (GOLD analysis project Ga0160428, IMG submission 108198) | Solar panel surface microbial communities from Lawrence Berkeley National Laboratory, California, USA - M | ecosystem: Engineered > Built environment > Solar panel > Unclassified ... | reverse complement strand
TTTGAATCAGAGGCAACCGAGGCTGGCTTCCACCACGGCATTCTCGATCTGGAGCAAGGCCCTGTCGCCTTTGAACAGGTCAACGCGAAGTGTGCCCACTGCAGGCGCCGTGATGTGCAGCGTGCCGAGATGCGTCTTGCTGTCTTGGGCAAGTAATGAAATTTATGGGAAAACGAACGTGAGCGTCAATCAAGAAACGACCTTACTGTAATAACGAACGGCAACGAGAGGCGTTCTGGATCTGTGTTCGAGGAAACTTGTCTCTATGGATGGACGAGAGTACATGTGGATGGGCAGGTGTGGCATTTTCACCACGGGTATATCATGCTTCTGTTTCTCTTCTCTTCTCATGTGATGCGAGATGTACTCGACGATGTAACCCAGAGTGTTACTGATGCTCTGTGGGTAACACATTAGAAGCGGTTGTTGCAATGAACTGTAAACAATAATAAGCATCTGCTTTTGTCGGCGTTGATTTAGCTGCCTTGCCTACCTAATAATCGACATGCCGCCCATTCTTCGGGTCGGAGCACGTGACCAGTCTTTCACATGCAAAGCCGCGCCTTTTGTTTTGTTCTTCCGGACACTGACAACAAGTCGGCTTTCCTCAGTATCAGAATGACTTGAGAGCTGAAAGTCGACGAATCACGCCTACCCAGATGTTCCTTCAAGGCCCCTTCTGGGCGAACTTGTCTCCATTTATCAGTCCAACATGTTAGCGTATGAGTCCCTTGCACCAGTCAGCCAAGGCGTCCATCTCCCCACCATCGACGGCATGTCTGGAGAGGACGGCGAGGTTAGCATGAATGCTCCGGAGTTCTCTCCGTTGTTTACTTGTCAGTGTCAGCCAGCAACCTTCTAGCAGAATCCCGATGCTGACATTCATCAGCGTCATACCCTTTCCAGCTTTCGCCCGATGGTCTTCACGTCGCCATACTTGATGGTTCTCATCTCGAAATCCGTCAAGTTGGATCATTAGAAGTAGTCCGCTCAGTAAACTTTCCAAACCCTCCAGCCAAAGTCCTCGCAATAAAGTGGGCGCCGTGCAGCAAAGAGCTTGGCCGTTCAGGACGGTTTTTACTCGCCGATGAAGATACTATTCGTGTGTGGGACATGAAAGATGCGCAGTGGACTGCAACCGTTGATAACGGCTCGGGCAGTCTGGGCAGGATCGCGAATGTGGAGTTTGGAAACAGTGATAGCGAAATACTGGTGTTCTCCGGGTTCGGAGGCCTGCTCACCGTCTGGTCACTCCTGACCGGCCGGACTATCGAGATAAAAGATGCGAAGTTTACGACAAAAGGGTACGACCAGAGTCGCTCCACCAACTCAGCCATATTCGCACTCCTCACAAGACCTGCAGCACAAGACATTATCACGCTTCACGCTTCCAATTCATATGCGGTACTCAAGTCCTACATCTTGCCCACGTCAGATGCTCAAGGGTTGAAGTGGAGCCCTAATGGACGGTGGCTGGCTGTTTGGGACACTCCTGCGAATGGCATTAAGATTCACATCTATACTGCGGATGGCAATTTGTATCGTACATATGTCGGAGGTGACCACGTTGACGAGCTTGTTGGACTCGGTGTCAAGTCTATCGAGTGGAGTTCTGATGGAGAATATCTCGTGGTCGCAGGGCACGAGAAAGATATCGTGTTACTGAGCACTAGGACTGTAAGTGTCTTAGGACTCCTCCGTCGTGCTGAAATTTGCTCTAACCTAAACCAGTTTTGCGTGGCCGTTCGTCTCACGTACAAAAGTACCTTGAGGCCGGATTCGGTGTGCATATGGCAGGAGCAACCGACTCTGAGTACTTCTCGCTCCTACGCAACGGCGACAAAACCGATCATTCTATCAACAGCCCATGCACCAGCGCCTGAGAACCGACCTTCATTTGGTGCCTCCATCATGACATTTAACTCTGGAAGCTCGCTCCTCGCCACAAAAGACGATAACATGCCCACGACAGTGTGGATATGGGACCTTGCACTTATGAAACTACGCGTGGCTATCATCCAAAACTCTGTTGTCAAGCGACTCTCATGGCATCCAAAGAAACGCAACCTTTTGTTAATTCAAACGTCTCAACCTGAAGCGAACCTGCATATATGGGATGCGGATGTCAACCAACCACACATAATAGCACATCCGTCGTCATTGCGCCTGGGAAACAAAGCGGAGGCCGAGTGGGCGGTAGGGGGGCAACAAATAACGCCAACAATCATCTACGGAGGTGCAGATGGGTGTGTCTTTGCATGGCCAGAAGGCAGGCGGTTCCGACACGGAGTGACAACCCAACACGAAGACCCCGAGGTAGCGTCCGACGAAGAAGACTCGCTCTATGCGATATTGTCTGGACAAGAGTCTACGCCAAAAGCAGACGACACGCAGGCTATCACCGAGGGAGCAGTGGATTTTCCTTTGGAAGATACCTTTCAATTCCGGAAAGACATTGGTGTTCACTGAGAGAGAACCTGGTGCTCTTACTGAGAGTGCTCTGAGATTCAACGTGGAGCTCTAGGGCGATTGATGAATATTCACAAACCGGCGACGAGTTAGTTAGGCTAGGTGCGCTTTGATTGATAGACTGGATTTAGTTTGTATTGGCAAGGATACCTAAGTGCTCGAGAAGCCTCGCATCTACAAGCTACCGAAGTTCAAGTATTGATAAACCGCGATCAAGGAGAGTCTTGGTTCGTGCATGAAAGATGTTTGTTTGATTGGTCTCAACTCGGCGCCTCAGGATTCGGTTCATCACGAAATCACAGTGTCACGTGCCTCGGCTCGGAGAAACTCATCCGGTCATTCGAGGGTGCACGGGGCCAAGTTCGAATTTGATCCTCAGCGAGTGAACCTCCAACGTCGACTCATCACAGCACATCAAAATGGTACGATTTTTTGCCCCTGCCTAACCCGGCAAGCTCATTAGTCTTCAGTGACAACGACGAAGTGCGAGTTTCACAATTGATCGTGGACTGACGTTGTTTTAGCCCGCCGGAAAGCAAAAGAAGAAGTGGTCCAAGGGCAAGGGTACGCAAACCGACCTCCTCACCGTGAAACTCCTCCTTCCCCATCGTCATCACCGAGCTGGCAACCGCATCAAAGCCTTGGGAAACGCCGGCGCCTTGAGCCGGAAGAAGTGTCTCCACGATCGCGATCAGCATCAGCAGCAGCAGCACCACCACCACCACCACCATCTCAACTCCGCCTCATAGCAAGCCAGGAACCACATTTCAAGCAATCCAAAACTAACCACTTCTTTTCTTCCCGTCCACAGTGAAGGACAAGTCCAACCACGCCGTCATCCTCGAGAAGGCCACCGCCGACCGTCTCAACAAGGAAGTCACCTCGTACCGCCTCATCACCGTCGCCACGCTCGTCGACCGCATGAAGATCAACGGCTCCGTCGCACGTCGCGCGCTCAAGGATCTCGAGGACCGTGGTGTCATCCGCAAGGTCGTCAGCCACGCCAGGTTGACCGTTTACAGTACGTTCATCGCACGCCTTTCCGGAGCGGTCCGCTCTGGTGGGAGATTACTGGGAAGGATAGGCAGCTAATACATCGTACAGCGAGGGCCGTCGCTGCTGAGGCCACCTAGAGGTGGAAGCAGAGTATGATGGTTTCTCTTCGTCAAATTGTGTAAATGGAAAACACGAGACCCCGCCCCGCAATGGGGAGGGACTGACATGGGTCGTGTCTTGCGTGCACAGCACGAACGGGGTGTTTAATGCCTATGATACCGGTTTTTTCCAATGAGATCTCTTGTTTTCGAACACCTCTATTGATGTTCAAGAGCTTGTTGTTTGGCTGACTCTTGTGTTGTGTGTGATGGAATACTATGGAGCGCTGTGCCCAGATGTCTGATCAAGGGAATTTTGCAACAAAACGCCACGAGGGCCTCCTCGGGCTTGCAGTTCCAGTTGTCGTTGTTCACGCTTGCCATCACGAATCAAAACAGCCCACAGTTGTCCCTACAAGAACTCGGTTAAAGACTATGACGGTTCTATGAACTAGCACCACAACCGAGCAGTGGTTGATGTTCGATTTTGCAAATCATCTTTGCTCTATGCATGCCCAGGGATACTCATGCGAGCGCATGGAGTCCTCCCTCAAGCCTCAAGTCTTCTTACTGACTCCGGCGACCCCAATCCCTGGCACTGCCATCGCTGCATCACCCACCGCCGGGGTCGGAGGGCGATTGAGTAAAGCCAATTGCTCCTCCTTGACAACTCGAGCACGCTCTCTCATGGCTATCACGCCGCCCTCAGCCTCTGCACCCGTCAATCGCGCCCACCCACTTCGACCTCTCATGCGATCACCCCTCTCACCACCCCACATGCTGACGCGCTGCACCTTCCTCAGCTTTCGCAGGCTAGCAATGCAGACGATCGCGCTGAAGACGGTGCACCACCCACTGACGGCCCAGAAACCAAAATCGCTCTCCTCGATGAAGTTCTTCAGATTCATGCCGTACAGCGCGGCGACGAACGTGCCACCACCGAGTCCCAGCGTGCCGATGCTGAATTTGAGGTCAAGCAGCATGAGCGAGTTGCGGTTGGCGTCCAGGATTGCCTTGACCACCTCTTCAGTCGTGCGAATCGACGACACCAGATTGCCCGAAACTTGGACGATTTCGTCGCAGACTTTGTAGTAAGATTCCAGCAGCATCTCAACTTCCGTGTGGTTTTCCTCGGCGCGCTCAACTCCGTGTGCTTTTTCGGTCAGGTACATGGATGCGAGATCATCATCGGCTTCGAGCAGGTCGTCGATGGCATCACGCACCAACCTTGCCTTTTGCTCGAACGTGCCCAGCTTCTTACTGTAGATCAGAAGGTGGCGTAGGCTGTCACGATCAATGTCCTCCTCAAGCTTCTGCAGCACACGCACTACCGGCTCCCGCACCGTTTCAAACTCGGCCTCCAGACCAGATGTCACGCTGATGAGGACTGCTTCGAGGGCGCGAAACTCGTACGGTATCGTGCCGTTCAGAGCGGAGTGGGCTGCTTCTGGAGTCCTCAGCTTGCCGCCGAGATCGTACATGAAGAGTGATTGTGTGTAAGAGTCTGTCGAGCCGTACGCATCGAAGACAAGGACGCGATCGAACTTTATGAGTGCCCGTAGATGCAGCAGGTTTATGAGGATTGCCGAGGGGCGAACAAGGATGTTGGGGAGCAGAGAGGAGTCGATTTTCCGCAGGTCGCGCGCGTGAAGGCCATACTGGTGGTCACGTTAATCGACGTGGACCTTTCCACCGGGGGATGCTTCTTCTGTGGACAGAACAAACCTTTGCTATAAGTTCGCTCTTCTTGAACTCGCCATTCACCAGTGTCACGTTTCCACCACCGTCGAATTCGGTGCAGCGCAGCTTCAGCTCGTTTGCTGGTCGCAACGTCCGCCCGAGGCTAGTGTTGTCGTCGAGAAAGTCCGAGAGTGGAGGGAGATCGTCCGGCTGCAAGGGAGCCTTGGACTTCTTGGGTTTACTAAACGGCCAGAAGGTGCCGCTTGAATTCGAGTCACTGCTTGCATGTCGCAACGAAGCGTGGTTGTGTCTGTTATACGGCGGCGTTGTTGCGTCTCCGAGCGGCGAAGTATTCGCGTGTGAGGAACGCCGAGGCGCATTCGAACCCTTCCACGGCCAAAAGCTCAGGCGAGGAATCGAAGAGGACTCCAGCAGAGTGCCAGACGTAGCGCATGTTGACGAACGTCTGCTTCCCTTCCTCCTGACGGATCCGTGAGTGTCGTGTCCTACAGGCCGCGCCCCAGCTGCGCAGGCCCCGGCGTTGGTGGAGAAGAAAGGCACGCCGTCGGTTTGAGCTCGCAAGAATTTGAGAAGAGTGGCAGAGGGAGCGCCAAAGGTGTGTGTAGAAACTTGCCTCATCTGAAAAGGGTGTTTGTCGACTTTGCTCTGGCGACAGATACGACACGATGCGATGGGAGGCTTTTCGTGTCGCAACTTTTATCGAAAGTTGCTCGGTAGGGCGCAAGGGTGACGCTAACCAACCAGCGTCAACGGCATGGATGGAAAGTCGGATACTGCATGTATACAAGTACATTATACGTTGGATGGCACTACACTACATACCGTGCTGTTCTTTCTGGCGTGCTCTTCGTCGTTGCGGCATCTAGGTCAAAATCATCATGTGCATGGACAACAAAACACTAGGGTACAGCATGTCCCACTCGCTTGTACAGGCATTCCTCATCATGACTATCAGTGATGATCGTGAACATATTCCTGCACAAATGGCAATCGGTTCGAAGGGAGGTCATCCATACGCTTCAAGGCTTAGGGGCTTTCGTATGGTCTTTGGTGTGTCTTGGTCAAGTTTCAGTTACGGTGATTTCTACTAAGATGCCTTGCTTCTCCATTCGAACTACTGCAGCCTTTGTCCTGTCAAGAACTTTTTGAGCGTAGAGGTGCTAGTATTCGACACTCCCCTTCAACCTTGATGATTGATTGTAACAGGGCATGCGGTATTCTCTCTCTCTCTCTCCGAGGGTGTCCAGTCGGCGAGGGATTTGACGAGAGCACATGCACACGGGTCTTGTATGAACTCTGAGCAAAACGCCGTTGAACTTCCCAAGAAGCCAAGGACCGGGCTGCAATGCAGTATTTGAACATGGTCGGTTTTCTTGTATTTGTACAGTATTCACCTCTCCGGGATGTCGTGTGGGTATCGTGCGTGAGCTCCTTCCTATGTCTCATGCTCCAGTCTTGACCAGCTCTGTGACTTTGCTCTCAATCGCCTTGTCGTCCAGTCCTGTTGCGTGTTCGTCAGTCCCAAGTCTAGCTTCCTTTTCGTGATGCGTAATCCCTACCCTTGAGCGACTCTGACTTCTCCTTACCGAACTCTTTTGCTGCATTAGTCGCATGCTCCTCCAAAGATTCCATCAGCTTGACCAACCGTATCTCGCCCACACCTTGGGTTCAACATCTAATGCCTCGCGGATCAGGATTGGGGTGTGCGGGTTGTTCTTCTTCATGGTAGGGTACGCGCGTGTGAGGAACGACCTTCAGAACGAGTCGTCAGTGAGATCTAGTGTCTCCACGTCCGCTTGCGCATCTTCTTCTCGCTCCCAAGAATTGAGAGCATGTACCTTGCTGCGGCGCTGTGGTCAGAGCTTTGGCATAGATGAAATCGAACCTCCTTGAGGGTGTTCGAGAAGACGTATTTCCCCGTAGCCGACATAGTGAGCTGGTGCAGGTGCAGATGCAAGCGACAGTGTTGGGTTGTGAGCGAGCGACGCTCCAGGTCTGTCCTCGACGTTGTCTGTCACCCATTGATCCGTCCGCGCAGGGCACCCACAACCGCAGTGACCGAGGTCACCCACCAACTACTTCAGGAAACTACAACACGAACCCCTCTTCCCCCCTTCAACGAGAAACAGCTTGACAACTTGAAAAACAATGGCAGCACCGCGCAGTACCTGGACCATCCTTCGCGCGGCCTTCCGCCCGTCGCCCTTTCTGCGCCAGTCAGTCGTGCGCCCAGCAGCTCGCAGAACCGTCGCTGGAGTCGGAGATGCCCCGGCAATCACTGGACAGCAGCCAGCTGGAGGCTTCGGAAAGCTGTGGAACAGCCCCATCGGTCCCAAGACGGTGCACTTCTGGGCGCCCATCGCAAAGGTAGGTCTTCAGGAGCAATCAAGTGAAAAGAGAGTAGCGGTCTGCAGGAGAAGATCGTTTGGGCATTCAGTCATAATGGGAGAAGCCTTTTAAGTTGGAACGCAGAAAGCTGACACGCCGTTTCCCCCCCCCCATAGTGGTGTCTGGTTCTTGCTGGCGTAGCTGACTTCTGGCGTCCCGCCGAATCCCTTTCGCTTTCTCAGAACGCGGCCCTCGTTGCGACCGGTGCTATCTGGACGCGTTGGTGCTTCGTTATTCGCCCCAAGAACCTCTTGTAAGTTTTTCACGAGATCGAACGTCTTCACTGGACGCAGTAAAGCGGTACACAAATTCACTCAAGTGGCTAAAACGTCCTATAGCCTTGCCACGGTCAACTTCTTTGTCTTCCTCACTGGCGCCGTTCAGACAACGCGCATCTTCTTGTGGAGGAAGTCCCAGGATGGGTTGACCGCTGGTCAGGAGCTCAAGGAGCTCGCAAAGGAGGAGGGACGTGCGATTGAGTCGGTCATCAGGGACCCCAAGGGTGCAGTCATCAGGGCGGAGAAGTCATGAAAGAGGTCAACGCTGCGCAAGCAGTGTGAATGTGGTATGCAAAGTGCTTGCGAACGACGAAAGGGCAAACTACGAGTTTGCGCGGTTTGCAGTTGATAAATGAATCACTCGACGTTTAATCGCTTCCAGTGCCCGCTCCGGCAACCGCTTCCGTGACTTGCCTTTGGTCGAGGTGTTATCATTCATGCTAGAAGCTAAATAAAAACAGAGAGAGCTAAAGCTATATGAACAACATGGCACCCATTTTGACTGTACAGTGTTCCCTGAACATGAGCCCGCAACCCCCCAGTTTCTCTGGCAAAACTGCTGTAGCAGTACCATCATACATATCAAACTTCAACAGGAATGCTAAACCTGATCTCACCAAAGGCTTCATCCTGCCTCACAGCAAGCAGGTTTCTCGTCGCCAGCGACAGCAAGTGCAGCAGCGCTTGCGCCGCGACAACCGCGCTATTCTCCTTTGGCGGCAACAGCGCTTCAAACGTCATCTCTTCGGCAGGGGGGCCGCCACTTTCCTCGCGCGCCATTGCGGTCTGGACAAACTCCAGGAAGTTATGCGACTCGTGCTCCATTACGTCGCGGACCCACTGCGACTGCTCGGCCGTCTGGGTATCGACGTTGGCGGCGGGGCCGAAGCGTTCGCGGTCGTCTTCGCGCTGCTGCTGCGTGCCCGTCACCGGGCGAGCATCGTCTTTTTCTGGTTCTTCTTCTGGCAACATGAAGCCGTCGTCCCCAATGAACCCGAGTTCGAAATCACGCGTCACAGACGACGTGCGGCCCTGCCCAGCGCCGAAATCAATAGGCTGCACGCTCAGACTTCCCTGTCTGGAGAGCGGCGGCCTGCCCCCACGGCCGTTCAGCGGTGACGCGCTAACGAGGTGGCTTCCTACGTGGTACGAGAGGGGCGCGTGCAACGGGGTTGCGGAGCTGATACCGGCCATGCCACTGCCGCCGAAGCCAGCCACGCCTCTCGAGACGCGACTGCCGGGATGCATGAGTGACGGTTGCCGGGTACGTGCGGCGCTGATGTTCCATGGCATCGATGACGAGAGATCGTATGCTAGTTCACCGGGAAGCGGAGTAGGCGCGTTGCGGCCAATTTCGGGTTCTTCGTCCATGTCGATGTTGAGGTTAAAGCCGTCGTTGTTTGCATCCAGAGGGGCTAAATCAGCCGCGCGATTGTCCTCCTCCGCGGATACGGTGCGCTGGCGCACTCGACGATCGATTTCGCCAGGGGCTTCAGGGTCTACTTGATCGTGGACTCGTTTGTGGGCTGGGATTGACGTTTCACCGGCAGTGAGTGTGTCGAGAAGCCTTTGACCGTAGAATGCTGCGAGCGGATGGCCGGTGTTTCCAAGGGGACCCAGAATACCACCTATGCCGCCAATACCGCGACCCGAGATCCAGTACTCTGCGTTGCGCTTCGCGAGTGCTTGAGACCTGCCGTTGACGCTCGCTTTATGTGCATCGGCCATGTTAGCAAGGTAGTTGTCCTGCCAGCCTTTGATTATATCTCTTGCCAGGACAAGATCCCTGTCGAAAGCGATGGTCTTGGCTTTACGTGCTTTACGAGCTTGAGGCGCATCGGCGTACAGCGAGGCTTCGTCCTCGGCCAGAAACTCATGGGTTGAGGAGCGGAGAATGCTCGAGTGCTGTGCTTGGTGAGATGAATGCAGAGCATCCTCTGGCTGTCTTGGCGAAAAGGCTTCTGCGTCAGGTAAAGGAGGATAGTCTTCGCCATCAAAGTCGAGACCGAGGTCCATGTTATCTGCATTACCAAACTGACAGATTGTTAGCACTTGTGCGACACTAGGGTGTTCCTACCTACCCCAAGACCTGCTTGCTCGGCTTCTTCGAGGCCGCGTCTAGCACGGGCATATGCAGAAGCATCGCTTGCTCCGTGAGAGTAATCGGCAGGAAGTGTTGTACTTCCGATGCCTTTGGGTGTCTGGGGTACTGGCTCTGAAGGTATGTCGTACATATTTCCATCCCCGTCAAAGGCAAAGCCGGGATCTGGGAGAAACCCTCCTTCGTCACCCTCGTTCATGTAGTGAGCAGCACTAGCATCGAGTTAGTCTTCTACTCCACGTCTTCTAGAAGCACGAACACAACACACCTTCGAGCGAGTGAGGACAACCTTCCTGAGCGAAGATCATCATTATCGCCAACATCGAAGCCAAACCCCTCAACCCCGCTTGAGTCTACAGATGGAACGATGATCTCAGGAGCACCATGCACGCTGGACTGGCTTGACTGAGCCCGACGAACAGAGGAAACGCCCGATGACTGGGAGGACGCGTCAGTCGTTACATCGAGATTTGAGAGGTCGAGCTCAAGTCCAGCGTATCCCAGGTCGGGCAAGAAGTTCGGATCGTCTGGGAGGATGAGTTGATCGGACCTTCAATCGATATTGTAAGTGGTGTTGAATCTCTTGTGAGGTGTTTGTGGCTTACCTTGCTGCTCTGCCAACTTCGACATCGTGCGTAATGGCCTTGATATCCGCTTCGATGCGTCTCATCTGCAATTGCATACTCTGGACGTCCGTGAGGACATAACCACATTGTTGCAGGTAAACCCTGGAGACACCATATCTACGCGGCGTCAACCGAAGCAGAGTTAGAAGGCTGCAAGTGTCTCTTACAGCAGATTGCTCTGTAGCCGCAGTGCCATAGGAGCTTCTGGCCTGATGATAGTCTCACATGCCTTCGGGACGTTGACCTTAACAATGTCGCTGCGATTGACCTTCTTCAAGGACGACTTCGAACCGAGAGTAGCGACGAGCCTGATGGCGTCAGAGAGTTGATCTCAGACCAAGCTCGGCATGTCTCACCAAACTGTAGCAACGCCATACTTCCGCGACGTGAGGACTTCCAACGACGTTAGCTTGATCTGGTTTGCTCCTAGGCAAAGGTGCTAACCCTCGTGAGAGTAGAACATCTTGAGAAGCAAGACGAAATCAATATCCGTTGTAGCGCCTCTTGGTATAAGGGGATACTTGGTGAAGGGACGCGTTGTCACAGTGGGAAGTTGCACCTCAAAGGAAGAACGCGAACAAACACGTCTTTTTCCTGGACGCGTCGTGAGACTTTTTCATTTCCAAAGGCAGTACTTTGGATTATGGGGGAGAGAGAGATGACTCTACACTGCTCGATCCGCCAAACGGTCTGAGGTTTGAATTCTCGCTTTTATGTAAGACTTATAACAAGCTTAACTCACTATTTGCATGATGGCACCCAACACTCATTTCTTCTCCGTCGGTGCAATCATAAGTTCGGGACGGACGTGCTTGTCGAAGTCCTCCTCGCTGAGAGCTTTCAATTCCATGGCACTCTGCTTGAGCGTCAGGCCTTTCTTGTGGGCGTTCTTGGCGACTTTGGAGGCCATGTCGTAACCAATGACTGGGTTCAAGCAGGTCACAAGCATGAGACTGTGGCTGTCAGAAACGAGCTTTTCGTAGTGAAACAAGCAACGTACCTTTCGTGAAGCAACGACTCAATCCTCTGCTTGTTAGGTGTAAGACCTTCGAGAAGATTCTTCTCAAAACTCCGCATGCCATCGGTGAGCAACCTAGCACTGTGAAGTAGGTTCCTGATCATGACCGGCTTGAAGACGTTCAACTCGAAGTTACCCTGCGAGCCGGCAAACGTGCAAGCGGCATTGTTGCCGAAAACCTGGCAGCACAGCATGGTCATGGACTCGCATTGAGTGGGATTGACCTTCCCCGGCATGATAGACGAGCCTGGCTCGTTCTCAGGCAAGTTGAGCTCACCGAGACCGCAGCGAGGGCCCGAACCGAGGAAACGGATGTCCTGCGCAATCTTGTACAAAGATGTTGCCAAAGTATTTAGCTGACCGTGTGCCTCAACAACAGCATCGTGAGCGGCAAGCGCCTCGAACTTGTTGGGAGCTGTAGTGAATTTCTGTCCCGTCATCTTTGATACCTCGGAGGCAATCATCTCATCGAACCCCTTGAACGTGTTCAGACCAGTCCCAACCGCCGTTCCTCCTTGAGCAAGAAGACTCAAACGGGGCAATGACGACTTGACCCTCTCAATGCCGTATTCCAGCTGCTGCATGTATCCGGAGAACTCCTGACCCAGGGTAAGCGGGGTGGCATCTTGCAGGTGTGTGCGGCCGATTTTGATGATACTGTCGAATTCCTTGACCTTCTTGCCCATGGCATCCCGTAAACTCTCTAGGGCTGGGATGAGGTTCTCTTGTAGCTCCAAGACAGCAGCGATATGCATGACAGTGGGGAAAGAATCATTGGAAGAGGCAGACATGTTAACGTGGTCATTGGGGTGAACGGGTTTCTTCGAACCCATGGTGCCCCCTAGAATTTCAATGGCACGGTTGGAGATGACCTCATTGGCGTTCATGTTAGATTGTGTGCCGGATCCAGTCTGCCAGACAACGAGAGGAAAGTGGTCGAGCAGCTTGAGAGAAGCAACTTCTTCGGCTGCCTGCTGAATAGCCTTCCCAACCTTTGGGTCTGCGAATATAGATGAGTTGTGCGCCGTTGAGAGGATGGACACTACACACCGAGACCGAAGTGCATGTTGACGGTGGCAGCGGCGCCCTTGAGGATTCCAAAGGCTCGAACGATTGGCGGGGGCATGCGATCTTGGGGTTGGTTGATCTTGAAGTTCTCGAGCGATCTCTCCGTCTGGGCTCCCCAGTATCTGTCCGACGAGACCTGGATCTCGCCAAAGGCATCGCTTTCGGTTCTGGTGGAGGCCTGCATCTTCGTGGTTGATTGGAAGGACCTGGTCTGGAAGTGAGATGGCGGCGGTTGAAGGCGGGCAGTGTTGACAAGGGTTGAGCGGGTGTGGGAGTAGAGGCGGGCGGAAGCTGGATGGACGACGACGGCGGCGGCGGCGGAAGTGCAACGTAGAAGGGAGGGAGCAATACGTGTTGCAGTGAAGGAGGAGGACAACGGGCGCAACATCTTGGGGGACGAGGAAAGGACAGTCGGGTTGAGGAGAAGGACGGAGCAGGACCAGAGTAGAGTAACTCGCGGTATACAGATGCAAAACGGGGGGGTCCTTCTGAGGATCTTTGTTCCGCAAT
>Ga0160428_1002038_pt1 | contig 13256 bp, 2 predicted proteins | sample SolpanmetagenomM_FD_108198 | JGI IMG/M metagenome (GOLD analysis project Ga0160428, IMG submission 108198) | Solar panel surface microbial communities from Lawrence Berkeley National Laboratory, California, USA - M | ecosystem: Engineered > Built environment > Solar panel > Unclassified ... | reverse complement strand
TAGGAAGGCCCAATCCGTAGCCTTGAGGGTTACTGCAATCGATAGCTTCTTTGTTACATGTAAGCGCAAAGTCAAAATAGAACATTATGGAATGAGGGTCACTCGAATCCGAATTTACGATTGCGTACTTTGCTGCCGTATATGCCGTCTCTACATATAACGTGGTCGCTTTGATCAAATAATCTATCCAATTAAAAGTCAATATAGACAAATAATACGGCATATTCGTAGTGAATGTGGCCATGTGATGGGGTAAATTGAGTGTGAATGTGGTGAATGAGAACCGATCTTCTGGGAATGGACGATCCCTGAATTTTTGAGGCGTACCAGGAACAACGTTGAAATCAAAAGACGTATTTCTTTCATTGTATTTAAGATCATAAGGTCTTCCAGCTTCGATATCTTCCTGGGAAAATATAATCTCGATTGGGATAGGATCTCCTCCCAAAACGATGACTGATTTGTTGACGCTGATAATAAGAAGATTCCAAAAAGCTTCTACAGAAGAACCCAACAATGCACAATGAACACATATTTCCGCCATGAAATTATCATCCGTGCTACAAGGCTGATAATCGCCTCTCTTTGCGTTGAACATATCTGCAACAGAAGGAGGATTAGGAATAATAGGTGGTGGATAATAAAATTCGGACGCCGATTGCGTATGGACGGTATCGTTTTCTGGCGCTGGTCTTGTGATGTATGTCATTATATTCAAGAGAGGATAATTTACTCGTTTCATTCTATCGTAAATATATCCAAAAAGCTTCAGTTTCGCCATTCCGCTTTCACTGATGTATTCTAGATCCTCTAGTGTGCGACGACTTTGACTGGAGAGTCCCTCTAATAACACATCTTCAATGGTCTTGTTCTTTGGGTAATATAAATCACGCGGTTCGGTTCTGCGAGACATCTCCGTTTCATCGAAATTATAAAAAGGAGTCGCGTATTTAGCATCTTTGGATTTACGTGAGGGATTCTCGGGATCAGGATTCGTGTTTATTTGATCTGCCCACCATTCTCGCAGAGGTGCAGCACCTAATCCTCTGTGATTGATGAAATTCATGCGCATCTTGCTGTACATACCAGGCTCATATTTTGGAGGAAGAGGTACCTTCGTATCAAAAGATGGATCGTATTCTAAAGCATAAGTATCTCCGCTATCAATTACGTTATTGGATCCTTCGTGTGGTTGTAGCATATTCACACGTTTGCGTTCTTCTTCTTCTTTTTCTATTTGTCTCATTTTTCTCTTGTATTGATTATCTTTTTGGAAATCAGGTACGGGTGATGGATTCACATTAGTAGGTATTTTAGATTCACCTGTGTTGCGTTTTGAGGTCGTAGTATTCTCACGCATTTGAGATTGAGCCATGTTCTTCAAATTGAAAAGAGACGACAATGGCACCGGTTCATCTAAAACAGATTTCCTCAAAGAAGAGAATATAGTTTGACCATACAGACTCTCAGAACGCTTCATTTCTTTTGATATCACGAATGTACTCTTTTGAAATAAAGCAATACCTTCGGAAATCATATTGCCAAAATATCGATTGATATCCTTCCATTCTATCTGTTCATTGTCAGGAATTCCTTCAAATTCTTCATTTCTTTTCGTACCTTTTTCATTACGTTTCTTCCAGTCTTCATTAGCTCGTTCTCTTTTCTGACGAATAGATTTCATCTTATCCAAAATATTAGCATGATAACCGGGAGAAAATTTCTTCGTGATTCGAATCACATCCGAAACCACTTGCGCATCGGTGATTCCATAGGCATCTAAAATTCCGGTTACCAATTCAGCATAAGGTATTTTTCCTCGAGGCAAATATTCGTAATTCCATTCGTCTTCAATCTCAATGGATCGTTTGGAGGATTTTTTGTCGTAACGTGGATCATAATCAGGATCTTTCATATTTGAATCAGGTCCATTGGCGTGATTGTTCTTGGTACGCCCGTTGATCGTGTCACTTGTTTTGGTTTTGGATCGTTTTGAATAGAAATCAAATCTTCCAACAAAAGGAGGAGGCTCTGGAAGATCAGTCTCATCCCTAGAATCGATGGAACGTTTTGCATCAGTGATATCCTCCGTAGAAGTGGTATTTCTTTCATTAGGTGGAATGTAATCATTATATTGATAATAATACCACTCTGGACTTCCAGTCACAATAGCAACAGACTGAGTTGTAGATGCACTATATAAAGGAGAATTGCGAATATCGGTTTCTCTTTGAATAAACGTATTGAAATAATACTCATCAGGAACAGTTTCCGTGTAAGTAACTTCGAAAACATGTTCCGAATTTGAAGTGTAATAATAATCTCCGTATTCGTCTTGTGCATAAACCGGTGTAGTGTCTGGATGATCTGGATCAATAGTATCAGTTCCGGTATTGCGAACATAATAATCACTATTATTAGACGTTACCACTTCATTTAACATGGTGTACATTTGAGCGTTATAATCCGTAGCTTCCATATTATAAAGACGAGTTGCAAACAATGTACTAAGACATTGGAAGTATTGAGTTACTTCAACTGACAACATGGAAGTCATATTGGTCTGAGCAGCATATCTCACTAGGGAATCACATCTAGAAAATGTACCAGTGCTGAAAGGCCAATTACGTTCGACCGTCTGTTCAAATCCTACATCATGAGAACTTATGTTAAGGAAAAATAGATAATCGTTGGGCAGATCATCAGGCAAAATAGCTCCGTAAGGAGGATATTTAACGGATTCAGGATTCACCCGTGTTGTTTGTCTACCCGTCATTTTAGTTATTTTTGAAGCACTGTAAACTGGGTTCGGTCGCACGGATCTAGCTCTTCTTTTGATATCTTGTTGAGGTTGTTGTTGACTAGACTTATCAAATACGTTTGCAAACCCAGGGTAAGAACTCGTAATGACACGGAAAGATGAAAGCACTTCTTCTGGAACAATTCCGATCACATTAGCCCACGGACTATCTACATCTCGAGAAGTGTAGGACGATTCAAAAGGATCCGGAATATCTCCGGCTTTGCATGTCATACATGTCATAATAGGTTTTCCACTTAAAATCTCACTTCGCTTACCAAAAATACATTTGATGAACTTTTTGAAACTCTTGAAGCAATTGAACATAGATTGAAAGAAATCAACAATCTTTTCTCCAATCGTTTTGACAGCTTGTATGAACTTGGGAGGGAATATCAATTCTAATATTGCCGTCAAAATCTGAGGTATAATTTGAGTGAATAGGTCGATGAATAAATTTTTGAAACTTGTCACCACTGCAGTTCCAGATCCTTGACCTGTGAAGAATGCAAATATGCTCACCACAAATCGAACTATGGTCAATAAAAAGTTCAAAACTTGAGCACCTAATGTTCCAAAGAAGGTTTTTCCTAAATTGATCATATCCGTAAAGAATCCAGCGAGGCTTGAATTAAGAACACCCATTTTGCTCAACCATGCTATAAAAGCCGAAAATACATCAAATAGAGGATTAATTATATCTTTTACCATGCTACCAATATCTGAGAATCCGGGTGATGAATTGAGGAACATTGAAATCAAAGTATTAATAAATTCTAAAGGCACCGTAACAAGATTCAATATGGAATATACGAGATTCGCAAATTCAACTTTGAATTTTGTCGTCACGAAAGGTGTGCTGATTATACACGATACACCGCGGAAGAGCACTCGAAGTTTATCGATCAATCCATTGAGTTTCGGGATTTCCAATTTACCGGTCGAGATCAATATATCAATACGTGCTACGGTATTGACCACAGAAAGTCCGTATTTTATACATTCACTTGTAAGACCTATAATCGCGGAATATGTCAGACCAGCACAACAGAAAATATCATTGGCTGCATTAACGGAACTACAAACCAGAGCAGGTTGTTTAGGTCTATTAAATTGAGATGAAGGGGTAGTATTGATTGCATCACATAATGGATAACTTCCGTTATTTCCCTCACAGGAATATTTGCACTCCTGATAAGTTGCAAATCCATTAAATGTTACTGGTTCCGAAGTGTAATTGCAATAACTGCAAGAACTTACATCATTCTTATTACAATACCAATGTAAATCAGCAGCTGCAGCTCTTGATTTGCGTTCTGCAACTCCCGTAGGATCCCGATGTATTCTTGATCTATGAATTTGAGTAAGATAGATTCGCGTTTCTTCATCTTTGTCACCTGAATATTGTTCTTGTCTTTTCCTAGCTCTATTAATAAAAGCACTTATATAATCTGTTTCATTTTGGGTAGCGTTTACCTTTTGATGTGAGTCTTCAGGAATAAAATTTCTCTTATCACCTTGATTCACGGCGGTTGTGGTGTACTGGAACTTGAATGAACATGTGAATTGCCCAGTAGATTTGCCATTTGAATCATATTGTGAAATACTAATACTCTGTGTTGAAGGAAACGTTCCAGAATTATTGCAAGCATAAGCGTAATTATATGTAACTTCGTAAAGGCCATCTTTCATATTTCCCATAGAACTCTTGGTCGTATCATCGGATCTAAAATCTACGGTACATGCACGAGTCGAACCTCTTGTGGAACATTTGAATGTAATTGCCACGGAACTATATGCATCGCTAGAAAATGGGTTTACGCTAATTGTTCCTGAAACCACGTTCAGATCAGATGACATAGTTTTACCATCTTGAGCATCACAAGTCAAACCGACCTTTTGATAAGATGTATCTCCACAAATATCATCACACTTACATTCGCATTCAGGACCACATATTGTTTCTTGACACAAATGTGCAGAATCGGCGAAGTAAGAAGCATGTCCTGCTTCAGGATACGATTGGAATAATGTTTCAATCTGCCCTTTACAACATCCGGAACAACAATATTCGCAACTAGAATCGTTGCTGTTTGTATACGTGTGATCTATCGGTTTGATAGGATTGTCATTTTCATTACCTATTGGAATCACTTCCGTATAGTTATATTGAATATTTCCCGGAACTCCAGTACCATTATAATTAACTGGTTGTGTACAACCTCCAGATGTGGATCCGAAATTCTGGATGAATATACCTATCGCATTTCCCATTTCTTGAATTTGATTCGTAACACCGGTAGCATTGGCAAAGATACGAGTTACGAATACGCTCTTATCTCCTCCGGAAAACATGTTAGGGGCAAATGTGACTACATCTATACCAAGTGCTGCAAATTGATATAACAATCTTTGGCTAGAAGTAACTGTGGTAGGAGCACATGGATGTATCACGGAAAACATATTTCCTGAACGAACTGCAAGTATGTCCAAATAGGTAGGCAAATTGTCAAAATTGTAATTGGCTGTGAAGGATGGAAATTTCGTAATGTTGGTTGCAAATTGTAACAAAATTGCCACTGCAGAATTCAATAAAGAGACTAAGATATTGAATACTGCGTAAATAGTATCACCTAAAGGAGGCCAAATTTGATCAAACATAACTTTGAACCCAAAGAAAAAACTTCGCATATTGGACTCTACTTTGTACATATGTCCAGGATTATAAATAGGTCTTCCCGAACCCATCACTTCGGTATTATAGAATCCATCAGGACCAAACATAATGTCTATGTGGATAAAAAGATTGTAAATCAAAGAAATGATCGAGTCTACAGTCAATCCTCCATATTTGATCATAGGAGTAAATGCTGGATAAATATCACCTCCGATCATTCCTAATGCTGCCCATATATTATCAAATGCATCACCCAATCCGTCAAAATCATATACTGTGAGAAATTTTCTCAAATCACTTCCAGGTGTAGGTTGAGCAAATTCTACAACCAATCGAATTGGAATTCTTGGCAATATCGAAACCATTCTTAGAGCTTGTGTTAAAAGAATATCCAGAGGATAATATATATTCGAAAATATTGATCCAAAGCACGAACACAATCCATCAAAAGAAGACAGAAGAATCTGGTAAGGTGCTGTTGCGTTGACGACCGTATACATCGTAAAATCTCTAGCTTCGGAAATACCCATAATCTTGGTTTTGAAATAATGTTTCGAAGAGAAAACATCGGAAGCATTGATTAACATTTCTTGGATCAACAATAAAAAGTTACCAACAACACATCGAATAGACGGAATAAGACACATCAATGGGGGTAGATAAGCAGAATCATCCTCATTTACGGGATGTAGTGTATAGATCAAAACAATTTGATAAATCCTTCCAAGAGTGCATTCAGCATAAGAAATAGTTTCCGATACGGGAGATAAGATCCATTCCAAACGAGGAATTCTAGCTTCTTTAGGTAAAAAGGGTGAAAATGTGGCGTGGATTATATATTTAGCCACACCACTGAGCACTTTCACTATAGATCCTATAAATCCACCGAAACAGCATAGTAATTTGGATTTACATTGAATCTGAGCAGCATTGAAATGAGGATCAACACATTCGCGATCAATACTTGTCTGTGAAATGCTGATGGGACGAGTGGCACAACTCATAGCACACATCTGATCACACACATCTGTAGTACATCCTGAACAAGGAATCTTGCATTCGTTCGTGCAAGTGAAATAACATCCTCCGCTGAGTTCATACACTTCGACGGGTCCCCATGTTTGAGTGACCGGATCAAATGCTCTTGAAGTATGCGCTGTTGCACTTACGAAACAATCATCTTTCTCAAATGCGGTATAAGTCTTATTGGTGCTGTACGAAGTATAACAAACCGAATTACATACTAAAGCACATACAGAATCTTTGAATCTAGTGGGAGGAAATACGTATCCAGTCGGAGGAATAAGTCTTTCGACATTACTTTGCTTATTTTCTTGTGCGCTCGATAATCCTGTGGTGGTTGTGTAATCGGTAGTATTACTCATATCAGACACACTTAATCTAGGTTCCGATGGTCTCAAAGGCATAGGAGCTGATTGAACGTTAGAGTTTGATTTGGAATTAGAACGTTTCGGAGAAGAAGAAGGCATTATCATACTTTCCACATTCTCCATGGATGTTTTATAATGGGTTGGATGTGGTACATTTTTAACCCACCCTGGATCGTAAAGTGATTGATATTCACTCGGAACCCAACTTCTCTTCACCGGGGTTCCGGTTCCAAGATACGTTGACATATCAATCGATTCTGCCGTTGTAGTCATAAATGGGATATCTGGTTCTTCAGATGATTTACGAATATTATCAGATTCTTCTTTTGTTGATGCATAATAATATACGAACCCATTATCTTTATCGGTTGTACTGCGTTTGAAAGGAATGGCTGATCCGGTGAGAGATATAATAAACTCATCAAGCCCAGATATAATACCTCCTAATGATTGTCCTGCTTTATCGATTTGTATAAACGTGGCATCCATATCCCATAAAAATCCGGTCGCATCCGTGAAGTAACTATTCCATTTACTTCCTCCAAACAACGCGGGTAAATTGGCAATAGTTTGAACAATCCACCATCCGATTTTCAATACGATACCCATTGTATCGAATATGAATAAAGAAATCGGTTGATAAATTCCCATGGCTATAGAAGCATAGGCTGCTGTTATATCTTCTGCAGAAGCTTTCAAATCATGTAGTTCAGGGAATTCACCACTCGAAACTTTGGCCATAAAAGAAAAGAATCGTTCTGCGTTTGAAATACCAGGAATCGGAAATGCAATGGCTCGATATATTTCAATACCAACAGCAATCACAAGACGGACCAGATTGATTATAAATCCCAAATAATAGATGGTCACAGATCCCATTCCAGATAAAATACTTCCCAAAGGATTATATCCAGGTTCTTTGGGAGCTCCGCAACTCCATACTTCAAAAATATCACTGTAGAGATTAGGAAGTAATGTAGCCACCACCGTATCAGGTACATATCCACCTCCATCAAGATTGAACAAATTCTGACTATTAGAAACTATTCCAAATATCATATCCAATACATCTGCTACAATACATGTCAATTTAGAAGCAGAACAAAGTCCATCAGGAACGTAATAAGCTTTCTGAGGATGTACGATTATGACGTAAATCTTTGAAATAATACATACCCCAGACCCTATGAAAGATCTCACTGGGTTTAGCATAATATTGGTCGTAGGAATGGATTTATCTTGAACACCTAAAGAATACGCAGTTCTAGCGACCCATCTTATAACACCTACGGGTGTTTTGAGCGCGGACGAAATTAAACCACCGATACAACACATAAGATTTCCATTCACACATCGAGTTTCTGCGGGATTGGAAGATTTTCCACATCCTAATGTAATACCTTCTGCTATAATTTCGGATTTAACTCTTCCGATACAAGATCCCACGTAAACAAGGTTGCATGTATCCGTAGTACACAAAGTAAAATTAGTTGAGCAACGTTCAGCGCAAGATTGAATACATCCTGAAGCAATGGTATTTCCATTGGAATTTCTGACACCATAAAGGCATGAGCTTCGTCCAGTTGTCTGAGGCCATGGATCAGGAGCACACGCATCGGTATCTGTAGTACACCAATCATTACATACTTGAGCACATATCATGGAATCTTTGGAACATTCAGTTGAAACCAATCTCGATGATTTATGATTCGGAATCGAAGGGGAATGCACTTTTACGTCTAATAATTTCCACGGTCTTCGGATTCTATACATGGGTACAGGTTCGTGGATCGAGAGGTCTTTGGATTTTTTTGTTTGGTTGGAATACTTGAGAGAGGATATCGATCGTGTATTATATGCATCAATTGGATTAGGAGCAAACCGATTGAAACTTGAAATGAGTCCTCCAACATTTCCCGCAAAATTATCGAGAGAATTTAACGTAGAATCGAGATCCTTTTGAAGTCCATAGGTAGCATTCAATGGGTTCTTGAAATAATTCTTTCCTTCAGGAGTTCCCAAAAGTCCCAAATGAATCAACACTCTATACAAAATATAAACAAGTTCAAGAGCGGCATCTGATACACTGAATATGACATATCCCAAAGGTTCGTAATATGATGTCAATAATTCTACGAGTGCGGCAATCAAATTCATGAACTGGGATCTGATCGGGAAATAATCATATTTCGATAAGAAAGATGCAAAATTAGATTCGCCACGAGTAGCCGAAACAATATGCGCGATCAAAAGGAATACAAATCTCAGAATATTTGTCGCCAATAGAATTGCCGCAGTAATGGCTTTTCCCAAATGATCATAAATAAAAGATAAGCTATCTCCTAAAGCGTACGCGAAAGAGTCAATTGCCGATAAAACTTTCTCTAACAATGAAATATCTCCTCCAGGAATCAAAGTCAATCCCAACATTTCCCTGGGAAAGTATCCTTGTAATGGATCATCCACGGAACCTTTTGGAGCGGTAAACCAGAAAGGTATGTTTATAAATCCTTGGACAACAAATTGTGAGATTCGTACAATGACGATCAATCCTTTCGCTACCGTAACTCCAAGTTGGGGTAAACGAATCGATCTATTAGGTTCCGTAATCACGTTAACAAATTCGGCAAGGGTTTGATCCAATGTTTTATCTACCCATATTCCAGTAGAATCAAGTCCAGAAGCGTATTGATCAAAAATAGCATTGTAATTGGGTGAAGTGATATAATCGAATTCTCGCTGTAAGAAATTGTTCACGGTACTTAATCCCCAACGTACTGTAGTCATGGGAATCATCCATGTGGCATTGACTACATCCGTAACAGCATATCGCAATTCAGGAATTAAAAGAGGTTTGACACCCAATTCAATCACAAAATTTGCATCCCGACACAATGCTCCTGTCTTGTCCGTAAAACTATCAATAAACTGAGTGGATTGATCAAAGATGTTACTCACGTTAAGATCTGAATAAATAACACCTCGAGATACAACATGGATAGATTCTATTCCAGAATAATAAACAACCCCTCGAAATGATCTGAAAGTTTTAGACCATTTTATTTCACCAGTCTTAGTTCCTTGCCATAAAATTCCAATGAATTGATTTCTAAAAATCTTTGTACTAGAATGATATGCATTCCACCATATCAATCCAAATGAAGCATACGCATGTACTTGTTCCGATGCGGGTTGAATAATTCCATTGAAATAAGGATACACGGTTTCAGTGTATAGATTATCAATCGTGAGTTTAAGTTCAGCATCATTTCTCACTTGATAATATGAAATTCCAGTACAAAGGAAAAGCAACAAGAAAATTTTCAAATTTTGAACGATAAATACGATAGGTCCTGTAACCGAAGCTATAGCAAATACAATCAAAGCTTGGAACAACAAGAAAATATGTTCAATCAATCGTCGCACTAAATAAGACAGATTGGAAAATCCTTGTTCAAATCCTCCATGATCTTTCTCGGAAAAAATGGGAGCCATATTGTATACGATGGGATGTCGATTTGGGCTCCATGCCACATAAAATATCAGGTAGAAAAAGCATAGAAGAATGCATACCAGAAAAACGATAATAGGTCCTGAAGATAATATGTTCAAAAGAAAGTAAATGAAGAAGATTGGAATCGATACCAGGAAAAGAACAATTCCACTCTCCAAGAGCATTCTCGTTTCGGATTTCTTTTCTTTTTTACAATACCTCCTACAATGAAAAAGAACAACGAAAAGAAGAAAATAAAATTTGTTGCGTTTTTAATAAGTCACAACCAATTAAATTTTAATTCCTCCTTTTTTCATTTCCAAATATATACATGAAAAATTTTAACTTAAAATTATTTTCTAAGAAAAAAATGAATTATGTTTTTTTTATCTACTATCAGTTTATTCGTTAAATTTAACATTTCACCTAGATCTATCGAATAATGTATCAATCATCAAATTAAGATGTTTTAGTTTTGCAAATAGACTTTGTTGTTGCCAATCAAAATAACCAGCTACAGCATATTTCGAAATTTTGTATGTGAATTTATAATCATGTAAAGTTTGATGCGGAAAAATCGTATCATTGATATTAAGCGTACACAAGTATCCCATAAATGAGAGTTTGGTTTTTTTAAACAAAATATCAATTTTTTTAGAGGTTCCCACACATTCAGGTTTGAAACTTCTGATGATATTTGTATCATCAGCATGTGCGGCTGATTTATGTAATTCGTTTAAATGATTGCGTCCGAATATAAGACTGTTTTCTAAACGTATTTGAGTGTCTCGTTCTTCACGTGTTCTCATAGAATATAAATATCTGGATTTGAGCCAAGTTTTTGGAATTGGTATCCAATCTTTTTTCCAAATTGAAAAAAACCATTCAATAACATTTCCATATTCGGTCCCCATGAGAATGGCAAAGAATGTTAAAATACGATAAAGAGAATCCACTTTCCAGCTTAACATCCAATTCAGTAAGTTACGATTAGGAGAGTCTAATGCAATTTTTAGCATACGCACCATACAATATAAACGAGTCATCGTTGTATGTTGTTCATAAATAAATAAATTATTCACTGCCATAGGAACAGATAAATATTTATGTCCACTTTCTTCATCTTTTTGTACACCTTTTGTATTTACAATATCATACAAAAATGTATTCCATTCTTCGCTATCATCCATACGGAAACGTACTCTTTTCCATTGCACCCCCTCATCAAAACGCGTATTATTATATATTTCGTAAATTTGCACTAAATGCATCCATTGAATCGAATTCTGATTATCTATCCATTCCAGACCGTGAATATCATCATGCATTGCAGCTTCGATAATATTTGAAACATATTTACAATACTCCCACATATATAAATCTAGATTCACATATTTCAAATAGATTCCCGATTCTCGTTTAGATTTGATTTCAGACACATGAATACAAGCTGGATTTATATTAAATTGAGGTGGAAAGTCCCTGTCATGTAAGATTTGCCTAAGAATCGGGATATCAAAAGTTCTATTTATATACGTCATCCAATCTCTAGAAACATATAAAGAAAAAATATGCACTCTCCCCACACAAAGAATTATATTGACTTTTGCAGGATCGGGCAAGTTATCTAAAAATCCATGCCATTTTGAATCAATTGATTCAGATTTTTCGTTAGTATCATGAGATCTGATCTTTTTAGAATCCGAACGTTTCTTTTTAAATTTTAATTTCAATTCTTCAAACATGGTTTAGTAGACGTGTTGATTCCACAAAAAATCCCGTTCAAATGATGTCCAAAAGCTTGATTCTTAAAAGGGTTAAGGTTTTTTTTGCCTGTGAAAATAAATATATAAAGGGTAACATTTTATATTTTTATTATTGATATCCCATAAAAAAAAGTTTATTTTAATTACACATATATATTTGCAATGAATTAAAAACTCCTAGAGTTTTTTAAAACATCCATATTGTCTTTGTTAGACGGCAACAACACAACCAAGAAGATCTCAAATGAATCGAAATAAAAAGGTTGTTATTGTGAATCTTTCTTATGATGAAGCAGAGAGAAATAAGTCTTACATAGTCCCAGAAGATCAAATTGATGTTTCTATTGCAGAGAAGATTGTGAATGCATCTAATAGTGGGAATAACAAAGAATGGGTCAAATTGACTGAAACGGTGGCAACCATTACCAAGAAATTCGAAGAATCTTCTGTGCCCATAGGTACCAGCAGGGATGTGAGTGATTATAATGTAACTCGCATACTTAATATAACAATGTATGCATATTGAATATCGATGGTCCTTTCTTGATGAAATGGATTTGATTTGTGTAAAATTTTTCTTGGTAACAAAATAAAAAATGGTTTTCTTAAAAACAACTACTGATGTTTTCTTCTTTGTATCTTTCTATTTTTGATGTTATATTAATAATAATAATGATTGATACATATTAATCATCGATACTGTATGAAAATGATATGATTTTATTAAATGGATATATTTTGTTTCAGGAAAGCATACATAGTTTATGAATGATATATGAATTTATTATTGATGAGGTTTTAGCTTTGGATATACAATGATAATAATGATAGTAGCGATGTAACTATTAATGTATTGATTACTTCATTTGATACTAATGATATAAAATTTTTACAATAAATACATAATCATCAATAGAAAAATATATATTTTTCTATTGATGATTAATAAAACCCATACCAATAGATAGATCTCATTGATACCATTCAAAATATATAAATTATATAAAATACAGATAAGTATTAAATTAGTTATTAATTTAATACGATTTAAAAAAGAGATAGAAATATTTTTCATTTATTTTGTGTGTCCTTTCCTTTATCAAAATCATCCTCCTTCTATCTATCTATC
>Ga0160428_1002037_pt1 | contig 13258 bp, 14 predicted proteins | sample SolpanmetagenomM_FD_108198 | JGI IMG/M metagenome (GOLD analysis project Ga0160428, IMG submission 108198) | Solar panel surface microbial communities from Lawrence Berkeley National Laboratory, California, USA - M | ecosystem: Engineered > Built environment > Solar panel > Unclassified ... | reverse complement strand
CGATGTGGGCCACCGAGACCGGCTTCCACACCGCGACCGACTCCACCGCCGGCAACGGCGTCCAGCCGCACGTGTCCGAGAAGGCGCAGGCCATCCTCGAGGTGCAGCAGGTCCTCGCCAACTACCGCAACGGCGTGGACCGCAGCTACATCTACGAGCTGATGGACGAGGGCGACGACAACGGGCAGGCCGAGGACCGCTTCGGCCTCGCGCACGCCGACGGCTCGCCCAAGCCGGTCTTCACCGCGTTGAGGAACCTGCTTGCCGCCGTGGCTACCGGTGGACCGTCTGGGACCGCAGGGGCCGCTCCGGTGACGGTGGACGTCACCGGCGGCAGCGACGTCACGACCAGTGTCGTGCTCCCGCGCGCGGACGGCTCCACCGTCGTCGCGGTCTGGGAGGCGTCCCCGGTGTGGGACCGCGACGCCGGCCGCGACCTCAACGTCCCCGCCCACGACGTCACCCTCGACCTCGGCGGTGACGTCGACGCGCAGGTCTTCGTCCCCGGACAGGGCGCCAAGGCCGTCGAGACCCAAGACGGCACGAGCTCGGTCAAGGTCAGCAGCCAGGCCGCACCGACCATCGTCGTGTTGGCCCCCACCGGGGCCAGCAGCAACGACCCGAGGAGCAGCGACGACTCCCCGGCCGCGGACGAGCCGACGTCGGCGCCCACGCCGACGGCCAGCTCGACGTCGTCCACGCCGAACCGGTCGCAGAAGCCCACGCCGCTGGACACCGCAGGACCCAAGGTCGACGAGCAGACCGAGGGCACCGGGTCCGAAGACCACTGAGACAGACCAGCACCGTCCGTCACCCCCGGCGGCCTGCGTTCCGCGCAGTCACCGGGGGTGCAGGTCGATCGCAGGCCGAGGTGCGCCGCAGCGTTGTCGCCATCGAACAGGTCACCGCGGCAGATGGGTGAGCAGACGACGGCAAGGAACTATCACCAGGCGTGCTCCACCGGGGCGTTCGCAGACGCCGTTCAAGCAATTAGCGTCCTAAGCCACGGACTCCATCCCTGCGTTGGTCAGCTATGCATTCTGGCTAACTTACGCGAAGGCTACACGGGTCGCACCAAAGGCTGACTGGCGATACTCTTTTCAGGCTTAGAGAAGGCACGCATACCGCGCAAGGTGTGCAATGATGTGGTTATGGCTCAAAAAAAACAGGTTGTGTTGACCGATGACATTGATGGGTCGGAGGCGACGCAGACCCTCACCTTCGCATTCCAGGGTGTGTCGTATGAGATCGACTTGAACGACGACCACGCGTCGGCGTTGGAGGAGTCCTTTCACGACTGGATCGGTTCCGCTCGTAAGGTGACTGGCTCCCGCGGCGCGAAGCCCCGCCGCAGCAGTGTCAGCGCTGGTGCTTCTGGTAGTGGCCGCGACCTGAACGAGGTCCGCACGTGGCTGCGTTCCAACGGCCACAAGGTCGCCGAACGCGGTCGCGTCTCGCAGACGCTGCTGGAGGAGTACGACAAAGGGCACTGACCCGCTGCACCGCCTACGGGTGGTGTGGCCATGCACCTTAATCTATGGGGCGCCGCGGCCGTCGGCCATCGTGCCGCTCAATGCACAGGTACGCCTGCGTGACCGGGGCTCACAGCCCCAGCAGGGCGGCGGCGTTGTCGGTCCAGGCTTGCTGGATGCGCACGTAGGTGCCCAGGGTGGCTAGGGAGCGGTGGCGGGTCTGGTGGGCGATGGCCCGGTCGGAGGCGCCGCGTAGGTGGGCGTAGGTGACGAAGCCCGCGCGCAGGCTGTGCGCGGAGTAAGTGGCGTCCAGGCCGGCGCGGGTGATCGCGGTCTGGACGAGGGTGATTCCGGGTGCAGGGCCTTGTCGGTGGCGCGGTTGTTCTTGCCCACCCCGTGGAAGACGGGTCCTTCCACTACTCAGGCCAGTGACATCCACCGCTGCAGGGCGATGACGGGGCACCGGTCGGGGGTGCTGGCCCGGGGCAGGACGACCAGCTCGGTGCTCTCACCGGTCTGGTTGGTCTTCGACCGCGGCAAGGTTAAGACCAGGCCGTTGGCGTGGTCCTCGACGTCGCCCACCCGCAGGGCGGCGAGCTCACTGCGGCGTAGGGCGGCGACGAAGCCCACCAGCAGCAGGGCCCGGTCGCGGGCCCCGGCCAGGTCCGGCTCAGGGATGCGACCCTTAGTCTTCCACACCTTGGTGGGCGGGCAAGCCTCGACAACGTCGAACAGCTCCGGCGGCATCAGAGGGGTGGACTGCTCCGGGGGTGCCCCGTAGGTGCGGCGGATGCCCTCCCACACGGCTACGACGCGGGCGTTGCGGGTGGGATCGGGCAGGTTGCGCAGCTGGTGGGCGAACGTCAGCGCCGACAGCCGCCAGCTCATGGTCCCCACCTTCGCGCCAGCGTGAGCAAGGTCGGTGAGGTAGCCGGTCACCGTCGCCGGCGACGCCGGCGACACATCACGCCCAGCGCACCAGGCGGTGAACTCGCGCCAGTCCGAGCGGTACCCGCGCATAGTGTTCGCCGCTCAAGCTGCGTCGACGTAGCCGGCTTCGACGTCGGTGAGGGGGACGTCCTCGAGCAAGGTCACCGCGTCGGTGTCCGCCGCCACGGTGAGCTGCGAGCAGGCCGGCATGGGGGAGAGGAGTCCCGCAGCGGCTGCTCGTTCACAGCGCCCACCCTGTCAGGTGACCACCGCACCCCTGAGCTAGCGACATGCAGGCGGTAGCGACCAGGCCGAGCAGCCGGGGCGGCACGCGGGGCTCCGCAAGGCCCGCCGACGGCCGGCAGCCTCAGGCCTGGGGCGTGCACCACGCACGGCGAACCAACGAGACCGTTCACGCCAAGGCGCGAGCCGGCCGACTGAGCGTGGCTCCAGCGGGCCGGATTCGCCGCCTTATCCCGTGCGCTGGCGTGACTTATCCCGTGCGCTGGCGGACGACACCGGCCGAGCCCTCGTCTCACCATCGACCGGTTGTAAGACAGCGACCACGCACGATGACGAGACCCTAGAGGCGTCGACCACGTGCGTCGCGGGGCGTCAGCGGCGGTACGTCTCGAGGTCAGCGGCTGTCGGGGTGGGCATGCCCGACGGCGTCCCGGGGTGAAGCGGCCCTGGTCCAGGCGGCTCCGGTGGAGCCCCGACGGCCTCGGGCGCGGAGATCGGCTGAACAGCCCCTGCCGCGATGGCTCCCTCACCGACGACCGCCTCGACATCACCGTGGTTGGGTGGCCCCTCAGCGGGCTCCTCGTCTCCGCGTGGCCACAAGACGGCCGTGACCGCGGCACTCACGACCAGGTAGCTGAAGGCCACCACGGCGAAAGGCGCGAAAGCGACCAGCTCGGAGGACGTGATGGCATTCCAGCTCTGCACGGGCAGCAGACCCGTGAGCTGACCTGTGAAGCCGATGATCTCGATCAGTCCCAGACAGGTGGAGGCGACCCCGACAGTCGTCGCGGCCTTGCGGGCGGCACCGGTGGGGACGAGGAAGTGCGGGCGGTCCACGAGCACAGCGCCGGCCAGGAGCAGCAGCGGCAGCAGACTGCTCAGGAGCAGGGTGGTGATGGCGGGGCTGCTGCTCAACCAGAAGTCGGACCAGCGGTAGGCGAGCAGCTCCCGCCCCGTCGTCGACCGGGATCGAGCGGGCAGGCTCTCCCAGACGCCGCTGAACGCCAGCCAGCCCAGGCCGATGGTCACGGCTGTCGGCAACGCCGCGGCCAGGACCAGCACCCACGCAGCCCAACCGTCACGGAGCCTGCGGTGATCCATGCGGTGACGCTACCCACGCGCTAGAGCTGGATGAAGATCGGACGAACAGAGCCACGGTCTCAACGCGCGAGCATCAGCGTGAGCGCGTATGCGCGCGACCAGCGGCACGACCGTGCGTTCGAGCTGCCGGGCGACGGTCGCACACGGGCTGCAGCGCGGCGTTACATGGCGGCGTCGGGGGCTGCGTCGTGATGGTCGTCTGGCGCCGTCTGCAGCGGGCGCCACCGCCGCCAGGAGACGACTGATCGGATCGCCACGAGGGTCCAAAGGACTGCCACGACGATGAACCAGCGGCGAGGGCCGTCGTAAAGAACGAGGAGCCACCAGGCGATGGCCGCTGCTGTCTGGAGCAGTGCGATCGTGCGCAACTCGCTGCGCGTCCGCTGCCACGGCTTCTTGCTCATCTGATCATCATCTCGCGCGGATTGTGCTCATCGGCATGACCGCGACGTCGCTGGCGGCTAGGACCGCACACCATCTGCGGCATGACCGCGCGCGTGCGCGCTCTGCGCGTGATCGTGCGGACCGCGCCGTCACAAAGCGCTGTCATGCATCGCTAGCAGGCACAGGCCTCAGTCGGTGAGCCTTTCGCTGGTGCGCAGGGGGCGGAAGCACCACGGGGCGACGAACCAGGCCGCTGCCACCGCGGCTGCCGCAGCCAGGACGGCGCCCACTAGGTGCACCGGGCCTGGCGGCAGGCTCCACGCCGCGGCGGCCGCGATAAGCGCACCACAGCACACCGCCAGCACCGCTCGAGCCAGGACGACGTGCTGACGCACCAGGTGGACGGCCAAGCACCCGCCGACCGTGCCGCTGACCAGGCCGAAGGCGGCACCAAACAGCGCACCGAACGAAGCCCGATAGAACAGGCCGATACCTAGCTCGGATTCAGTGCTTAGCTCTTCGTCGCCTAGCAGGGCCAGGGCGCCGGTGACGGCCCCGCCGGCGATGCCCAGCAACATGCCCGTTAGAGCGGTCCGACGGGTGCCAGCCCACCGCTGAGCTCGTTCGTCCTTGTCCATGGTGGATGGCTTCCTCAGTGTGTGAGCCATGGGGCGACTGCGGTACGCGATGGACGATAGATGTGGCGAACATCGTGGCACCCGTGGCTCATCACAGGCATCGAAGACCGGATGTCAGCGCCCCAGCCGACCACACGCTCTTCGGCATAAGCGGAAGATCATTAAGACCATCATGACGTTAAGTGATGACGACCTGGCATCGCAGAAGCGACCGGTTGTGAGACGTGGCAGGGGAGTGGCCGCCAGTTGCGACACGCCGTCTCAGAAGTCGTGTCCACAACCAACGTCTCACCTGCGGAGCGTCAGCGTCTTCTGAGACGGTCCGGCTGTGTCCGCCCACCTACTCGGCTACGCCCGCGTCTCGACCACCGCCCAGGACCCCGCCCTGCAGCTCGACGCCCTTACCGCGGCCGGCTGCTACCGCGTGTGGACCGACACCGCCTCCGGTGCCCTGACCGCACGCCCCGCCCTGGACGACGTCCTCGAGCGCTTGGGGCCCGGCGACGTGCTCGTCGTGTGGCGCCTGGACCGGCTGGCCCGCTCCCTGCGCCACCTGCTGCAGCTCATCGACGAGTTCACCAGCAGGGGAGTGGGCTTCCGCTCCCTGACGGAGTCCATCGACACCACCACCGCCACCGGCCGTCTCGTCCTGCACCTCTTCGGGGCGTTGGGGGAGTTCGAGCGTGACCTGCTGCGTGAGCGCACCGCTGCCGGGCTGGAGGCCGCGGCCGCCCGCGGGCGGCGTGGAGGGCGGCCAGCCGTGATGACCCGAGCCAAGCTGGCCGCTGCCCGAGCGCTGCTGGCCGACGGGCAGCACTCTGTGGCTAAGACCGCCGCCGCGGTCGGCGTCTCACGGGCCACCCTGTACCGGGCCCTGAACCCAGCACCCTGAGGCCCTCAAGTGAGGGACCGCGTGAGGCCCCCGTCCGGGACGACCTTGACGGATAGGTCTACCGGGACGACATGGTGCGCCAGCGAGTCAGCCGTCACGCCGGCGGAGGGGCATCCCACTAGACGGTCGGTCCTGATCCGTGGTCGCCCGGGGTGCACGACCGTATCGCTGACCGCCAGTGAGGCCGCTGTCACTGTGGTGGCTTCACTGGCTCCGTTCGAGCGCCTCGGCGCGCGGGGAGCCAACGCTCTTCGTAGCGTGGTCCACCGCAAGGGACGAGTCGCACCTGAGTGGTGACGACGAACGACGGTGCTCTTCATGAGCGCACCGCCTCACGAGGGCTGGAGAAGACGATGACCGAGGTCACCGCCCACCACGGGCTGTTCAAGGACACGAACCTGCACGTCGACGACACCGGCGGCACGGGCCGTCCGGTGGTCCTCATTCACGGCTGGCCGCTGTCGGGCGCGTCGTGGTCGGAGCAGGTTCCCGCCCTGACCGCCGCCGGCTACCGCGTCGTGACCTACGACCGCCGCGGGTTTGGGCACAGCGACAAGACGCGCTCCGGTTACGACTACGACACCCTCACCGAGGACCTGCACGCGCTCCTGGAGGAGCTCGACCTGACCAACGTCACCCTGGTCGGGTTCTCCATGGGTGGCGGCGAGGTGGCCCGCTACTTCACCAAGTACGGCACCGAGCGCCTGCACAGCGTCGTCTTCGCCGCAGCGGTGCCCCCGTTCATGGCCCAGGGCGAGGACAACCCCGACGGCCCGCTCACCCAGGAGCTCGCCGACGGCATGGAAGCCGACCTGAAGGCCGACGAGGCCAGCTTTTACGACGGGTTCGTCACGGACTTCTTCTCCGTCGACGGGGTCTTGAAGGTCACCGAGGCCGAGCGTCAGGACGCCATCGCCCTGACGAAGCAGGCTGACAAGAAGGCCGCCCTGGCAGCCATGGAGTCCTTCGGCACCACCGACTTCCGCGACGACCTCACCAAGGTGAGCGTCCCGACCCTGGTCATCCACGGCGCTGGCGACGGCGTCGTGCCCTTCGCAGGGTCCGGGGCCCGCACCCACGCGGCGATTCCCGGCAGCACCCTGCACGTCGTCGCCGATGCGCCGCACGGCTTCAACGTCAGTCACGCCGAGGAGTTCAACCGCGTCCTGATCGACTTCCTCGCCCGCTGACCTTCACCGCCGCGACTCGGGACCTTTCCGCGCGTCGCTGCACCTTGGACGACGGGACGTCACCGCACCCGCGTCCGTCTCGTCTCGTCTCATTGAGCCAGCCGACCACACCACCGAGGGCTGCAAGGCCCACCGAGGAGTTCACCATGAAGGCCCTGATCTACAACGGCGCGTTCGATGTGTCCGTGCAGGACGTCCCCGACGCCACCATTGAGCAGCCCACCGACGCGGTCGTGCGCATCACCACCACCAACATCTGCGGGTCCGACCTGCACATGTACGAAGGCCGCACCGACATGGAGACCGGCCGGGTCCTGGGCCACGAGAACATGGGGATCGTTGAGGCCGTCGGCGCTGGTGTCGACCGTCTCAAGGTCGGTGACCGGGTCAGCCTGCCTTTCAACATCGCCTGCGGGACGTGCGAGACGTGCGTGAAGGGCAAGACCGGTTTTTGCCTGCGCGCCAACCAGGCCGGTACCGCTGGTGCCGCTTTCGGCTTCGCGGCCATGGGTGACTACGCCGGCGGTCAGGCTGAGCTCCTGCGGGTCCCGTGGGCGGACTTCAACGCGCTGGTGCTCCCGCAGGGCAGCGAGAAGGAGCTCGACTACACGATGCTCTCGGACATCTTCCCCACCGGCTGGCACGGGGTTGAGCTATCCGGCTTCGAGCCTGGCGACTCCGTCGTGGTGTGGGGCGCCGGCCCGGTCGGTCTCATGGCCGCGCACAGCGCCCGCATCCGCGGTGCGGCAGAGGTCTTCGTCGTCGACAAGCAGCCCGACCGGTTGAAGCTGGTCGAGAAGGCCGGAGCTACCCCGATCGACTACTCCGCCGGCGACCCCGTCGAAGCGATCATGGACGCGACGGATGGTCGGGGCGTGGACCGAGGGGTCGACGCCATCGGCTACCAGGCCCACGACCCCCAGGGCGACGAGGACGCTTCCATGGTCCTCAACCAGCTCGTCCAGGTGGTCAAGGCCACCGGCGGCATCGGCGTCGTGGGTGTGTACCTCCCCCAGGATCCCGGAGCGAAGGACGAGCTGGCGAAGCAGGGCAAGATCGCCTTCGACTACGGCACCTTCTGGTTCAAGGGGCAGTCGATGGGCACCGGCCAGTGCAACGTGAAGGCCTACAACGTCAAGCTGCGCAACCTCATCACCGCAGGCACCGCCACCCCCGGGTTCATCGTCAGCCACGAACTGGACCTCGAGGCCGCCGCGAACGCCTACCAGAAGTTCGACCAGCGCGACGCCGGCTGGACCACGGTGGTCCTGCACCCCGGTGACTTCACCACCGCCCGCTGAGACCTTGATCAGGCGTCTCGACGACGAGGCGCCACGACGCGCAGCGGCCCACCCTCACGGGAGTGGGCCGCTGCACGCGTGAGGACCAGTGCTCACGCGGGTAGCTCCCCGATGTCCTCCGGTTCGCGACGGGGGCGGGCGTTGAGCTGGTGGCGGTCCTTGGCGGAGTCGTCGTAGACCGGCTTGCGCACCCGCTGGATGGACCCCAGCGGCTGGTGCTCGCGCAGGCAGTGCCAGGGGTTGAAGGACAGGTCGTCGTCGGCATAGACCCGACGCTTCGGGGAGTAGGAGTCCTGCGGCTCGACCGTCAGCGTGGCCACGGTGCGGTAGGGCGTGACGTCCTCGGGCCACTGCACCGACGCGTCCTCGACGGGGGTCACGGCCAGGTCGGTGGCCAGCTGGGCCCGCAGCTCCCACACCCCGCGCTGGTCGGCGAAGAAGGCGCTGGTCAGGTCCCGCAGGGCCGAGGCGTCCCGGACCGACACGCGCTGCCCGTGCAGAGCGGTCAGGTTCGCCGACACCGGCGCCGCCGCGACCTTCGCGACGTGCTCACCGAAGCGCAGCGCACCCTGGGAGTAGTAGGTCTCCCCGAGCAGGTGGGTGTGGGCCATGGCCTGACCGGCCGGGCCGCCGGTGCGGTTGATGCCGACCTTGCGCAGCAGCCCGGCCCCGGCGCGCAGCACCGCCGTGGCCGCCAGCTGCGCCTCCTCCGGACCCTTGGACGCCTTCGCCAGCAAGGCCTGGTCACGGCGGTAGGTGTGCACGTCCCCGGAGGAGATCGTGGGATGGTTGACCAGGAGGAAGTCCTGCGTGCGGGCCTGACCGGGTAGGACCTTCTCCCCGTCCACGTCCAGGACCTTGATCGCCATACCGCGGGCGGCGCCAACACCGTCGGGGACGATGTCCCCGGGGGCGGTGGAGAACCGGATGATCACCGGCAGCTCGCGGGGGCGGGCGAACAACCCCTGACGCAGCTCGCTGGGGAGGTCGTCGTGGATCCGCAGGGTGCCGGCCAGGACACCGTGACTCTTGGCGTGAGCGTCGCGCAACCCGTGGCGGTGCTTCTCGAACGCGAACGCCCGCAGCTCGGCGAAGATGTCCCGCAGGGCGGCGACGTCCTCAGCCTCATGGGGCTGCGCCACCTCGACGTCAGGGGTGTAGGGCAGGAACGGGACAGGGTCAGGCGTCATGATCCGATGCTCACCCACCTGCCCTGAGCGCGCTGCTCATCGCCGCCTCGACGGCCTGAGAGCCCGGCGGGACGTGGTGGCTCCACGACCCCCCCGCGTCCTGCCTCCCCACGACGAGCCCGAGGACGCTCAGCGGTCGGTGTCAGTGGCGTTCCAGTCGGTGAGGTTGTACGCGGTGACCAGGGCGGCGCCCATCCCCAGCCACAGGGCGCGGTCCCGGGGGTTGCGGTGCAGACCCAGCAGCAGGGGCAGCGCGACGTAGGCGGGGCCGCTGTACTTCTCGATCAGCCCGTGAACCTTGAACGGGATCAGGCGCTTGAGCGCCAGCGGCTGGTCGGTGAAGGCGTTCAGCGTGCCCTGCACCACGCCGAAGACAGCGAACAGGGCCTTGGCCCGAGGGGAGGCACCCACCAGGGCAGGGCCGGTCAGGTTGGCGGCGAGGAACACGTAGTCCACGATCGCGTGCTTCTCGGGGGTCAACGGCTTGTGCATGACTCTAGTTCTACCCGTCAGTACCTCCCTCACACCCGTCGGCGCTCAGCACCCAGCAGTACTCGTCATCGAGCGTGGCAAGACAACTCCTCGAATCTTTACACCTCAATCCACCTCTTGATTGAATCTTCTTTCATCAGTAAGCCGACCTACCAGGTACTTTGAGCTACACCAGAACGGTCATTACGGTGTCAAACGAGGTGCACCGTTCGAGCGCTAGGCGGGTGTGGTCAAGGCCTTGGTCACACGCATCGTGTGCTGTGCCTTTGGCCCGACGCATCGCGTGCGCAGGGCTGCCCGTGTCAGGCAACCGAAGACTGGTGTTCGTTAACGAGGTGCTCCTCGAAAACGGGGGGTTCCGTGATGACAGCAGGGCGTCCGATGGGTGCGGGGATGGCGAGGCCAGTGGCTAGGTCGTAGGTCGCGGCGACGACCCCGATGCGGGCGTGGAACACCGCTTCCTGCACGACGGTGGAGCGTTGCTGGAGGAGGTCGGCGGTCGCGGCGGCGTGCCAGCGGGAGAGGTCGTCCGCCTCGACCAGCCCGGCATGGTGGGCCTGGAGGATGTCGCAGCTCAGCCGCTCCACGATGTCGCGGATGTGCCCTGCAGGCACGGTGCCATGAGTCACCGCCCGCGCGGCGGCGGCGACAGCCCCGCAGCCTTGGTGACCCAAGACCACGAGGAGATCGACGCCTAGGACGTCGACGGCGTACTCAAGGGACCCCAAGACGGTGTCGTCGACGGCGTGTCCAGCGGTGCGGACGACGAAAAGGTCGCCCAGTCCCTGATCGAAGATGAGCTCGGTGGGCAGGCGGGAGTCAGCGCAGCTGAGGACCGCGGCGAAGGGGGCTTGACCCGCGACCAGGTCGGCGCGCCGCTGCGGGCTGCGAGTCGTTCCTGACTCGCTGGTTCCCTCAGCCCAACGCCGATTCCCCTCCTGCAGTCGCAGCCAGGCGGCGGTTCGTCGCTCGACGGTTGGGGTGTCATACACGGGGTTCATGTCGTTTTCTCCGTCGACGCAAGGGACTGGCCGGTTCGTGATCGGCTAGCGGTGACGGCTGGTTGAGTGCCTCGCGCCACCTTCCCCTCTTGTCGCCTGAAGTGATCGGCGAGTAAGGACGGGCCGGTGGCGCTACACAGATGCATCTGAAGGGGTGAACGGTTCACGAACTGTTCAAGGTCAGGCCCTATGGCTCCGACGTTCAACTGACCTCGCCGTCGGGTGGGTCGTGTCCGAGGAGGAAGCCAGCAATCGTGTTCACCCACTCGCAGAAGCCTGCACGGCGGACTTCGGGGCGCGCCGCTGCCGCCGTCGCCCTGACCCACCGCGCCGACGAGAGCGACGCCGACGTGAAGGCGATGACCGAGGTGGTCCGTGCCCTGGCGACGGTGCGGACGCCCCAGGAGGCGGTGGCCATTGCCCTGGACACCGTCCGCGCCCGCTTCGGGTGGGCCTACGGCTCCTACTGGACCCTCGATCCTGCCAGCGTCGCGGCTCCCGGCGCTGGTGGCGGTGTCTTGCGCTTCGCTCAGGAGTCCGGGGATGCGGGACCGGAGTTCCGGCAGGTGACCGCGACCGCCTCCTTCGCCGAGGGGGTGGGCTTGTCGGGTCGTGCCTGGCGCCAGCGCGACCTCGTGTTCGTGCCCGATCTGGCGCAGGTGACCGATTGCGTACGAGCACCCGCGGCACAGCGGGCGGGGGTGAAGTCGGGGGTGTGCTTTCCCATCGTGGAGCACGGCCAGGTCGTGGCCACCATGGACTTCTTCAGCACCGAGGAGCTGACCCCCTCGCCAGGACGTCTCGAAGCCCTGCGGGCCGTCGGTGTCCTGGTGTCCGGGGCGCTGGAACGGGCGCACGAATCGGTGCGGCAGGAGAAGGCGGCGCAGGACGTCGACGCGGTCTCCACCGTCATCCGGGAGCTGACGACCTCCCTCGACGAGCAGGCCGCGCTGCGCACCGCGCTGGAGACCATCCGCCGCGACTTCGACTGGCAGTACGGATCGTTCTGGCGGCTGGACGAGGAGGCCCAAGCCCTGCGCTTTGAGCTGGAGTCCGGTGACGCGGGTGAGGAATTCCGCCGCGTGACCCTCTTGGCGTCCTTTGAGAAGGGGGTCGGACTATCGGGGCGGACCTGGGCCAAAAAGGACTTCATGTTCGTGGAGGACCTTGGAGAGATGACCGACTGCGTGCGCGCTCCCGCCGCGCAGCGGGCAGGGGTGAAGTCCGGGGTGTGCCTGCCGGTGCTGGTCGGTGGCCGGGTGGTCGGCACCATGGACTTCTTCGCCACCCGGACCCTGATCATGTCGCCCAGTCGTGAGAGCGCGCTGCGCAACACGGCGTTCCTGGTCGGCCAGGCGATGGAACGCTTCGCCGCGGGGGCGCGCTTGAACGACGCCGGCGGCGAGCTGCTGTCCTCCATCGCCGAGGTCGAGCGCAACGTGACCTCCGCCGCGGGAGTCGCCGCGCGCGGGGAGGCGTTGGCCGAGGAGGCCAACACCCAGGTCGCAGCCCTGGGCCAGGCCAGCACTGAGATCAACCAGGTGGTGCACGCCATCCAGTCGATCGCGGCGCAGACGAAGCTGCTGGCCCTGAACGCCACCATCGAGGCGGCCAGGGCCGGGGAAGCCGGGAAGGGCTTCGCGGTCGTGGCCAGCGAGGTCAAGGAGCTGTCCAGCCAGACCGAGCTCGCCACCGCTGACGTCAGCGTGAAGGTCGCCACCATCCAGGACCGCGTCGAGGCTGTGGTGACCTCGCTCGCCGGCATCCACGCCGCGGTGGAGGAGATCAACCAGACACAGCTGCTCATCGGCGGGGTCCTCACCGAGCAAGAAGCCACGACCCGCGCTGTCCTCACCTGATGGCGCACCCACCGCGGATCGACGCCGTCTAGCGGTATCGACCTTCAGGCCACACCTTCAACGACCACAACGGCGGCCCTGACCATGCCGTCGTTCGCGCAAGTTCAACCCCCTTCCTGTCGATGACCGCGGGAGGACTTGAGTCCAACAGGGCTTGACTACGGAGATCGGAGTCCGGTGAACGACACCGCCCTCGAGGCTGCGGGCACGACCTCGGCCACCCGGCGTCACGCCGTGAAGGTCGTCGGCCGTGACGGCGCCAGGCCGCTCGTCCTCCTGCACGGCTTCGGAGCCAGCCAGGACGCGTGGCACCGGATCCTGCCGGCCTTCGCCGCCGGGCACCGCGTGGTGCTGCTCGACCTCGCCGGCTCCGGCAGCGCCGACCCGTCCGCCTACGACCACGAGCGGCACGCCACCCTCGACGGCTACGCGCGCGACGTGCTCGACGTTTGCGCCGAGCTCGACCTGCACGACGTCGTCCTGGTCGCCCACAGCGTCAGCGCCATGATCGCCGCGCGGGTGGCCGTGGCCGCGCCCGAGCGCATCACCCAGCTGGTGATGCTCG
>Ga0160428_1002036_pt1 | contig 13264 bp, 13 predicted proteins | sample SolpanmetagenomM_FD_108198 | JGI IMG/M metagenome (GOLD analysis project Ga0160428, IMG submission 108198) | Solar panel surface microbial communities from Lawrence Berkeley National Laboratory, California, USA - M | ecosystem: Engineered > Built environment > Solar panel > Unclassified ... | reverse complement strand
CGCCTTGCTGAGCAGGTGCTGGGGCGGCAGCTCGACAGCATGGTCGCGCGAACGGGTTACGGCCTGCTGCCTGGCCCGCTGCCATCGAGGAGTGCAAGCCATGTCTGACACGCTGATGCTGGTGGAGGATCATGGCGCCGTTCGCGTCCTGACGATGAACCGGCCGGACAAGATGAACGCGCTGAACACCGCCTTGACCCAGGCGCTACTCGACGCGCTGGAGCGGGCGGACCAGGAGCCGGCCATCCGTGCCATCGTGCTGGCCGGTGCCGGCCGCAGCTTCTGCGCGGGCGCTGACCTCGCGGAGTTCAAAGACCTGACGCCTGACCGACAACACCTGGTCGTGCAGCGCGCGGACCTGACCTGCCGGACCCAGTCGATCCTGCAGAAGCTGTCCAAACCCGTTGTGTCGGCCGTGCAGGGTGCCGCAGTCGGCGGTGGCGCCGGACTTGCGATCGGGTGCGACATGATGGTGGCCGGGGCCGACCTGAAGTTCGGCTATCCGGAGTTGAAGCATTCGATCGTCCCGGCTCTGGTGATGACGGGGATGCAGCGGCAGCTCGGCCGCAAGATCGCCTTTGAGCTGATCAGCCTCGGCCGGCTGCTGAAGGCGGATGAGGTGCTGTCCCTCGGCCTGGCCAATCGCACCGTCCCGGTGGCGCAGGTCATGGAGACTGCGATGGAGATCGCCACAGCCTGGGCTGCCGCGCACCCGATGGCCATGACCGCGGCGAAGAGCCTGTTCTACCGGGTGGCCGACTTGCCCTACGACGCTGCCATGGCGGCTGGGCGCGACGTGAACGCCCTGATGCGTGGCTTTCGGGATGCGCCCAAATGAAGCCACTCGCCGGCGTCCGCGTCCTCGACTTCTCCCGTGTGCTGGCGGGGCCGTTCGCCACCCAGATTCTGGCGGAGCTCGGGGCGGAGGTGACCAAGATCGAGCGTCCGCGCACCGGCGACGAATCCCGCAGCTTCGAGCCGCAACTCCCGCATGGCGAGAGCGCCTACTTCTTCGCGCTCAACCGCGCCAAGCGGTCGATCACCTTGAACCTGAAATCTCCGCGCGGGCAGGACATCGCACGACGCCTGGTGGCCGAGACCGACGTCGTGGTGGAGAACTTCCTGCCGGGTGAGATGGCGAAGTACGGGCTGGACTACCCGACCCTCAATGCCATCAATCCCCGCCTGATCTACGTCTCCAGCACCGGCTTCGGCCAGACCGGCCCCTACCGCGACCGCAACGGCTACGACACCGTTTTCCAGGCACTGTCCGGCGTGATGAACCTCACGGGCTATCCCGACGCGCCGCCGGCAAAGGTCGGCCTGCCCTTCGCGGACCTGACCTCCGGCCTGTGGATCGCCATCTCCATCCTGACCGGGCTGGTCGGCCGCGCCACCACCGGCCGTGGGTGCCACGTCGACCTGGCGATGATGGACGTGCAGACCAGCCTGCTCACCATCGCAGCGGCCCGCCTGTTCGCCTTGGACGAGGACCCGCATCGCGTCGGCACGGAGCATGCCGGGCGCGTGCCCTCCGCTGCCTTCCAATGCCGTGACGGCGGCTGGCTGCACATCAGCGGCAGCGATCAGCACTGGCCTGCGGTGTGTCAGGTGCTCGGCCTGGATGTCTTGGGCGCTGAGCCGGGGCTTGCGGAGAACGCCGCTAGGGTGGCCCGGCGCGACGAGATCATGGCCGCCATGCGCAGCGCCGTGGCGGTCCGGGAGCGCACGCCGTTGGCGGAGGCATTGCGGGCGCGAAGCGTGCCGGCTGGCGAGGTGAACACAGTGCGCGAGATCCTGAACGACCCGCATATCACAGCGCGCGGTATGGTGGCCGGCTTCGATCATCCGACAGAAGGACGCTTCCCTGCCTTGCGCAACCCGCTGCGTTTCGAAGGTTTCGACGCGCCTGCCACTGGCACGCCACCGCTGCTCGGTGCTGATACTGACACCGTACTGACAGAGGAGTTGGGATTCACCGCGGCTGATGTTGCGCAGATGCGTATGGAGCGGGTGCTTTGACCGGGGATCATGTGCTGCTGGCGATCGAGGGGGCCATCGCCCGAGTCACGCTCGACCGTGCCGCCGCACGCAATGCCCTGAACCTGCCCATGTGCACGGCCCTACGCGAAACCTTCGTCACGCTGGACGCGCACCCGGACGTGCGGGTGGTGCTGCTGGCGGCACACGGTCCGGTGTTCTGTGCCGGGGCGGACCTGAAGGAGCGGCAGGGCAAGGACGAAGCCTGGGTGCGTGCGCGCCGCCTCGCCGCCTTCGCCGCTTATGAAACGATCGAACGTTGCTCCAAGCCTGTGGTGGCGGTGGTGGACGGACCGGTCGTGGGATCGGGAGGGGAGATCGCCATGGCGTGCGATTTCATCATCGCCTCCGCCAAGGCCAGCTTTCGCTTTCCGGAGCCGCAATGGGGCACGGTCGGCGCGACCCAGCGCCTGCAACGGGTGATCGGCAAGCGCCGGGCCAAGGAGCTGCTGTTCACCGGGCGGATCATGCCTGTCGAGGAAGCGTTCGGGCTCGGCCTGGTCGCCCGTCTGGTGGAGGACGCAGCCGTCGAAGCAGAGGCTGTCACCGCCGCCATCGCTAAGGCGCCGCCCCTGGCCATGGCACTGACCAAGCAGGCGGTGGAGCTCGGCGAGGAGGTGGCCCTGTCCACGGGCGTGCGGATCGAGCTGGCGCAGATCGAACGTCTGCTGGCCGATGGCGGCTGGCGCAAGGGCATCGAAAGCTTCTCCGGCTCTGTCGGCACGCCCGGGCGGGATGGCTGAGTTGGACATCGATGGGCTGTGCCCCGTTACGGTCGCCGCCAGCCTGGCCCGTGCCGTGGCCGTGGCGCCGGAGATCGAGGCGGTGGTCGCCGCTGATGGCCGCCTGACCTATGCCCAGCTGGCGGCTGAAGTGGCCCGGCTCCGAAGCGTCCTGGTCGCGGCCGGGATTAAGCGCGGCGACCACGTGGGACTGTGCCTAGGCAACGGCACGCGCTGGGTCACGATCTTCCTGGCCCTGGGCTCGATCGGTGCGGTCACGGTTCCGGTCAACACCCGGTTCCGTGCCGAGGAGATGGCCTATGCCCTGCGCCAGTCCCGCGTCACCACGCTGTTCATCGCCGACCGCTTCCTCAAGGTCGATTTCATCGGCATGCTGCGTAGCCTGCTGCCTGAGATCGACGGCACGCTTCCCGGCCCGGTGCTTCCCGACCTGGTCCAGGTGGTCGTCCTGGGCGCGGACGTGCCATCGGGTGCCGTCGGCATGGATGCCTTTATGGCCCAGGCTGGCATGGCCCAGGCTGGCATGGCCCAGACTGGCATGGCCCAGACTGGCATGGCCCAGACTGGCATGGCCCAGACTGGCATGGCCCAGACTGGCATTGGCGCGCCGGTGGCGCCGGACTGCACCGCGGACGACGTGCTGCTGATCCAGTACACCTCGGGCACCACGTCATTCCCCAAGGGCGTCATGCTCACCCACCGCAACATGCTGGGGAACGCCTGGGTCTCGGGCGGGCGCGTCGGCTTCCGCGTGGCAGACCGCTTCCACTCCGCCCGGCCGTTCTTCCACGTCGCCGGCAGCACGCTCTCCGTGCTTTCCGCCCTGCAGCACGTCGTGACGCTCGTCACCATGGACCGCTTCGAACCCGACGAGGCGCTCCGCCTGATGGAGGCCGAGCGCTGCACCCATTTCTCCGGCAACGACACGATGGCGCTCATGCTCCTCAACCATCCGACCCTGGCCCAGCGCCGCCTGGTGCTGCGTGGCGCATGGATCGCCGCGTCGGAACCGGTGATGCGCCGGGTCATGGACGAGATGGGCGCGCGCGAATGCGTCGCCGGCTATGGCCAGTCCGAGGCTTCGCCCAACATCGCGCAATCCTGCTGGTGGGAGCCCGCGGAAATCCGCGTCTCCTCCCGCATGCGGCCGCAACCGGGCCTGGAGGTCGTCATCCGCGACGCCGAAGGTGGGGACTGCGCCGTAGGCGAGCCCGGCGAGATCGTCGTGCGAGGCTGGTCCATCATGCGCGGCTACTTCGACAAGCCGGCCGAAACGGCGAAGGCGTTGAGCCCCGAAGGCTGGCTCTCGACCGGCGACCAGGGGCGGCTGGACGCGGAGGGGCGACTGCAATTCCTCGGCCGCCTCAGCGACATCCTGCGCGTGGGCGGGGAGAACGTGTCTCCGGCGGAGATCGAGGACGTGCTGCACCGCCATCCCGCCATCCGGCAGGCCGCCGTGGTCGGCGTGCCGGACCCGCGCCTGACGGAGGTGGTCGCCGCCTTCGTCATTCCCAACGAGGGCACCGAGTGCGAGCCCGGTGCGATCATGGCCTGGTGCCGGGATCGTCTGGCCGGATTCAAGGTGCCGCGCCATGTCTGGATCGTCGAGGATTTCGAGGCGATCGGCATGACCGCCAGTTCCAAGGTGCAGAAGAAGCCGCTGGCCGCCCACGCCCGGCGGCTGCTGGGCCTGGCTGCATAGCGCCGGTCAGGAGCCGCCGGCCTGCGCCTCGGCCTCGATGAACTGCCTGGCCTGCGCCACCAGCTTGGCCAGCACGGTTTCCAGCACCGCGAGCTCCTCGGGCGACAGCACCGCCCGGAAGGCGCTGTCGCGCTCCCTGGCCGCGGCGATCAGGGCGGCATAGAGCGAGCGCCCCGCCGCGGTCAGGGTCAGGCGTGCGGAACGCCCGCTCCCCTCACGCGCCACCAGGTCCCGCCCGACCAGCGACGACACCACCCGGCTCATCTGCGCCTTATCCAGCCCGGCCGCCCGCGCCAGCTGCATCAGCGAGGGCGGCGTCCCGGCCGCCAGCAGCGCCAGGGCGCGCCATTCCCCGAGGCTGACGTCGAATTCGCGCCGGTAGCGCATCGCGGCCCCGCGCGAGATCAGGCTCGCCGCCCGGGACAGCCGGTACGAGACCAGATCGCGAATGGACGGTCTATCGGCCGCCATGCCCGGTGCCAGGCCAAACTCCTGTTTCATCGCCACTCCAGCTTGCACATCGCCGGCACCTTACATGGCGCGCAGGGCTATCGTGGCGCCGATCTCGCGGGCTGCTCCCGCGGCCTGGTGCCGAACAGCAACAGGATGGCGCCGAAGGCCATGATGATGCCGTAGAACACGAGGCCATAGGACAGGTGCCCGGTCGCCCCAGCGATCCAGCCGACGATCGTGGGGGCGAAGAACGCGCCGATGCCGCCGGCCGTGGTGATGAGTGCGATGCCGCCGGCGGCCGCCGGGCCGGACAGGTAAAGGGCCGGCATGGTCCAGTAGGGGCCGGTCGCGCCGAGGTAGCCCGCCGTCATCATCGTGAGGATGGCCAGCGCGACCCATGGATTGCTGCTGAAGGCGGCAAGCAGGAACCAGCCCCCCGCGCAGGCCAGCGCCGGCAGCGCTGCGTGCCAGCGCCGCTCCTGCGTGCGGTCCGAATGGCGCGCGATCGCCTGCTGGACCACCACGGCCACCACGTAAGGCAAGGCCGCCATGAGGCCGATGGTCCAAACGTTGGTGATGCCGGCCTGGCGGATGATGGTGGGCAACCAGAGCGGGATGCCGGCGCCGCCCGCGATCAGCCCCACCGACATGCCGAGCAGCACGTAGAGTCGGCGGTCACGCAGCGCCGAGCCGAAGCTGTCGCGGCTGTGGCCGGCCTTCGCCCGCCGCTCCGCGTCCAGTTCCGCCATGATGATGCCCACTTGGCGGGGGTTGAGCCAATGCGCGGTCTCCGGCCGGTCCGACAGGATGAAGTATGCGACCACGCCCATCGCCGCGGAGGGCAGGCCTTCGGCGATGAACAGCCATTGCCAGCCGGCCAGGCCCGAAACGCCGTCCATCCCCTGCAGGATGCCGCCCGACATGGGGCCGCTGACGATGCCGGAGATGGCGATGGCCGACATGAAATAGGCGGTGAACTGCCCGCGGCGGGAGGCGGGGATCCAGGTGGTCAGGTAGAACAGTACTCCCGGAAAGAATCCGGCTTCCGCCGCGCCCAGCAGGGAACGCAGCAGGTAGTAGTGCCAGGGCAGGGTCATCAACGCCAGCGCAGCCGAGCAGAAGCCCCAGAGCACCATGATCCGCAGCAATGAGACCCGCACCCCGACCCGGGCCAGCAGCAGGTTGCTTGGAACCTCGAACAGGCTGTAACCCAGGTAGAACAGCCCCCCGCCTAGGCCATACACCGCTTCGCTGAAGCCAAGCTGGCCCATGAACTGCAGCTTGGCGAAGCCGACGTTACCGCGGTCGATGAAGGCGAGCACGTAGCACACCATCAGCAAAGGGATGATCCGCCACCCCACCTTGCGGAAGGTCCCATCGATCTCCGCCTTGCTGGGCGGCGCCTCGAAGTCTGCTGTCAACACCGTCGTCCTCCGCGAAGCCAGGCCACCGGTCAATGTGGCTCTTGCGGGTCCAGCCAAGGCAATAGACCCTATTAACTACACTTATGAGCTTTTATCGGCAGCCCTGTCCAGGCCCTCACGCACCAGGGCCGGACATGCGAGCGGCACGGGACCGCGCGAGGCGGCGGCTACTTCAGCCGCATGTCCATCCGCACCAGGTCGCCGCGGTAGATGCCCTTCGACAGCAGCACGAGGGTGTTGGTCTCATTCGCGACGGAGCGGTCGACCAGGCACACCGGCGCATTGAGAGCGATATCCAGTATGGCGGCGGTGTCCAGGTCCGCCATGCCGACCGTGACCGTCTGCTGGGCCTTCGAGACGGCGCCGGGCAGGTAGGAGGCCAGGCGCATCGCCGTGGTGGTGGTGAGCGCCTCGCGCGGGATCAGCTCCATGCAGCCGGCCTCGATGAACACCTCGGCCACCAGGAAGGCCTGGCTGCCGCGGGAGTGGCGGCGGCGCAGGCGGCGGTAACGCGCCGCCGGCACGCCGACATCGTGCAGGCGGTCGGGCAGGGCCGTGACCTCGTTCTCCTCAAGCACCTCGATCACCGCGCCGTCGCGCGAGTTGAGCAGGCCGTTCCAGTTGGTGAACACGTCGAGCAGCAGCTGGTCGGAGCGATGCTGGTTGACGAAGGTGCCCTTGGCCCGGAAGCGGGACACCAGGCGGTCGGCCTCCAGCAGACCCAGCGCCTGGCGGATAGTGGCACGCGCTACGCCGCACTCAAGCGCCAGTTCCTCGATGGTCGGAATCTGGCTGCCCACCGGCCATTGGCCGGACTCGATCCGCCGCCGGAAGAGCGTCGCGAGCTGGATGTAGCGCGAGACCACGCTGCGGCTCAGGTCGGCCCGGTTCGGATATGGAAGCTTCATGTCCGCCACACACCGCAAACGGCCAGGTATTGCAACCGGTGGCAATTCACTAGACATACGAACTTTAGGCTGTTAGCAGCCGACGAGAGCCGGAACGGCCACTTCGCGGGAGGGTAACACGATGAAGCTCCACTGGTCGCCCCGTTCGCCCTATGTGCGCAAGGTGATGATCGCGGCCCATGAACTCGGCCTCGCCGGCCGGCTGGACTGCGTCCGCAGCCTTGCGGCGATGGCGACGCCGAACCCCGCCATCATGCAGGACAACCCGCTGAGCAAGATCCCGGCGCTGGTGCTGGACGACGGCCAGGTGCTGATCGATTCCAGCGTCATCGTCGAGTACCTGGACGATCTGGCGGGCGGCCGCCTGGTGCCCGTGGGGACGGCCCGATGGGAGGCCTTCAGCCGGCAGGCGCTGGCCAACGGTCTGCTCGACCTGCTGATCCTGTGGCGGAACGAGCGCGACAAGCCGGAGGCGCGGCAGACCGCGGCCTGGCTGGACGCCTTCGCGGTGAAGGTCGGCGCCACGCTCGACCGGTTCGAGCAGATGATGCCGGGCATGGCGGCCAAGCCCTTCGACATCGGCCACATCGCCGTCGGCTGCGCCTTGTCCTACGCCGACTTCCGCTTCGCCGACCTCGGCTGGCGCACAGGACGCCCCGAACTGACCGAATGGCATGTCGGCTTCGCAGCCCGGCCCTCCGTCCTGGCGACGGGGATCGTGGATGCCTGACGCCCCGACCGTCCCGTCCTCTTCAGCCCGCACGGGGCCACTGTCGCACATCCGCGTGCTTGATCTCGGCCGCATCATGGCGGCCCCTTGGGCGACGCAGATCCTGGCCGACCTTGGCGCCGACGTCATCAAGGTCGAACGGCCTGGCGTCGGTGACGACACGCGGAGCTGGGGGCCGCCATTCCTGAAGGACCAGGCCGGCGAGCGCACGCGCGAGGCCGGCTACTTCCTCGCGGTCAACCGCGGCAAGCGTTCCGTCGCAGTTGATATCGCCAGCCCAGCGGGGCAGGCGGTGATACGCGCCCTCGCTGCCACGTCCGACGTGGTGGTCGAGAACTTCAAGGCCGGGGCGCTGGCGAAATACGGCCTCGATGCCGCGACCCTGCGGGCGGAGAAGCCCGCGCTGATCTACTGCTCCGTCACCGGCTTCGGCCAGGACGGCCCACGCGCCGACCAGGCCGCCTACGACTTCGCCATCCAGGCGATGGGCGGCCTGATGAGCGTGACCGGTGAACGCGACGACAGGGCCGGAGGCGGCCCGCAGAAGGTCGGCGTGCCCATCGTCGACCTGATGACCGGCATGTACGCAGCCGTGGCGATCCTGGCGGCGCTGACCCGGCGGGCGGAAACCGGTGCGGGGGAGACGATCGACCTCGCCATGCTGGACGTCGCGGCCAGCTTCCTCGCCAACCAGGCGATGAACCACCTGGTGTCCGGGCGCATCCCCGGGCGAGGCGGCAATCAGCATCCCAACATCCAGCCGCAGGACGTGTTCGCCTGCGCCGACGGGCACTTCGTGCTTGCGGTCGGCAATGACGGACAATTCGCCAAGCTGTGTCAGGTGCTGGGCCAGTCAGGCTGGGCAACGGATGAGCGTTTCAGCGTGAACTCCGCCCGCGTCGGCAACAGCGCCGCACTGACGTCCTTGTTGATCGAGGCCTTCTCGACATGGACGCGCGAGGCCATCGTGGATGCGTTGGATGCCGCCGGGGTGCCTGCAGCGCCGATCAACACCATCGATCAGGTTTTTAGGGAGCCCCAGCTACAGCACCGCGGCATGCTGCAGCACCTGCCGCACCCGCTGAGCGGCACGGTGCCACAGGTCGTGAGCCCCATCCGCTACCAGGACGCGCCGCTGCGGTTCGATCGCGCGCCGCCGCTGCTCGGCCAGCATACCGAGGAAGTGCTGCGAGAGCTGGGCCTTTCTCAGGGAGGTTCAACGTGAGCAAAGCCGCGCGCATCCCGCTTCTGGCCGCCGGAGAGATGACCCCGGATCAGCGCAAACTGTATGACGCGGTGGTCGCCGGCCCGCGCGGGGAGATGATCGGCCCGCTCCGCGCCGCGATCCATAGTCCGGAACTCGCGACGCTGTGGTCGCAGTTCGGCGAGTTTCTGCGCTTCCGCACCTGCCTGCCGAAGCGGCTGAACGAGCTTGCGATCGTCGTCACCGGCCGGCGTTGGACCAGCCAGGTGGAGTGGTGGGTGCATGCCCGCGCCTGTGTCGCCGCCGGCGTGCCACAGGCGGCCGTGGACGCTATCGGCGCCCTGCAGTCGCCCCGCTTCACTGACACCGTGGATCTCGAGGTCTACGAGTTCGCCCGCCTGCTGCAGCATACCGGCCAGGTGCCGGACGCTGTACATGCCGCAGTGAAGGACCGCTGGGGTACGCGGGGCGTGGTCGAGCTGACGGCGGTGATTGGCTACTACACGATGGTGTCGATGACACTGAACGCGCATCTCCTGCCGCTGCCGGAAGGTGCCACCGGCCTGCCGCCGGTGCCCGGCCTAGTCGAACTGGCGCCCGGCCTCCTGCTCGGCGCCGATCCACAGAGGCGACCCCACCCCGAAGGGACGCAGCTGGCATGAACGGGCTGGACGACCTGCAACGGTTCCGCGTCGAGTGCGCGGAGCACGTGGCCACCGTGACGATCACCGCGCCGCCGGTGAACGCCCAGGACCGCCGGTTCCGCGAAGAGTGCATCCGCATCTTCGACGTTCTCGGTGCGGAAACCGAGGTGCGCGTCATCGTGCTGGCGGCCGAGGGACGGGCGTTCTCCGCCGGCGCCGACCTGTCGGAACGTCCCGGCATCCTGGCGGAGCCTGGTGGCTACGCCCGGCACAACCGCCTGGTTCGTGCCGCCTTCGACTGCGTGATCGAGTGCCCGAAGCCCGTGATCGCGGCGGTGGGCGGCGCTGCCATCGGCGCCGGCTGTGTGTTGGCGCTGCTGTGCGACATCCTGGTCGTCGCGGAGGAAGCCTTCATGTCGATGACCGAGGTGGATTACGGCCTGGCCGGCGGCGTGCGGCATGTGCTGCGCTCGTTCAGCCCCTCCGACGCCCGGCTGATGGTCTACACCGCCCGGCGCATCACCGGTCCCGAACTCTACCGCATGAACGTTGCCTCCGCCTGCGTGCCCCGCGCGCAGCTGCTTGAGGAGGCGACCGGCATTGCCCGCACCATCGCCGAGAAGGTGCCGCTGGCGGTGGTCGCGGCCAAGCGGTCCTTCGGCCTCACGGAAGAGATGCCGCTGCGCGACGGCTACCGCTACGAACAGAGCCAGACCGCGGCGCTCGCGGAGACGCAGGACACCCAGGAGGCCCTGGCGGCCTTCCGCGAGAAGCGCAAGCCGGTGTTCAGGGGGCGGTGAGGATGGCCGCGGACAATGAGCAACTCGACCGTTTGGACAAGCTGGACGACGGGGCGTTCCGTACCGAGGTCCGCAACTGGATCGAGGCGAACTATCCCACCGACATGGTCCGCCACCCCTCTCGCCGGCTGTTCTGGCGGGAGAACCGGGCGTGGTACCTTCGCCTGTCTGCGCAGGGCTGGCTGGCGCCCGGCTGGCCCCGCCAGCACGGCGGCATGGGCCTGCCCGGCGCGCGGCAGCTCATCATGATCGAGGAGTTGGAACGCTTCGGCGCCGGCCGGGTGAATGATCAGGGCCTCATCATGCTGGGGCCGTTGCTGATCAAGCACGGTAGCCCGGAGCAGCAGGCGTTCTTCCTGCCCCGCATCCTGTCCGGCGAGCATGTCTGGGCGCAGGCCTACTCCGAGCCCGATGCCGGATCCGATCTCGCGTCGTTGCGGCTGGATGCCGAGGACCGCGGCGACCACTGGGTGCTCAACGGCCAGAAGACCTGGATCACCCTGGGCACCGACGCAAACTGGGTGTTCGTGCTGGCCCGCACCAGCAAGACCGGCAAGAAGCAGGAGGGCATCTCGTTCCTGTTGGTGCCCACGGACAGCCCGGGCCTGACCGTGCGCGGCATCCGCAATCTCGACCTGGGCGACGAGTTCGCGGAGATGTTCTTCGAGAATGTCCGGGTGCCGAAGGACCGTGTCGTCGGCGAGGTCGATCACGGCTGGACCTATGCCAAGGCATTGCTGGGCTTCGAGCGCATCGCCATCGGCAGTCCGAAGCTCTCATCCAGCGGCTTGAGCCGCCTCAAGCAGCTAGCTGACCATCTCGGCATGTCGGAGGAGCCGGAGTTCGTCGCGGCCTACCGCCGCCATCGCCTGGACCTGGCGGACCTGAAAGCGCTGTACGAGCGTGTGGTGGCGGCGGTGAAACGGGGCGAGATGCCCAATGCGGAGATCTCCGTCATGAAGATCGTGCAGACCGAACTGTTCCAGCGCATCACCGAGACAATGCTGTCGATCGCGGGAGGCGAAGCCGGCCTGCTGCACGCCATGCCGGATTGCGGACTGCACCCATCCGGGCAGTTCCTCCTGGCCCGCTCTGGCACAATATTCGGCGGCTCATCGGAGATCCTGCGCAACGTCATCGCCCGCGCCGAGCTGGGGATGCCGGCCCGATGATGGCGCTGTCGGGCATCAAGGTGCTGGACCTGACCCGGGTCTTCGCCGGCCCTTGGGCCACGCAGATGCTTGCGGATTTCGGGGCCGACGTGGTGAAGGTCGAGCATCCCGTCGGCGGTGACGACGTGCGTCGCATGGGCATGCACCAGAAGCGCGCCGACGGCAGCGAAACCGGGCAGACGTCGTCCTTCCTGGCGATGAACCGGAACAAGCGTTCCGTGGCGCTCGACATGGCCAAGCCGGCCGGTCGCGCGGCGCTGCAGGCGATGGCGGCCCAGGCGGACGTGCTGGTCGAGAACTTCAAGACGGGCGGGCTGCGCAAGTACGGTCTGGACTACGCCGCGCTTTCCGCCGGCAATCCGCGCCTGGTCTATTGCTCCATCACCGGCTACGGCCAGGATGGACCCAATGCGGCGCTGCCCGGATACGACCCGATCTTCCAGGCGGTGAGCGGCCTGATGAGCGTGACCGGGCAGCCGGAGGAGGCGCCGGGCGCGGGGCCGGCCATCGTGGGGTACAGCGTCTCGGACATCAACGCCGGGTTCTACGCCACCATCGCCATCCTGACGGCGCTGCGGGCGCGAGATGCGATCACCGGACGTGGCCAGCACATCGACATCGCCCTGCTGGACACCCAGTTGGCCGCGCACTCTCATATCGCCATGAACTACCTGGTGTCCGGCCAGGTGCCGGTCCGGGCGGGCACGGCGTCGCAGATCAACACGCCCTGGCAGTCTTTCCCGACCGCGGACGTGCCGCTGATGCTGGCGGTGGGCAACGACCGGCAGTTCGCCACCCTCTGCACCGCACTCGGCATCCCGGACACGGCGGCCGACCCTCGCTTTGTGGACAACCGTCGCCGCTTCGCCAACAAGCCGGCCCTGGTGTCCATCCTTGAGGCCGCCCTGGCCCGGCGCGGCGCACGGGAGTGGACGGACCTGCTGAACGCCGCCGGCATCGCCTGCGGCCCGCTGAACGACTTCGCAGCCGTCGCCGCCGATCCCCAGGTGGTGCATCGCAGAATGTTCCGCGAGATGCCGGACCCCGCCTGCGGCACGTTGAAGTTCGTCGCCAATCCCGTTCGGCTGTCGGAAACCCCGCCGGAATACGTCCGCCCGCCGCCGGCCCTCGGCGAGCACAACACCGAAGTGCTGCGGGAATGGCTGGCGATGGACGATGCCGGCCTCGCTGTCCTGGCGACCGAAACCGGGGGCTGAGCATGCTCGACGAGGACCGTAACGACTTCATCCGCATGACGCGGGACAGCGCCGGGGCGATCGCGCCCCGCGATGGCGGCTTGGGCCGGGTGCGCGCGCTGCGCTACACCAGCCCGGGCTTCGACCGCGCCGTGTGGCGGCAGATGGCCGACCTCGGCTGGATCGGCCTGCGCCTGCCAGAGGAGGCCGGCGGGGCCGCCATGGGCATGTCGGAAAGCGTGGCGCTG
>Ga0160428_1002035_pt1 | contig 13271 bp, 8 predicted proteins | sample SolpanmetagenomM_FD_108198 | JGI IMG/M metagenome (GOLD analysis project Ga0160428, IMG submission 108198) | Solar panel surface microbial communities from Lawrence Berkeley National Laboratory, California, USA - M | ecosystem: Engineered > Built environment > Solar panel > Unclassified ... | reverse complement strand
CTGCTTTGAAAGATCAAGGTAGATATCCTCGAACGTTTCCATAATGTACGACCTACGCAAGCGATTGAGTGTTTTGTATAACTCTGACTATTTTTGTTAAGGCTGTGAGTTCGGTAAAATAAAAGTAAATAGAAGAGTAACTATACGGCTTCTGGAATGCCTCAGTCAAAAGTGAACGCGAGTGAATAAATTTATGAGTGGATAGAGTGGAAACGCGTTACGTTATATCACGTGGCATAATTCGTACCCACCATTTCCAGAATGCCTACAATATAGATGTTTGTGAACGTTTGTTGAACCAAATTCTTGTGTGGCATTACATGTTAGCGACCAGACTGGGCATCCTCACGCTCGATGCTGTATGATTACCTCGGAAATTGCATATCGTTGCCATAATTTCGTATTATGATACTTTCTAGTCTGCTATACAGACATAATGAGCTTTGAGTTTTGCCAAGAAGGTTAAATTATTCACATGGAAATGGAATACAATCATGGTCATTCGTATCACCTCATAAATGGTTTTCATTATTTCAATGTAGGAATCTGGGAATCTATGATGCCAATCATCAGAGCTGGAAGGAAAGTGCTCAGCGACTCATCTCAATTCCAAGATAATGATGACCTAGATAGTAGGCTGTATCTTGGTCTCTTGAACCGCGAGAGTCGACGAGATTATGGCCAAGCATTAAAATCTATCTATGCCGACACGCATTGGATTTACAATCTAGATATTGTGAACGAACTACATGGCCACTCTGGCTGCGTGAACGCTCTCAGGTAGGAATGTGTCCTTTTGTTCTCCTAAATTCAACTCCTGATGATGGTATTAGCTGGTCCGCTTCGGGAGGGTTGTTAGCCTCCGGATCGGACGATAAGCTCATTAATATACATCAGTTCAATCCACTTGATCTCGACAGCCAATTCGCACTGTCGACTACGATTGATACAGGCCATACTTTCAATATTTTCTCTGTTCAGTTCATGCCACATTCGGGTGACAAGACAATCGTGTCATGTGCAGGTGATGAACAGGTTCGTGTATTTGATTTGGAGTATTCACGTCAGACATATAGTGGAGGACATTACACTCCCAGTCAACGGCACAGTCAATATAACAGAGTGACCAGTGGCAGATCGTCAAGTCCGCAAGATACAAACTGTAAAGTCTATCGTAGTCACAACGGCAGTGTGAAAAAAATAGTGACAGAGTCCTCACCTTATCTATTTCTTACTTGTTCTCAGGATGGCGATGTGAGGCAATGGGATCTGCGACAGACTTCTTCCTTTTACCCTTCCCTTGATAACGATCCGTCTTCACTTCCTCCGCCATTGATCTCGTACAGTAAATATGGACTGGATCTCAACACTATCTCTTGCTCTCCAAGTCAACCACACTACATTGCTCTTGGAGGCAATGCCTTGCATTGCTTTCTCCATGACCGCCGTATGCTTGGAAGGGACAGAAATCACGAAAAAGGCCAAGCAGTCTCGACCTCCACGTTGATACAGGACGAAGAAACTATTGGTGAAGCGACTCGTTGTGTGCGCAAATTCAAATCAGCGACTAGACCGAATGTAGGAGGCCATCGCAGTAGTCACATTACAGCTTGCAAGATAAGTGATGCGAATCCAAATGAAATGATTGTCAGCTGGTCTGGAGATCGGATATATAGTTTTGATCTTGTCAACAGTGTGTCAAGTACTGATGATTCAATATATACTGGATTGATCACGATGCACTCAGAAAACACATATCGCAGCTTGACCGAAAGCCGCAAAAGGAAACTATCTTCGTCAAGTCAAAACTCATTAGGACGGATAGAACGCTCGATCAGACATATTGCAAACTCGACGTCGCCAACAACGGATGATCAGGAGTCCATGTTTTTGAGGATCCAGTATGGGAACGGACAATGCGAGGAGATTCTTCTTGGTCAGCCTGCAGCCATAAACACTGAATCAGATGAAGTGGTGTCGCCTCCGAACACTATGCTTTCGAAGCTGATGCGCGATATCACGAAACTCAAGATGCAATTCCTGTATCGGCGATGTTATCGTGAAGCTTATCAGCTGTGTCGTGACCTGCTTCCTAATCTCCTGGAACTCCAGCGCTATGAAACCCGTAAATCTACGACATTGAGGGATTCAGAAGACGATCGTTTCGAAACTCAGGCAGATCGTGATGCTATAATTAGATTTGTGCAAGCTTCCGGCGTACTGTGTCGTTTGCTAAAGGCTCCGCTTAAGTACCTGACTTCAATGTCTTGTCCATTTGCAAAAGTTGCAGTCTATCACTGGGAGTGTTCGACCGAATCTAGTGAGGCCACATGTCGGTATGACTTTGTAAGGGCAATCTGTTCATGGCTCGACAGCGGAGTCGGCGCCTTACTCCATTTTTTCAGCAAATCTGTTGCGCCGAGTATAGCGCAAAGATTTCGTTTTCCTCTAGTCCCAGATGCAGATGAGCGTGACATTGAGCAGACTCTAATACCTCATTTGTTGCGCGATATCACCGACGAACCTTTACCGACCATTCGCATGGACCCAGAGAGAGTGCCAAACCGTCAGTGCATACACCTGTCGGAAAAGAACGCAATTCTTGAATTCTTAGATGCCACTCGTACACCTTTTGCCGATTTGACAGCAACTGACGTTTACATAGACGACATCGGGCCTGAAAGAGATGTAGCTATTGAATTTTGGGCTGGAGGTGTTGCACGTGGGATATTAAAAAGAGAAGGCAGGAAAATCGATTCAGATATGATAAATAGGGCGTTTGGATCTGCTACAGCACATATGGAGGAATCAGGCTTATCAAAGGGCATTGCAAGCAAAGACGTCAGCGAGGAGACTGGTGCTGAGGGTGATTTGAACACGAATGTGATTGCAAATCGTGACCATGCTGAGCATTATGGCAGTGAAGACGAAGAAGACGATGATGACGACGGTGGTGATGACGACAATGATGATGACTATAATGATGACTATAATGAATACTACGATGATGACGACGATCACGATTATGACGATGATGCATTATCAGTATCTGGATATTGGAGCACAACTGGCCTACGCAAACGGAACCTGCGTAACACCGCTAATATAAATGTCGTTTGCGCGGAGCATACGAGAGTCTATAGCGGACATCGTAATGTTGCCACCGTAAAAGACGTAAACTATTACGGACTCAATGATGAGTATGTAGTCTCTGGTTCAGATGATGGCAATTTCTTCATCTGGGACCGAAAAACTACAAAATTACTAAATATATTGAAGGGCGATCAAGAGGTGGTTAATATTATACAGGGTCATCCTCACGAGCCGATGTTGGCCGTTAGCGGTATTGATCATTCAATAAAGATATTCTCTGCTGACTCTATCGCTATTAGAGATGCAAGATACGGTAGATGGCAAGATTGCGAGGGTTTGCACGAGACACACGGTCCCTGGGAAGGAATGAATGGGGATTGCGTCCCGCCCGGATGTCTATCCAGTCGTCGAGAGATGCATCATCTCAATGAGATTACGGCAAAGAATGATTGTGATCGTTATGAAGCGGATACGCTTATGCCAGTATGTTGACCAGTAATGCAAAGAATTCGACCATGTTATTGATGCTAAACATCTGACCCAGGACTTCTTGGAAGACATATTGTGGCGAAACCTCCAGGACAACCCATTTGGAGGCTTCTGATGGGAAAGTCATCCCAAGACCAAGCTCATAATCAAAGACAAACTTTACAACCTTGACAATCCAGATTGAGCAAAGTGACACACAAAGAAACTTGTAAAACAGTGCATGAATGTAATATAAATAAATCCGTTTTCTTATTTACTCTTTGCTTGTAAAGCTTTTTGTGCCTTGAGGGCTTGTTTCCTGTTGCTCTTTATCATAACCATTGACAAGAAACTGCCAACCACGGCTCCTCCAATGAGTATCAGCATTACTGGAATACGTATTGCCCAAACTCTCGGCGGGAATAATCGTTGTGAAGTGTGGGATTCCTCGACAAATGGCTACAAAGCGGGTCAGTCCAAAGTATGCATTCCGTTGAAGAGCTGCCCTACCATTATGAGTGTCCATATTGTATAATACGCAAAGACGACTGTTGCGGCTACAAGCATTCCAAATCCAATTAACCGATCGAGCTTATATCAATCAACTTTTGCCGAGATCCTAGCATTGAGACTGATATTATACGCACCATTGTGTTAGATGTATCGCTGGTTGAAATTCGGCACTGCTTTATGTAAAGTTTTTGAGAATAGCAGCTTCAGTAGAAAGTACTTGTGATTTGTTGTATCGTGGTTGTATGTAGTTAGATTGTATTGCGGCAACTCTAGCCGAGTTTTTTTCGTTGTATACAAGTTCTTCGCATATTATATGATCGTGCTAAGCTTTTTATTTCTTCAGATTGATATCAGACAGAGATTATGGCTACAGTACTACAATCTGCTGTCAGATTGCCAACACCTGAACCAGATGATATTAATCAAGAGGAAACAGCTTCATCTAATGGCCGGAAAAGATCTCCAACTTCACGATCTCCTTCTCCACATCGAAAAGCACCACAACTAAGACGTAAATCGCGTTCACCACGCCGGTTTGACAGCAACGGACCTTTACCAAAAGATGTCAATCGCGCCAGAGCATTTGAGCGTCAAAGGCAACAAGATGAACGGGCGCAAACAAATGTCGAAGAGAAACCTCTCACAGCCGCGGAAAAACAAGCAGCAGCGAAGAAAGAATATGAAAGACTCCTGACAGCTCGATCTGGAGGAACATATATCCCACCTGCTCGATTACGTGCATTACAAGCCGAGATAGGAAATGATCCCCAATCAAAAGAATATCAAAGAATGGCTTGGGAAGCCTTGAAGAAATCTATAAACGGTCTTATCAACAAGGTCAACGTTGCAAATATAAAGCACATTGTTCCCGAGCTATTCGGTGAGAACTTGGTTCGAGGAAGGGGCTTATTTTGTAGAAGTATCATGAAAGCGCAAGCTGCGAGTCTGCCATTCACGCCAATTTACGCAGCAATGGCAGCAATCGTCAACACAAAACTGCCACAGGTCGGAGCGCTACTGCTTCACAGACTCATTGTTCAGTTCCGAAAAGCTTACAAGCGCAACGATAAGAATGTTTGTCTTAGCAGCACCACGTTTTTGGCGCATCTTATAAATCAGCAAGTTGCCCACGAAATGTTGTCTGCTGAAATACTTCTACTTCTATTAAACAACCCAACGGACGATAGTGTAGAAATAGCTGTAGGTTTGCTGAAGGAAGTAGGACAACATTTGGAGGAATTCCAAGTCAAAGTGACCATGATATTATATGATCAATTTCGAAATATCTTACATGAGTCTGACATTGATAAGCGAGTGCAGTATATGATTGAAGTATTGTTTCAGATTCGAAAAGACAAGTACAAAGATTATCCAGCTATAAAGGAAGAATTAGATCTAGTGGAAGAGGAAGATCAAATAACGCACCGTTTAGATCTGAACAGCCAGATTGACGTTGAAGATGGTCTTAATGTTTTCAAATTTGACCCTGACTTTGAGGAGACTGAACAAGCGTACAAGAATTTGAGAGCGCAGATATTAGGGGAAGACGACGATGAAGATGAGAGTGGCGAAGATGGTTCCGATGCTGAAGATGAGGAACAAGAAGAGCGGCAGAAACAAATGGAGATTAAAGATCAAACAAACACGAATCTTGTCACTCTACGACGGACTATATATCTCACAATCATGTCTTCTGGCGGTTTTGAGGAATGTACACATAAATTGCTGCGAATTAATCTTCCTGCCGGCTTGGAGCATGAAATGCCATCAATGTTGATTGAATGTGCCTCACAAGAAAGATCTTATAATAAATTTCATGGCCTGATAGGTGAGCGATTGTGTAAATTAAATCGAATGTGGATAGATCTTTTCGAACAACAATTCGGCAAGTATTATGAAACTATTCACCGATACGATTCGAACAAATTGCGAATCATCGGTCAATTCTTTGGTCACCTTTTCTCATCCGATGCTATCGGTTGGCATTCTATGAACGTAATACACCTTAACGAAGAAGAAACCACCTCCTCATCCCGCATATTCATCAAGATTTTGTTCGAAGATATTGCACAGGATTTGGGAATGAAGAAGCTTCAAGCTCGACTAGCAGATGAAAACCTTCAGCCCTCATTCGCAGGCTTATTTCCTACAGATAATCCTAGAAATACACGCTTTAGTATCAATTTTTTTACTGCTATTGGTATGGGTGCATTGACTGAAAGCATGAGAGAATGGCTGAAGAATATGCCCCAACCGGTTATTCCAGCTATAAAGGCAGCCTCTGAAAGTCGAAGCGTTAGATCGGAATCCAGCGGATCATCATACTCGAGTTATTCTAGTCGATCACGTTCACCGCGACGTGGTGAGAGACGAGGTCGTAGTCCAACACGATCTGTAACTCCTCCAGCAAGACGAAAGAGTAGATCTAAATCTAATTCAGCATCTCCATCTCGTTCGCCGCCCACGCGTAGAAAAAGAGACTCTTCAAGATCCCGATCAAGATCCCGATCAAGGACATCGTCACGACGTCATCAACGACAACGTAGCTCAAGTCCTTCATCTCGATCGCGCAGCTACTCGACACAGCGTCGTACTCGTGGAAATCGCGTAGTTTCGTCTAGAAGATCTCGAACCCCACCATCACGTCAGAATCGCAGGAGAAGTGCAAGTCCATCGGGATCCAGGTCTCGTTCGCCAGCCCGCAAATCAAAGGATCGGCATCGATCTACAGGTTCCCGATCACCTTCGCGAAGCAGGCGATTTACATCTCGACCCAGCAAAGATCGTTCAAGGTCCTCTTCGAGATCGCGTTCTCAAATTCGAGCTAAGAAAAGTACCAGAAAGCTACATAAGTCAAAGTCAAGGTCTCCTCGTTCGCGCTCGCGTTCGCGTTCGCGTTCACGTTCACGTTCACGTTCACTTGCACGCTCAGAAGCACAATCTCGCACACGGCGGCGACGACAACGACGACGACAATCATATTCTCGATCTCCTTCGTCAGCACGTTCAAGGTCAAGATCTAATTCATCATCCAGACACGACCGTAAGAGATCTCCTCCTGGCGGTGGTAACAGCGGGAAAGACTCGAAAAACAGAGATAAGTCATCAACGACAAAGCCTGTAGAACAACCTACTACAGCTCCAACTAGTACTATACATCCGTCCAGACGCGGACTTGTTGCTAACGGCGCTGGTCGCAGTAATTATGGTTCTGGAAGCGGTGCTAGACCTACATCGGATGCCTATCTATAGAGACTGTACTGTCCGTACTCGGGTCATTGGATACGATGAGCCACATGCGACGATGACAGCCTTGCTGCAATGTCGTCCACGCCCACATGATTGAAATTCCGAAGTTTTTCAGGCTTGTTACGAATCTTGCCAAGGCTTGGTGAGAAGCTAAAGCCAGGGTGCAGCTTGGCGGAGGATGCGCTTAGTGGCAATCATCAGCCACGGCAGTTTATTTCAGTATGAGCCCTAACGCGGAATGTCACCAGTGTGGCTCAACAAGGCTACAGATTAATCTAGACCCGGATATAATTCGGCATTTGTATGTTTTACAGTACAGTAGTTCAGAACACATGTAGATTGATTGCTTATATCTCTCAGTAAAAGTCAGAACAACTAACACGCTATCGTTGTCGTTCAGTTTGTACCTTGATATATCATAGTGATCCATCAAGTAGCTACTGATCATTGAGGTGACGACGGCTCGTTCGAGAACTGCTACCGCCAGACCGTTCGTAATCAACGGGTTGGTTCCATCATCGCCCCGTTGCCCTAATTGTCAGCCGCGTGACAAGTCCGAGAAACATCTTTATATTGTTACAGGCAACGGTTGTCTAAACTACTTCTCCCTTGACTTATTTGTGTGTTTTGCTAAGCCAAAACGTGAACGTACTATAGACTTAACTGCTGCACGGAGACGCTCGAGTCTTCATATCAATTTCACTAGTAAAAGCATGTTATAATCGTCCGTGATTGGCAATCCTCCAGCTCTCCCACTTTCATCCGTTCGTTTCACAATTGACCGAACGTGGTTCTAGAATCATGTTGGCCAAGCCTTGCGAATGTTTGTTGTTATGAGTGACAAATCATGTTCCCATAAAATCAAAACAACACTTCGCAAGCATATGAAACAGAACGATAAGTAGGCAAGGATATTCAGACACTCTTAAAACCACGCTCAGATCCTTTTAAAACCACGCTCAGACCGTTCGTTCTCGTTACAAGTCTTGGTGCATTTTACGTCACCGGTCGTGATTTCGGGCGAAAAAGCTTGTTATTTAATATCCACAACAAAATTTCTCTCATGTCGACCTGAACTTTGCCTCTCCTAACAGTCAGCACTACTTTTTGGCAGTGTAATTGAAGGTCATCTCCAGGAGTCACCTGTCTTGTCAAATAATCATACTAAAAAGAACTCTACATAGAGTGATTCAATCTTCTTATATGATTTGAATAATCACTACGCCACATTGAAAGATCATTTATTGATTTTAAGTCACGCTCAAAATGTTTAAAGCTATATTGATAATATGACCCTTGTGGGCCCTCGGGTCAAACAGATGAAATAAAAGCCTGATTGTACTATTTGATTGTCTTGGACACCTCGATCAACCTCTCTCAATAGAATCCAAGATGGCGACATATAAAATGCTGTCTGGTTGCAGTAGTGAATTGAATACCGATGTTGATGAGCCTCCGGATAGTACTATGGACTCTACTCTACCCATCAGTTTCCCCAAAACAACAAAATCCATATCAAATCACTCATTATGCGGATCGCTTTTGTCGCAACAACTATCAATTCATAAAAACAATCAAGAGTCTCAAGTGCCACTCATGGATGTTCCTCGACCACCTGGATCATCTAGCAGTATGGCAGAATTGACCAGCGATAATGATCTCACGAGTCCAGGCACTAGACCAAGCTCCCCAAGTTTCGACGATCATCATACCTTCCCACACATTTTGGACTCACAACATCCACAATCAATAGTTATGGATACAGCAGAGGCACCATATTTCAATGTTAACCAAGCAGAAAAGGCTATTGAAATGACACTTGGTCGTCGTCGTTGTATTACTTTCGCCTGTGGAAAGCCAACCGAGAAAAAAGATACTACAGCTGCTCCTCCCAAATTACCTTTGATCGACAATGCACCACCTAAGCGCAAATGTGCACTTAAATTCATCTGTCCTACTCGACCCAAAACAACATCAACGACATGCTCCTCTCTTTCATTTCGTCAAAGAAGTCCCATGCCCGGGACATCATTTTCAAAGGTTAGATCGAGTCGCAAACACCGCGATTCAGATGCAACTGCCACGAATATAACTCCACCAACACCAGACATCATAGGTTGCTCATTGACTTTACAAAATACAATCTCAAGGGGAGCAGAAGATGCTGTTGAGTCGGATATCAAATGCTTTCATGAGTTTGCCATCAGCGCAACGGCAGATGACGAATGGATAAATGATCCTATTCCAACGGACAGGAAGATCACTGTAAATACTAGTTTTGCCAAGGAAGAAAAGTTCAGAAGGCTTGGTCGAGAACTCGAAGAGGAGGAAGCATTAGAAGAGGCCGAACATGATGCCATATTTGACAAGACTCGCGAAGAGGAGGAAGAAGAAGATGAAGAGAATAATGAGGACTTTAATCTTGATCACCAAATGGAAGATATGCTTGAGAGATCTGCCACAAGATCGTCTCGCGTTGATGCTGTTTCCGATGCGGGCTTTAGTACAGATGATGAGGATGGTTTCGCAAACTCATCCGAGAACGAGGATTACAATAGTGATTTTGATCTTTGGGCTCCTGGAAAAGCTGCCAACTCGTCGACAATTATAGATTCAAAAATATTGCGTCCTGTTCATCATAGAAAAACGTCAGACTCGTCACTCGAATCTGCTCGGCAGGCCAATGGAAACATTAGAAGAAGTCATAAACACTCGAGACGATTTCAGTACCAAGCTGCCGTTCATCGATCGAGATCTATATCACCTGCCTTACCAGACAGTACAGATTTCGTGTGTGGAACGCTCGACGAAGATAAGCATTTAGAGGAAACTTATAAGAACTTTGTAGAGCGTCGCAAGGCTGCAAAGCATATTCCCGTACCTCAAGATATTGATCCTAGTTTTCCTACTTCAGATCCTGAAATGGATGACGATGACGATGTGGAAGATGATGCCATGAGAGCAACATTAAGACCATCAACACTCATCGACCGAGAAGAACGGGGTCGATCTTCGGGCTCGTCTCGACTCAACAGTGCTATTCACTCTCCTCGAAGGCCTGCTTCACCCATGCCAATTCTACCAGAATCGATGTTGAAGATTGAAGACTCTCCAGAATACGTTCCTGCTTATCTACATTCGCCGCGTCCTGGATCTGGTAGAGGAAGTGGCAGAGCAATAAACATGACCAAGAGCTTTACTACAGTCTCGAGGGATCAGTCAATGACGAGACCTTCTTCGTCAAGTCAAAACGTGCAATCTCAAGTCACAGAAGCAGTTCCAAGTAGGCCTAGCCTGAATAGGTTCGCTGTATCAATGCCTCGTCTTAACACAACAAATCTGTTTAGGAAGACAAGTTATGCATCTTCAGATGATCAAGAACAGGATCAAGATGAAGATGACGATAGCACGAAAAAGCAGCAAAGTTGCGGCGCAATTGACATTGTCAAAAGTGTGGCAAAGCAACGTGAACGTAGACGGGATAGATTATATCAACTACACTGCGCAAAGATGAGGAGAGCTGCAGAGAAGAAACCCGTACCTGGACTTGGGTTAGAACGGATGAGGGAGCTCGGTATTGAATTGGCACAAAATAAAAGCGAAAGAGTTATGCGTTCATATTAGAATGCATCCAGGACGATTGATGAATATCACGACTTGACAATGATAAGACGTATTAGAGAAGTCATTAAATACATATAGAATAGATTAGCATATATTATAAACATTCATAGCCATGAATTACTCTCTCTCTCTCTCTCTCTCTCTCTCTTTCTTCCTTTGCATTTGAATTGTCTACAGACGAACCAGTCACGTGCAAATATCGATAATAAAGTTGAATTCGTTATTCAAGTGACGACACTTTTTGATTTCTACAAGCTTCCTAGCCAGTATACAAGTCAACAGCATAGATCTTAAATAAACTCCCTCGATCCATAATAATAACACATAGACCAAATGTGGTTACTCAACTGGTGTAAGTTCCTAATTAGCTAATATACCAGAATATGTTTGGAAACTAAAACATTGTCCTTATAGTCTGGGACACACTCGCCTATCTCGGCTTGTCCAATACAACAGGAGTATGATGTCCTTGTTCCTAACTATCCCCGCCTCAATATATTATATCACATCATATGATATACAGAAATCAGATCAAGTATTCTAATACTATGACGTGTAGAAATTATTGTTTCTAGGATTAGACAATGCCGGTAAAACTACAGTACGTATACATTCGCCTGCCGTTCCATTATTATTACTATGTATGTTGACATATATGGGAGTAGTTACTGCACATGCTCAAGGTGAGATGCGCATCCTTGGACAATAACAAAGATGTTTCATACTAACAAGATATGACTTTTATCAGAATGATCGAGTGTAAGGACCTTTTTATTCACAGTAGTACTTATAGAATATTAATCATGTTTCTTAGTGCAATTATGAATCCGACTTTACATCCTAGTATGTGAGACAAACATCACAGGTTGAATATAATTTGACAAAACGAATAGCTTCCGAAGAGTTGAAGATTGGAAATTGTGTATTTACCACATTCGATTTGGGAGGTGAGCAGCCATTCATTCTCCAAATATGCATTCTCGGTCATATTCTTACAATAATATTACAGGACATTTACAAGCAAGACGATTATGGAAAGATGTTCGTCCCCTTCTCACTCCTCCTCTTCTAGCCTTTATTATAGGAGGTCATTGACGTGATATAATCGATAGTATACGCCAGAAGTCAACGGAATAGTGTATCTAGTAGATGCCAAAGACGTAGAACGACTTCCGGAAAGTAAAGAAGCTTTGGACGAGTTATTAGCGTTTGAAGATATTGCAAGAATTCCGTTTTTGATTCTGGGAAATAAAATCGATCATCCAGATGCGATTAGTGAGGATGAATTGAGACAGAGATTGGGATTATATCAGACTAGTAAGTCTTTTCTATATTATTATAGCAGTAAGAAAGCTTGTGTACTGATGTTGATTGTTTATTGTAGCCGGCAAAGGAATGGCTCCCGAAGGTGTCAGACCTATTGAATTGTTTAGTAAGTTTCTTTCTAGACGTAGTAGAAATGTATATCATGTTGACGTCGTAATAGTGTGCAGCGTTGTGCTTAGACAAGGTTACAGAGAAGGTTTCCATTGGTTGTAAGTCTTTTCCATCACTATATTCTATGTTGAGGCGTGTAATCTGATTGCATTGATATGTAGATCTCAATTCATGGGTAAGACTTAGACAATGTTGGGATATGCGACATTGTAGAGGATCGAGCTGGAGACTGTCAGTGGTCATCACTGATTACTATCTTTACTAGACGAGTAAGATGTGACGTGATGTGACGGTCGATAGTCTTTGATATATATACATTCAAAACAACAATACATGTTACTAGACTAATAAATCTTATATTGCTTCGCTTTTCATTCCACCATTATCTACTCCTATATCACCATTCTTCACCATGTTTAAATTCGCCAATAGAAATCCTCTTTTAAAATATGTATTTGGGTGTACAATGGTATCCAATTCAGCAGGACCCCATAAATTCTCGTCCTTTACTTTTTTTATTTCTGCTTTGTGTTTGTATTCAAAGACGCGATTACATGCTATATGATATCTTTGACGACCTATATCTTCTCTTACAGTTTTGAGGACGTCTCTGTCTGAAATACCAGTCGCTTGAAGGAGGGAAATGAGATTATCAGGAGTAAAAGTCCGATAAGGACAACCGTGTCTGTTAATAATAATCTTTAGACAGGAAAAAATAACACATCGAAAGAATGTACAGGGATGGAAGAAAAAGCAGTGGATGATACTCACGATTGTCCTGGCCCTGGTAGTCCTTCTGTCAACAATTTCTGACAACTATATGGAGAATAACCCTTTCCTCTTCGATTTGCATCTCCACCTACATCACCGTATGAATGTCTAATATT
>Ga0160428_1002033_pt1 | contig 13277 bp, 12 predicted proteins | sample SolpanmetagenomM_FD_108198 | JGI IMG/M metagenome (GOLD analysis project Ga0160428, IMG submission 108198) | Solar panel surface microbial communities from Lawrence Berkeley National Laboratory, California, USA - M | ecosystem: Engineered > Built environment > Solar panel > Unclassified ... | reverse complement strand
CTAGATTAGCTTTATATAACATCACTAAATGTATAGATAACATTAGAGATATGTACTAGCTAGTTAGAAGATGTTTTTATACTAGAAATAGCCTTAAATTAAAAAAATAGACTACTTATTATAGATAGCTATTCTACACATAGGACTATTAATTTTATAGCTAAAGCTCTTACACATAACATCTATTATATCTATCTACCTCTACATACATCTCATGTTCTTTAGCTACTTAATGTAGCTATGTTTTCATCATTAAAACAAGGATATAAGTGTGCACTTTAAAAAATGACTACTATTAATGATTCTTTACCTACTAATAAGTAAAGGTTCATAGATTATTATATACAAGCAAGAAAGGTTGCTTTTATATAAAGGAACATAAGATTAGCTTTTAAAGCAACTAGTATCTATCCTATTAACAGATCAAAAGGATTATTATTAAAATTCACACAACTTCAAAATAATAGACTAATTACACCTCTAATTCATAGTGTACAAGATCAGGATATTAGCTATTCATTAATATTACACACACTAAGCACATAAGTCTAAATTAAAGAGCTTATAAAAGAAGAAACTGTCACTTTATTATTTAAATTAATGTTATTAAGAATTAGTACAAAAATTAAGAAGCAAAACACAAAGATAATCCTTCAAAATATAACTATACAATAACAACTTAAGTAGCTACATAAGCTTAAAGCCTTAAAAAAACCACGCTAGCGTATTATTAAGTCATTTAATAAGCAATTCATGCAAGGTATTAATATCACAAATTCTTTAAAAGAAAGGGGATTACATAGTCAATTAGTAGCAACAATAGAGGACAATTTACACCAAGAGGTAGATTAAGATAAGGAGAATCAGCTAGTACAAGAACCATTAGAATAGCTTCAATAATTGTAGAGTAATATCACTTTTTAATACTACTATCACATCATGAATTATTGCCAAGAACTACGTATGCCGAAAACTATGTGATGGACGTTATGGTTCCATTTTTAAACAATCTATTAGCTAGAGGTTATAGCATTACATGTCATCGTCATCGTCGTCGTTATCGCCATCGTCATCGTTATTCTCATCATCGTCGTTATCATCGTTATCATAGTCATCATTATAATCATCACCACGATTTGTGCGCGCCGAAGACTCCGCATCCGAATGCTCAATCCGACCGGGTGACTGCCAATCTTCTTCAGTATCGCGTCTGTCATACTCAAGGGGTCTAGGTTCCATTGTTGACAGTCGATGTGTATCTGTCACTATCGTATCCTCGGCGTTGCAATTAACCTTCAGAGCATCCCCATCTACATGCAAAACGTCGCCAAACCAAGGCTGACATTCTTTGATGTTCTGACCGCAACGCAGACATGTCCAGCCATATCCATCTTCGGCTTCGATCGCTTTGGCCAGGCATACGAAACAATATACACATCCACACGGTATAGCTTCGTAAGGATTGGTCACATCTGTCTGTGCACTGCCAACAACGCCTCCGCCGCCAATTGAGGAAGCCATCACTTCCGCTTCACTTGCACCTGTGCTAGGATTTTGTTCACGGTAACAAATCCCACAGGTGCGCTCGGGCAGGAAAGCCAATTCTCCTTTCAAATCGTGCTCTTCATTTTCTTGCCCTGCTGCCATATAATTTCGCGCTCGGGACCATGCACGGCTTAACCATCGACGCCAACGACTGATTCCGACTAAAGGCAAGATGAAAAGCAAAAACTCGGTAAAAGCATGCCAGACTAATTGACGATTAAGATATTCGAAACTGACATCTCTACTTGTCGAACCCGCATTTGTGGGAACCAATCGTAAGCCCAGAAGTCGTGAAAATAGCGTGCGATATCGACCATTGTACAAAAACGCTAGGAAACTGACAAATGCCAGCAATTCGTAAACAGCTGATATCTTTCTGGTGATTTGTGATAACTTTTGAATTGGTATTCCCAATGTTGTCGACGTCTCGTCAGCATCGATGTCACTCTCGCGATCGACTAGCCAATCTTCCCACTTTTCCCATCCATACCTGCCAACTACAGTCACAATTCCATATGCAATCTTTTGGAACGAGCTTGGAGCTTTGTATCCGGCAAGGCCTTTTTTGTTTTCGTTGCGTGCATCCACGAATCGAAGTCCTTGCAGTAGACCGCCATAACTGACACCTTTATCCCATATACTCAACTTCCACAATACGGTACGTAAACCAAGATCAATTTCTGTAGTCCAATCATCAAATATTGCATTGCCGCCAGAATTAGATCGAAAATACTTTAAAGCCTGGGAAGTTTGAGTCTGTAGTAAATTAATTAATTCTTCATCCAGAAGCTCTGCGTCGACTTGTCCCACACGAAAGGCTGGATTTGTGCCGAATGGTGATGTTATTGTCTTGACAAAGGTATTAACATGATCAAGTAGATATGTAGCCGGGCCACTTGAGCCTTGGGATAGTTGACGATTTATGAACCGTTGTTCATGAGCTCTCTGGATTCGCCGAGCAAGTATGCGCTCTTGAGCAGCCGTAAAAGCCGTCGATGTCATCTCATTTTGTGTGCTATTTGATAAATTTCATAGCTCGATGCTGGAGTCTGTTGAGTAAGTTAAACTTGAGAATTCTCCACGTGACTTTTACATGTGAAACTTTGATTTGCGGAGCGCTTTGCGTTTATTGATTGATCTGTAATGACGTCCGTATAAGCGTGTCGCGAAAAGTCTTGTTTGAATGGATCGCACTCGAAAACGAAAAACCGCGCCAGATGGCGATCAAACTGACAACAATAATGCCAAGCGATTAAAGAAACCAACCATTACGCTCTCCAGAGGCACCAAAAAGCGAGTTTCTGAAGTTGAACCTGAACCTGAAGTTCCTATTGTTGCTGGTGTTCCTGACGGAGCTGATTATGAGGGGAAGTCTTTTTCTCAAGCGCAAGAACAACTTCTGGAAGAATTCACAAAATATTACGACAGAGAGTATGTTTAAATTCTTGTCATTCAAATCTTAAACCATTAATTAAACAATATTATAGTGGTCTACAAGTATATCAACCATTCATCTTTCTTCCTCAGCGATCCTTGACGGATTATTATCAATTGATAAAGAAACCAACAAGCCTTAATACAGTCACCAAGAAAACACGGGGCCATCAACAGCGTGGCGCCGCTACAGGAATATCTGATTTCAAAACATGGGATGCTTTTGAGGAAGAAGTAGCTTATATATGGAATAACGCTCGGACATATAATGAAGATGGGAGTGACATGTTTATACTGGCCAGCCAATTTGAGGTAGGATTGCACAAGATTAGAGTATTCAATAATACTGATAGCTACTATAGGAAGCTTTCAAGATCCGATATGCCGATGTAAAGTCCAAGGTTGAAGAACCTCACGCACCTCGAATCAAACTCAATGCGCGACCACGTCCTGTTTTACATTTAGGTGGAGGCAATAAGACGACAAACACTAGTTTGAACACACTCCCAGATTTAGCAATAACGACTACGGAATTACCAGACAGTAGAGATGATAAAAAGGTTACACGAATCGATAGCGGGGAACGTACACCTAGACCTCGACGGGAGAGAACCCCATCGATGCGTGCGACATCTCAGCAAGCTGAGCCAGAATCACAAAACATGACCAGAAGTGCAACACGAAGAGCAACGTCAAGAGTGGGTTCACTTGCTCCTCCTGATGCCACACAATTGTCAACGGTAAAGTCGGAAACCAATGGACGATCACCTGGTCCTGCGGAGGCCACGTCCGTGAAAACAGGCGGCAGTCCAGCTTCGTCAGTGGCTTTACCCTCCGATCAAACCACGAATCCTAGTGCTGATCCACTGCTACAAATGGCCTTGAAAGTTATACAGCCAGGTGCATCTGACGGTCCTGCACCGCCGGTTCCAAAGACATTTTCAGATACTTTCAAACGGACAAGACCAATCTCTGAAGCCTTACTACCCTCTGTGAGTCTGTCGACTCACCCACAGCTAGCTATCGCGAAACCTTTTGAGGTCGATGTGGATGCATCACAGAAATGGACTCAAAACTCTATAACAGTTATACTACCACGAACACATTATTACCTTCAATTAGCGCCTACAGTATCGCAACAATTTGCTTCCGGTCGACAATACAAATTATTTGTAACTATCAACGGAAGCAGAGTTTCACCAACTATGCGCCCTTTACAAAACGGTGATTTGTCAATTGCTGGAGAAAGGAAGCAGGTGTATGATTTTGCTCTGAGTCCTGGAATAAATAGGATTGAGACTGAAATTGCAGCTGTGCCTAGTCGAGGTGGAGGATTGGAACTTGAGAAGATTATTATATTTGCGCATCTCACTAGGTATTGACCATATTGTACTTTTACTTGACATGAGTAGTCCATTGCATAGTTTTATATTTTTATCATAGATGAAAGTCATTTCGGTCACATGACTTTATTTGATCAATCATGGGTCTGTCCAATGGAGCAAAGTTTTTCCGAAATCCCGTTGCCAAGCATTTCAATGTCTAGCAAAAGTTTGAACATCTTCAAGTCGCAACAGAAGAGATCCGCGTCAACAGTTTCATCTAATCATATCATAAGCTGCCCAACATGCCTGGAGTCAGTGTTCGTGAGGTCGAGGTAAGTAACTTGTCAATTCTCAAGCATATCGAAAATCATCCAAAAAAATCGACAGCTTACTAACAACTTTTTCAATCTATAGGCCGGCAAATTCGTCGCAGCATACGCCGCTTTCTTGAAACGTCAAGGAAAACTTCCCGTTCCTGGTTAGTCTTTTTCCCATATATATATCAATAGCCTGAATCCCGTATCGTACGGGGGATAATGTCAACCAAAACATGAAAGAAAAAGACATGAGAAAAAAGAAAGAACAAGAATAATAAAAAAGAGTTGTTTGATATTACAAGATGGAATATTGACATTATCTACAGGTTGGGTCGATACAGTCAAGACATCTCCATCAAACGAACTCCCTCCTCAATCTATCGATTGGTATGTTTTTTATATCATCTTGTAGTCATTTGATATTCGGACTAATGGTGTTTCAAAAGGTTTTACGAACGCGCAGCAGCTGTAGCTCGTCACGTATACATGCGCAAAACCGTCGGTGTAGGTCGTTTACGAAAAGCACACGGATCAGTAAAGAATAGAGGATCGAGACCTTCCCACCACGTCAACGCTTCTGGATCAGTCGACCGAAAAGTCATGCAAGCCTTGGAGAAAGTCGGTGTCTTAGAAAAGGATGAGGAAAAGGGTGGACGAAGAATCACACAGAGTGGACAAAGAGATTTGGACCGTATTGCACAAACAGCCGTAGAAGCTGCTGATGCCGAAGGAGATGAACTTTGATCTGTCTAAAAATAAAAATTTTTAAAGCATTCAAGAATGAAATGAATATTCCAAAACAAGTCACTGTTGTTGAGATAATATATGTCGTGTCGCTAATGCTGTTGTGTTGTACATGATGCTCGAATTATACTGATTATCTCAGAATGCGGCTTTTATACATTTTGATCGTGAAAGACAAAAAGAATATCCCTCGGTGTTGACGTATTCGTTCTGACAAATTCTTCGTCTCCCTGAGGTCTTTCATTCTTACTATTCCCCGTCAACATGCTCTGTATACTCAAACTAATACTCTCCACGTTCTGAACAGGAGACCATCCTACTTTAGACAGTAGATCGAGACAAATAATACCATTCGAGTAGATATGTGGATGTATCGGTATTTCCCGAACTATCGAATCTGAAGAAGATGTATTTGTAGGATTGACTTTTAGAAACACCACCTCTGGTGCTTCTACACCATCAAATCATATATCAGCATACAAGTCTCACATTAGTAGAACAAGGAGACGGAAATACCAATCGGATATCTCACGCTAAACGTCAATTGTAATCTGAACGTCTTATTGTTGTAAAGTGGATTGTCGTCCATGACTTGTAGATCCACGAGCCATTTTTGAAGATCATCGGCCGAAACGAGATTTATACCCGGTGCTGGAGGGCTGGTTCGTAGTTTTTGTAGTTCCTAACGTCGAGTTAGATTGTTTTATGTCATGATATTGTAATGTTTGTAGAATTTACTCTTCCGAGTCGTTTGAAGCTGGACATTTCGACTCGCTAGACTACCACAATATTCTCTACGAGGATTAATATGTCCCGAGAAGTAGAAGAAGATCCGAGTGGTTTACTGTAGGTGTAACGACTTGAGGCGTGGCTGAGTGATTCTGGATTTGAAGTGAAATGACGTTGTTTCAATCTCGGGAAATTTTGGGCTATCAAAATTTAACTTTACCATTCTTTTCCAAATCATATCAGTCGTGCTTTTCTCTCCATCAATTAAAAATCACAATAATGGCTGACATGGAAGTTGATGACAAGACGATAGACGCGAAAGAGGAGAATCACGACACCAAACCGACTTTATCGTCAGATCCACAGACTACAAGCGGAGCTGTCGCGGTGCGAAGTATTGAAGGGTGGATAGTCCTCGCGACCAATGTCCACGAAGAAGCTTCGGAAGAAGATCTATACGACACGTTTGGAGAATACGGAGAGGTCAAGAATCTACACATGAATCTGGACAGAAGGACGGGATTCGTAAAGGTGATTACACTATTCCAAACACGAGCTCGTCGACCCATTTTTGATTTCATCATATCCAGGGATATGCTTTGATTGAATACCCTACGTTATCCGAGGCCAAAGCAGCCGTCCAAGGCGCGAATGGTACGAAATTATTAGATCAAACGCTCGGTGTGGATTATGCTTTTGTAAGACCACCGCCAGCAAAAGGCGGTAAAGCCGGAAACACCACCAACGCGAATAAAGACTCTGGTAGAATTGGAAACAAACCGAGGAGTAGAAGTCCGGAAGCGAAGCAAAAAGACACACAAGAAGAGCAGCAATAAAGGTAATCAATGACTATAGAGCGTTACTGCCAAAAGATTGAAAAAGCCGATCTACTAGTCTAGGATAGCTAAGAGATCGGCAATTGTACATAAAAGTCTTTATGTAAGTCGATCCATCAAACCCATCTCTTTTGTAGTATTGACAGTATATCAGAATCGTCACAATTTGAAATGTCATTACCATTCATTGAATGTGGACCAAAATTCATCCCCTAACATCATGTTCTGCCAAAGGACCTCAACTTCGAGTCGCAAGCCGGTAATAATCGTCGAAGCGACTTTTATTTATCTCGGTGAGATGGCCGAGTGGTTATGGCGTGTGGTTCAGGCGGTTACCACTCAGCCACCAAGAATTCCACATGGGGCAACCTGCGGGGGTTCGAATCCCCCTCTCATCATCTTACTTTTCTACTTTTCGACTTCTTTTTTTTCTTCTTCTCGAATTCTTACGAGTTGAAAATCATCATAAACTCTTACTTGAAGGTTGGATTTGTTCTTATTATTGCTTGTAATATGGATTGTGAAAATTAGTATTGCAAAGTAATCTGAGATTTATCACCACGACATCAATCAGTTGTCTCGACACAGAGTATACATCATGTAGGTCGTGTCGATGTGCTTGAAGGAAAGAAATTAATCAGAATACTAAACGAGTATAATATTATATACGTGAAACGATAACGCTTATGATAAACAAAAATATACAGCAAACATCAGTCATCAATATCATCATTATTCTCATAACCTTTGTACTCTTTCCAAGCTCTACCCAAGCCTTGTTTTTCCAAAAAAGTTTCATTAACGTTGAGAGCTTCTCCTATCCTACTCATTGCACTCAGTACCTTTTCCTCTTGCAATCTCCTTCCAACAACCTGTACACCGACTGGTAAACCATCCATCTTCTCGCTGTCATAATACATATAAACACCTTTGGCGACACCATTCATTTCTCCAACTTGTACATCATCAGGTAGACGATCGAGTACAGAGTCGACATATGTGACTGGTAAAACGCCTGCCGTCCAATCTAGAATGTTAAAAAGAAAGGTATATCCGCATGACGAAACTGCATTTGCCATTGCACCATGAGGTAAAGCGGGAGAAGCATGAGGGACTGTAAGGAAGAAATCCATCTTTTCTTCACCATCATCTATTGTTTTCCCATCATTATGTATATGTTCTACCGAATGATTATCGTCGAATGAACATGGAGAAGATGGAGCGCTTATAATCGACGGTGTGGAAGAGAATGAAGAATTTGTATTTGTAGATTGTAGAGTTGATAAAGACGATGATGATGATGGTATTGGAGGAAAGGTAAAATCATTCCACCATTCAAACCATGTGTTTCTCATTGCTTCTCTTTTTGCAACTAATTGCCAATTCTCATAAGCTGATTTAGGACCGAGATTGTAGACTAAGCCAGCCCATATATTGTCTCGTTTAATGTGTTTTATATATAGATAATAAAGATAGCGAACAGGAAAAGGTAGATTCATGTAGAAATGTACCTGTGCAGCGCCTGGATCATTCTTTTCTCCTGTTCGAAAGAATGATGAAAACATTTGTGTTCCATCTGCATTTAGTAATTGAGATCCCAAGACTAATGCTTGATATGGAGTAGCGTTAGTAGGAGGTAATATATCAATCACGACATGACCTTGTGCTTTCAAAGCTGAAACAACTCTTTCCAGAGCTCTTGCACATGCAGGTGAAGGATCTACTACTCCATCCGATCTCATAACCCCAATTTTCAATCTCTTCTTTTTCATGACATGTTCATCAATCTCCTTTCTCCACGTTATTGGATGTACTGTAGGGTCATAATCCCACGGTTTACCATCTATGACTGCTTTCATAAAGTACTTCAAATCCCCCATGGATCTCGCCATTGGAGAAAAGACAGACGGAACACCTTCCTGTCCAGGCATAGAACTTTCTATTCCAGCCTTGGGAAATCTTCCGATAGAACATCTCAATGCAAAACATCCGCTCCAATGAGCAGGCAACCTCACCGATCCAGCCACGTCAGATCCAATACCGATCCTACTCCCACCAAAGGCTAATAACGCCGCTTCACCGCCTGTACTTCCACCCGGAGAAAAATGTTTGTTATGTGGATTACTACATCTTCCCCAAAGATCATTACTCGATTCAAAAGAGAGGAGAGTGATTGGTAACGCTGTTTTTACAAACGGAACTGCTCCGAGGGATTTTAAAAGTCGAACCAATCCGCCGTCTTGAAGGGCTGGTTTAAAGGTGCGTCCAGAAAAGCCGACGGAAGTGTCGTATCCGCCTACATTAATGGTATCTTTGAGTGAGATGGGTATGCCAGCTAGAGATCCCTGGAGGTTTATACCAGAAGATTCTACATCACGGATCCAGATTTCAGACGATGGGATAATGATCTCGGTTAGACAATTGGTTCTTTTATGTGCGGAAAGACTTGCTTTTGAATAGGCTAGGAGGATATCTAATGGAGAAATGTGCTTCGATCGAATGTCTTGAGATAAGATTGAAATTGGAGTGGATAGTAAGTCTGATTCTTGCTGAGATATGGGTTTGTGATATTTGGGATCGAGAAATGCTATGCGATCTTGTCGTTCATGTTGTTTTGCTCGACTATGAAATGTTGGCCAGGAAGTCTAATATCAAAAGGATACTACCTACCAATCATGTCTATGCTGGAAATACGATAGCGGCCACATTATTCCTTTGCGTTAAAATGCCATGTTGCTCAGTATTCTGCATGTGTAGATATGTTTATATTTGTATAGTGTAAAGAGCCGTGAATAAGCGAGGGTTTTTAAGCTTTCACTGACATATACCGAGGTAATACTACCTACTATAATAGCTTCACTAGGTTAGGTTAGGTCATGAGATCGATGGATCGAAAAAGCTACTACATAATCGCTGTGACATACTATCATAATAATTAAATTTACATAATACCCAGTTTAGCAAAAGCAGCAATTACATCCTTGTCGACATTAATCAATATCTCATTTCTAAACTTTTCTTCGCCTCCAATTGTTTGTATCAAATTATGTATCATATCCCGAACGAATTCAGGAAGACTGATTCGATGTACTGGATCGTTGAAACTCAACATTCTCTTCCTCTCATCTTCTGCAGCTTCTGGATAACCTTCTGCAACTTGTCGTAACCCTAGAGGATCTGTATAGACAAGACTATCGACACCAATTGTACGACTGTCTTCTTCAGTTGGTTCTTGATCAGTAAGTTCAGTAATCACATCTGTCCACATCGACATGAGCAGTTGGAAACTTGCAAACACGTCAGAGTGACTTGTCTCGAGTAGTTTTGTAAGTGCCAGACACATGAGTTTCCGACGTGAAGGATCGCCAATGTTTTCGAAATGAGAGAACCATTCTTCGACAAGCCATTTCACATTTGTATCACGCGGGATTTCTACTGTAGCACCACCTTTATTATTCACATCATCTCCATAGATGGTTGTTCCTGTCAAGAAAGTCATAAAACTTGATGTAGAATAAAAGCATATACGTGCAAAGACGGAGAAATAATCTGTTTCTACGACTCCATCAATGTCTGGACTTTTTGCCAAAGGTCCAGTAGTACAGTGTGCCTCCCAAGACGTTCTTAGACCTTCCAGCTGTTTTTGTAAAAGTCCAGCTTCCATCATATCATGTGTTAGTTGTATGACGCCTTCTTTTCCGCCTAATGAGTGCGCGTAATCGATAAGCTTTTCGATAATGTTACATGATAAGCCATTAATCTCAGGTCTGACTTTTGGTCCAATCAGATCTTTTAGTTGTAAAACAAGATCCTTTCTGGATGAGTCGTCCAGCATAGAAGATGGTGTAATGAGCACATATGACTCGAGTATCTCCAATGTCTCTCGGACGTACTCGGAATTGTCCTGTAAAAGAGGAATTATGTATTTGGCCAGAGTCAGAAGTTCAGGCGAGATTGGAGAAGCACTCTGTATCAGTAATGAATGCCATAGATCTAGCGTTTCTTCGAGCAGGTAAAGTTGTAAAGGAGAACCAGTTTGAACAATCGAATCAATAATGGGAATCAACATCGGGCTGAAGCGTGTCGAATCACCCTTTAACGCGTTTGTCAATCTTGCCAGTAATGTCAATATAGATTGCTTCATAAGATGCTCTTCTCCAGTTTGTTTCCATAACGACGGAAGTATGTTGACAATACGTTCGGCAAATGGACTAATCTATGATGATGTCAGTGTTGTTGAATCATCAGAATAATACGCATGTCTATTACCCTATGGTCAAATCGTTCTATCAAAACACTTATTGTATCTAGTAATGACATCTTGGTCGATGTTTGCTCAACAGTCTCAATCAGTAACATAAGACGTGAAATGACAGATTCTGCATATGGTGAAAATCCATCTGCATCAAACTCAAAATCACTAGCGACATGTTTGAAATGCTTGCCTGCAGTTATCCTTACGATCAATTCGTTGCAAGTATCTTCAGGATTCAAAAGATGGTCAAACATTTGATAGACAAGTCTACGAGTCTCGACCGACGCCTTGACAATTACCCATTGACCAGCTAATATAGCTATTCGACGTCTCAATACTGCATAATGTTTAATAGGTTTTTGTACTTCTGCTATCAATACATTTTGAAATAATGAGTCAAAGTCAATCTGCTCTCGTAAGATCGCGGCAGACATTCCAAGAGCCGAATATATGGCATCCTTAGACATGACATCATTCTCATTTGTAGAATCTAACTCCAATAAGCATACATCACGTATAAATTAAAACCTGTTGACTGACCTGCCGCTGCTGCTAGAAAAGACATCATTGGATTGATGAGAAATGCTTTAAAATGTGTCATCAGATCAAGGACTAATCTCTCCGAACAGCCTCTTATGCTGAGTGTAACATCTTCGTCTTCTGTGTCTTGCAAAGTCATCCAATCTTCTGCATCAATCGACCAAAGCGCAATATCCCCGTTACGAAGAACCATAAATCGTGTAATGGCAATAGTGAATAGATCCTGTACAAAATCAGCCGTCAAAAGATGTTGTTTCATGAGACCCTCTGCTTTTGCACGTTCTGTCTTTTCTTGTTCGTTTCTAGAGTGAAAAGTATGTACAGGCATAAAGGCCATTTTTATACAAGCTCGGATAATCTGAATGCCAACGAGGCTTGCTTTTTCTTCAATTGACGTCAAGTCGAAAAGAGACTCTTTCTTGTCTCCCTCTCCATCGTCAGTCTGTTCACCTACATAACGTGAAGAATACAACTTGATTTGTTGCCAATGCGACTTTACGAGCTGAGTTGTGTCTGGAAGTAGCGCAAAGGCCGCTGAATGCTGTTCTGCCATGTTTACATGTAACTTTGCCAATTGAAGATGATGCAATCGGATTAGCTGCAGAACAGAACCTTCCGCATGGGATCTTAGCTCGCTAATCAACTCACCCCATTGTGACATCTGTGCTATGGTCAATTTCCAGAATTCAGCAACATTTGTGTCACGATTTGGAAAGTCATAGCCAGCAATGATCAGACGTCTAAGTGTACGTAAAATCAAAAATGAGCGACTAGCGAGTAGAAGAAAGAGTGGAGTAGTTTCATCACTCGCTTTGCTTTGCCATTCAGATACTATTTGAAAGTAATATGATCCGAGCGTACCAAGAATCTCGGGAGTCGCAGCAACTAAATAAGTTCTGCTTCGTTGTATCCTTGCAGTAGATAATTCCTTAATGACATGTAGTAAGATTGTGACAACTCTTCCAAACAAGTGAGGAGATTTTTCATCCGAAGAATGCTCCCGAACCCTCTGAAGAAGTGTGCTGATAAGATCCGGCCTATACATGCTATAAGTATTTGTATTGGATTAAAAGTGGAAACACCATTACCAGTCGTTTGGATAATCGAGACGGGCGATTTTGGCGATTGCCAGAGCATTCTGTTTGGCTAATTGGTCATCTATTTCTGCAATTCCAATTTCAAACAGTTGACGGCGAATGATTGCTTTGTCATTAACATTAATCGCACTGAAACATGTTATTAGATTCTGAATGTTTCCTAAAGTAAAAAGTTCTTTTCTTACTTGTTAGCTGATTTACGCCAGTATTTGTCGATACCATTCTTCAGCGTAATTATTGCCAAAAACCTTACATGTCTTGGTAGTTGGCTGGAGATAAAGGCAGTTGACACGAGTCTATAGAATTCAGGATATCTCTCCCATTCTTGCAATTGCTTTGACGCAACTGTAATTTGTTGTGAGTTTCTCGACTGGGCAGTTTCAAGGGCATGTAAGAGTGTAGTCTCAGTGAGAGGATTTGCCTCCCCTGGCACCTCTATCGAAAAGCTGGGCATT
>Ga0160428_1002032_pt1 | contig 13282 bp, 16 predicted proteins | sample SolpanmetagenomM_FD_108198 | JGI IMG/M metagenome (GOLD analysis project Ga0160428, IMG submission 108198) | Solar panel surface microbial communities from Lawrence Berkeley National Laboratory, California, USA - M | ecosystem: Engineered > Built environment > Solar panel > Unclassified ... | reverse complement strand
CTAAGCTGACGCCCTCAAAACTGCCGAACCACGCCGCGGAGCCACCAGTCTCTCGTATCAGGGTGCCCATTTGACCATGCCAGAATCCAGTGATGCCTTGTTGACGGTAGACGGTGCTAATCAGATTCAAGATACCAGATGTGCGAACTGTGCCGGAAGAGTCATGCATAGGGACTTGCATTTTGCATTTGATAAGCTCGATTGGAGTGAGCAACAGAGACGTGAATGCTCCTGATGCTGCACCACACAAGACAAGGGCTCTGACAGGTAGTGGATCAATGTTTCTGTAACTGGTTGCTTGAAGAAAGTCTTGAGCAAGACGATACTGGATTCAAAGGTCAGCTACTTGCGCTGCAGACACATACTAGCTTATACGTACGCTGAAGAACAGACTGCTCGTCTCGATTGCCGCTCCTACCAGAGGAGCACTGACGCCTCTGTACAACCCTCTTACGCCGTCCTTTGCCCACGATTGGCGGAAGCAATCGAGTGGACCAGTATATAGTGGAGGTCTACCACTTGGCTGGGACTGTAATCGAACTTTGATGGTGTCAAAAGGCATTTCAATCATCTTGCCAGACATGCCAGCAATCTAGCAGATAGGAGTGTCAGAGATGATGTTCCAGTCAGGATCAGGGATGAGAGACACATACAGAACCAAAGACAACATCTTGAACAGCCTGTTTCGTCTGACTGCTCACAACAACGACATCTTTATTTTCTACTTTGGCAGCATCAAGAAGATTGCCCTTGTTACTTTCGAGTTTGACGTCCATCAAGATGATGAAAGTGCAGTTTTTCTTGTAACGACGATAACCTCAAATATTATGCTCTGTAACTACTGAAGGGGAATTTCGTACAGGAAGTAGCCCCCCGACTCCATCATATGCTGGTGACTGATTTGAAGGAGTTGCGGGATTCAACGATGAGAGACTTTTTCCTCTGAAAGTGGAAGTGGTCGTCCTTGGCATTGAGGCTAGACTTGGCGAGATCACGTGATTACAGTACAATGAACTTTGATCCCTAAGCAAAATTCTATGAAACTTCTCTCCTACTATCATTTTCATTTTCGTTTTCACAATACTTCAAACATCACCACAATGGTCAACATATCCAAACGCCCCTGGCGCGCTCCCGCCAGCACTGCCTTCCGTCCTACAACGTCGCTCACCCTGACCACTTCTGCCACACCAGCAAGCTCCTCCAACCCAACCTCAACCCGTCGTTCAAATTCCAGCAAAGCTTTCGCTCTTCGCCGTGCTGCCACAACTTCCCTCGCCGCTACAAAGGCAAAGGAGAAGGAGCTCAAAGACGAAAAGGAAGCGTTGAGGCAGGAGCGTATCCAGAAGATTAGGGACAGGAGGCAGAAGAAGGAGGAGGACGAGAGGTTTAAGGCTATGGAGGCGAAGATGGGAGCGAAAAGGGCGGAGAGGAAGAGGAGAAGGGAGAAGAGGAATGCGCTGCTGAAGTCGTGAGGGGGTGGACTGGTGTAAAGAAGAGCATCAGGCAGAATATTTTTCTTCCGTTTATGGGAGTGGATTTGGTGATGAGTCCGGTCATTTCAGAATGCTTGTGCTGGCTGGCGACAAGATTGTTGGCCTCAGATTCTGGGCACGACGAAGACCGACTTTGCAGCTGGACCATCTGGAGTCAATAGCAACTCTGACTATATGCAACATCACCTAGCTGGTGTCTCCACTTCTCTTTCGAAGTCCGATGTGCATCACCACACTTTCACCGCAGCCGAACAAACTAGGAGACATCAGACGCAACACGCTCCACTTCCACCAGAGCCTGCAGCAATCAATAACACTATCTGGAACCTACAGAAATATGCTCTGGTCCGCACAAAAAAGCCGACCTGGAAGCAATATATGACTAATATCTTCTCGATCGCATTCACTTTACCACGAGTGCACAAGACCGATCACAACAAGCTCTGACCTATCTGCTGTTCCAGCTACATTCCCAGTACTCTTGCAACTGGATAGTTACTGTCATCTTCAACGTCACCTCTGCACAAACCTGTCTTGCTTTCTCAGCTGTTGGGATTTCTTCACACTCATTCGAGCATGTCTGATCATCTTCGTGCAGCACAAGATTGAGCGCAAGGCATTCACATAGATGCATTTAGGGTATCGCATACCTTGAGGAGCGTTAGACGCGGCCACGACAGCCAGACTCGGAAGTCAGCGGCAGTACCAAAGATGCAGGTGTTCGTCCACTCACAACCTACCAGGTATCGCTGCCACACTGGACATAGGCTTTGGCATGGCATCTCCTGGCATCCGACCTGACGTCGCTCTGAGTCTAGATAATAAGCAAGCAAGCATGTCGTAAGCTGGCGGATTTTGATGGCACAGATATACATTGAGGTACATAGTAAATTGTATGACAATAATGATTTGTCCCAGAACGCTTTCCTTTGAGATCTGTTTCGTTTAATCTGCTCCTGTTTGACGATCGCCCTTGACACCTCTCGAATAGATTGAAGAGTTCAGAATGAGTTGTGAATGAAGACAGGTGGCCAATGTGAAACACGCCAAGGCTGAATGATGACTATCCCTCCTTGTCCTCATCCTCATCTGATATCACTCCTTACACCACCTGCAACAACCATGCTGAAACACTTTTGGGCTCTGCCGGCAGTGCTTCGTGTGGCTGTTGCTGCGCATTCGACATTCAATGTCTACAGTGATCTGCTAGCTTTCCCTCAAGTATGACCACTCTCACCACCATCATCTCCCACAAACTGACACGCTACTCTACAGTACGAAGTAGTCTTCTCCAAGACATATATCCCGGGCAATGAAGCCGATAACCTCCTCGCTCGCAAACATGTCGACCATGCCGCACCTCATCACTCCAATACCGACGACTTCCAAGCCACTTTCAATACTGCCGGCGACCTTACCGTCCGCTCCAACACAGATGAAACAAACCACCGCCATCCTCCAGCCCACGACCAAGACACCTACGAACGTCTTGTTCTAAACTCACGCCCCCATCTCTGCACAATCCCCTACATCGCGCCAGCCACCGACAATACAACCACCATTCCCAAAGAAGAAGAAGAACAGGAACTAGCACGCGCAGCAGATCATGGCCTCGAGCTGCTCAAAGATATGCAAGGCCAATGCCTCTACTACGGCGCAGGCTGGTGGGTCTACAGTTTCTGCTACAACGAAGGGATTCGCCAATTCCATCCTCTCACACCAGGTCGGGGCGGTGTACCTTTTTACCCTCCGAGTGAAGACAGGACTGTGCAGAGTTATACCTTGGGACAGTTCCCTACCAACAGCGCTGAGGATGAAGCTCAGCGATCTAACACTGATGTCTCCACCTCACCCTCATCAGCGACAACATCAACAAATCTCAGCGTAACATCCCGTGCTGACTCGACCTTCCTCAGCCAATCTCTAACTGGCGGCACACTCTGCGACCTCACCTCCAAGCCTCGCCGAGTAGATATCCACTACCACTGCAATCCAAGTTCCAACGATCGCATAGCCATGATAAAAGAAACAGCATCATGTGTCTACCTAATGGTGATCCACACGCCCCGTCTCTGCAACGACGTAGTTTTCCAACCACCGCAGCTCGAAAAACCAAATCAAATCGTCTGTCGCGAAATCATCTCGACCGAAGACGAAGAGCAAGAATGGAAGGAGAGAACTCGCAGGGAGACGGAAAGGGTGCTCAAAGATGAGATTGTAGCGACAGAAGCGATGGAGAAGATTAAGCAAGAACTCAACCCTGCAAATGTTCAGGAAATGCTGCAACAACAACACATAGCGATGCAGCAACAGGCACAACAACCTCTAGTCATTGGCGGAATCACAGTCGGAGCACGCCATATCACAGGCAACACCCATATACCTCCAAGCGCCATAATCCTCGCCACCCAAAAGCAGCAGCAGCAGCAAACACAGCAGCATCTATCGCATCCAAATCCCAATGTAAACGCCAACGCTAAAGCTGCCTCTCCAAAAGACAGTACCGCCAGCGACGAAGAAGAAACATACATCACCACCCTCGCCAAATCAGACGGCCGCTATACAAGTACTCTTTCCGACGCTGAAATGAAGAACCTTGGGCTTAAAGGCACAAGAGAGGAGTTGGAGAATTGGATACGACAGATGGATGATTTGGCGGAGGTGGGTGTGCCGTGGAGATTGGATGTGGTTAGGTTGGCGGATGGAGGGATGGAATTTAGAGGGATTGTTATGGATAAGGAGAAGGAGAAGGAGAAGGAGAAGGTGGAAGAGGGATCAGGCGGAGATAAAGTGGTGGATGGACTTGGAGCAGAAGAAGTGCATGAGGGTGATGAAGTGGGTAGTGAGGAGGAGTATAGGTAGAATGGTGGATGACGTTTTGTCATTCATGAAGTTATGTTCCTCTTGCAAATATGTCGTCTGACGAATCCCTGCACAGCGTATAACACATCAGGTGTCCGATGGGAAACAAGCCTTGTCACTTCCCGTCTCTGGCACACGAACAACTATCCAGTTGCAATTGGCTGATAATGACCAACTCACGTGACTTGTCCGACCTTGTCCTAGCAAATGGAAGCTGTCTGGCTGGGCACTCATTACCAACCAATCTGAAACTTGCTATTGTGGTGACTTCCTTATACCGTCTGCGTTGAATCCGTGTATCCGCGTGATTAAGAAAGTGTTATCTGCAGAGAACAGAGCCAAAGGTCATGCCTCCTCCTTCACTAGGTACCTCGCGGGAACTCCACGATGCTATCAAAGGTACGTAAGTGCTCTCATTATAACAGCCCGTAATATGTGAAACATAATGCCATATAGTCATCACTATGACACTTGCTATCCCCAAGCTGTTCCCTGTCTCCTCATGCTGACCTCATGTACAATCAGAGACATACAACACAATCAACCCCACCTTCCCAGTGCCCAGCCTCTCAACCCTTGTGGCATACGACAAGGAACCACCGCGAGGTCTTGGGTATTTTGCGTGTATCTACGTCACGTTGCCGTCGCGGCAGAAGACGCTTGTTTATAAAGGTATGTCGATGTATGCCGAGTAAAACAACTTCTAGCAATATTGTCGCAATGCTTCCATTTTATTCACTCCATTCAAACAATCATCCTCATCCTCATCCCTACCCTACCCTCACATCCAATCGCCTGCCATACACTCTACCTACGAACGACACCATCTAATCTTCCTTCTAGGCCCCCACGCACTCGACCCAGACACAGCCCTCCACGAGCTCCTCCAACTCCTCCGCGCCGATCTAGCATCCGCAGTACGACCCGAGATAGCCTCACGCAACCCAGGATTACGAGAAGCACTGTGGCGGCTTTGTTACAACAAACATCATGATCTAACGGCCGAGGTTACGTTGAGGATGGTGAATGATTTGAGATTGTTTGAGGTGGAGGGGGAGGGTGATGGTGGTGAGGGAGCTTTGAGGGTTGTGCCGAGGGGTGAGATTGGGGAGGAGGAGCCGCCTGCTTATGGGGATGGTGGGCGTTGACCGGGGAGGGGGTGGGATGGGCTCGAGTGAAAGTATTTGCGTACACGGACGGATGGCTACGTGGTAAACGAAGGGAGTGGCGGAAAGGTATAGACATTGGTGTATATTTAAAAATAACCATAATTCTTTCATTAACATGATACTAAACATGACGAGCTACATACAGAGATCATAACCATCATAACCCTACAATCGTATACAGTCGAAGTGAAGAAACACGAACAGCGTAAACCAGAACCAGAATCACCTCCACCCAACCAAAATCAAGCACAAACTACTTTCCACCATTCAATAATCATAGTCATCATCATCACCATCCACTTCAACACCGCTAGCAACAGCAATAGCAGGTGTCGGGAAAGCAGCAGGTCCAGTGACCACTTCACTGCTCATCCTCGTTTTCGTCTTCGAAATCCTCGCCGCCACCGATTTCGTCGACGAAGCACTCTTAGTCTTTCTCGAAACTTTGCTCGAAGAAGACACAGACGCAGACGTAGACGTTGACAAAGATGTACTGCTACTGCTAGACGAAACACTAGTCACCATCGTCCGTGCCGTCGACGTCGTTGTCATACTTGCGCTCGACGAAAGGCTAGAAGCAGACGCCAGAGACGAAACCTTAGGGGTAGGTTGACACTGAGCCCACCAGGGACCGATAGTCGAGCATGTTGCGCCGGCTGCGCATTGTGTTGGTCCGGCATATTGGCTGCCGCCGCATTGGCCCCATGGTGTTTGCAGAGATGCAGATGCGCTTGTAACTGTAGTGCGAGAAGTTGTAGATATGGGTGTTGTCGTCACTGATGATGAGGTGGAGTATGTGTATGTACCAGGTACAATAATGATTGTGGTCGTACTTTTTGCTTTGCCTGTTGGTGCGAATCGGTTTGGGATCGCGAGTGTGGTTGCGTATGCTGTGTTTGTTGTAGTGGATTTGGATTTGGATTTGGCGGCTGCGCGAGGGTGGATGCCTGGGGGTGAGGCGTGTGAAGCTGGAGCCCTTGATGTTGATGTGGCGTTATGCTTGTGGTGTTTGCTGTGATGGCCATGTGGGCGATGGCTGTGTTGACGGCCATTCTTTGTGTGCTGATGCTTGTGTGTATGGCTGATGGAGGAGTGTGAGGCGTGTGCGTGGTGAATCTTGGTGCTAGATGGGATGACAGCCGCCGTTACATTATGCTTGTTGTCGTAGGTGTGGTGGCGGTGGATGTGAGAATGAGAATGAGCCTGGTCAACGACTGAAACGGCATCGCGCCTCTCGTGGTGGCGCATGTGCGAACTAGGATGTGCCAGCGAAGGTGAAAGGAAGCAGAGAGCTGCTAGTGCCTTTGGAGTATTAGTCGAGTGATCCTGTGGCTGGTGAATATTGGTCAACTTACAACATTGGTAAAAAGCATCTTGAGTTGTGTATCTTGAGGCTAAAGGTTGACAGCAAAGGCAGAATATAATGATCACTACAGGGAGAGGCAAGGCGAGCAACTGATCAGACGATGGAAGCTTTGTTGACGTAGATGATATTGAAATCTTTTGTTTGGTGCAGAATATTACAAGCATAATATACAAACATCTCTTTCACACCAGCCATGCATTTACACGTCTTCATGCACACCTGCCTTCTTCTAAGAGATCATGCAATATGACGCGAACGAGACTGTTTGAAGTTGTCGAGGGATTTCTGGACGTAGTTGTCGGACAAGGCGTAAATCGCCGAAATACGAGAAGTTGAGCTCGTGCATCACGCTTTTTCACGTCTTACCACACACACTCTGGCGAGTAGCCGCATTTGACTCGATGAATCTCCTGTTGCGTCGTTACGCGTCTTGAGTGATAAATCGTCCATCGAAATCAGTATTCGAAAAAGTTAAGTCGTCGAAAATTCAGCCCTTTGCAACCTAGAGTCTGACCCAAACATTACGCCTACATTGTCCACCTCGTCGTCATGCTATTTCGTCATCTTGCTATTCTTCTATAGTTTTGCTTGAGCTGGTGATGCCGATGAAGAATCAGAAGATGTCGCAGCTCGATGTCGTGCATACATTTCCTTTTCAAACAGCACAATCATGTCCTCGGTCTGTGCATCGCCTGGAGGAAGGACTTGTGTTCCAAACAAGCCGGCGATACCTACTTCTCGGTTGATGAACTAGTGATAATTTATGTTAGCTTGCAAAGGAAAAGTGCAGCTGCCTCTAGCGCAATTCCAAAACTCACCCAAAACAGATTCGGCAAACCGGACCACATCATCGTGCCCTCCTTCCTGCCCACACTTCCTCCTCTCTTCACAATATCATCATCATTCATACTCAGCATGCCACCCAAACCCCAGTCCAATTCAACCTCCTCCGGAAATCTTCCCACAAAACTGCCAAACACTTCCGGCTCCTTCTTCCTCAGTCCGTTCAATGCCTTCTTGCTCTCCTCGCTCAAACAAGGCTTCCACATCATCTCTAACGTGTCGTGCCTTAACAACACACCATCGTCTTTAAGCAAACTCTTGAGCACCTTGAAGTAAGCAGGCATGGTCGTTTTCAGCCCCTGTCCGCCCATCGCCTCCTGTACACCTGGAAATGGGTCTTGCATACTAGTATACCTCACCTTACCACTCTGTGCATCCCTCATCGTTAGCGCCATACCGCCCGCCGCGTCCTTATCGAGCCAGAACCCAGCGTGATAAGGAGCTACAGCTAGTCGCGCGAAGATATGTTGGCGCATATAGGCATCTAGATCAAGTCCGCTCACGACTTCGACGAGCTTTCCCGCCCAATCGAGCGAGGAGCCGTAGGTCCAGCTTGTTCCTGGAGTGAAGAGTAGGGGACTGCTGAACCGGCCGACTACGGTCGAGAGACGTGTTTTATCTGCGTCCGAGCGTGCGGCTGTTGGTTTACCATTGATTGCACACCACTTCATCAACAACGCATTTGAGCCATCGTAGCCGAGACCAGAGGAGTGGGTCAGTAGATGCTGAAGTGTTATTGGCACTGTTCGCGGTCTTGTGATGGGCTTATTGTCGGAGGTGAAGCCGACAAGGATGGGAAGAGCAGCGAGATCCGGTAGCAGCGTGGTGACGTCTGTAGAGAGGGCCAATTTGCCTTGTTCGACGAGTTGAAGACAACAGATTGTTGTGAGCAGTTTTGTGCAGGAGGCGATGGCGAGTGGAGTTGTTTTAGTGAGCAAATCGGTATCATTATTAGGTTGGAGCGAGCGAGCGCCGTGGACTGAGGCGTGATCGAAGGTGCCTGTAATATGGGGAGTCAGTCTATTCATTCGGCTTGACCGGAAAGACGATGGTGGACGTGGACGGAACGAGATGCGTACACACCAGTTTTGTCTGTTGCTAGAAGGATGGCGCCTGGAATGATACGGTCTTTACAAGCTTTATCAAAGGCTTCTTCCATTGTTGGCATGCTGCCGGTATGTATACCGTCTAGGTAAGTTGGAGATAAGGAGGAAAACAGGGCTATTTCAAAGCTGGCGAGATCACGACACAGGACACACTTAATTCACGTTGCCCCGATATGAGCCTTTCTGCACACCTCACGCACACGATGACAATGAATGAGGTGGTGTTGACGCTGTTCAGTCCTCGAGGGAACAGACGTGCTGACACGGAGGGGAGTCGTCCGTCCGTGCAAAAGCCGAGGTGTGGCGACGTGTCCATTCTTGCAAGGTAGGTACCACAGTTATCTTCCTTCAATGCCATTGACTTCCTTCTCATATGGCGATGATAGTAAGGTGAGTCGTATGCCGTAGCACCTCATGATTCTCATGTCTGATGATGTCTCTCGTTTTGTGCCTTTGGTGTCAGTTTTTGTTTCATACAAGACAAGGTCTTGTCGGAGATATTCTAAAGCAAGACTTTCCTCATATGCATGCTCGTGCTTGTAAACAATACACTAGGGGCTGTAGCAGGGATATACCAGATATGAAGATGCACAGGAGCCAAACTGAATGAGACGCATGCAACACAGAGACAGGCATATGCGTGGACTGATAGACAGGCACAAGCTATGAAAGAGACACGAATTCGGAGCAGCTGGAACGGTGCAACGGAGGTCAAGAGTGGGTCGTGGAACGAGGGAATGTTATGCCTGCTGATGATGGAAGCGTTAATGTACCTATTGCAGATATTGCTATGGACGTACTCATAATATGCGACTATGCACCTTTCTCTTCTTCCATCAAAGACATTCGCACAATGGAAGTGGCTGCATATTAGCAAACTCAATACCAGAGGTTCACTTCCGGAGCAGTATTATTATTCCGGTCGTTGCTGAGTTGAGTTGAGTGAGATGGAAGATGGAAATAAAAAGAAATGCATTGGCAGAAACTGAAAAACAACACCGGGTGTCGTCTTTGCGCTTTGGATGTTGATGGTAAGCTACTTGGATTATGGCATGCCTCGCATAAAAACATCGTGGCCACTCTTGTTTGTAGGTAAGACAAGGGAGATACGATGTTGGGACGACTGTTGTTGTCGTTCGGCCACAGTGATAATGCCAATAGAACAAGCTAAGGGCTCGCCTTCACGCTAGCATTGGCAACCTGTCTGCCATTGAAGTGGATGTGGCATCGTCAAAGCTCACACCCAAAGATGAGCTTACAGTGAGTGAGGAAGGAGCCAATTTAGTCGAAGATGTTGCGCAATCTTGATCAGGAGCGAGACGATGATGAAAAGCGAGTCTTGAGCGAAGAAGGTAGAAGCCAGCGCAGACAAGCCACTCGTCATCCAATGCCTCAACGAAGTCGTCTTTCTGTGATTGCGCTTGGATTTGGGCTTGCCGAATTCTCGAAGGTGGGACTATGGGGTTGAAGTTGTCAACAACGCTTCATCAAATGCACCGCACAGCATGTAGAGTGCACGTTAGTGAACTTGTTCCACCATTGCATGCTCTAAGACATTTTGAGCTTCTGAGCTGTTTTGGCTCTTTGCATGTCGGTCCGTTCCCGTCTCGGATTCATAGTGCTGATTCTTTCCGATAAGCGACAACTTCCTTACAGCATCTCAAGATTCTCTCACAATGCTGTAACCTGAATCCGATACGCCGTGATTCAGACTCGTTACGCATTGGAAGCGTCGCACCATGTTGTCCTCGGCATAACATAACCCCAGTCAGCCAAGAACTGCAGTTCATACGCCACATGCAAGAAACCGTAGTTCGGATCTAGATCGACTGATCGGCGACAACCGCTTGCCATTCCTTTCCTACCATCTTTGTACAATACATTCACGCATAGTGACCTCCTGTCCGTGGCATCCTGGCGCTGGCCGTCTGTGCAAGGCAAGAGCAACACCGCGACGTAATACAAGATGCTGTGCAGCAAGCCAACCAACATCTAGCCGGAGGAGTCGGGACAAGAAAACACCTACACAAGACACCGGACGAGCTGGAGTGTATGCCCAAAGACATCTGAAGCCATTCCCTAGCCCAAGGGCTCCCCTTCTACCGCCATGTCGCAGCCCAAGGCCTCCAATACCACCCTCGTTGATGGGCCCGTCCGCATCCTCGAACCAGATTGGAACCATACCCTTATTGCTGCATCGATTGCTATTTCTTTACTAGGCGCCTTTACTTCCACCCAGCTCATGTGCCAGGCCCGCGCTTCCTATCATTTTCGCACTGTTGTTGTTTGGGCTCTTCTCTCCAGCGTCACATTTGGTTTCTGCTCGGTATGGTGTCTTCACGAAGTCGCTATGCTCGGATGCGAGCTCGACTTGCCAATCGGCGTTGATCCGTGGCTCACCACGCTCAGCGCTCTTTTGGCGACTGCCTTCACTTTTGCGGCACTCAGCGGGGATCTGTTATGGGAGCGATGGAGGATGCAAAAGGGAAGGTATCGGAGAAGAGCATGGCGAAGGGGCTCAAAACCCCAAGAACAGTCTGCTCAGCCGAACAAGAAGACATGGAACATATTGCCAAGCCAACAACAGCAAGATGATGATGTCGCCCTGACGTCTGGGGCGACAGAGATGACCGCTGAGGAAGCCTATCAGGATGACGTGGAAGACGCCGAAGACGCAAGGCCGCTCATGGCTTCTATACGGCAGCAAGAATCTGCTATAATAGAAGAGGAGGAATCGATCTCGCCAGACGAAACAGTCACATTACAAGCTTCACCAGATTATATGGACGGCGCCAGCGGCCACCTCATTCCAGCGAGGAAGATCACCTCCACAGAGCCTAGAAGTTCTGATGCGGTCGTGTCACCACGAGATGTCCGATCACAGGCCGCCTTCGTTATTTCACAGCAGAATGAAGCCCGACGTGCGCCTTCGATGATCAGGTCCGAGTCTGAAACAACCGCTTCCATACGTTCACTATCAAATGCAAGCTCTTTTGGCATGAACAGCCTCTTGAATGTTGCTTGGCTGAGAACCTCAGCACCAGTGCAGAATGTATTCGTCTTGACAGCGACAACACTATGGACTGGTTTAACCTATAAAAACATTGTCAAGGGTTTCTTTTGGTCCCTTGCTATCACGAGTATGCATTACGTTGGAATTGCTGGCCTGAGAATACCGCACGGCTATTACAAACTTAGTCCTATCTTGTTCCTAGCTTCTGCCATGATCAGCTGGATTGTCTGTTTGGTTGGAACCATTTTCATGGCACAAATGGAGACACATCTACCGCAGCAGATTTTATTTGCTGTCGTTGCCAGTATTGGTGTAGCAGCTATGCACTTTACTGGAATGAGCGCGATCACATTTTACTCCACAGCTCTGCCTACAGACGACAGAGGTTATCCCAAAGAGCTGCCTTTTTTTGTTGGCACTATCGCAGTGGTGACTTGTATTGCTGCGAATGGTCTGCTAAGTCATACAGCCACTGTCTCGCGCAATAAGCTGGCAGAAATTGTGTACACACGCAAGCAGCTATGGAGAACCATCGCTCAGAAGGAGAATGCCGAAGCAGCTGCAGCCGCAAGATCTGACTTTATAGCTTCGGCAAGTCATGAGATTAGGACGCCTTTACATCACCTACAGGGTTACAGCGATCTTTTGTCCCGAACTGAATTAACGGAAGAAGGGAGGATGCTGCTCTCGTGCATACAGCGTGCGACACAAACATTGTCAATGATTACTAACAATGTCCTTGATTGGTCAAGGCTAGAAAAGGATTCAGAGGGTATTTGCAGACCAATCGCATTGGACGTCAGAACGATCTGTGAGAGCGTCATCGTGCTTTTACCCAACAAAGATGACGAAGCCGAAGTCGAGCTGCTTGTTGTTGTTACGCCTGATGTACCACACTCGCTCTTCTTAGACGAAACGTACATACACCGCATACTCATGAACCTCCTGAGCAATGCTATAAAGTTTACGCGCTCTGGCTATATTTCTCTTGTACTGGAGATGCAAGATGGTCGACTTTTGGCGAGTGTGACTGACACCGGAGTTGGAGTACCTCCATCGTTCCTACCAATCATGTTCGAGCCATTCAAGCAAGCTCAAACAAGAGGATCGCAAAGAGGTACGGGTTTGGGGCTGTCAATCATCAAGCAACTGCTCAACAAGATGGGTGGCACGATCGACGTCGAGAGCAAGTATTTCGAGGAGCCTGGTGTCGAAGCTTCACAGACCGGAAGTGTCTTTACTATATCTTTACCTGTACAAACAGTTCACAGAACTAGCCATGAATTCAGATCTGAACAGCATGGCAGGATTGCAATCTTCCACGCTGGAAATCAACGAGCTGGTCAAGGCATTGCTAGCTGCTTCAACAAGGTTGGCTATGAAGCGATCATCTGTCAAAATGAAGCTGATCTTATGGGCTCGGACTT